>Ga0308166_1000412_pt1 | contig 60963 bp, 70 predicted proteins | sample PhyCR2_2_FD_202137 | JGI IMG/M metagenome (GOLD analysis project Ga0308166, IMG submission 202137) | Phyllosphere microbial communities from UC Gill Tract Community Farm, Albany, California, United States - DLSLCC.R2 | ecosystem: Host-associated > Plants > Phyllosphere > Unclassified | place...
TTACGGCCGGAAGATGTTTTGAAAGCCAGTTATCAAGATAGGGTCGCTTTAGCAATAAGTAAATCAGTTATTCCATTTGTATCCAGGAATGACACAACAACGGTATTTTCCAGGAATTATGTCGGGTATTCATTTACTCGTCTCAGGCCCTTGAGGCAGACAAACAACACTTCCTCTTTCAACCGAACTTTTAACTAAACGCCGCACTCCTGCCATTATACCACTTCATTAAGTAGCAGTACCGGACGTAACGATCACAAACTGACGACATGAGTTAAGCCTATGTCATTGCTCTCAGGCTTTCCGAAAACTTCAAAAGATGTTTAAGAAAAATGAAATTTTCAATTAACCGATTGATTTATAATAATAAAAACTAAAATATAAAAATCGCTAACTGCTGCCGGATCATGGCGATTGCAAAGTTATCCGGAACGTACGAACTCCTCTATTAAGGAATATCAAACAAAAACACATATGAATCAACACTAAACTCTGTTTCCGGTTCTACCTTTTTCCGGATCACTGCGTAAGAAATAAAAAATACCGGGCACATACTTAGCATATCCATCAGATATGCATATACAAGCCATCTGCATATTTACAGCATATACATATCCTATGCATATGCATATACTTAACCTGTTCAGACCCATTGTGGCTAAAAATGAGGCCGGTAACGGCACAGCGTCGGAATTTCGACCGGAAGGAGTAAACCATGCGAACTGTATCTGTGTTTAAAAATGGCAATAACCGCGCCATCCGCCTGCCCCGCGATTTGGATTTTGAGGGGGTAAGCGAGCTGGAAATCGTCCGGGAAGGGGACAGCATCATCCTGCGTCCCGTCCGGCCGACCTGGGGCTCATTCCTAGAGTTCGAAAAAGCCGATCCGGATTTTATGGCGGAGCGCGAGGACGTTGTTAGCGACGAAGGACGATTTGACCTGTGAAAAAAACGTATATGCTGGACACTAATATCTGCTCATTCATCATGCGCGAGCAGCCGGAGACCGTGATAAAACGCCTGGAGCAGGTGGTGCTGCGCGGTCATCGTATTGTGGTCTCGGCCGTGACCTACGCCGAGATGCGCTTCGGCGCCACCGGCCCGAAGGCCTCGCCTCGCCACATGCAGCTGGTTGACGCGTTCTGCGCCCGCCTTGATGCCGTCCTGCCCTGGGACCGTGCCGCGGTGGATGCGACCACGGAGATTAAAGTTTCGCTGCGGCTGGCCGGGACACCGATCGGTCCGAACGACACTGCGATCGCCGGGCACGCCATTGCCGCCGGCGCCGTGCTGGTGACGAATAATACGCGGGAGTTTGAGCGAGTGCCTGGCCTGCTGCTGGAAGACTGGGTAAATTAGACCGCTTACTGTATGGAAGGAAGTAATAAAAATGAGTGAACTGAAGATTGATAATCCGGCGCAACGTTTGCTGGATATTCTTGAAGCAGGAAAAACACATTCGCAAGCCGCGAACTGTCGCGCAGTATGGGTCTCGCTCCTGCAGGCACATCAAAATAATGAGCAGCATCTTCTTTCCCGTCTGGCCCGGGTCATGGAGTTGCCAGGACGAATAGTGCAGGTCAGAGAGGATCACTTCTCCGCTCTCAGGGGGAAATCCATGCACTGGAAATCTTGTATTGATAATGCATTTGTTTCACAGTCCCTTAACAATACCTGGCAGACGTTCATGCAGCATATTGATGCTCGCACACTTTCAGAACTCAGCATGCTGTCCGACCTGTTTGAAACCCGTGGGTAGCACGCGGCTATCCAGTCAGAAGAAATTGATGCTTTGCTGGAGAGGTTAACAGAACTGCGTAATGAGATTCGGGAGGCTGATCTGCCTGTCACGATGAAAACCCTGCTGCTGAAACAACTTTCACAAATCCAGGAGGCACTGGAAACATATGGTATTTCTGGCGTTGAGCCGGTAATGGATGCCGTGCAGTCAACCCTTGGCCTGGCCGTTCTGAATCCGGAGTACCGCCAGGAAATCAGTAAGGGGACAAACAGCAGGTTCGGTGAGAAAATTTCCGATCTTCTGAGCGACGTGGCGAATGTTGTCACCGTCGCAGGCGCGCTGCCTGCATTAACCGTTGCTGTAAGCAACGCACTAACCTATATCGGCCAGTGATCCTCAGGCACCTTTCCACAGGTGCCTTATTTTTAGTCGTCACTCATTACCAGCCCAATCAGATTTCCGACGTTGTACTTTTCCGGATCCTGTTGAGAGATGAAAACACTCACCTTCAGGATTTGTTCAAAAAAAATCCAAAAAGTCACGAAATGGCTTAACTGTGATATATTTTGCCTATATGACACCTTTCAGGTAACTTGCTTTTCCGTTGGGTATTTCAGGTGGTTTATGTCTATGGTGGCACGTAAATGAGCGAAAATATCGAAAAAGACGAAAAGGGCTTTACCCGCACGCTGACGGTGCGGAACATCCCGCTTAGCATTGATATTGAAATTTCCGAACAGGCCACTGCGGCTGGCAAGTCAAAAGGGGATTTTCTGCGGGAGTTTCTGGCAGCCTCATTTGGTGACCTTATCGGCAATTTCATGCGCTCTAACGGACTGGTCGCGCTGATGGACCGGGATGTGGCGAAAATGATGAACGCCCGTCTGGCTGACTACTGGTTTGATGCTGCTCAGACGCTGGCCGAGAACCGCGCCTGGTGCCGCCTGTTGGGAATTAATAAAGAAGAGGATTTACAGCGTATCATGCGTGACGGCGTGCCCCTGCTTGAAATCCGCGCGAGACAGCTCGCTGATGTCACGCACATTCCTAACGGCAGCTCGCTGGCGTTTGCGCTGTTTGCCGAAGCGGCCAGACGCGACCTGCGCACCCTGCTGCAGGTGCACCGCGCGCTGTTCTTCCTGCAGAAAGAGGAAGACTTTCTGGACATGGTGGATCAGATCCGCGAGGCGCAGCGTCTTCCGCCGACCGAGCGCCCCGTTTTCTGATGCGCTGAAACGAGAAAAGCCACCCGAAGGGTGGCTTATCCAAACTACTTCTGTCGCGAGAGACCTCTAAAGAGGCGGCTCCGCCTTGATGAGGCTATTAGGCCATAACCTGACTCCGCCGTCAACCCGGCTCGTGAGTTATCTGAGGGAAGAAGGAAATCCGATGGCGCAGATTGATGAATTTATTAACGCCAAGCGCCTTGATATTTACGTAAAGCATCTCAAGGTGAAAAAATCGCAGGCAATGGCGGCCTATCACTGGAACAAGCACCTAGCCGCCGCGATCATGCCCGCGCTGCAGTGTATGGAAGTAACGTTACGTAATGCCATTGACCTGGCGGTGCAAACGGCTCCGCCAAAAGGCGCTGTCGGGCTCTGGCAGACCGATCGTTGGTGGGTGTCTATTCTGCCGGAGTATATGGGTAATACCCTTATTCAGCCTACGGACCGATATAAGTTAGCCCGAAACGCACATGACAGGCAGGACGCGCAGGGTTTTCAGCTTAACTCTCGCGGCCGGCGAGTACTCAACCGCAAACTTACAGAAGAGACGCAGCCCGAACAGGCAAAAAATCAGATCCGCGCTGAAGGCAAAGCGATAACCTCCGAGCGTATCATAGCCGGCCTTACATTCGGATTCTGGACAACACTGATGACGGACAAGTATGAGGACCTGAGCAGTGACCGCCTCCTGTGGCCGGGGCTATTTTCTGAGGTTTTCCCTCACGCACCTGCCGGTTTTGGAAGAGAGGATGTTAAAAAGGTCATTTTCAGGATAAAGGATTTGAGAAACCGCGTCTCTCATCATGAGGCCGTCTGGAAATTCAGTAAAGACAACCCAGCCACAGGGCGCCCCGATCCAAGCCGTCCTGTATATGGTGCAGCGGCCAGCTGTAGCCTGCTGAACAAGCACTATGATGACATACTGGATGTGATTGGCTGGATAAATCCGGACCGGCTTAAAAACTTCCTCAGCCACGGCGCAGACAGGCGCTTTCGCGCGCTGTGCTCCGTTGACGGACTGAATGCTTATTGTGATCCTGCCAAAATAAGTCAGACGGCTGTGATTCCGGACGACAACCCGGCTGAGGCGATCTGTCAGGCACTTCTGAACTCCGGGTATACCCGACTCATACGGACGGATGGCTCAGAGCTGATCGTTGCGGGAACGGACATTCCCGCAGCCAGGCACCCTGTTCAATAGCTTCCTGAGAGAGCCTGACTGAGTCCAGAGCAACCGCAGCGCCGGGAGAGACGTGCGCTGCATTTACTCAGGCACCAAGAATTCTGCTGACAAAATCAACGTATTCTGCGTTTTGTCCTCCCTGCCGGAATGCCTTTTCCTGCACAAGGTCTCTGTTAGGCCTGAAGCAGATCAAATGGCGATCTTCATACAGCTTAACCGGCGAATAAAAGCCGGGTTTGCCGTCACGGATCAGGTCACGCAGCGCCCGTAAGCATCCTCCGGCCAGTACGTCACAGAGCTGCACGCCCGGGCTATCCAGCGAGTCAACTTGACTGACCTCTCTGAGCTTAAGTGGGTAGCTGACAGAGGCATCATCAGACAGCCTAAATTCGGCGGGCTGATCGCAGCCTATAAACCGCATCAGATAATCGTGATACTGCAGCAGATTTTTAGAGCGGTCATGCTCAATCCGGTACGCATCAGCTGACATCATTTCAGTCTTGGAAATCAGCGCGTTCAGAATGATAAAGGCGGCGTCGGTAGAGGTCTTCTCATCAAGTATTTCATTTATGCAGTCGGGATCTCCCGTTGCAATCGGCCCCAGAAAATCCTCCATCAGAAACCAGTTAACTCCCCTTACTGTGGTAATCAGTTCCTGAACTGACTCATAAGTCTTGAGCTTCATTGCGTGCTGGAAGCAGCGCAGTATCAACTCAAAGTCATTCCCGAGCAGGGCCGGACCGGCAAAGAAGGTGCTGGAGGCGAGCAGAAAATGACCGCCGTTGCTGAGTAAATTTCTGCCGCGAGCGTGGTGCCAGGGCTCCACGGCATGCGTGACAAAAAGCAGGATCAGAATAAACTTTTTGTCTGCAACGCAGCTGACGCAGGGAAAATTGGCCAGAAGATCCCGCTGCAGCTCGTACAGGGGCTTCAGATTGGTGTCACGCTTGATCAGCGAACTGAATTTCAGTTCAGGCGCCTTCAGTTTAGGAAAATGCTGGCGGATGAGGTGACGTGCATCATCCGGGCTTATACTCAGCGTGGTGGCACACTGAAAGGGCTGGGGCCTGTGCAGCAGGTCTTCGCCAGTGAATCCGCTTTCGTCCATGTAAAAAACGTTCACGTTACTCCCCTGTGTTATCGGGTTTTAATCATAAGTTCTCAGAACGCTACAGGGTGCGGTCTGAGGATGACCGCCGGAGCCCTCTGTGGCCGTCAGTCAGCTGAGAATACGCTCAAACCGCGAGCGAAACGCCTTCTCACCACCTTCCATCTGGCTGCAGATGAGGGCTTTCATTTCCTTCTGCTGAAGCGCGCCAGAAAGCCCGGGCCGGAGGCCGGAGCGATCGTAGGTCATGCAGATAACGTATTCAGCGTCACCGTTAACCACTATCGGTGCAGAATGCGACACGATAATCAGCTGCCTGCGCTTTTTGTTGGCCACAATTGCCGGAATAACGCTCTGGCTCAGCATCAGACAATCCAGGTCGTCTTCCGGCTGGTCGATCAGCAGCGGGTCGGTGCCATAGGACAGCAGGAACTGCAGCATGCTAGCCCCCTTCTGTCCGGGAGACGCTGACGCGATATCCTCCATTTGCCCGCCAGGCGAGCGATAGCGGATATAGATCCCGTCCTCAGGATACCAGCAGCGCAGAGAATCGAGCGTCTCATCCGGCAGGCTTCTGATCCTGTTTCGGAAGGTGCCGTGAAGATCCTGCCCGGCGTCTTTCTCATCGCATTTTATCGCCTGATGCAAATTTTTCAGCGCGTCAAGCAGGGCATACTTGGCTTCTGCCGCGGCCGGTAACGGACTGAAGGGCCGGTTGCTGATAAAGGCATGCAGCAGCCCGCTTTGCTCTTCACCGTCATAAATGCGATCGCCAAAGCTGTTAATACCGGTCAGGGTCTGATAATCCTCAACGGTAGCCTCAGGCGGTGCGCAGAGCGGTAAAATTTTTATCTCCAAACCCGGTAGCGTCAGGGAGGAAAGGAATTCCCGCCGCCTTTCGGTAAGCGCCATACGGTGCGCGACCATCTCATCAAGGAGAGTGGAGATCCGGAGTTCTGACGCGCTGACTGCTGCATCCAGACCCTCATACTCTTTCAGCTCATTTCTGAGCCGCTCGCAGCGCTGCATCAGTTCATCCAGGGTATCCGGATTCAGCCCCTGCGCGCGTAGCGATTCAGCTTCGCGGGTGACGCTTGCCTGTTCTCTCTCCACGGTCTGCTCCAGCGTCAGGAAGTGTTCGCCGGACCGGATCGCATTCAGGGTCAGGGTGCTTTTCTCGAGCAAATCGGTAACCGCATCGTCAAAGCTCTGCTGCGCAGCAGTCATGCTCTTCAGGAAATCTGACAGCGCGGGCGAGTATAGGTCAGATATTTCAGGTGGCGGTGACGCTGTCAATACAAAGCTCAGTGCGGCGGTCTGCGCTTCATGCTGCTCCAAGGCTGTCATCGCATCGGATAGCTCCCGCTCAGCCAGGCTCAGCCTCTGGCGGACAGGGTAATAAGCGCTCTGACTCAGCTGGCTGACGGCACGTTCAGCATCGGCAAGCTCACCTGCAAGCGACAGGCCGCTTTGTCGTCGGGCCTGATGACCCCGGAGCGTGATTTGCTCATTTTTGAATGACCTTGTCAGCTCGTTCTGCCTTTCTGCCCACGTACGCTTGTTGACCATGGGGCTTTCGTCACAGACGCGAAGAAAAGCCCCGTTATCAGAGGCCAGTTCATAGAGCATTTTCTGACTGAATATCGAAATGGGAAAACGATCGGAGGCCCAGCCGGACTCTTCGATCCATTCACCCTCGCTCAGAGTATGCAGCACGCAGACGTCACCGGGTCGCCAGCTTAGTCGGAAATCGGCGCCGTCCTTGCGAAAAACGCATTCGATAACCGAATCCGCATCCATACCCTGTCCGGTCTGCCTGAACTGGTTCAGCTTTTTATCAAGACCGGGCGATAATTTCTCAGTTTTTCGCATCGCCAGGCGAATGCTTTCAATCAGCGTGGACTTACCGCTGCCCCGGGAGCCGATGATGGCATTGTAAAAAGGACTGAAAGCCACGCTGGCCATCTCACCGTCAGGTGGAGTACAGAGCTTGGTTCTCAGGCTGAGGCTACGCAGCTGAAGCGCCGGCTCTTCCGGTGGCGGTAAATCGAACAGCACGCAGTTTTCATGATCGAGCAGGGCGTGACGCAGGCCATCGAAGTCAGGCGTTGACATCTTAAGCCAGCACGTACGCGCCCCTGCGTGATCAGGATGGTGTGCGTCTGAGCCACGAAGCCACGGAAGATTTTTGATCAGACGCTTATGAGTGCCGTCGCTGATATCGGCCGGGTCGAACCTGATTTCAACCGCGTGAGGCTGCGCAAGGAAGGCGGCTTCCAGCTCGCCCTGATTAGTCATACTTTTTAGTATGCCTTTCGGGGCGTCAATGTGGGCGAGTATGCACAGCGCATCAGGATTGTTGCGGATAAGGCTGATAATGCCAGCCGGTCCTGTCTGAAGAACCAGCTGATGGTTAAGGGCCTCACGCGGCACGGGGAAGGAATTATTACACTGGCCTATCAGCCTTTCTACATCGGCACTCGTGCTGTCGGTATGGAAGACTGCCAGTATATGAACGTTTCCTGTGGCTGTAAGTTCAACGCCTGGGAACAGTGCAAGAGGCCGGTAGTCCTGAAGATCGCCTGTTCTGGCATCGCGAGCCATCTGCTGCAGCTCATTTTTGAGCGAATCTATGCGCGCGCCACTGTTATGATCGCTTATGATCACGCCATCAACCTTCTGGCGCATGTAGGCCAGTAACCACTCCCTGTCGGTTACGTCCGGCTTTGCGTAATCGTGTGAAGCCAGGGTGTGATTATGAAAATCAAATTTGTACCAGCGCGATCCAACCGACATTGTCCATTTTTCCGTGTCTTTCCAGGATTATTCCTACTATAAGCTCAAAATCTGCTTGGGTGATGAAATATTTGTTCATAGATATCTCATTTTTAATCGCTCTGATTAACGTGAGATAAGCTGCACTTACTGGAAAGCGTTTATGTCGTTCGACTGCTCTTAACGATGTACATAAAAAAAAATATTTTTGCATCTCAGTGACGGGAGGAGCATTAGCGCCAACGTCCGCTGACCTGCTCTCTAATAATCCACACAGACTGATGTGAGCTACTTCCGCAGTTGGCATAAAACGGGATGATCCCGATTGTCTTGTCCTAAACCGACCGGTTTCGGACATACACTGCTCGCATAGCCAGCGTATTAGGGTTATCCCGATTCTACTAAACGCCCGGATAGTGCCCTCAGCCCTTGCTGCGCGCGGGGAGGGGTGGTTTTGGCGGAAAAGGATTCTTTCCCCCCTTTTGAATAAGACGCTGATCTGCGGGTAAAACCAAATGCCGGATCCGGTTTCGGCGATTTTGCGCGATTTATTACGCTGGTCCTCCGGCGGCCACTGCGGGAAAATGACCATTCCGGCTTACCGATCGCGCTGCGTGAAAATTACATGATGATGAACCTACACCAGGACTGCAGAACTCACCAGAACACGTCACCGCGCTGTCGTTTGCGCAGGACGCGAACTTTGCCACCGCGGTGGCGCTCAGGCGTATGGCCACCGCAAACGGCGTCACGCCCGGCTACGTGCATCAGGTCCGGAGCTGGATAGCCACCGAATGCCCCCGGCGCCGCGAATCGCTGTGGGCCGCGACCGATGAGACAATGCGTAACTGGCTGAAGGCTGCCGTAAAGCGGGCGAATGATGACGGCGTGCATTTTTCCAGCCCAGTGACGCTGCACACCTTCCGCCACTCCTATATCATGCACATGCTCTATCACCGTCAACCGCCGAAAGTCATTCAGGTGCTAACCGGTCACAAGGATGCGCGTTCGATGGAGGTGTACAAACGAGTGTTCGCGCTGGACATGGCGGCGACGCTGGCGGTTCCGTTCAGCAGAGAGGGTGCCGAAGCGGCCGCCGTGTTGCGATCGCTTCCGCCGGGTTAAAACCTGCAGGCAAAGAACCGGCGCATCCAGTACCATAAGCTGTTCGTCATAGAGCAGAAGGTCGTTGTCTGCTCAGGTATGAGTAGTTTACTGAAATCGTCTTTCATTGAGGATAAAAGGGCTTCCTGTAAGCTGCGCAGTTCACTGACGCGTATTCGCATAGTCCTGGCAAACGCTCTGGCCTCTGCAGCCGTCCGTCCACGGCGCATGAGCTCGATGTTTTCCTCACCCGGAAGCGTAATCATGAAGAACGCGTATATTTCGCGCTGCAGCTGCGGAACGGCTTCCTGCCAGCGTAACCAGTCAGCTTCCCGGTGAAACCTCAGTCCATGAGAGGCATTTTGCAGCTCGCTCCGGTTAAGCCCCCACGCAGGGTGCGAATCTATTTGATCTAACCAATTATGTAAATCTGCGACAGAAATCTCTGCATTGTCACGGTTGGGCGGAGGAAGCTGCTCAGTCAAAATCGTTATCTGTGCGTCGATAATGCCCGCAAGTGCACCGGCGTACTGAGCAAAGTTATCAAGAGAGCTGAGTACCAGGACTGAAAGCCGGTCCAGCTGGGACGTTTCGATCTCAAGTGCCTTCTTTCTCCGCTCGTTACGCAGCGCAAAGTGAGCCGCCAGGCAGACGCCCATAACGGTAAAAGCGGGTGTCAGAAGGTCCTTAATTTCCATCTTTGTTCTCCGGGAAGTTTCACGGCCCACTATTCTGGGCTGTCGGGCAATCAATATGACCGCAGACACTGTCAGCTGACCAGCCTTCCAAGTTCGTAAAACGCGGCCGTTCGCCAGTCGCGCACTCTCTCAATCTGCCTGCCGTCGGCAAACCAGCTGATACCGTCTGTATATACCCGGCGCAGTAGATCATCCATGTCAAAAACCCGGTCAGGGAGTAGCGTTCCTTCACCCGCCAGTATGCCGGCGGCCAGCGAATGATTACCGCCCTTTACGAAGCCAATGCGCCAGGGCAGCCAGAGTTCAACGTGATGATTCGAATTGTCATATCGCCAGGGATTTCCCTGCCAGCTCCCGATGCTCAGACGTCCCCTATACCCAGCAGGCGCATCGAGGGCTGCCGGCGCCGCCTACCCGGTCCGGCACCGGCCGGAGGCGCATCACGGGTTTTATCAGGAACGTCTTTCTTCTGCAGGCCGGTGGGCAGACGGACCACAAGCCGGCCATCCGCCGCCGCTCTGACCACGTCAGGGGCATAGATGGCAGCCTGTCGCTCATCCGGCCAGACGGAGTAAAAGCGGCAGTCTGGCGCGTGTTCGTGCCCGGAGAAAGCCCATGAGGCGAGCCAGCACTGGTCTGTTTTCTGTGACAGATGCACTTTCAGGCGCCGGCGCTGCGCGTCTTCCTCCGGGGGATGGCACAGGCAGGTGACCACCGTGGTGGCCTTGTTGTCACGCGCGTGCTTCAGCCAGCGCTGCCACTGCTCCGGCTCAGCGCTGCGGAAATCCGCACCGCATTCCCGTGAGCCCCGCAGCCCGGTGAACCGGACCGGATACGTTTTCTTTGCCGCCATCATAACCCCCTTTCCGTAAAGAACGCTGAATATGCGACCTGCGTGATTTTAATTCAGGCCGGCTGCCGGGCAGATTACCGGTGAGGATTCATTCCACAGCCGGTTAAATTCAGCCTGATACTGGCGGGCAATATCAGGTTCGTCCTTAATCACCGGCGCGTTTTCCGCATTTCTTTTTTCAGCAGAAGACGTGTAATTAAATGAGCCGGTTTCCACCGCACTGCCGTCGGCCACAATAAACTTGTTGTGCATGATGCTGTACATGCCGTTGAGGCGCACGTCGACGCCAGCGCACGCGAGCTGGTTGACAAGAGACCAGCGGTCCCGGCTTTTCTTTTCATCGGCGACCAGCCGGACCTTAACGCCCCGCGCAACGGCCGCTGACAGCGCCTGTGCCACCGGCCGGCTGGTGAAATCCCAGGGCGCCACGTCGGCGCTCTGACGCCCGCTGCCGGTGAACTGCAGTATCAGATCCAGCGCCGAGCCCCCGGGCGAAAAGCCGGCCGTTACGGAGGCCTCCGCGCCGTGAATAACGGGAAGGGTCAGTAATGCCGTCATGATTAAAGCCTGTCTTTTCATTATCCTTCACCGCCATAAAATAATGTTAACAGATTTTACCACCTGACAGTTATTAATATAAACCTGTTAATATGAATCCATTATAAATATAAAATCAGGGCTGAAGATATTCCGTAATCTGGCGATAACAGTTACGTGGCAGGGAGCAGATAATATGAATACATTTCACGAATTAAATATCATGACGTCACGCGGCGATATCCCCGGCGCCTTTTCGCTCATCCGCAACTGGAGCGAAAACGTCGCCCGGAAAATCATGAGAAAAGCGGGCTACCCTGTGACGCCGCACACGGGGCGCGCGTTCTGGACGTGGGTGCAGGAGACCCTGATCCGGGCGGCCCGCGAGCGGCGCTGCGGCTACCGGGCGCGCGCTGAACGCCAGGCACCGGTGCGGCGCTGGCGGCAGCAGGCCGCGGAAGACTATGATGCCTGGGCGCAGATGATGGCGTCAGAGGCCGCGCCGCAGGCTGAGGCTGCCCCGTAGGGAAATATAGCGCCCCCCGATGCTGCTCCTGAAAAAGGCGTCGCCGTCCGCGGCCGCGCAGAAGGCCTGGTACACCTTTGCCGGCACGCGCCGTTCCGGTACTCCAGTTCCAGCACGCCGCTGGTCGGATCGTAGCCCGCGCTGCGAAACAGCTGAGACGTCATTTCATGCCTGTTCATAGTGTGGTTCCTGTCAGGGCCATCGCTCACGTGGCCGCCGTCCGAAAAAGTGGGGTGCCACCCGGCAGCTCCCCCTGTTCAGGGAATAAAATCAGAGAATTTATTATTCAGCTTACGCGGGTGTTATCGGTTGCCCGCCGTGAAACCTGAGCCGGCGCGGAGGTTCACTGTAGTCTGTGAAGTACGTTACCTTTCCGATCCCGCCTCACGCAGCGCTGAATCCGTCCGCGAGCAGAAGATGCAGATGTTCATCAGAACCTCCGGCCGTTCCCCGGCGCCAGCCCGAACGCTGCAGCAGCTTATCCAGCGCGGCCAGGTCGCCGGTGATGCGCGCCGGCAGGGGACTACGCTGCCGGCCGTGCTCGTCAAAGCCGTTATCCAGTGCGCTGCGCCTGAGGTAAACACCGGAAACGGACGGGCTGAGCCGCAGCTGCCGGCGGCCGCTCCATTCATTTTCTGACAGCACCATATAAATCCAGCCGGTGAGCTTCACGGCGTGCAGGGCGTGCTGGAGCCGATACAGGTCGTTCTGCGCCTGCAGGTGGCCGTTTCCTGCGCGCCACAGGTAATCCAGCTTGCCGGGCAGGTCGGCGCGCAGGCCCTTCTCTCGCCCTTCCTTCAGCAGCCAGCTGATGTCGCTGGCCAGCGACCGGGGAAAGCGACGCTGTTTTTCAGCGGTGGCCAGCCAGCGGGTCAGAAACAGGTTGTCCTGCGCGGGTGACGTCACGAGCCCGTCGCGGCGGGCGGTATGCAGCGCAATCAGGCCGCACCAGGCCAGGTGGCTGACGTTCAGATTGTCGTTATTCATAAACCGCGTTCTTCATGCCGGACCACATGAAAAAGTGGCCCTGAAATACGGCATTTTATGACATCATCATGCCTGAGAAAACCCGGCGGAGCCGGCAGGAGGTTCAGCAGCACGGCCTGACTTTATCCGGCTGGCTCCGCAGGTGTTCAGTCCCCCAAATCAGGGCGGGAGCAGGCGTAATGAGAGCGGTCCTGGTTGCAGGGACCGGGTTGATTAGATTAAATACCGCTCCGGATTGCTGAGGTCGATTGACAACAAAAATTCTGCTATATCTGCGTGCTGACAGGTTCAAACAATTTAGGGATGAAGGTTATGTTAGTCAGTGAAGAGGGGTTGCTGCGTTCCGGCTTCAGTTCTGCGGAACTGCAGGCAGTTAAAAACAACGTCGAAAGTTATGGCGGGACGCTTGAGCTTGCTATCCATGACCTGGCAAGGCGATTTAACAGAATGCTCTGGACGGTAGCGGTTTTTCTGGCAATTTTTGTTATCCTGGTGCTGTTCAGTTCAGGGATAAAAATAATTGCCGGCGGCATATCTTTCCTGTTGGGTATTGGCTTTATGATACTCAGCCAGCCCCCGGTGCTTTGCTACAAGTCATGGCGATACTGGCGGGCTGTGCAGTCTTAGTGCGACGAGTTATCGACCGTCAGCAGGTCAAAAACTACCTTCGCTTTTAGCCCATAGCCAGCAATACGCATAGTAAGTTTGGGCTTACTTATGCTATCTACTTTGCGGTAATAGTCTCTGGGCATCCATCTGAACAGGCGCCATGCCCCGGCTTTCCTGGCCGCGCCAAAAACACCATAAACGCTGGCAGATAATGTGGCCGCATTATATATAGCCAGACCCGTCTCAGGCCTGAATCCTAAAAATTCAGCGCCGGCCATTGCCGCATCTCCGAATATACCTTCGGAATGAGCACTCCCTGGCGGTGAAAAATGGTTAATGATTTCCTGAGAGAGCCCATTGATGCCGTCGCTTACCAGTACAGCACCGGCTAACATTCCGATTGCAGGCATTGAGGTTATCATCGCCAGCCCGGTGAAGAGAGCAATACCCGATATCGCAATATGGACAGCAGACAGGGTGTAACCAACAATTTTGTTATTCTGCCAGACAAATTCGACCTTCGCGTACAGTTGCGCCGTCTTGATCCTCAGTAACCTGTCCTGCTCAGCCAGATTCTCAGATTCTTCACGAAGGTTCTTTATGCAGGCCATGCATTCTTCGTCAGTCTTTGCCCGTCTGGCGATCGCAAACTGACCTTCAATGACATCTCTTATTTCCTGCACAAACTGAAGTCGTGTGAGTCCATCCCTTATGTGAAATCCGGCTACACGGTTAGCTGTTTCAATCAGCTTGCGGGCTTCAAGATTCACCATCGTTTCTGCCCAGGCCTTATTGCGCCCATTTGAGCGCATCATAGCGAGTAGAGCTTCATCCATTTCACAGTTCCTTTGACTGGCCGATGATTTGATAATACTTAATCAGTTCCATCCGTAAAATGAGAAATTAATCCGGGCGCCGGGTTTACGCATATCCGGAATCCTCCGCGGCAGTTTTCGCTTTGTTGAGCATCCGCCCCCATTTGAGGACTGACGGGCAGTGTGCAGCCCGCCCTCTATGCCGCGTCAGCGGCATATGTAAGTGCATTTACTCATTGTTTAAAATCAGAAAAAACATCATCAGTGATTTGCGCAGTAAACCGAATACCTCTTGGCAGCTCAATATTTACACTTTTTTCAGAGTTAAGCTGAACAGCCACTGTAGGAACCGGAACTGATTCAATGACGTCGCCTACCAGTTTGCCGTTCACATATCTCTGGGTATCGTAGTAGTTGATAACACCGGAAATTTCTGCTTTGTAACCCCCATGATTTTCAACAAGATCGATATACAGAATGGTCGCGTTATATTTTCTTTCCAGCGCATCGTGGAATTGTTTTCCCGGAAGAGGCGACAGGGAATAGAGGCGGATGTGACGGACATTGTCCTCCTTGATGTAGCTAAGTACCGGATCTGTATATCCTGCTTTTCCTGAAACAGGAGACTGCATTTCCGTTTTCAGATAGAGGGGAGCAGAAGATTGCGGTTGTGTTGCACAGCCTGTCAAAAGAACAGCTGCAGCCAGAGTTAAGCTGGTTAATAGTTTCATTTTATTCCTGTTTCTATGCGGGACCTGTTCAGTATATCGGCTGAATTATGCGTGACTTGATACCATTTATAACGAGGATTTTGACAGAAGCAGGCAAGCAGTGCGCAGCCGGCCCCTGAATGCCGCATGAGCGGCATGGAGGCGTCAGAAACCATTCAGGACGGCGCTGATGCCATCGGGCGCAGTGAGCCCGGCGGAGCCGTTTGCAGGGCCAGAACCACAGAATAAACTGGATCTGAGATCCGGCATTTCAGGACGTTATCAGCCCTCAGAGAACCCAGTCGCCGCCATCACGGTGCCTCTCCACGACCTCCTGGTCGGGATAGATTTCCAGCGTCTCGATCGCACTCAGCATGGCCGTTTCCATCTCCGGCGACCATGCCTGCGTTCTGGCCAGTTCTCCGCGGATAAAGCCGGCAATCCGCAGCCGCGTGGTTTCAAGACCATCGCCGGCCATGGCCATGACCACGGCGCCGATCATGGTGTAAACCCTCTCCAGCTCCCCGTGCTGCTGTTGAGCCATCTGCATCGCACTTACCTCTCAGACGTAGCCGGACGGGCGAGCAGTGCGCAGCCCGTCCTGTGAATGCCGCGTGAGCAGCATGGAGGCGCCAGAAACCGTTCAGGACGGCTCAGATGCCAGCTGGCGCCGTGAGCCCGGCGGAGCCGGTTACAGAGCCGAGGGTGGCGAAAGCCCAACCCCGCCCTGACTGACGCCGTTTAAGCAGCGGCCTGTCAGCAGCTTATCAGTCAGACGGTCGGAGACGAAAGAAAGAAACCGCGGGCCTCTGGCCATAAAGCAGCTCGGGCTTTGTAGTTACAACACCCATTTATCAGCCACTGCAGTTCCGGCCCTCGGGGCCGCACGGCCGGGGCTGGTCAGTGGGGGCAACCGGGCTTCAGGTACGGCGTGGATCTGGTCGGAGAGGGGCGAAGTTGCTTCAGGCCTGCGCGGTGTCAGGCTACAGTGAATCTTTGCGTGTTGTAACTACTACCAGAGCCCGGGGCCCGCGTGAGCGGGAGGTGCTCCTGAATCTGAGCGGCGCGGACGCCTGCGGCCGCTGCGAGCGAAGGCCTTATTTATCCCAGCAGAATGCCGGCATGAACACCTTATTTATCTTTTCTGATTAATTCTTTCTGACATAAGTCAGGAATATTTTGCGGGTAATTTCAGGGGCGTTTGCAGGTAAGTCTCGTTTTCCGATTGCGGGTAAGTGTGGATAAGAAATTCCGCGACCGGAGAGCGGAGTGAATGTGAGATATTTTGCGGGAAAACGGATGCCGCGGCGGGCCGGAAACTCGCGGTTTTATCTGCGGCACAAACGCCTTTACCGCCAGTCAAGGCGGTAAAGTTCGCAGGTGTTCGTCAGTGGACGACGTCGGGCGGGCCGGGCTCGTAGCCGAGGCCGAGCTCCAGTTGGTTCAGGTTCTGCCACACCAGGCGATCAAAGGCGTCCGCGTCGGTGTTCATCAGCTCGTGGTTCGGCAGCGTCCGGATAAGCCAGCTGGCCATCGCCGTACGGCGCTCGTCGAGCGGAAGTTTGCCCAGCTTTTTGCGGCGCTTCTCTTTCACGGCCTTTTCACGCCGCTTCAGCAGCGTGGCCATGCGCATGTTCTCATACCAGCGCTGGCGCGCGGCGCGCACCGACTCGTGCGTGCCCGGCACAATGATGCCCTCCGCTTCGGCCTCAAGGCGCTCATTGCGCTGGACGTACAGTTTGTCCATGTTTACACCGCACAGCTGCCAGAAACGATCGGTGAGCACGATATGGCGCGGCATCCAGAATTTCTCAACCGGGTCCCACTCAAGAGAAGGCATCTCCAGCAGCCCGTAGCGCGCCAGCTCCGGAAAAAGGCGCGACAGCCGGCACGGCTCTACCCGGGTGCCGGGTATCACGTCGCCGCTCTCATCTTTCGGGCTCAGCTCGTCGGCCAGCCGGCCGACGTTGACGGTGACCACCCAGGTGGCCATGTCGGCGCGCTGAACCAGCAGCGGAATAAGGGCGTCGATAAGCGCGCGGCGCTCCGGCCGGAAGTCTCGCTCGCGGCCGGCCGCGTGGCGCAGCCTGACGAAATACGGATTGCGTGAGATCCGCTGGCGCAGGCGCAGCTGGCCGGTCGCACGGTCCTTCACAACGAGCCGGCGCATGGCGTGGCCAAACTCACCCGGCAGCGGGCGATAGTTCTGCGGCGCGAACCAGACTGGCTCAGGACATTTGCAGGTGACGGCGTGTTCGCCGCGATGGCGCCCGTCAGGTCTGGAGGTCGGGTCGTTTAGCCCGATTAAAATCTGGTCATTCACCCTGTCCTGAACTTATGGCGGACAGGGGTTGTCTTATGAACTGCATGCGTTATAATCCTTCACAGGCGTAACGCCTGCTTTTGGACCCCCTGATTCTGAATCTTCCGCCAAGTTGATTAAGCAGAGTCAGGGGGTTTTTGCATTCAGAGCCCGGTCAATCCCGCGCTCCCTACCCTGGACGTTTTTACGGATACGTCCCATCCGGTTCAGTTCTGCCCGCGCCGCGCATGTCTGGCCACAGGTTTTCGCACATCCCCGTCGTCAACCACCACAGTATTCGACAAGGATCTAAAAAGGATCGCCGCCCGGCGAATTCTGAAAAGAATACCCATCTCAACCGGTTAAATCCAGCACTGATTGCACACAGCACAAATCGTATGGATAAAAAAAGTTCACCGATAAATTTTACCATGACCGTCATCACAACTGCGGTTGTGGCTTAACACAGTTCTGCGCCTGGCGGGACGCTGAAACGACAGAGAGCACGGGGGACGGGTAATTTTTCATTATTCAGCGGAACGATCGCGGACGATCGCTATTCAGGCGACGGGCAGGGCATTCAGGCTGAGGCGTACCACAGCGGCGCGAGGAACGAACAGCCTGAATGACGTGGCCGTCATGGGGTAAAGGTTCTGGCGGGATGGCCGATACCCCCTCACGCGCCGGCAGTGAAACCATTCTGATAATGCCGTCGCTGCTGGTTGCCCGGTTCTGCGCCGGGCTTTTTTAGTTTCCGCCTGCGCGGACGATGGCCTGCTGCAGGACCTCTTCGCTGACGACGCCCGGGATGACGGTGGTGTTGTCAGCCGTGGCATTCTCTGCCGGCATGACGATAATGCCCGGCGTGCCGGTCAGTCCCAGCATCTCCGCCAGCGCGTCGTTGTTTTCGATGAGCCTGTCGGAGGCAGCACTGTCATCACCGGAAGCCGTACCTGCGCCGGCGGCCGTGGCCACCTTTTCAATATCCTCTGCCGTGAGTTTCCCCTCGTTGTGCCCGGTCCGGTAAATCCCGTTGTGGAAGGCCATATAGGCCTCCGCGCCCTGCCTGCGGTAAATACCCAGCCCGCGGTGCGAGGCAAGCCGCGATTCCGGATAGCGGGCGGCAAAGATGGTCCAGTCGCGGAAGGCAAAGCGTACGCCGGCGTTGGCGGCCATCACCTTTTCCATCACCGGCGCCATCATGCTGCAGGCGATGCATTCGTAGTCAAAGAATTCCGTCACAATGACCTTCGAATCCGCCAGCCCCTTAACCGGTACGCCGTCGAGCTGCATCAGCAGCCGGTGAGCTTTAAGCGCAGACTGCACGTAAGCCTGCTGCTGCATCGCCTGCTGGCGCGCCTGCAGCTTTTTGCTCACCTCAATGAGCACGTCGGGATGCGCCACCAGGTAGTCAGCGGCAATTTCACCAATGCGGGCCTGCTGCGCGGGGGTAAAGTCTGCAGCCTCAGCCGCATTCGATGGTGCTGAGGGCAAAGCGGTGCTCATGGCCAGCGCAATGGCGGCCAGTTTCAGGATCTGTTTCATGATTTCTCTCGCATGCCTGCGCGGAGCAGGCGGAAGGTGAGGCGGCCGCACAGGGCGGGCCGCAGTCATTAACGTTCTTTTTGTATGTTCCGTGACGGTTCGTGAGAAAGTTCGGGCGGCAGGCGCTCGGGCCCCTCGTGCTGAGCCGGCATGCTGATCCCCGCCGCAATCTCTTTGTCCGTCCGCGAACCTGCGGCAAGCTCTGTTGCCAGTTCTGATTCTCCTTTTCCTGAAGGCACCGGCTGCTCCCGGCTCTCCTCCTGCATCCTGACCTCCGGATAAGCCTGCCGGCTGCCTTCCAGAACCCGGCCGGCCAGATCCGTTTCGTCCACGGCAGGCTTCGCGACAGGGTCCACAGGCTGCTCAATGTCAGCCGCCTCCTGTGGAACTGCACGGCTGAGGTCTGCGGCGAGCTTTTCCTCTGCCGCCACGTCTGCCCGCCCGTCTCTGACGCTGCTCTGCACCTCCGGCGCGTCCGGCACATCAGGCTGATGCGCGTCCTGCCTGACGAGGTCTCTGATGGTCGCGTCGCCAATGCCGGCGGGTGCCGCCGGCGTGACCGGTTCATCCGGAACAGGCGGCGGGCTCTGCAGGCTTCTGACCACCTCTTCCACCGCCGCCCCGGCGAGCGGCTCCAGGCCGCCGGAAACCTTCAGCAGCTGCGGAGACGGAGCGGCGTCCCCGGTCTTCAGCAGAATGCCGGACGTCGGGTATTTTCGCGCCGCGCTGAGCGCCTCTTCCAGCGTGGCCACCACAAGTGTTTCTCCGTTCCGGCTTTTCTGTACAAGTGCGGCCTGCGCGCCGTCGGTGACGATACGCCGCTCGGCCCCCCGATCGACGTCACCGCTTCCGGGGCGCAGCGGAACCATTGTCAGGCCAGCCGGTTTACCGTTACCGTCAAACACCGGCAGGGCCAGGTGGGGTTCAGGGAACTTTCGCGTCGGCGGGATGATACGTGCCGTAACGGGACTGCCGCTGAGGCCGTTTGACCGCAGGTACGCACGGCCAATTGCGGTTTTCGACGCGGCCTGCCCCATCGCCCAGATCCGCCGGGCCTGATCCCGCTCAGGCTCCGGCATAAGCGCGTCATGCGCCGTCGCCGGTCCGCTTTTCCGGACGCCGAGCGTCTCCATCCAGCCGGCTCTATCATCTGTAACAATCTGAACATGGTCCTTCGCGCGTGAGACGTTGATATAAAACGCCCGCGCGCCGCTCATCCGCTTACGGGCACCTTCCACGCCTTCCAGCGCCAGCGAGTACCGGGCACTGGCACCCTGTGCACCATAGCCGGTGACTGCCCAGCTGTAATCCACGTGCCGGTCTGCCAGCGTTGTCGCCGGGTCGATGACCTTCACCCCGCTGCCGTTACGCAGAACAATCTCACCGTTTTCGCGCAGTTCATCCACGCGGTATTGCTCGTGCGCAGCGTGACCGGCCTGCTTCTGGGTTTTACTCAGGCGGACGCTGTCACCGGTGCGCAGCTCAATTTCACGGTGTTCAAAAACCTCGATTTCCATTGCGTTAAGCTCCTGCGGCGACCAGTAGTGCGTGCGCCCCGCTTCATCCCGCAGGGTGACGTTGCCATTTTCGTGGTCAACGCCGGTAACGTGCAGATACCGCTGGTTCGCCATGACCACCTGTCCGGTTTCCCAGTCCTTTATGCGGTTAAAATCGTGCCGCCCGCCATTAATCCGGTCCAGGACAGAGACGGTCCGGGCTTCCCCGCCCAGCTCTTTCGCCACCACCATCGCATTATGGATGCCCTCGTTGATGGCTCTGCGGTCTTCATGCAACTGCACCATGATCATGGTCTGCTCCCGCGCCTCATCGGTGCGGCTCATAAAGTCAGCCACAATGCTGGACACCGGGTCTGCTGACTGAACAATTGATCCGCTAGGTACCACCGTACCTGCCCGGCGGGGTACAACGTCTGGCGCGACACTTTCAATATTTCTCAGCGCCGCTGCGGAATCATTACCGATGATGCTGTAAACCGCAGACTTCAGCGCCGTATCACGCTGGCGCACGATTTCCTTCATCACCGCGACGTCGATCGGGCTCCGCTCCTGCATCAGCTGGAACGGCGCGCCACTTTCAGGCGACTGCAGCTGCGCAATGTCCCCCACCGCCACGGCACGGCCATTGCCGGCAGCGATTGCGCGGTACGCCGCCGCGGTGTCCTGGTTACCGATCATGGAAGACTCATCGATAAGAAACAGCATATTGTCGTAGCGGACGTCCTCACCGGCGGCGCTGCGCGTCTGCCAGTCCAGTACAAACGACTTAAGCGTCTGTGCATCGATGCCCGTCCCCGCCATTTCTTTTACCGCCCGGTGAGTCGGCCCAAGCCCGACGATAACCGGACGCACGTCAGCCGGCAGGGTATCAATAGCCGCCTTTACCGCATTAAACTGGGTGGTTTTACCGACGCCCGCATACCCCTGCACGGCCGTAAAGCGGTCCGGACTCTTCAGAATAAGCGAGGTGGCCTCTTTCTGCCCCTGCGTCAGGCCTGACAGGAGAGCCGGATCGACCTGTGCCATCAGCGGAACCTGTGTGTTTTTACCCCGATCGATTTCACCGAGGATGGCTTTTTCCATCTCCCATGTGGACCGCGCAACGAAGTGGGGCCCGGCGCTGGTCTGTACCCCGATGAGATCACCTTCCTTGACCTGCCGGGTAATTTCATTTTCGATGAGCTTCAGGTCACCACAGAACGTCAGCGCTTCATCAAGCAGTTTTGTCCGGGAGAAAGCGACCTCCCGCATCTGCGCGACGCCGCGCGTAACGGCTTTCTGCGCGTCAGAGAGCAGCTGCGTACTGAGCGTGTCTATGGCCTCACTGGCGTCTTCCTTCCCGCTGGCCTGACGGACCAGAGACAGCGGGGAGCGTGTTGAGCGCAGGCGGCCGAGCTTATCTTCCGCCCGGCTCAGGGCTTCGCCGGTAAATATTTCGGCCTCATGGCCAGACTGCGCCAGCGCGTTAATCATGTTGACCGACAGATCCTGAGCCCCGAGGCTGGCCAGCACGGTACCGTGCTCGTTGTCCCGGCTTCCGGGGGCACTGACGTAGCCGTATGTAACGTAAAGCGGATTTGCCGGGTCGATACGCAGCGGCTTTTTCTGCCCCTCCCGCTGCACGACAAGTGCGCCATTCTCAACGGACGTGACGGTGAGGCGATCACGTGCCTTCAGCCCGGCGTTTTTGTCGCCGGCAAGCGCAAACAACCGCTCCCCCGCAGCAACCTCCAGCTGAGACTGTGTAAACAGGCGCCAGTCACCGGAAAGTGCGCTGAGCTTTACACGGGACAGTACACCATCCCCGTCAATCAGGGAGAGCATGCGGGTTTCATCATGTACGCGGTCAATGACGTAGTGACGCGTTTCATCTCTCTCCGACCTGTCTTCCAGCACCATACCGGCGCGGTAGGTCTGAGGGAGGCGACGCTCTTTTGCTGTCATATACACCGGCGTGCGCGCCGCAATGCTGACCGGCGCCTCCCCCAGTCGTCCGGCATCTTTCAGCGCATTCCGGATGACACCGGTCAGCTGGGCCTGCTCACGCGGACCGGCCACAACCGCCGTCACGGGACCGTCTGCGGGGTCCATTCCGGCAAAACGCTCTGCGAGTGCACGATAGCGCTCGCGCTTGTCCTGAATGCTGGTCACGCGGACCTCAATACCGTCAGACGGTGCGTTCAGGCTCTGAGGTTCTACCCCCGCTGCGGTCAGCACGGACAGTGCGTTCGCGTTTGACTGCCGGCCGGCGCTGTCCAGAAACAGCAGCTGCGCGTTCTGCAGCTGAGCCTCTCCGGTCAGCACCAGCATTTCCTTCAGGCTGAGCTTTTCCGCACTTTCCACGATGACCGTACTCTGGGGAGCAAGGCTGAAGGTGCCATCAAGCATGCGGCTGCGGTGGAGAAGCCGGTCTTTGAGCGCCGGTGATTTGGCAAAGCTGAGTGCGCGCTCGGCTGAACTGGTCAGTACACTGACCTCACGCCCCTGTTCACGTGACATTGTCACCAGTTCTTCTGTTACCGCACGCAGACGGCCGACTGAGGCCGGTGCGCTGATGATAACGGCGGGCGCCCGGGCCACGTGCTCAAGGTGCCCGGGAACCGGACTGCCGGTGAGGCTGAAACTGACCACCCTGTTCTCTTTCAGAATATCCGCCGCCAGCGACTGCACCGACAGCTCATCCAGCAGGTGAATGTGCGAGGTAAATACACCCTTATCACCGTCGAGAGGCACGAGCAGGTTGTCATGAATCGCCTGATCCAGCGCCCTGCGCAGGTCCGGAATGCTGTTCTGCAGTTCACCGGCGTTGTGTGCGGTCAGCAGGATGTCCCCATAGGTAAACCGCGTTTTGTTGTCGCTCAGCACGGAAATGGCGGTGCGGACCGCCTCCATCGCCTGCACTGGCGCGTCCTGCACCTCACCGGCATCAGGCCGGGATTTTTCACGCTCGCGGGCTTCATTCATGACGCCCTGAAGATCAAAACCGACGTCGTCCATCTGCCGCTGCCAGCGATCGCGCAGACGGGCCCGTCCGTCTGCGGTTTCCGGCTTAGCGATCGGTTCTTCCTGCTCCCGGACTGCAGATTTTAACGTCGCCTCAGTGCCTGCTTCAGGGACTCTGTCAGACGCATTCACAGCCAGCTCTGGTGAGGCGGGCGGTTCCTGCCGGGTGCGTAACGGTGCCGTTTCGTCTGCGCCATACTGACTGATATCCTGCTTGCGCTGGCGCGTATCCAGCGCTGCCACGTCGCGGCTTTTCAGCGAAGCGTCTTCGCCTGCGCGCGCATGAATTTCACGATGGCGCGATGAGAATTCGTCCAGCACCTCCCCGGTAAAGCCCTTTATTTCCCACAGGTCGTGCCGGCCGCCGGTGGGCAATGTTTCATACCCAATATCCTCCGCCTTACCTTTCAGCAGGTTGCGGTAAATTTTGCCGTACGTTATCTGGTTGCGGTACACCGTCTCGATGAAGCCGGCGCCGTGGATCGCATCGGTAGCCAGCGCTTTCCACTTCCCGTCCAGCTCCGTCACGTTGGCCACCACTGCGTGAGTATGGATCTGCGGGTCGAGGTTACGCGAAGTGTCGTGCGTGAACAGCGCAGCGACCATTTTTCCGGTTGGCGTGATGCGCGTGACGCCGTCCTTCGTGTCGCGCGCGCTCACCATCTGTTCCATGATGGCCAGCGTTTCTTTCACCGCATCGTGGTGCGCCTCCAGCAGGCGCTTGTCGCCGCCGGCGAGGATCAGCATTGAGACGCTCTTGGGTGCCGAGAAGGTAAAGTCATGACCGGGGCGGTGAACGTGTGCACCCTGAACGTCCTTACCCAGTACCACACCGTTGGGGAGGCTGCCGTGCAGAATTCCGGTGAAAGTATCGAGATCAACCGGGCCTTCCAGCCCCAGCTCGCGCGCGCCCTCCCCCAGCCACTGGGTGGGCATGTCGTCCAGAAAGTAATAGTTATCCTTGCTGCTGTAGTAGCCGGCAGCGTCGGCGGCAGAGGCCACCGGAGCAACGGTCATCATCGTTCATATCCTCCCGGGTCCAGGCTGTCACTCATCTCCTGGTACGCCGCGTAGTCGTCGCGGTGTCGCAGGATGTTTTTCTCGTCGTCGGCCATACGCGCGTTGGCGTCGCCGTGCTGTGCGGCGCGCTCCTCCTCACGTTGCTGTTCGGTTTTACGCGGGCTGATGTGCCGCACGGTCAGCCGGCCCCCGTCGTCTTTTTCCATCTGCATGTGCAGTTCGGGGGCTTCACCCGCGGGGGCTTCGCTGTCGGTTTCTGCATTACCTGATGTGCTGTTCTGGAGCCTTCTCATCCTCTCCAGTGGAGAAAGCGGCGAACCTGCCTCTTTCCTGGCCGGTGCCGGCGTGGAAACAACCCTGATGGTTTCCGACGGTGCTGTGGCGGTACCGCCCTCCGGGACAATGGCAGGTGTGGATGATTCAGCTGGAACCGTAGTGACGCGCGGAACCACTTCGCGGCGCGGGAACGGTCGCACGTTAGAAGACCCTGACGATGCGCTGATGTCGGGGGCAGGCGTAGCGGGAACAGCAGGCTGGCCCGGTGCGACAGACGGCTTCCCCTCTCTCACGGTAGCCGGCTCCGGCGTCGTCACGGGGACGTCAGCTTTTGCCGGCGCGGCGGACGGCGAGGCAGCCTTAGTTTTAACCGGAGCGGGCGCGGAAGCGCGGTCCTCCCCTTCCAGCCACTCCTCTCCGGTCGGGAACGAAATGTTCGCCGCCCGGGCGCTGCGCTCGTTATTTTCGATGATGCGCTCGAGTTCGGGACTCAGCCGGTCACGGAAGTCGCGCTCCATCAGCGCCGGATGATATTTCTTCTGTTTGCGGTACTTCAGGCTCAGCTTCACCACCGGGTATTCGCCCGGCAGGCGTACGTAAAAGCGCAGGTTGGGCATCTTCATAATCTGGTCGTAGTCCACGATGGGCTCGTTGACCTTGTCCTTGCTGATGGAGATACCGTCCCGAATCTGGTCGAGGCCGTAGCTGTTCTGTTCGCGCGCCTCGCGCCGGCGCTGATGGCCCAGCTCCTCTTCCACCATTTTGGCCACCTCGGCGCTCGGCGAGCGGCCGTAGGCGCGGGTGTTGAGCAGGTCAAAGATGGCTTTGGCCATCTCGCGGCCGTAGATGTGCACCAGCTGCGGGATGTTCTGGATGCCCAGCACGAAGCAGCCGCCGAACTTGCGCGCTTCGGCCAGCGTTTCGTTAAACTCCGGTATCTTCTGCAGGCTGGCAATTTCATCGCCGACGAACCACACGCGCCGATCGCTGTTCTCCCCCATGCTCTGCAGCAGCAGGGTGGCCAGCGACAGCCACATGGATATCAGCGGGCGCACCGCTTTACGGTGGCGGGCCGTGGTGGAGATAAACAGCCAGCTGCTGTCGTACTGCGCGTCGGTCATCCACTCGCGGATACTGAACTCCGGCTTGCCCTCCTTATCCAGCCCCTGCAGGTAGCGCAGCGACTTGGCGTAGTTGGTCAGCACCGAGCGGATGGAGATGGCGGTCTTCTCGATTTTCTCCTCGACCAGGTTGGCCGACGGCGTGTTTTTGAGAAACTCGCGCAGGCTTTTCAGGTCGATCGAGAGGCAGGTCTTCAGGAACGTCTCGATGCTGCGATCGGGGCGTGAGGCAAACTGCATGGCCGTGTCGCTGAAGATGGTGCGCGACGACGACACCCAGAACGGGTCGGAGTCGCCCTCCACCGGCATCAGCGCCGCCGCCATGTTCTCGTAGTCCACCACGTCGCGCGCCTCGCGCCACAGCACCCAGTTTTCACAGCGGCTGTCGTGGGCGTTCAGGATTTTGTCCAGGCGCTCGTCGTAGTGCGTCTTGATGAAGGTGCCGCCGGAGTCGTACACGATCGCGCGATCGCCGCGCCGGCGGATATAGTCCAGCAGCCAGCGGATGAGCGTGGACTTGCCGACGCCGATGGTGCCGTGGATCAGAAAGTTCATGACCTCGGCGTTCTTCACCATGTTCAGACCGCCAATCTGCAGATCGGACTTCTCGCCAGCCTTTTTCAGCAGCCGGTTTACCTCCTTCGGCTTATCGGTGAGCGTCATACCCGAGATAAATTCGTCCTCGCTCTCCTTCCTGCCGATGCGCCCCACGTACCAGGCAATCAGGCACCAGAGCAGGCTGGCTGCGATGCCACACGCGGTCGCGATAAAGCGCAGGTTCGCCATAAACTGGCGGCCCATCTCCTGCATCCACGGATTGGCCAGCAGCTGCGCCGGTGTCAGCTTTATGGTGCAGAGCTGTGCACCTTCGCCGCAGTGCCAGAAGATGTCCCACGTAGCGCCGGCCGCGCCAGGGGACAGACCCAGCAGCGAATGAGTGGGCCACGCCGCCCAGTACCAGAAGCCGTTACGCAGTACGTCGTCAGGCGTCGTCAGCCAGAACAGACCTGCGGTGGCCGCCACGAACAGCAGCAGCATCCAGTGGAATATCCAGTTGCTGACCTGGGCAAACATGCGCAGGCGGTAGGCCGTCATCTGGCCGCCCTGCGTCAGGTATTTAGGGGTAAAACTCATGGGGAGCTCCGGAAAGCGCGCAGGCGCAGCCCGCCCGGAAGTCCGGGCAGGCTGTGGCAGAAGGAAACAGTGGCTGAGGGGCCGCTCAGGCCCCGGAGATTACTTCAGGGTGCCCGTTACCGCAGGGCGGCTCAGAAACTTACGGCGCTGCAGCCAGACGCCGGCCATCAGGGGAAGACCGCAGGTAAAGCACAGCAGGTTCCAGCAAACCATCGTGAGGGACGAGAGCACGCCGCCAGCTGTCAGGACCAGCAGTATCAGCAGCGCGGTGATGATGCCCGGAGGCACCATATCGTTCTGTACCATGCGGGAAGCGAGATCGAACGCAAACAGATGGCTTTCGGTCATGATTGTTCTGACGATATCAGGCCCGAACTGCCACAGCACGACCGCGCTCCAGGCAAAAAACAGGGTAAACCAGACAATAAGGGTGCGTGCCGCACCGGTGAACGTGAGCATGGGAATATCCTTCAGTGAGTTAAGAACTGGGGGGTTAAGTACAGCCGTTACAACGCGATCCCGGACGCGCTCCGGGCGCAGCAAACCGCACGCGGAGCGTGATAAAGAAAACGTCAGGGAAATCAGAGCCACGCTTCCGCTACACCGTGCACCGGGGAGGAAGCTTAAAAAGGTGTCCCGTGAGGGAGGAGGGGCAGCACCCGTGGTGGTGGTGATGCTGCCCCCGGTGTCCGGTGCCCGGGGGGCACAGACGGGGGTCGGCAGGCACCCCGTTGTCAGGAGAGTGTTCTCATTTCTCCTTAAGGCGCGTGCCGCCGGCTCTCACCGGTCGTTAATTAATACCAGGTAATTCAGCGTCCTGCAAGTTTCAGAATGCGTTTCATGGCTGCCTGCAGCACGGCGCTCAGGACCAGCCCGCACGCCCCCATACTGATGATATAAAGCAACATCGCCGTCAGCATGAACAGGCAGAACTCACCCGTTCCCGCTCCCCCCGGCGCGGCATCGAGCAACCTGAGCCAGGCCACAAAACGCCAGGGGAGCCAGCTGTCAGTTACGTTCACGAGCAGCAGGGTGATGATGGCGGCGGTCAGCATCAGATTCAGGAAGCCGGGCAGTGAAGACGCCAGCCGTTCAATTTTTCTGCGCATGGCGCCTCCCGCATCTGTCAGCTGAATGAATTACATGATCCCGGCAACGGACTTCGCCAGCTGCGCTTCCAGCACCGGCTTCGCCTCTTCAAACTTCAGGTTGACCTTGTTCGCGTTTGACACCACGCGGGTCTGGTATTTCATGCGGTTGCCCTCTTCGCTGCTGGTCTGCAGTTTGATTCCGGAAGTGCCCTGACGCAGCGCCGCCACGTTGTCCGTGGTTACGGCAGTTTTGCTGCGTTCAGAAATCTGCAGATCTGTCACCATCGTGAAATTAACATCCTCTACCAGTGCATCTGCGGCCATACCGGCCAGGCCGGTAGCAAGACCGACACCGAGGATAGCTCCGCCAGAGGTGCTGTTATAGGCGGTGATCCCGCTGCCCAGCGCGGCACCCAGCACGCCCCCTTCGTAGCCGGAGGACAGGAAGCCCTGTGCCTGACGCAGATCCATCTTCTCGGCCTTCAGAACGTTGGCCTGAATCCAGTAGTACGCAGCGTCAGGATTTGACGTCACGGTATAGCCCTTCGCGCGCAGGTCCTGCGCCAGCAATGGCTCCAGATCGCTCATGTCCTTGTCGGAGGTGTTGCGAACCTGCAGGTAAACAGTCTTCTGGCTGGACGGCTCAAGCCAGACGGTCTGACTCATCTGGGTTTTGACGTCGAGGTTGCGTTTTTTGATGGCGGTGCTCATGGCACCACAGCCGGAAAGCATCAGGGAGGCAGCGGCAATCGCCGCCACGAAGGCGTTACGGTATTTCATAGACGTATCCTTGTTAAATGGAAAAACGGGACAGGCGCGCCCCGGGGCACGCTGTTTTATATAGGGATTTAGAGAGAAACCCTTCCGTCAGAGTGCCGGAAGGGTTATCGGCGGGAGCCGCAGGAACTTAAATCTTTTTAATCAGACTGCTGATTTTTTCTAAAGCCATTCCGGAACCTAATCGGTTAATCTCAGAGCCAATTATGATTCCCATAGCAAACATCATAATCAATAACAGGGCAGGTATTGCAAAAGTGAACCATGGGGAAAGCGCGGCCAGCACAACTGAGCAGAACATTAAAAATATGAAGATAAAGGCTGTCCTACTCGTAACCTTACATAGGTGCTGCAATATAATTGATTCAGTTCTTACATCTTCAGGCAAAGTGAGATACATCGTAACCTTGCTATAAGTTAAGAGTATAAAGAACAAACCAATAATTGCTGTTGGAACAACAACAACCCACCCTTCCGTACCAAAAAAATGCATATATCCTGCGACTGTTTTTTCATTCCATGCTGAACTGAAGTAAAAAACCACTGTACTAAAAAAACTTAAAGCGACTGCAATCAAAGGAATTGATGATGTTTTCTTTAGCAGCTCAGATGGTGAAGGAATAAGACGCTTACTTGAATCTAAGCTATTAATTAGAAAGTTCACGTCTGCTTCTAACTTTTCTACCGTCAAATTTCCCATGCATGCCGTCCTTTAATTAAACTAAGATGCCTTTTTCTGGGCCGCTCTAAGCTTTTGCAGTTTTTCTTCAAATCCGGTGGTTTCAGCATTATCGAAAACAGGTTTTGTCTGCCTGATATCTTCTTCAGTGCGGCCTATCTGCTGACTTCTGACCGCCCCCTGATGCTCATTCCTGAGTATATCACTGGACGTCTGAACAGTGGTTTTATTTTCAGCGATTTTACCGTCATTTTCCCTGATTGTTTCCATCAGGCCAGATCTTAGTGCTGCAACCTTGTTGGCCACATTACTTTCAATGCCGGCACCCGACGCCTTCTCACCCACGCGTTGTGAGCCACTGCGAAAATCTTCGCTCATGGCCTTCGACGGAGCACCTGCCGGCGCGGTCAGGTTACGTTCACGTGCCTGCACGCTTTCCTCTGTGACGCCGCTGCCGTGTCTCTCCGCAGACGAATGCTGGCTGGGATGAGACGCCGTGCGGACAGCACCGCCGCTGACAGCTTCCGACATGCCTCCCCTCTCAACATCATTACTCCGCGCTCCCCCCGGAATGTCCAGTGACTGAGCCGGCTGCAGCGGCTGGCCATTCACCTGCTCAGTCCGGGCGCCGTAGTTACGCATGATTTCCGGCTCAAGCCGCTCGTGCATAAACTCGGTTGCCGCACCCTGCGCGCTCCGGACGTTGGTCAGGATGTTCTGTGCATCGCTGCCATACTTCGCCGTAGTCCAGTCCACAAACTCTTGGTTGTAGTTGGCGTCCAGGCTCGCACTCTGCGTCTGGGACAGCGTGGCCATGCGGCTGAACTCCTGGCTGCGCGTGCTGCTCTCCGTATACTGATGGTACTGACTTTTTGCGTCGTTGAGCGTCGCCGCAAACTGCTGTGCCAGCGAGTTCGACTGGTTGTCCGTGTGGCTGCCCGACTCGCTCAGGCGGGTCGACGTCACCATATCCATACCCTGACGGAAGTCGCGTGCCTCCTGACTGCTCTGGTCATGACGGTTATCACGACCCTCCGCGTGGCTGTCCTGCGTGCCGTGTGAGCTTCCGGAGGTGTGACGCCAGTCCGTGTTCAGGTTCGCCTCACCGCCGGCGCTGAGGCCTGTGGCCCACTTACCGAGTTTCCCGGCCAGCTGGTCGCCGGAATCAAATTTCACATACCCCCTGACACCCGCACCGGCGCTACCCTGATTGGTGATATCCATCAGCTGGTTATACGCCTGCTGCTCGGAAACGTTGTGCGACTTCGCATAGCTTTCCACCGCCGACTGCATTTTGCTGACCCCGCGGCTCACACTGGTGGCCACGCTGTTGTCGCTGCCCTGCGTGACGGTGTCGCTGTTGCCGCTCTGCTGCGTCAGCTGGTTCATCTGCTGGAAGCCGCTGGCCACGCTGTGGTTGTAGCCATCCAGCGAACTTTGCGCCTGCTGCTCCGCCTGCCGCGCCTGTTCGGTGAACCCGCTGCTGGCCAGCGAGCTCAGCCGCATGCTCACCGGCAGGTTGGATATCGCCTGGCTGGTATCCACCACCGTGTGGCCGTCCGCCGTCTGCGTCATCATCGCATTGTTGCCGGTCTGGATGCTCTGCGACCCCGAACGGCGGAGCATGTTGGTGTCAAACTTGTTGGCGCTGACGTTATCCATCGACATGTTGTTAAACGACCAGTTGCCGTCCGCTGTGGTGGACGCCTGCCCGCCGGTTGCAAACGCAGCCGAACTCATCACGCTACCCACAACCTGCGAGCCCACTGACGCCGCCCCTTTGGTCAGGAAGAACGCCAGCACCGGAATGGACATACTCAGGTAGCCCGCGATGTTGGCCGCGTCCGAATGCTGCAGCGCCACCTGGTCCTGATTGGCCAGCACCAGCGGCGTCGCCCCGGTTTTGGTCTGCAGGTAGAAGTTGGCCAGCGAGTTGAGGATGGCGAACATCACCGGCCACATCGTGAAATAGATAAACCCGCCCGCGTACAGCTTCAGCGTTTTCAGTCCGAAAATATCGTGGTTCACCAGCGCCAGCGCGATCACCAGCGGGAACAGCGCAATCAGGACCAGCATCATCAGCGACTGGAACATCGGCAGCGTACGCGCGGCAATAACCCCGCCCGCACCCCAGCTGATGCGCTGCTTGGTCAGACTCGACTCGGTGGCGAGGTTCAGCAGGTTGGCGGTATCCGACGATCGTGCCGCAAAGCCCTTCCAGCCGTCGCGGATGGCCGCGTTGGTAATGTTGTTGCGCATGATCTGCGAGGCGCTGAGGCCGCCCGCGTAAAAGAAGTTGTAACTCTCGTCCATCGCGTTGCCGAGCAGCGTATCCCCGCTCACGCGGGTGCCGAATATACGCGTGGCCAGCGCGTGCCACGTCGTGCCGCCGATGCGCACGTCCGCACCGATAAGGTTTTTGATGACCGCCGCCGCCTGCTGGCAGGTGATAAACTGGCGTCCGCCGCCGGTATCCTGATACAGGCCGCGCAGCGGGCTCGGGTTATCGGTGATCAGCGTCAGCGGATCGGTGCTGTTGAGCAGTTGCGACACGGTGTACTTGTTGTTCAGCAGGATGTCGCCTACCACGCAGTTCTCCACGTAGTCGGTCAGCATCTGCGACAGCTGCGGGTTCTGCGAGCGGAAGTCCGTGGTCTGCGCCACGATCTGCGAGCCGAACAGCATGCCCGACTTCGTGTAGGTCAGCGAGTCCGGACGCGAGAAGCTGTACTCATAGAGGCGCGCCAGCCCGAACTCCGTGGACGTGGTCAGCCCGGCGATGAAGGCGAGCCCCGCCGGCACGTTGTCCACCTCGTACACCGCCGCCGGGTCCGTGACGTCGACAATCTGCACGCTGCGCTTCGGTACGAGCAGCACTGAAGTGATCACGAAGAAGACGGCCAGCCAATGGAGAAATACCGTCGGGTTGCGCGATTTGACAAAGCTGAACATTACGCCCAGCACGCCAAACAACCCGACGATGCGCTTCAGCGTGTCGTACGTGTCGCTGCCGATGACGGTGACAACGCCGTTAAACACCTGCCGCCACATGTCACCGCCGTAAATGGTCCAGACTTCAGCCATGACGGATACCCCGCTGAGAATTGCCCTGCCAGAACGCTGCGATCTTGTCCGGCACCGTAAAATCAGTCATTGCCGGTCCCCCACTGATAGTTGCCCTGATAGGACGTTGAGATAATGGTCGATACCTGCTGCTGCAGGTACTGCATGTTGCGATCGATGCCGTCCAGCGCATTCTGGTCGGCGGTCGACTGCAGCTTCATCTGCGCCAGCAGTGAGGTTGCGGTCATCACGTTGTTACGTAGCTCGCCGGCGGCCTGCTCCGGGAAGTTTTTACCCGCCAGCGACTGGCTCGCCTGCTTCACCAGCTCCTGCAGATACTGGATCATCATGTCCTGCGCGATGAAGTCCGCGACCTGAATCAGGTAGGTCGGGCTCATGCCCATGCTGCGGGAGTTGGTCAGATACTTGAGCACCGGCACCGAGGTGGTGTTAATGAAGCCCTTTTCCCTGTCCGACAGGCCGGTATCAGCACTGAGCTTGCTGTCGATGGAAATCATCAGGTTGCGCACCTGGGTGACCAGCGCCACGTCGCTGCTGACCGTCACGCTGGTAACGGTCGGACCGAGGCAGAGATCCTGCTCGTCGCAGCCGTAAATCTTCGCGGTACCGCCGCGCATCAGCACGGTGATGATGTCGCGGTTATCAACCAGCGGGGTCAGGATGGTAACCTGCCCGTCCTTGTTGAAAATGATGGAGCCCACCACGCTCATCACCAGCTCTTTCAGCTGACGGTTGCCGTCGAACAGATGATTGCGGCCCAGCGCGTCCCAGATGAGATTTTTGTTTTTCAGCACTTGGTCTTTATCTTTATCCGAGGCGCGACTGGTGACGCTGTCACCCTGCCCGCCCACCGTGCAGCCCTGACGGGACGCCGCCCAGTCAGAGAAAATGTTGCTCTCGCCGGCAATGTCCTGGCAGATTTTCTGATTGGACACCTGCGACACCGGCCAGAGGCCGCCGATGATGCCCTGCGCTGCCTGACAGGAGCTCATGTTCATGGAGTTCACATCCGAGGCCAGCTTCTGCAGGAAGTCTTTGGCCTGCTTGAGCTCCGGCACCATCGTCTGCAGCGCGAGGTCAAAGGCGTAGCCGGCGGCGTTACTCATAATCTGCTTCACGAACCGCTGCAGCTCGGCGCCGTTGATAAAGGAAAACGCCCCGAGGTAGGCATCGATGCCGCCGCAGCCCGCATTCAGCGAGGGCACCTGCATCGAGATGAGTTGCACCTGTTTGACGGGGTTACGCAGATAAACCGAACCGCCGGTGAAGTAGCCCGCGGCCTGCCCCTGCCACGCCTGCGCTTTTGAGACGTTGCCGTCAAAGCCTAGGCTGCCAAAGTAGCCGTTGAGGTCGCCCTGCACGTCGGCCAGCGCCGGGCTGCTGATGACCATCGCCGTGGCGGCGGCCAGAAAGAACTGCCTGAATTTCATGTGTCAGAACTCCGTAGCGGGAAAAGAATGAACTGCCCGCACTGAATGAGATAAACAGGCTGCAGTTATTCAGCCTGATGCAACGTCACGGAATGGCGGGCCTGGCTGGCGTAACGAAACGCAGCGATCGTCGTGAAGGCTCCCGGGTCGACAGACAGCTCTCCACGCCGTGCCGGATTGGCCGGGACAAGGGATTCCTGCGAGAAGATAAACAGGCTGACGCCCTTATCCCGTAGTTCGGTGAGCAGCGCGCTGAACGCGCGGCCTGCATGCTGCGGAAAAAAGCCATCGAGGATGAGGACCTTTTTCCTGCTGGCGACCAGCCGCGCGATGATGTCATCCCGTTCTGCTTTAAACTCTTCCGGCGACAGCAGCTCGTAACAGAACCAGTCCGCTTTAAGCTTTGTGGCCAGATTATGGGCAACGGCTGACTTGCCGGTTCCGGTCGTACCCTGCACGTAAACGTGCCCACCACGCGTGCGCCAGAGTTTAGTCAGCACCCTGGCATGTTCTTCCACGTTCAGCTGCAGCATTTTTTCCGGCGTAAGGGCCCTGAAAAGGGTATGCAGGTTTTTTTTCATTTCAGTCAGTCTCAGTGAAGGTGCGTGCCGGGGCGGTAAGGGCCGCGGTCAGTCATGAATCCGTGCCGGCGCAGCGTGATGCTGACCAGCGCGCCGCAGCCAAAGCCGCCGGCAAGGGCAAACAGAAACAGCAGCGGGTAGAGCTGCAGCCCGCTCAGCAGCAGCGCATCGGTGCCGTAAGCGACACTGGCGGGCAGGCGGGCAAGGTCGCAGGCAAGCCAGGCGTAAATCCCGGCAGCCGCCAGCATTGAGGCGCAGACGAGTAGCAGCGCCGTCTCGGTTCGCGAGAGCGTAAAAGGTTGTTCCGTCATGCTTTTTTCCGTATGCGATGGGGCCGCGTGCGTTACTGCGGGGTCAGCGAGGCGCTGCTCGGTACCGGGCCCAGCGTGTCGGGCGGCAGGTGGTCAATGTCGGCCTCGATCATCTGCGCGAGGCGCTGGCTTACCGTACCTATGTCGGTGTCGCCCTGATAAAGCGGATAAGCCATGTTGGTATTCACGTTGACCATAAAGGTGGTCGGCGTCGCGATGGGCAGACCGTTGCCGAAGAACGTCAGGATCTCGCCGGCGATGGGCTCGTTCGGCCCGGCTTTACGCGGAATGAGCGCCACCGGGAAGGACGTGTCGCCGTAGCCGTCAAGCGTATACGGATACACTTTTATGCCGGTTTCATCCGCCCACGCCTTCAGTTTTGGATCAAACTTCGCGCTGTACTGGCAGCCGCGCTGCATGAACACCACCACCGCGTAGTCGTTGAGATTTACGCGCCGGCCGTCGGTCAGCGTCATCAGATTCGGTGGCTTCGCCGGCGCTGTTCGGGCAGGCAGGTTACCCGGCAGCCCGAAGTCTGGCAGCTGAGCCCCCTGCTGCGGCTTTGCCTGCTCCAGCGCGGCGATTTCGTCGGCCACCGAAGCCTGTCCCAGCACCGGCAGCAGCAACGCTGCCGCCAGCAGAATTTTAAGCCTCATGATGGCCTCCCGGTCCGCTGCGCGCGCGGCGGTGCGCGATGATCCCGAGGAGAATCCCCAGTCCCATAAGGGCAAAACACGCCACCGATACGACGATCAGCACGTCGTACGTCAGGCTCTCGGAGTACGTCAGCAGCTGGCGCAGGCAGTTGAAGATAATGCCCGCCATAAACAGCGTGACGATAAGCGGTAGTTGTTTCATTCATGTTCTCCTTTAGCGCGGCGGCGCAGGTGCCACACGGCCAGATTAGCTATGACGGAAAGCACCACTGCAGTCCTGTAGAGCAACAGCAGCGTGCTGCCGGCCTCAGCAGCCCACGCCTCGCGGCTGACCGCCGCCTTGTCACACATCACGGGCGTGGGGTCAGGTTTTAACGCATCCGGAACAGGGGCTTCTTCACGAAGCACTGACAGTGGAGCGGGCGGGAACGTCGTCAGAGGCCTCGCCTGTGATACACAGCCCCACACCTGCCCCGCCGGCGCGTCGCGAACCAGCTTTTCGGCCTCATCAAGCAGCATCTGCCCGGCGCCGCCGGCGTGCTGATGTGCGGACAGCAGAAACAGCAGGAAGAACAGTAGCGCCGGTTGGATAACCAGCGTCTGCATCAGCAGGTTCGTCAGGCCACGGGCAGCGCGCAGCCGCCCGTGCCAGACGGGTGATAGCGTCAGCATCAGGAACTCCTCAGAAGTTAGGTTTAAAGCCGGTGGCCACGTTAAGAAAGCGCTTCGCCAGGTCGTCCTGCGTCATAAAACCGTAGGCGAGCGGGCGGAAGCTTTTTGACTTCGGGTCGACCAGGAACAGCGCCGGGAAGTGGGTAATGCCCATGCGCGCGCTTTGTCCCGCGTCCTGACGGCTGTCAGGCACCTGCGGCGACACCGTGCCGTCCACGCTCACCGGTATCAGCGAGACGTGACGCAGGCGGGCAAAGTCCGCCACCACGCCCGCCATCTGCGCGTCTATCGGGTCCCCGCCCCGGTAGAAGTAGAACAGGCCATACTGCCCGGCGAGTTCGCTGATGGCCTGCGTCTGCTCGGCCTGATCGCGCGCCTGCTGCAGCGGCGCGGTACTGTTGTAGTGCGGGTGTTCCAGGTTGTAGTCGAGATCCGGATGGTCAAGCTGCGCCACCGCGAACGACTGGCTGAACATCGAGGCCCGGTCGGTCCAGAACTTCTGCCAGCGCAGGAAGGTGGCCGTATTCTCCGCCGACGGGTGCAGGATGGCGTTGTTCAGCGCCTCCTTCGTGTAGCCTTTCAGCACGTCAGCCTGCTCGCTGGGTGACAGCCGGCTGAAGTCCGGCACCTGCGGCGCGGGCTGCGGCTTCGGCGCAGGGGGATCGGGTTTTTTCTTCGGCTCGTTGTACCAGTGCCAGCCGGTGAACGGCTCTGCGGGCGTCACGATCGCATCAGCTGACGGTGCATCGTCCGCGAGAGCCTGACAGGCGCCCGCCATCAGCAGGCAGGCAAGCACTATCTGCTTCATTTTTTTCCTCCGGTCTGCGCCTGCACCTGCGCGGCGATGCGATCTTTCGCCTGCTTCACCATCGTGGCGGAGTCAGGAATTTTCTGGCTGGCCATGAGGTCGCTGTAGAAGTCCTGGAAGTTAATCAGGTCGAAGTTAATCGCCTGCAGCTCAGGCACCGTGATGCCGCGGCAGTTGGGGGAGTCACCGCTGCCGAAGCTCACGTGCAGCTGGTCGCGGCGACCCTGCTCCTGAATGATACGGGCAAGCTTTCCGCCGAATACGCAGTACGCCTGCTTCTTCTGCACGCATACGCCAAGCACCGCCCGGTTGCAGGCTTCACCGACCAGCACCGTGACCTTTTTGGCTTTCGCCTTGCCGATGGACATCTCATCGCTGTTGCAGTTGGCAAGCCCGGCGCTGTTGCCCCAGCCGGTGTCGACGCAGCAGTTGGAAAAGCCCGCCATTGCCTTGCGGCAGTAGAGCGCCTGACCGGTGAACGCCTTCACGTTTACCTGATCGGCTTTGACGTCGTCGCCGGCCGAGGCCAGGCCGGCAAGCTTCGCCACCGCGGTATCAAAGCCGCTGTCGCCGGCGCCGTCGGTTCCGCTGCAGTCACCGGTACGGCAGAAGTACTGACCGCCGCACAGCAGCCCTTCTGAACTGTAGGTGGTCTGGCACTGGTAAGTGTCCTGCTCGTGCAGGCAGGTGCCGCCTTCTGTCTGAGTACAGCTGCGGGCTGAGACCGTGCAGTTTTTGTTGGCCATCAGCGTGCTGCAGTTGCCGGTTGAGCTGACCGGCACGATATAGGCGTCCGAGTACTGCCAGCAGGAGGCGCTCTGCGTATAGTCTTTGCCGTTCTGATTTACCGTCCGGCTCCCGCCCGGGTCGGTACACACCGTACCTGCCGTGCCGGTAGCCTTTGATTTATCGAAGCCGCAGGACTCACTCCAGACAACCTGTGAGCTGGTCGTGTCACGTTCGGCAGTTAAGGGAAAGGTCATTTTCATGACAAACGTGCCATCCCGGGCGTTCTTAATGATTCCGTCACGCCCTTCACTGTAGTGACCGTCCGTGTGGTAGTGAATGTATAATGAGACTGTCTGGCCTTTTGTTACGCGCTGCGGTGTGATCGTGGCCTGCCCGCCATTATTTAGCTGGATATGATCAACCGTGAGGTCGAAGGCTTTCATCGTGTACCAAAGACGATTGCCATCCGAAGCGTGATAATTTGGACTTCTGGGATAGCGGAAATCCCATGTACCAGTGCTGACTACTCCGTCATCCGGCACGGTAAAGTCAAAACGTACCCAGTAATCATCCAGGATTACTGCTGTTGAATTGTGGGAATCAAGCACCAGTTCAGTGTTGTAATACTCCTTTGATCCTGTGACCTGAATGCTTCCGGTCCGTGCACACGTCTGCACCTGTGCCACGTCCCGGTCGCAGCTGTAGTTCTCAAACACCGACTTTGACACCACTTTGGTGGTGCACTGCTGGTTCGTGCCGTCCACGATGGAGCCGCTGTTCGCCTCGGCGTTTTTGCCGTTCTGGATAAAGTCGGCGTTCGGGTCGATGGTCACCGCCGGGTTCTTCGTGGACGAGTCGGATATTGCCTGCCCGGCCTCGTTCTGGCTGAGTTCGGTCTGGCCCTTGTCGCTGATGCCGCCATCTCCGCCCTGCACCCCGCCATAGTAGCCGCTTTGCGATGGGCTTGACGTGTAGCCCGGGATAACGGACGCCGGGTCTGTGCCTTTTGCTGCCGATGTTCCCTGACCTTTGTTCGAGCCGGCATACCCCACACCGGCGTTATAAGCATCGCTGACGTCGTCAGCACGGGCCCCGGCGACTGAGAACAGCAGCAGGATGAGTAGCAGTCGCTTCATCGCGCGCCCTCCGCACTCTGTAGCAGCTGCGCCGCCGTGGCTGAACAGTCACCGCGCTGCCTGACCTCCTCCAGAGCCTGCTGCACCGGCAGGCTGCCGTACAGCACGTCAAATTTGCCACCGCAGGTCACAACCAGTGCAGGCACCGCTTTAATGCCGTACTGCTGAAACAGGGTAGGGTCAATCTGCACGCCCGCCTGCTTGTCCTTCTTCGACAGTTCAAACATCTTCTCTGCGGTCTGGCGAAAGTCGTTGTTCAGCAGCCCGCGCAGGGTTGCGGGAATGCCGAAACGGCGGGCATCAGAGAGCATCGGCAGCAGTCCCTCTTCCGGAATGCCCAGGCTCACGAAATACACCGCGCGCGGGGTCTGACGGGTAGCGCTGTTCTGATCCGCCTGTCCGGCGGCTATCTCATTCTGCATTTGCGCAACCCGCCCCTGTTGCACGTCCGGCAGGGTGATGTTCATGCCCTGCAGCTGACTTTTAAACAGCGCGAGATCGCGCTGCTGCTGTTTCATATACGCCATATCGTCGCCGGCAATCGCTGGCTGATCAGCTGCGCCCGCGTCCGCGCAAAGCAGAATGGCGCTGAAGGTCAGCGCCGTAATGAGTAAGGTTTTCATGGTCATTCCTTTACAGGTATACGCAGTTGCGCTTTCGCCACATCAGGTAGCCGAAGTTTTTCTTTGATGCGGGCGTGTTGTGCGTGCTGCCCCACAGTTGCGTGGTCGTGCCGAACGGGTGGCAGTCCGAAGGTTCGGGGTACATGTTCACCATCTGATACCGCCATCGGGACTTGGGGATGATCGGGGATGGATATTCGTAGCACACCGCCACGTCCGCCCCGACCGTCTCCATGACCAAGCCCTCGCGATGCAGCTTGAACGCCATGCGTTCGCTGACCAGCAGCGAAGCCTCCAGCGGAGAAAACTCGTTGCTGGTATAGCCCGTGAACGGATACATCGAGCCCTGTGCACCGGCGCACCAGAACAGCGGGTCCAGCGGCATGCCCGCGGTAGAAGCTATTGAGTCAGCCGCGCAGGCGCCCTGCGCCAGCAGGTTACTGAAGAGCGCCACTTCCGGATTCAGGATCATGGCAAGCGTGCTGTCGTTCCAGAGCGGGTCCACTTCAGAGAGGTAGGCAATGTCCATATCACCGGTCTGCATGCAGCCTTCACTGGTAATAATGTTCAGCCAGAAAATCAGCGGATACTTGTACCAGTGCACGTGATAGAAGCTCCCGGGCGAGGGCGAATCACTCTGTCCGCCACGCCCGGTGCCGGTTCGCCCCAAATCAATTTTAAAACCACCCATGTTCACCATGACGCCGGGCTCACGCGTGACGTCCGTCATGGCCAGCGGCTCCCAGAAGCCGATGGCCAGCCCCAGCCGGTAAAAAATGCCGTATGGGCAAAGCTGGATGGGCGAGGCGGGATTGGGTGTATCAGGGTGCGCGCCGGATGCCAGCTGAATGCTGCCGAGCGTCATGGGAAACAGGCACTTCCAGCAGACGTCGCTGATCGGATTCACCCAGCGGCCGTCGCCGGCGTTGCTGGTTGCCGCCATCACCGGCTTTGCCATAATGCCCGCTGTCAGCAGGCACAGTATGAGGAGAAAGCGCTTCATGCGTCCTGTGCCTCCGCCTTTCGCCGCAGCCAGACGCACACCGGGCCTTCATCCGTATCGTGGATGCTGCCGGTAAACCAGCCCCCGCCAGGGGGTCCGGAAGGCTGCCACTGACTGCAGTTACCGGTTTTCCGGAAAACATCCATCATCCATTCAGGCACGTCGTTTTCCATCCAGGTCGTCGCCGACTGCAGATTATGTTCATCAAGCCAGGCATCAAATTCACCAGGCTGCGGATACTCACTGCCGCCTGCCGGCAGGAAAAAAGCAGGATGCGTCCAGCCGCCCCAGCGATCGCGCACGACCGGCTGAGCCGATATTTCAGCGGGGTGTGTCATAAGAGGAAATTCCGTGGTTGCGGCAGCCGGGCTGCCGGGGTCAGACGTTAATCAGGCCTGCCTGCGGGGTGCAGGCTGAGGCGTACCGCAGCGTATGCGAGGAACGAACAGTCTGCGCAACGCGGGGAGGAAAGGGTTACCGGTTTTCAGTAATACGGGAGCAGAACAATCAGCAGGCAGCCTGACGCGAGCGTCACCATCGCGGCCATGGTAAATTCCAGCACAACGTTAACGCGATCTCTGCGCCACCAGGCGTGCCAGAACACGGCGTCACCGTTCTGCATGGCCGCGTTACGGCGCTCTTTGCGGCGCAGACCACGGTAATCAGCGATCGCCCGCCACCACAGCGTCACCACCACGAGCCCCAGCACGCCCAGCAGCATGCCGTCCGTCAGCGTAAAGTTCAGTTCCCGGTGCCAGTGTGTATCCTGCATTTCTCATCCTTAACCGTTATGCCAGCGTCTGGGCGGTATTCTACGCTGCTTCACCCGTTACCGCCGCAAACGTGCGGAAGGCCCAGCCGCTGTCGTCATCATGCTTAACCCCGTCAGCGTCTCCCCGCTCCAGCCTGTCTGCGACATCCAGCAGATAAAGTGAAAGCGTCTCTGCGGAGGTATGTCGGATGCCCTGCAGCAGGATGGCCACGCGTTCCAGACTATCTGGCATCCGGACGTATTTAAATCCGCGCCGCCACGCCCCCGGGCGGGTTTTGCTGCTGTGTCCGTCGATAAAAATTGACGGTTCCGTTTCGGTGACTCTTGAAGCGATGTGCCACATCAGGCCTGGCGAAACCCCCGCCTCAGTGAGGCAGTCACAGCTGAAATTCCCGGCGCCGTTCTTTGAAAGCTCACCAGCAGCTGCGCGCAACGCTGCCGGAATGCCGCTTGTGAGAGAGCCGGGCGGGCCGGACCACATCAGGCTTATCTGCGTCAGCGGCCACGCATGACGAAACCATCTGTCGGTCACGCCGAGGCGCTGCAGCATCGCGTGATAATCCTGTTCGACGTTTTCCAGGTCATTCCGGCGCAGGGGCTGTTCTTCAGGTGGAACCTCTTTACGACCACGCGAACTTTCAAGAAGAAAGTTAACAAGGTTAATTAACCCTCCCCCTGCCAGCACACCTATCAGGGACAAAACACCTATTTCGGTTTGCGTCATATTCCGCTCCTCACTTCGTTACCGCATCGTCAGGTAGCTGGTCCACCTCACGCCTGATGACATACCAGCCGGCCGCCTCTGCGCCCCGCTGGCACCAGTCCGCCCAGCTGCCTGCGTAACCGTCCTCCGCCGCCTGCAGCTGCAAATCTTCCAGCGCCGCTTTACTCCGCAGCGGCGTAATATGCTGCGAGCGCGCTTTCACAATTGCCCCGCCCGCACGGGCCCGCACGGCGTGCGGTAACGCCACTTTTGCCCGTGCATCTGTGCTGAAGGTGTAACCTTCCGCCTCAATAGCGGCTGCGAAAGCGGCGAGCAGCTGCTGCCAGTACGCGGTTTCCTCATGCGCAAGTGCACGTGCAGCCATCGCCGGACTGCCGAACGGCGCCGGCACGGGAACTGACGTTCCGTGGCGAACGCTGAATGCATCAGTCCGATCCGCCTGCTTTGCAGGGAAAACCCTGCCCAGACGAACCATCACAACGGACAGCACCAGCAGCATAAGGAATAAACCGACCGCGGGCAGATGATCCGTCAGGTCACCGAGTGCACGAATACTCGCCGGCGAAAGGGAAATTTCCGCGCGACACGCGGGCTCAGGCGCGGGCGCGCTCCAGACCGGCTGCACGGCTGGCGCTGCATTCTGCTGCATGGCGGAGACCTCTGAAGATTTCCAGTCATTAACCAGTCGCGGCAGCAATTCATTCTGCATGATGCACCCCCGTCAGCATCGTCATACCGTACTGACGCATGACCTCCCCCACGTGTTTGTCGGTGAGTGAGGCCAGTACGATGGCCGACCGGACCTCTCCGCTGCACGCCAGCAGCGTCTGCAGCGCCGCGCGCAGTATCATCGACTCCGAGTACAGCGGGAACTCGGCGGTCATGCGGCGCAGCCCGGATTTGTCGTCGTCATCGAGGCGCACCTGTGCGACATGACGCTTTAACTTCTTCGGGGCCGTCTGCCCCCGTGCGTTGTGACTCATTTCAGCGCCACCTCCTCCACCTTCAGCATCCTGTCCGCGCGCGTGATGCGCACCGGCGTGTGCTCAAAGCCGAATTTTGTTGTTAACGTGCCGTACTGGTCGAAGTACACCGGCTCGTCCAGCGCGATGCTGCTGTCGTGCACGTTACCGTTGACCAGAATGACCTTATAATTCTGCTGCCCGGCGAGCTGCGGCTTCAGCCACGCCATCTGCTGCGGGTTGTCGCCATCGATGAAATACAGCGTCTCGCTGAAGGCGACCTTATCCAGCGGGTTGACCCTGTCTCCCGCCCGGGCGATGACGTTGCCGCGCATGTCCCGGATGGTTTCCCGCACCGTGAAGGTCGGGTCATACAGGAATGCCCTGTCCGTTTTCGCCGGCGTCAGGCCGGCCACCGGCGCGGGCCTGACGGCGTGGGCCTTCACCCGCGCCTCGGCCTCGCGCTGCAGCCGGTCAAGCTCACCGCTGTCTTTCATGCCCTGCAGGCGCTGGCCGATAAAGGCCAGCAGGTCGGGCTCGGCAATGGGAAACAGGTGGCCGATGGTGCCGAGCTCTTTCGCCTGCGCGGACCAGATAACCGCTGTGGCGAGCAGAGCAACCGCTGTGGTGAGCCGCTTCATGGCGTCGCCTGCATCTGGCGGGCGATATCGCCCTGAATCGCCGGCGTAATGTCGGTGACGCCGGCCACCACCGCGCCCTTCACCAGGATGACGCCGCCGTGCGCGGCCTGCCAGTCCGACAGGCTCGCGTCCAGCGCAGAGCCGAAGCGCTTCGTGAGCGCCGCCAGTCTCTCCTTATCCAGCGCAGACTGCGCGGTCTGCTGGCGGAAGGTGTCGATGGTGCCCTTCATGTCAAACACCACGTAGTCGGGCTGTACGGCCTGCGCAACCAGCGCGCTGACGCCGGCGCTGAGCGTGATGACCAGCGCGGCAAACGCGGCCAGCCGGACGCTACGACGGTGCAGCAGGCCGGAAACGTGCTTCACGGTTACGCCCTCACGCAATGGCTGCGCGTCCGGCGTTTCGCCCTCTTCAGCGGATAAGGCATGGATATCTTCCTGCATCGTTGATTCCTCTTTTTATACGGGGGTCAGGCCGGCCCAGCGCTCCAGTTCCTGCATCTCGGCCTGATACATGTGCGGCTCGCAGGCCAGCAGGTACGCGGCTTCCTCGCTGGTTGCGCCGGCCTTCTGCGCCTCTGTCATGTACTGGTAGTCCTCCCCGCGGGTACTGAACATGGCGCGCGTGACCGGGTCAACAAAGACGCGGTGGAACGAGCTGTTCTCGCCCGTGGAGATCATGACCGAGCTGAAGCCGGTATCGCGCGCCGGCTGGAAGCCGCGGATAACCTGCGTTTCCACCTCGCTGAACTGATCCGGGTTGGCGTTGAGGTAGGTTTTGAACGCTTTGGCGTCCTGCAGCAGCGTGACTTTGGTACCGGAGCAGTCCCACGCGGCGGCGGCGGCGGGCGGTGCCGCCTGGTCTTTGGTGCCCGTGAAGTCTTTGATGCCCTGCGTGATGGTGATGAACGCGCCGCGGTGACGGCGCACCGTGCGGTAGCCGGTTTCGATAAAGCGTGCCGCATGCGGGTTGGAGCCGCTGAACAGTCGCCAGGCCTCGTCAATGATGGCCACCTTCTTGAGGCTGCGCGGCGAGTGGTACATCTTTTCCTGAATCGCCAGGATCAGCGAGTACAGGATGGCGGACAGCAGGTGCGGCTGGTTTTCCAGGCTCAGCAGCTCCAGCACCGCAAAGCGGGTATCGCCGTCGAGCGTCGGGTTATCCGAGTTAAAGTAATCGCCGTTCGCCCCCCACGTGCACCAGCGGTCCAGCAGCAGCACCAGCTCGTTGATGCGGTTCATAATGGTGGGCTGTTCGCCGTACGCCTCCCTGACTTCTGCAGACGTCATGTAGTGCACCACATCATCGATGCGCGCCCGGTTCTGTTTCGCCTCATATGCCGCCACCACGCCTTTAAGCAGGATGGTTTCGCTGACCTTATCCAGCGGCTCGTTGGGGCTGGCCAGCACGGTGAGTAACCCCTGAATGCCCTCCGCCGACTCTTTAATGTCCCGCACGTTGGCAAACGGGTTAAAGCGCAGCGTCGCGCCGTCCAGATACGAACCGCCCGCCTGCCGGCAGAAGTTTTTATAGCTGCCCCCCATATCGATAACCCAGCCGAAGCCGCCAGCATTCAGCACCTGTCGCAGAATCTCCTGAATAAAAAAGCTCTTGCCCGCGCCGGTGGTGCCGGTCACCGCAATGTTAAAGTTGGTGGCACCGTTGCTCTCGCTGAACATGTCAAAAAAGGCCAGCGCGTTGCGGTAGGTCGGCAGCGGGCTGCCGGACGCCGCCATCTGGCGCTCGGCAACTACCGGCATCAGGTTCACGGCGTTAAAGCTTTTGCAGCGCAGCGTGGCGTTCATGTGCTTCATGTCGTCCCACAGCCCCTCCTGCATCAGGAACGGCAGCGAGGTCAGCCAGTTGCGCAACTGCTGATAGCGGGGTGCGGACATCTCCAGGTCATTTTTGCGGAACACGTTGATGGCCGAGAGCTCACAGCGCTGCTGCCCGCTGTCACTGTCGGGCGTGAACAGCGTGAGGTTAAGGTTGAAGCTGCACATGGCAATTTCGTTGCTGGCAAGCCCCATGCGCAGGTCGCGCCACTCCTCGTAGGTGCGCTGCGTGTTGGGGAACAGCTTGCCGTAGGAGGAGTTGGCCTTCTTGCCCATGTCCTGCTCCTTACGGAACGCCTCGTTCTGGCTGCTGACCTGTTCTTCCACGCAAACAGTCCAGCTCAGGATAAACGGACAGGGGATGCCGAGATCAGGGAAGCGCATGTTCTGCAGGTTGTCGGACGCCTGCCAGAGCGCAAACTGCTTCGGCACCTTAGTCAGCTGCATGTTCACGATGCGCGTGCTGGCCACCGTGGACGCAGCGCCCTCCTCTACGGCTCTGTCACCGGCTTTTGTGGAGGTGGTCAGCCGCAGATAATCCGGGTGCACCTCCATTTCTGTACTGGTGTCCACGCACTGGCGGTGCAGCTCCTGCTCCGGGTTCCAGTGCTCGCTGGCCGTACTGACCTGACCGGGGCGGTAGTTCAGCTGCTCGCGGATGACGGACAGAAACTCCGACGGCCCCACGCGGCGCGTGTCCATGTGCGCGGCCAGCATCGAGACACGCAGCGTTTCGCGCACCTGCGCCACCGCATCCATTGACTTAATACCGCCGGTTCCGGGGTGCGCATACACCAGGAACACGCGATAGTTGCGCAGGTAGAGCGGATATTCGCGCTCGTTGGCCAGCCCCTTCAGCGCCGACCGCTCCCAGAAGGCTTTGGTAATGGCGTTCAGTCGCGGTGCCATGTCGCCCTTCCACATGTCGCGGCTCAGCCCGTTCTCCAGCATGTCGCCCACGCACTTGCTGGCCACCATCAGCACCGTGACCGGCGTCCTGCGCGGGAGCTTTTTGCGCAGCAGATCGTCCAGCGCCTGCACTACTTGCTGGTTGGCGCCGGCGAGCGGTGCCACTTCCAGCATAAAGCCTACCGAGCGGGTATTAATAAAGAGTTCAGATTTCTCGTCGAACTCGCGCCACGGCAGCAGGCTGGTCAGTGAAGGATAGCTGAAGCTTTCCCGCAGCTTCTGGCGGGCAAGCTTTGCGCCGCCCTCGTCCCGGCTGCTGCTGAGAATGCCGGCGAGGTGATCGATAACGTTACTGAGCATGCTGACCTCCTGCGTAAGGTGCGCGTAGCATGGTGTTCATCACGTCCTGTAGCAGGAAGCTTTTACCCGCGCCGGTGTCGGCGCAGATGAAAATATGCCCCGATGAAACATCGGCCTGCAGCAGACTGATACCGGGCCAGACCCGGTGATGCAGCGCGGCCGCAGACGATGCGGGCACCCGCTGCTCATGCGCGAAACGGAAAGAAAAGCGTTTTTTCATTACTCCCCCTCGCTGATAACCCGGAAATCTTCGTCCCAGCGTGATTTCTGCTTAACGAACTCCACCACGGCGGGCTGATGGAAGCTGTCCTGCTCGTCGACCCACGGCGCGATCCACAGGCGCTGCGTCGCATCAGGAATGCGGCGGGCGTCTACCTGTCCCGGCCCGCTGTAATCACCCGGCACCACCGGTGTTGCTGCGCGAACCGGCACCGTGGATGCACGGAGACTGTCTGCGCTCAGCGCCTGCCCGGAGACAGGACGGGGAGTCAGCGTCGCCACGCTCACGGGGCGGTAAGGATTAACGGCGGGCTTCACATTGCCGGGCGTCGCCAGCGCCTCAGCGGCAGGCTTTGGGCCGGCCTCCTTCTGCGCGGTCAGGTCGTCGAGGCTTTTTCCTTTTGATGCCAGTTTGCTGGCCTCAGACATCGACAGGCACTGGTCCGTGGCGGTTTTGTTACAGTCAAAGTCAGAGTTCATGCCGGCGCAGCCGGTCAGCGCCGCGCACAGCAGTGCGCACGCAAAAAGTTTTTGCATGGGGGGTATCCTCAGTGGCGGCCTGGCCGCAGCGGTATTAAAAGTGAGTGGTGTGGGTTAAACGAATGGTGCGGGTTGCCCTGGTGAAGGCACAAAAATTCGCGATTCAGTCTGTATGCTTCTTTTTCATAAAGGTTTGCACCATCTGCAGGTCCTTAAGCGCATCCTCGCTCATAACGCGATGTCTGCTGGCAGCGGGTACGTTTTTTACCGGTGCTTTTATGCGTGCCCAGACGTCTGCGCGCGGTGTGCCCGGTGAAACCTGGCGAATGACGTCAGTAATGTACGCCGCCAGCCGCTCAATCGTGACGTCAGCGAGTGCGGGTACGTGCCCGGAATTCTCTGCCAGCGGGCGAATTGCCGCATCCGGAACCGGTCGGGTATTAAGTCTTTCAAGCCGGAACACCATATTGCCGGCGGGATGCGTCACGCGGATGAGCAGCGCTTCCGGCGGGGTGACTTTTTTATCAGGAACCATAGGCACCTCAGATTAAGCGATAAGGTTAAAGAACCAAGCCGGAAAGGTGGAGCAGCAGCGCCGCACTGGCCAGACAGGCGCTGGCGGCACTCGCGATGGCCAGCCGCTGGAAGCTCAGCTGCATACGGCCTCCGTCTGAGTACTGTCTGCGGCCAGACGGTGCTGAATCACCTCGATTTCGGTGAGCAGCGCCGCGAGCCTGCAGCTGCTGGCCTGCGTCTTCCACGCTTTACGGTAGCGGAGCTGCAGCGCGCAGAGCCGGATACGCTGCTCCCGGCGGGTGCGTTTATTCATGATGGCTCCTGCAGTCAGATTCCCCGCGCTCATCCCGTTCACGCTCAGTGAAAGCAAAAGTCCGCCGCCGGGCGGGCGTCGTGAAGGTCTGCATCTCTTTATCAAGCCAGCAGGCAAGCATGGGGACCGAAATAAATCCTGCCTCAACCACCACCTGCTGCAGTTCACGCCAGGCCGTGACGTCCCGATAGGGATAGACCGCCAGCCTTCGGGCAATCAGGTCCTGCCAGTTAAGCGGCTCCCGCAGCCGCATGACAATGGCGGCAGCCATAACAACGGCGGGCAGCACCATCAGCCAGCCGGCCCAGACCCGCCCATGATAAGAGTAATCGCCCCAGAGCACGGCCAGTACCGCCAATGCCAGCATGCAGACAACCAGCGTGTCGGCATAAGGCGATTGGCCGTGCTTCCAGCTGGCCACCATGACCCGTATCTCTCCCAGCTGACGGCGCCGGCGTTTTTCATCGGATAAGCGTGTCCTGATCATGCCGCCTCCCCGCGCGCGGTGATGTGAAAGCTCATATGGTTTTCCACCGGCACGCGCACCTGGCGGTTCATCAGGGTCAGGAGCAAAATGGCGCGTTTTGTACCATCCGGTTCACACCACACCGCCTCCAGCCCCTCGAATGCCCCGTCCTCAATCATCACGCGGTCACCGTTCACCGGCGCGTCCGTGGTAAGCGGCACGCCCTCCCAGCCGGCCTCCAGCTGCGCGATGACGCGGTCGGGCACCACCGCCGGCAGGCCGCCAAAGCTGATGAGCGTGGAAATCCCCCGCGTGCCCTTGATGGCGGTGGTGTGCACCACCTCCGGATCGAAGCGCACGAACAGGTAGCCCGGAAAGAGCGGCTGCGGCGTCACGCCGCGCACCCTGCCGTTGCGCAGCCGGACGCGGGAAAACACCGGCAGCAGGCAGGTGACGCCCTGACCCTGCAGCTGTTGACAGGCGTACTTCTCCTGCGCCCACTTTGTCTGTGCCACGTACCAGTTTTCCATCGCTCACTCCTGTCAGTTAATGGTGTCGCCGAGGCGCAGCTGGCTGGCCTGACGCAGAACTTCATCGGGGTTTAACACCGGGGCGCTGTTGCTGCCGCCGGTGCTGACCGGCTGGTTCGCTGCGGTCTGCTGCACCACCGGCTGCGGTGCCTCTTTCTGTGCCTTTTCGGCATCAGCGTCTTCTATGGTTTCCAGCCTGAAGCCCTTCTGGAACACCACGGTTACGGCGTTGCCGGCACCGATATCAATTACCGGGTGGTACTGCTCGGCGCGCTTAATCCAGTACTGGCTCAGCGTGTCCGCCGCCTTGCTGGCACCGCCGCCGAAGCCCTGTTTAAGAATGTCACCGGCACCGACAGAGGCACTTGCACCGAGTCCTACCGTCGGCGTGGCGGCAGACTTGATGCCCTCGCCGAAGCCCGACAGCAGGCCGGCCGCGCCGGCGTTGGCGATGATGGCGCCGTTACGCATCACCGGCTTACCGCGGATGCCTACCTTGCCCTGGAAGGACACGTGACCGTCGAACGGCATGTCGATATGCTTGCCGTTCTTCAGGATGCAGCTGATGTTATGGGTGCGCACCTCGCCGCGCTCGCTGGAGATATCGCCGTACATCTCTCCGGTGACGCGGCACTGGTCCATGTTCCAGGTCTTGCCGTTGGGCATGGAGACGTCACCAAGCAGGGTAATGACCACCGGCGAGGTGTTCTGCTGGCCGGTCACACTGGCGTTGGCGTCAGCGCCCTCAATCATCACCGCCTCAGAGAAGGAGCCGGAGGGGATCCAGGGCAGCTTCGTCTTTTTGTCGGTGAGCGCGGCGTAAGTGAAGGTGTCGCGGCTCAGACCGCCCGGGCGCACCGTGCCGGCGCCAGGGTAGAACCCCTGCCCCTGCGCGGGATAGAACTGACTGCCCTGCCCGGCAGCCGGTCCGCCGTCGGGATTGCTGATGCTCCACTGCGCCGGACCGGACTGTCCGGCCGGGACGGGGCCATTCGCCGGTGAAGTGCTGGCTGGCTGCGAGGCGGCAGGCGCCTTACTCCCCTGCGCCTGCTGCGTCTGCAGCTGCGTGATGGCGTCGGCCATTGTGCTGAGCTGCTTTTTGAGCTCGTCGTTCTGGCTTTTAAGCGTGCTGGTCAGCGTGCCGAGGTCGCGCTCAAGCCCCGCAGTCTTGTTCTGCTGCTGCTGCAGCGCCGCAGTGGCCACGCCATCGGTAAAGGAGGTGTTTATCAGGCCGCCGGTCAGGTTCGGCGCGGCCTTCGGTGCGGGCTTGTTCAGCTCCGCCTGATGGTGCGAGTACGCCCAGATGCCGCCGCCCACCGCCAGCATGACCGCGGCGGAGACGCCGGCAATCACCCACTGTCGGCGGCGCGTGGCGGTATTGATGTTGCTCATGAGCCGCCCTCCGCGTCAGTGGAGAAAATCACCCACACGAAGCCCTCGCCGTTTGCATAAAGCGTGCGGGTTGAAAGCATCACCGCGCGCACGCCCTTCTGCCAGAACTGCTTTTCGCTGAGCGCCCGCGTCACGTAGCCGGTGTTTTTCATGCGATAGCGCATCACGCGCAGGTGCGAGCCGGCCAGCTGGCGCTCCGGCGTCAGCTGCACGCCCGCGGGCGGGTTATACGCCGGGCCGCGCGAGGCTTTCACCTCGGTGTAGTTCTCCGGCACGTCGCCGTTCACGATGCTGCGGGCAACGCTAACCAGCGTTTTCTGGAAGGGCTGGCTTTCCTCCCACACCTTCGCGTCCGGGTTGGGCTTCAGCGGCACGTCCGCCGGAATCAGGTGCAGCGTGCGGCCGTTGCCGGGTTTCGGTGAGACGTCAATCGAGACGCCGACGCCCCCGGCGGTTTCCAGGAACAGGGTAAAGTCCTGCCCGGTCAGCGGCGTGATAAGCAGCGCGCCGTCGGCGGTGGTGGCCTTCGTGTAGGCATTATCCGGACCAGTCACGGCGGTGATGAGCTCGCCGTCGATGATGATTTTGTTGGGGCTGGTATTGCTCATCTGCGCCTTCAGGTGCGCGTTGTTCTCAAACATGGTTCCGGCCGGGCCGGGCACCGCGGCCTGTGCGGCGGGCAGCAGCGCCAGCGCGCCGGCCACGGCGATGGCGGAAAGGGTCATTTTCATGGGGTCAGTCCTGTTGCGGGCGGCGTTCAGGTTGGGTCCAGGGCACCTCGGGGAAGGCCGTCAGGCGGATAAGGCCGTCCACGTAGTGCACGCTGAGCCGGTAGGCTTTATGCGAATCCGGAAGTGATATCTTCAGGTTGCCGTTGGTGGTGCTGGCGCTCAGCGTGCCCTGCGCAATGACGTCGCCGTTGGTGGTGTCGGTCATTTCGTCATCGATGCGGAACACAGAGGAGACGCCGTTCTTTTTGATGTACTCAGCTTCGGCGGCGAGCTGCTTTTTCAGGTCGTCACGGTATTCAGCGGGAACGAAGCGCAGCAGGGCGGCGTGCTGGCTGTCCACAGTTTCCGGCGTGACGGACAGGCGCAGGTTAATGAAAGAGCGCACCAGCATGCCGTTTAAGGCCGCGTCTCCGGAGGCGGAACCGGAGGTGAACGGGCGGTCAAACATCATCGGGGTAGTGATGGTCCTCTGCGTTTTCGCAAAGTGCCACGCCAGCGCGCCGGTGACGACGGTGCTGGCAGCGAGAATAAACACGAGCAGCGAAAGCGCGCACAGGGCCAGAATGATTACCCGGTTGCGCCCTTCCCGGACCTGATACTTCATAGCGTTATCCTTTTAATAAGCGCCACCCGAAGGCGGCGCGCGGGTTACTGCATCCAGTGCCGGTTACCCGAATCAGGCACGCGGCGGAACTGCAGCCGGAGCAGCGCGGTGGGCAGGTACCAGTAAAGAAGGTTCATGAGCCACCAGGTGCCCTGCCCCTTCTTCAGGTGGCGGACCAGCAGCCAGAGCGCGGCGGCCACAATGAGCATGATGATGAACATGTCGCAGAGCAGGCCGATGCCGGCGCACGCAAGGATGAGCACGGCCTCCTCTGTGGGGAGTCCGATAAGGCGTTTCTGCTCGTTGAGGGTTTCCGGGAACTGGTACTGAAGCGATTCCCTGTCCATGCGGGATTAGCCGGCCAGGGAGAAGAGCGTGCGGGTAACAACAACAAGAAAAGCCAGGCCGCCCACGAACAGCGCCGGGTTACGGGTTTTGATGAAGGTGATAATGGAAATGACGACTTCGGCCATGTACAGCCCCCACTCAACGGTGCTGCCGTGACCAAACGTATCTTTGGCGTCCTGCTTCTGGCCGGACAGCAGGTCCTCTGCGCGCACCAGGTGCGGCAGCGCGAGGGCCAGCACGACCAGCGCCAGCAGCAGTACGTTCGCACGGTGGCGATAACCGTATGCAGACATCTGGCTAAAGGCGCGGCGGGTGATGCCGATAAGTCCCTCTGGCGCCGCCCCGCTTAGCGTTGCGCAGGCTTCCGCAGACCCCTGCACCGGTGCAGGGTGTGAAGTGACAACTTTCATGTATAAAACCCTCGATTTGAGTTAAAGAAATGTCAGTGTGCGTAAACAGACGTAACGCGCCGTAAGTGTACATTTTCTCAAAAAAAAAAAATCTGTGACGCACGTCACACTTTTAAAGTCTCTCACGCTCCTTTTTAGGATTATTCCTGAAAGGGCGTGGCGTACGCTTGCTGCCTGTCCAGGGTGAGCCTCGTAGGGAGGTGATAACGCATGAAAGTAAAAGAAAAGATGGCCGACGGTCGCGGACGACCACGGAAATATGCCCGCGGGGAAATGCAGTACAGGAAACTGTGGTTACCGGAGAACCTGCTGATGGAATTACGCGTGGCGGCACGCGTCCGTCGGTATACCACCAACGACGAAATCATCAGTCGGTTAATTACGTCGATGCAGTTTTCTCCGCGGCGTCACGTGATTAAAACCGACGAGGGACAGCGGCTGGTTGCGCTGGCCAGGATGTTCGATGAGTTTATTCAGTCCCGTCTGGATATTATCCGGGAAAAATGCAGGAATGATGAAGACAAAAATACAGATAAAAAAACGTTCACTCCGGGAAAAAGCAAGGCCTTCAGCAGCAGCTTTCCGGAGAATCTGCGCCGGGACATGGAAATCAGCGCGCGGTTTAACCGCCGCAGCGTGAACATGGAAATACAGGTACGCCTGCTGGATTCGCTCAATTACTTAACGGAGCAGCAGCTGCCGGAGAATGAGGAGGTAAGACGGCTGCGCGAACTGGCTATTTTATTTGACGAGTTCATTCTGGAAAAGGTCGTGGTAGCGGAGAACCCGATAGCGGGAAAAGAGACCGGGTCGTAACGGGAAAACCGGCGAGCCATAACAGCATTAAATGAAATATTTTTAATTTTAAAATCGTTTAATTATTTTCACTTCTTACTAACCGGAAGGGTGCCGCCAGCCGCTTCGTTAAAACAGACGGCACCCGGCCAGTGGTTCAGACCAGTTAAAAGAAATTCAGCGCCATTATTCATCAGCGCATTTATGAAACTGCTGAATTCTCACTGATGATAAACTTATGCCGGGCATTTATCTTCGTCTGAATGAAGGTAACTGAATGATGCTATCCCCTGCATCATTAATAAATGGAGTTCACATCCTGACTACATCTGAAACACATAAATTTTATTCCGTGGCAGGTAATTTTCACCCATTCTTCAGGCGCTCTCTGTTTGCCATACCGGGTGCTGACTGCCACCAGGATTAAAACGGGATGCCCGGAGAGCGCGCAGGGGGATAAGGATACATTTTTTTCTCCCCCCGCTACGCTCAGCAGCCATTCTGAGGGGAAACTTAAACTATTTAATACTTCTTCCTTACCCTTGCGGTTTATTAATAACTTTTAAGACTGTTACTCATAACGATGTCAGGCGTCAGCATGACCGCTCTCTTCATGCCGGACAAAATGCCGGTTATCGGCATCGCTTTCAGAGCTGTCAATTTCGGCCAGGTACTGGCTCAGCAGCGCGTCTATGCGCTCGGTTCCGCCTCCTCCTGTTGCGTTAACATACAGTTCTGTCATCATGGTCAGTAATATCATAATGCCTTCTTTACTGCCGCTGACTTTTCTGATGAGTTCGCGGTTAAATTCTTTCTGATTGAAGGTGTCCTCTTTATTTTTGGCTTTATGCATAATCAGACCAAGCCGTAATAATTCATTGCACGTTGATGACAGGCTGACTTCGGCCGGGCTGGCCCCGTTCTGAATGTCCAGAAGATAAATATCCCTGATTTCCTTCTCAATTTTATCTTTGACGTAAATGCCCATTCTGCCCATTATCTTTTCTCCTGAGTGGCTTAATTAACCACCGTCATATTTTCTTTAGCGTTTCGTGCTGTGGCCGGTTTAACTGCACTATCAGACGATACCAGCACTGAGTCTGCACTTTGCTCTGGAATTCTGATTTATACAGGTAGTCGTTACCGACACCATCATGTCGTAGAGTGTGACACTGTACGACATACAATACACTGATTAAAAATCACATCTACATTCCTACGATACTGTATCGCAGGAACCTACGATAACAGGTAGTAGGAACCGACGATACACTATCGTAGCTTGCGACACCATTGTGTCGTCGTTTCCTACGACAAAACAGGCACATACACCTTGAAAATAATCACCCAACCCACATAACACAATGAATTAAAACACAAAAACAGCAAGATAAAATCTTGCGTGGGGTGTGATGAGATTATATATCTCAAAAGCGGCTTGTTAAATAACGCTATCCTCCTGAATTCTTTATATCCCTGACGATGTTCATCACCTGCCCGTCAGCGCACAGTGCGCGTCTGTAACGAATTATCTTGCATCAGACGATCTGAGCGCGTATTTTTCACACGAACCCGCCTGACGCGTTATGCGCATGTACGTGAGACAATAAGAATGAAATGGTTTGCAGCTTTCGGGCTTGCCGCTGTATTCAGCGTGCAGGCCGCGCCGGAAATGTGTTTTACCAAAGCCGGTCAGGATTTCGGCATTGATCCGCGCCTGCTGATGGCACATTCAATACAGGAGTCGCGCATGCGTAATAGCGTCCTGAACACGAAAAGCAGCGGCGGAACGCACGACATCTGTAATATGCAGATTAACAGCTCTCACTTTAATCAGCTGAAAAAGTTTGATATTACGCGGGAAAGGTTGCTTAAGGATCCGTGCATCTGCATTTACACCGGCGCGTGGATCGAGGCGCGCAACTTCAGGCAGTACGGCAGGAACTGGGACAGCGTCGGGATGTATAACACCGGCCCCAGCCCGAAGCTGATAAAACAGCGACGTGAATATGCGGCCATCATAAAAAGTATTTACCGCGTGCTGATCGCCCGCGATGAAGTTTACGCCGCCATGTCACAACAGAATAAAAAAACGCCCGCGCCGGAAACCTTTCTCAGCGCGGACGTCAGCACCGCATCAAAATAACCCCGGCAGCCGGGGTTAACCGTTATGATTTGAGTTTTGCAAACTCTTCCGCCATTTTCCAAAGCGCCTGATTCAGCTTAATATCGCCATCAATACCCGTTACCGGGCGTGTGGTGGTTCTTTTTCCCTTCGCCGTTCTGCCGGTGATACCTCCCTTGATCAGGTTTTCCTGCACGATATTAAACGCAGTCCATAAGTCGGTGCCTTTATCATACCAGGCGCGCGGCTGAATAATCCGCTCGGCGGTTACCGGCGGCTCTTTACCGTCATACTTATATTCCAGCGCCAGCTGACCCAGCAGGCGGCGTTCTTCATTGTTAACCTGAATCCCTTTCATGATGTCGATGTTATTTTCAACTCTGTCGAATACACCGAGCACCTCATAAGCGCCCTCAATCACCTGTGACACGATATCGCCTTTATGCGGCACGCTGATTTCACCAAATGATTTCCAGCACACCAGGCCGTTACTGCACACCTGCCGGAAAATACCGGGGATCATTTTATAGCTGCTGGAGCCGTCGTGGCTGTTCAGTAATACAATTTCAGGTACTTCCCCGCCGCCGTTATTATATCCCCGGCGCAGGCGGATCATGTGTTTGGTAAAGTCGCGGCGCTCCGGGTCGCGCACGCGGGACTGGCTCGCAAAATAAGGCTGAAAGCCTTCCTCGCGCAGTTTATCCAGCAGTGTAACGGTCGGAATATAGGTATAACGGTCTGAGCGCGAGTCATGTTTCTCTTCGGAAAATGCGCTCGGCACGACGCGCATTAATTCGTCATTGCTCAGCGGGTGATTTTTACGTACGGAGGTTGGGGCAGCGTAGCGGGTAGCAAAACGGACCATAATCAGATTCCTTAAATTGAGAAAGAGTGTGAAATAAATCTGTTTTCTGACCGGGATCAGTTCCCGGCCGCAGCGGCGGCGTAATACTCCCGGACGACCACAAATCCGGTGTCGTATTCCTGGACGACTGCGGGCCAGCCTTTGTGGACATAAATCTTCAGGGCTTCCGGCTCCGGGGTGGGCTCCTCAATCAGCACCAATCCGGCCAGTACGGCACTGTGTACGCCTGCCACGCCGGTAAACTCCCCGTTCGCACGGATCCAGCGGTACAGGTCCGCAAACTGAGCCGGGCTCAGGTCGATGCTTTCCTGTCCCTTCACCCATGTTTCGGTAGATTCGGCAGCGGCGGTTTTGACGTTCTGTGTGTTCATGCTGGTTCTCCTGTTGTCGGTTGCTGAAACCATGTTTCGGTGAGTTCGTTGCGGCGAAGGGCAAAGGAGCAACGACGAAGAGAGGGCATAAAGGGGCGACGACGAAAAGTTTTTGCGGCACCAGGCAAAAAGTTTTTGGCGGCGTGCACTTCACCCCTTTCTGCCTGAACCGGCGGTGCTACGACCAGCCCTCCGCAACGGACTGGCCGTAACATGCGCAGACGGGGGCGGGATGAGCAGGAATGCACCCCGGACGGCTTTGCCGGTCCGGGCCTTAGCGGCCACGGCTTTTCGTGGCCAGTGAACGCGCGGGCGCGAGCCCGCTGCAGGGGTTGACCTCAGCCATCAGACCCTAGCCGCAGGCCCGGAACGCGGTCCCTCGCGGTCCGGCGGAGCTTGCCGGCTCTGCCGGTTAGCGGAGTAGGGCTCGACGACCCGGCTTGCCGGGGAGCCGAAGGGGGCCATGGCCCGTGACGTGCGGGTGTGTATTATTTCAGGAGGGAAATGGCAGAAGCACAGCAGCAGGAGCAAAGAGAGCAGGACAGCCCGACGTCTGTCTCACATGAGTAAGCGCACGCGACGGAAGAAAGCCGGTGCGTCAGCACAGGGTTTAACCGGCATAGCCGCGGGGTTTATCCCTGCGCGCGCGTCCTGATGCGGTACAGCGAAACCGCCACGATGGCCGCCCCCATTATCATGGCCAAAAGCGGCAGCAGCAGCCCGTGGGATGCAGAGTACAGCATGTCAGCGCCTGCCGGTCCGCCCGCCGCCGGGTCAGCCAGCAGGTTCATTGCGCCCCACACGCACAGAAACACGCCGCCCACCGGAACGGTCAGTGCAAGGAGTTTGATCACTACCCAGTCACCTGCGGGCTGTGGATGCTTTGAAGCCAGCAGGCGCGCCAGCACGAAGCACATCGCGTAGCCGCACCAGTATGTAAGGCTTATATCGCCCGGCACCACGAACCCGAAGGCCAGCGCATAACCCAGGCTCAGCAGGGAACCCAGCATTAAAAAACTCATCATCGTCTCCTCGCACGCCGCGCGGTCAGGCAGCACTGAATATAATGTGCTGCAGGAGTTTTGCCACTTAAATATGGCCGGTGCTATAGTTTTCATCGGGAACAACGGAAGCTCCCCCAAAGTCAGCTGTTAAACCGCCCGGGACCGACGTAGCCGGCGGCGAAAGGAGGCAGGGGGTCTGCTCCCCTGCCTTTTTTCGTTCTAGTCTGTGACCTTCCGGTTATAGACCACCTTCCAGTCATGGTACGCCGCGCAGTCGCGCAGCGATTCAATGCGCACCACGTTCTCCGCCACGCCGTTCATCATCAGCACGCGCTCGATGCCCGTAAACCAGTCCTCCGCCTGGTTGAGCGGGAACCACAGGTTGCTGTTGATGCCGCTCAGCAGCGGATCGTTGCAGATGTGGATACCCCGCCCGTATCGGGTTTCGCTGCCGGTCACTATCAGTTCGCCGCGCAGCTCGCGCGTGACGGCGCAGCGCGCCAGTTCTGTGACCACATCATCCCAGCACCACTCTTTGTCCTCCGGCACCGGCAGCTCGACGCAGCGCAGATGCTTGTTGCCCGCCCGGGCGGTGCGCTGTGCTAGCCCCTGCACCGACGGTTCGTTACTCTCGCCATCCGCACCGGTGAGCCAGAATCCGTTGTAATAAAAGGCTTCGTCGCCGTTGTCCAGGCGGATAAAGCAGAATTCGCCCAGCGCGCGCGTGATGTCGGCCTGCGTCACCTTTTGCTGCGCCGCGTCCGGGGACAGGGTGTTTTGTACGCTCATGACTGTACCTCCAGCTGCTGACGCACGGCGCGCATGAAGTGCGGCCAGCTGCTGAACGTCATTTTCGGGACGCGCACGCCGCGACCGCTGTTAAAGCCTTTTACAAAGGCCTGCGCCTGTGCGACGATTTGCGGGTCAAAATTCATAACTACACCTCTAGTGTTGGTTTTGATGAGGTCGCCAGTTGCGTCTGGCGACCGTTGAGAAGGCAGGGGCAACCCTGCCTTTTTTACGTCTGTGTGTCGTCGGGCTCCATGCGGAGGCTGATATCCGTCAGGCGTGCCGCCAGTGCGCCGCTCGCCCGCCCCCAGATCACCTCGCCCCGGCTGCCGAACTGCGCGTGCACGATATGGCTCGCCACAATCCACGCGCGAAACGAGGACAGCGGCAGTGCGCTGTCCTGCACGGTATCGGCAATCTGTTGCGCCATGTCGTGCAGCGTGAGCCGCAGGTGCTCGTGCTCCTCGCGGGCGCTGAGGCGGTGCTTTCCCAGCTCCGTCAGGGTCGCCAGACTTTCTGCCAGGCCCGGAGTCAGGCCCGGGATTTCTGACTGCGTGGCCGCCAGCGTGGCGGCAGTATAGGGTTCTTTCATCGTGTCGCTCCTTTAGTCAGTTTCCGGTGTGTCATTGCCGGTTTCAGTGCACGTTCGCCACGTGCATCACATGGCCGTTCCCCCATGTTTTGGGAGATTCTGGCGTGGCGGTTTTGACGTTGACGTTGTGTGTGTTCATGGCATTTCTCCTGCTCAGGTGGGTTGTCATGTTTCGGTCGATCCAGTCGCGGCGAAGGGCAAAGGAGCAACGACGAAGAGAGGGCATAAAGGGGCGACGACGAAAAGTTTTTGCGGCACCAGGCAAAAAGTTTTTGGCGGCGTGCACTTCACCCCTTTCTGCCTGAACCGGCGGTGCTACGACCAGCCCTCCGCGCCTGGACTGACCGGAACAGGTCCGCCGCGCGCGAAAACGGCAAGAACACACCCCGGACGGCTTTGCCGGTCCGGTCCTCAGCGGCCACGACTTTATGTGGCCAGTGAACGCGACGGCACAGCCGTCTGCAGCCGTTGCCCCTGGACATCAGCCCGAAACCGCTCGCGGCCGAAACCCGCAGGGGTTCGGTGGCGCTTGGCGGCTTTGCCGCTTAGCGACATAGGGCTCGACGACCCGGCTTGCCGGGGAGCCGAAGGGGGCCCCGGCTTTTGATTTTGCTGTTAATTAGCCATGACCTTAAAAGCTCTTAAATATAACGCCTCTTACTGCGAAGAAATAAAACCTTTAAGGTCTCGTGAATATTGGAAATTTGCACAAAAGACTTTATGGTTTTTAGCGGAAAGCTTAAAAGACTCTGAGTTCTGGGAGTCAGAGTTTTATTATTTCAGTAGGCTTAGGCTTTCTGTAATTTTCACGACAGAAGATCACACTTACTTGCGATCCCAGGGGGTCACTTAAATGATATAAATATCAACAACATAAAACCACGCCCGATAATCTCAGGCGTCCTGATGTGTCACCTCGCAAATCATCTCGTCCCCTTGCATCCACGTAGTCAGCTTTTCACCGGACAGCAGTTTTTGTGTGATTCTTGCGCCTTCCTCGTACATTTTCATAAAATCATCAATATAAAAAGTGACGCCATTAAATTCTGCGAAAGGCGGGCGCTTTTCATCCATGGCATATTTATTAGTTTGCATCAGATATCCTTTAATTAATTTTGGCGCACATCCTGACTGATTACATATATAAATTCAAGCTGGTTTTAATATTTGCTTAACCGGTGTTGTCTGTCTTGATACCGGCGCGGCCACCGCTGGCGTTAGCCAGGGGTGGCTATGGGGTTTACGCGCGCTCAGACGGGTCCGCTGCCGGATGTTGAATCCCTCCATCGTCAGCCCGCATTGCATGGTGGGGCGGCGGCAACACCGCCCGCGTAGTTAATCAGTCCAGCGCGCGGAAAATCGCGTCTGCTTCGTGATGTTCACCGGCGTACTTCATCAACTGCCGGTGGCGTTCGCAGTAGTGTGCACAAAGTTCTTCTTCATCGTGTCGGTCATACATCCAGCTCCGGTGATTGAGAACCAGCGCGGTGACGATGATCCCCGCCGCCTCCGCGCTTACGTCCAGCTCGCTGTAATTGCCCGGATTTGAAAAGTGCCAGCGCGCCTCCCCTTCCGGCTTCATAAAGCCGCCGCCGCCGGGCAGCTGCGCGAACTCCCATACGCCGCCGTCATAGTCGCTGAGAAAACGATCGGCATACTGGTATATATTGAGTTCGGCGCGCATGAAATCGCCGGCAAAAAGCATCGGCAGAAAGCGCATTTTCACGTAACCGTCCAGGATTTGCGCCTGCTGGGGCGCGTGCAGTGCTGTGTTCATCAGAAACCTCCGCAGTCAGAGTGGATAACCGTTCCGGCCTGTGCCGTGACTGAATGACAG
>Ga0308166_1000414_pt1 | contig 60634 bp, 65 predicted proteins | sample PhyCR2_2_FD_202137 | JGI IMG/M metagenome (GOLD analysis project Ga0308166, IMG submission 202137) | Phyllosphere microbial communities from UC Gill Tract Community Farm, Albany, California, United States - DLSLCC.R2 | ecosystem: Host-associated > Plants > Phyllosphere > Unclassified | place...
GAGGTACACCTTTTCGACTTTGCTGTCGGGTCGCATCATGGTGGACGGGCTCCAGAAGAAATTCGGGAGCGCAGCATCGGGCATCAGTTATCTGCTTGGAATGTGGGGTTCATGGAGCGGATACGAACAATCACCACTCTCCCGTACGATTCGTGACCTGGAACATGATCTGGGGGTGACCCTTTTCGAGCGCGGTGCCGGTATCGGGACGAATCTGACTCCCGCAGGCCAGGCGCTTGCTGAATCTGCCCCACGGATTTTCAGCCTGGTTGATCAGGCCCGCAGCGCAACTTTGGCTGCCGCTGCCGGCTCACTCGCGACACTGCGCGTTGCACTCTCCGACGGCATCCTGCCCAAGCGCCTGGCGGCGCTGCTGGCCTGCAGCCGCGAGGAAGAACCTGACATCAACCTGCAGCTGTTCGAGGTACCACTGGCTGAACTGCTCAAAGGCTTACAGCACGATCTATTCGATGTCGGCTTTGCCTGCGCCCCCGGTGAACCTCACGGCCTGTCCAGCGAGACGCTGTGGCAGACCGAACTGGTAGTCGCCCTACCTCCGCGTCATCCGCTGCTCGTCCACAAGCGAGTGCCCCTGGCCGAGCTGGCATCGTGCCCGCTGGTCCTGTTCCATCCCGAAGTGCAAGGCGGGTTGCATCAGCAAATTTCATCGGTACTGGCCGGGGCCAATTCATCGCTCGCTGTGGTGGCACAAGCCAGTAGCCAGGAGATGTTGATTTCCTTGGTGGCGGCGGGATATGCCGTGGGACTGAGCTGCGCAGCCCAACTGAAGGCGCATGACATCGAAGACATCGTGCTGCGTCCTCTTGCCGGTGACGCGGTTTGTATCTCAACACATCTGCTCTATGCCACGTACGAACCTGAAACGCCCTTGGCGCGTTTTATCCATCGAGCGTTGCGGATAGCGGCTGTGCCGCACTGACTTTTCGCAGCGTTCAGACGCCCTGGATCTACCGCAGACCGTTTCTGCATCCTTGATGAAACCTTTTGCGACAAGCGCTCGGAAGATTCTGTTGCTGCGGCCTTTGATTTCAGGACGCACCATTCAGACCTTTTACATCTGAATCAGACACGTTGCCTCTGATCATTACCTGCCCCTTGAGTCAGGTATCAGCCAAACGCCTTTCGTCTTGCCGCAAAGTGGCTGCGGGCGCTGGATAGGACATTCGTCGCTGGATAGCGGCGCATCGATGCCAGAAGACAACGGGATAAGTTGTAGGGGATTTCTGCTTAACGTCTTGTGAGCGCGGCGCGGTCATCTATCCGGTGAGTGTGTGTTCCGCATTGTTTACTGCGTGGTGGCTGCGGCAAGCGCTGAATGCGGGCACATCCTCAATCGACGTCAACGGACGTCCAGGAGAGTCAAAGATGACCCAGCCCATCCAAGCCTTGGTGCTCGACACCGAGCACCGCATCCTCCGCCGCCCCGACGTGGAGCGTAAGACCGGCTTCAAGCGTGCACACATCTACGCACTGATCGCCCAGGGCAAGTTCCCCAAGCCGATCAAGCTCGGCGTGCGTGCGGTCGGCTGGGATTCCCTGGAGGTCGAGCGCTGGCTGATCGACCGCGTTTCGCCACGCGACTGAGGGGCGCTGTCATGCTTGTGACCGCGATCGCCTCGACCAAAGGCGGGGTGGGTAAGACCACCACCGCCGCCAACCTGGGCGGCCTGGCCGCCGATGCCGGGTTGCGGGTGCTGCTGTTGGACCTGGATGTGCAGCCTACCCTCTCCAGCTACTACACCCTGCCCCATCGAGCGCCGGCTGGGTGCTATGAGCTGCTGGCGTACAACGAATCCAGCCGCTCGCAACTGATCTGCCGCACCGCCATCGAGGGCCTGGACCTGGTGGTGTCGAACGACGCGCAAGGCCAGTTGAACACTCTGCTTCTGCATGCACCGGATGGCCGCCTGCGGCTGCGTAACCTGCTGCCATTGTTCCGGCCACACTACGATCTGCTTTTGATCGACACTCAGGGCGCACGCAGCGTACTGTTGGAAATGGCCATTCTGGCGTCCGACCTGCTGCTGTCGCCGGTCACGCCAGAAATCCTGGCAGCCCGCGAACTGCGCCGGGGCACCCTCCAGCTGCTCAGGGACTTGGCACCCTACCGTCATCTCGGTATCGAACCGCCGCCCATGCGCCTGTTGATCAACCGGGTCCATCCGGTGTCGAGCAACGCCCGCGCCGTTCAGACGGCGCTGCGCCAGGTCCTCGTCGGCGAGCCTGGCATGCGTGTGCTCGATACCTGCATCCCGGCCATTGAAGCCTATCCGCGTGCGGCCACCGCCGCACTCCCGGTACACCGATTGGAATACCGCCGCCCTTCCGGGCGTCAAGCGCCGGCCGCATTGGACACCATGCGGGCGTTAGCCTGCGAGCTGTACCCGCAATGGCAGGACCGCTTTGCCCTGGTTCACGGGAGGCTCGCCGATGCCGCCTGCTGATGACCTTGCTGGCAAGCTGTTGGCAGACGCGTTCCCCCAGGCCGGGCCACCAGCCGATGCCCTGAGTGATCCACTGGTCGATACGCACATGGTTGTTGTCTTGGACCAGTTGCGCCCCTATGAGCTGAACCCGCGGGTGACGCGAAATCCCCTGTTCGATGAAATCAAAGCCTCGATTCGACAACGAGGGCTTGATGCACCGCCCTCCATTACCCGCCGTCCAGGTGACCCGCATTTCATCATTCGCAACGGCGGCAATACCCGCCTGACCATCCTGCGCGAGCTGTGGACCGAGACAAGGGAAGAGCGCTTCCTGCGGGTTGCCTGTCTGTTTAGACCATGGCCTGCTCGTGGGGAAATTGTTGCTTTGACCGGCCACTTGGCGGAGAACGAACTTCGCGGCGGGCTGACCTTTATTGAGCGGGCGCTTGGTATCGAAAAAGCACGCGAGCTCTACGAGCTGGAAGAGAACACTTCGCTCACGCAAGCGGAACTGGCGCGTCGGCTTTGCCTCGACGGCTATCCCGTGCAGCAATCGCACATCAGCCGTATGCGCGATGCCGTGCAGTTCCTGCTGCCGGCGATTCCTACTGTGCTTTACGGTGGACTGGGCCGCCATCAGGTCGAGCGATTGGCTGTACTGCGCAAAGCTGCCGAACGCGCCTGGGACCAGCACCTGGCAGAACAGGTGGTGGGCACTGACTACCCCACCCTGTTTCAGGAGGTACTGCAGGGCTTCGATGGCGAAGCGGCTACCTTCTCGCTACCCAGGGTGCAGGACGAACTGATCGGGCAGATGAGCGAGCTGCTGTGCATCAACTACGACAGCTTGGCACTGGATATCGACGCGACGGAGCAGCGGCAGGTGGCACTGACGCGAACGCCGATAAAGCCTCCAGCCCCGCCCTCCCCACCTCCAACCAGAGTCAGGGAAGAGGTAGCCCCAGCGGTTCAAGGCTTGGCCGCACAACCACCTGCCGCCCCCGGTAATGCCCCTTCAGGCAGCCGAGTAGAGGACATAAACCGGCTGATCGCCGAGCAAGTGGACGAACAACCCGAATTCGAAGGCCTTTTCCCTGTCGCAGACCTCTGGCATGTCGATGCGTCGGTGGATTCACCGCCCCGCCTGCGCGTGCTGATCGCTCAATTCGCAACTGAGATCGCGGCCGAGTCGGAGCCGGAATCGGTCATCGAGCCCACCGACCAGGGTATCGGCTTCACCTGCCGCGCTGCCGAGGATGCGGGTGTCCTCCAACTGCTGAGTGGCAGCCACGAATTCGGCACGCTGCTCTTGGCACCCGAACGAGTCAGCGACACCAGCCTGATCAAGCTGTTCCGCTTGCTGCGCCTGGTTCGCCGGCTGCATGAGCTTGAGGCCGGCAACGCCCCCTCATCTTCCCCCTCCAATTAACCCCGCGCCAGGGAGGCTGCCATGCCCATGCCGCACCCGTTGAACCAGGCGGTGATCGCCCAAGCCTTGCACGACCTGCGCACCGGCCAGCTCCGGCGCTGCAAGTCCATGGGCTTCGAGGACCAGGACCTGGCCGCCCTGAAACACCCCAACCTCGTCAGCGTGCTGCTCAACGCCCGCGTGTCGTGGTGCACGGTGAGCATCAACCACGACGTGCTGCAGCGCCTGCTCAGCCAGGCGGATGACGTAGACGCCGAGATCGCCATGGTGGACCGCATGCTGCATCTGGGCGCCAGTACCGAGATGGTCAGCAACTTCTATGGCCTGACACACCAGGAAGTGGCCCTGCGCCGCGACATGCTCGGCCTGCCCAAACGCAAAGGCCGTCACCCGGTGCTCAGCGAAGCCGAGGACACCGAGTTGTGGCACCGCTGGAAGACACACCAGCAAGCCCATCCGATTGACCCTTCCGACGACACGGCCCTGCTGGACCTCACCCTGACACTGGCCGAATCTCTGGGTCACCCTGCGTCCGTGCTCTGGGCCATCCTGCGCAGCTGGATCACCCAAGGCCTGGTATGAGCCATGCCACAGTCCCCTTCCGAGGCTTTGTCGAGTCTGCTCGACCAGGCCGTGCAGTCGTTGCAGCCGGCACAGGTCAGCCCGACCGTCGGTGACACCTACCTCTACAGCGGCAACCGCCACGAAACCGTGCCCCGGCGGTTGTTCCTCGACAACCGCCTGACGCCGCTGGAACGCAATACCTGGCAGATCTTCCGCCTGCTGCTCAATGACCATGGGCAGACTGCCTTTCCGACCTACGAGCAACTGCGCCCGTACCTCAGCTGCTCCCCCTGCGGCGCCAAGGCCTCACACGAATCGGTTGCCAAGGCATTGACCCAGCTGCGCCTGGCGCGCTGGTTGAGCCTCGTGCGCCGACGCCGGGACCCCAAGACCGGCTACCTGCTCGGCAACATCTACGTGCTGCACGATGAGCCGCTGACGCCTTACGAAGCCATGCAACTGGACCCCGAATACCTGGGGCTGGTGAGTCGTGGCCTGAAGCATGCCAACAAGGGCGTGCAGCGGGTGGCCGTGCAGGTGCTGAAGGATTTCACGGAAGATCCGCAACTGAAGGGCAAGATCCTGCCCAGTCGGCTACAGGTGCTGATCGAGCGCCTGGCCGCGAACGACGCCATCGCAGCGCCCACTTATCCACAGAAAAGCGTCCACGATTCCGAAGAAGGTGAAAACCACGCTCTTCGGAAGGATTCTGAATCGACTTCGGATTCCGAAGACACGCTGGAAGCCCCTAAATCCGGCGCTCTTCGGAATCCGAAGTGCTTAAGTACTTCAAGCAAAAAGCAAAAAAAGAACTTACGTACTGCACTTCGCAACGAACTGCGCTTGCCGCCCGATTTCACTGCCCTGAGCAGCGCGCAGCAGACCGCCGCCCTGCTCGCACTGGAGCGCGTCGACAAGTCATTGCGCCAGTCGGTGTTGGACGAATGGGCGGCGCGCTGCCAGGGCAAGGCCGTGCGCAGTCGGGAGGGCTACTTGTTCGGCATCATTCAGCGGGCGGCACAGGGGCAGTTCAAGCCCTGGGCTGGCCAGAAGAAGGATGACAAAGGCCGACCGACTACCAACGACTCACAGCCCAAGGCGCCCGATCCACCGCCGCCGAAACCACCGCCGAGCCCTGAAGGCCGCGCCAGGGCGCTGCGCTACATTGATGAACTCAAGTCCATTCTGCATATCCCCTGAGCTGGAGGCTGAAAATATCCCCAGGGGATAAGGCCGTAGAAGTCCATTCAAGTCTGAACGATGTACAGCATCACAGTGGACACGGCGCGAGGTGTCCTGCCTACAGGACTGAGGAGGCTGGAGCCCAATTATCCCCAGGGGATAAGCCCATGGAGGGCCATGGAAGTCTGATTGCAATGGCTAGGGGCAGCACGGGCGCTGGGCCAGCTGCCCTGCCTGCTGCTTCAACGTGGCCTGTACATCGACAGGCAGCAATGACCAGAACGTCAGACCCGAGCGCCGTTCGATTTCGCTGGACCGACAGATGAGGGACACGCAGGTGGAAGCCGTCCCAGCCAATTATCCCCAGGGGATAGGCCCATAGTGGTCCACTGAGGTCCAGTCGGTCGCCGCCCATGGGGACATGCGCTGTCGGAGGTAACCCTGTCCTCTGGCCAAACGCTGAAGGCCCCACTACCAAAATATCCCCAGGGGATAAGCCCATAGCGATCCACTGAAGTCCAGTCGGCCACCTTCGGCAATCAGGCCCCGAGCACCTGCGGTTTCTTCACTGACAGCCTTCGCGCGCACCCGCGAAGCTGCTCACTCAATCCCCCACTTGAGTGGCTTCCCATGAGCAACGATCTACAGCTCAACCTCGGTGCGTTGCGCAGTTCCATGCAGCTCACCCTGCACACCCACCATGCCTCACGTATCTGGCACGGCCGAGCCCGCAGCGATGGTCACCCCGGCATCATCGGCCTCAGCGGCTTCGTCTCGATCATGAACAAGATGAAGCGCGGCGCCGAGCAGGACGATCCCTACTCCGATGCCTGGATGCTGCGCATCGAAGACAAGTTGAACAGCACCAAGGCCACCCTTCAGGTGCTGCGCGAACAAGTTGATCAGGTGTTGGCGGATGTGCCTGCTGCCCTGAGCCTGGGCGAAAACCTCAACCTGCAACCGGTCAATCTGCCGCTGTTCGTCAACGCCCAGCTCGGCTTCATGGCCGTGTACCTGTTGGCCGACTACGACGACCTGGCGCGGCGGCTGATCCTGGCGCACCACACCGCGCTGATCGACCGCGAAACACAAGATCGCTGGCTGGGCGAAGGTGCTCACGCGCTGCGCAGCTTGTTCAGCCTGGCGCAGCAGTACAAGTTCTCCGGCGCGCAGCGTGATGACTTTGCTGCCAACAATGCAGTGGCCCGCATGGCACGGGAGCGCTTTGGCGAGCTGCCGCAGGAGGTGCTGGACGGTACGCGCCGTTCGCGTTTCGCCCCGCCGATCATTCGCCGCTCCCCCTTGGGAGGCCGGCGCCTGCGCACGGGCGAGCCCGACGAAGCATTGACGACTGATTCAGCGGGCAGCGTTGACAACGACGGAGCGCCGAGCGATGAGGACGAGTTGCCATGAGCCCGCCCTATTTCGTTCCGCTGGCACAGGTCGATTATCAGGCGCTGGCACAGGGTGCTTATCTAAAAGGCCTTTTACAGCCCTTTAAAGGTAAGGGGAGTTTGGCGACCTGGGCCAACCAATGCCTTGCCCTACGAGATGGGCTGATCGGGCTGGCCAGCGGCCGAGTGCTGGCGCAGGCCAGGGCGTACCCATTCAACCGCCTGCCTGTGCAGCTCTGCCCTCAGATCACTGGCGCAGGGACGACCTTTCTGCGCTGGCGCAACGTGTCGCGTACTTCCATGGGTGTGGCGTTGTGGGAGGGGCTGATGGCTGACCCCGCCACACCTGACGTGCTGATCGACGACCTGTTGGCGCTGGAACAACAACGCATCGTATTGAACCTGCAGATCAGCCTGACCCACAGCCTAGCGCGGCAAGCCGAGGACTGCGCCAGGAAATGGGCGCATGCCGAGGCCATCCACCGGCAACGCATCCGACCACAGTTCACCACCGAGGACGACCAACCATGAGCACGCATTTCTATGGCGAGGGCAATATCGGCTCCGCTCCCGAGTTCCGCACCTTCAGCAACGGCAACGACGAGCCGCGCCGGCTACTGCGCCTGAACGTGTACTTCGACAACCCGGTACCGACTCGCGACGGCTACGACGACCGGGGTGGTTTCTGGGCGCCGGTGGAACTGTGGCATCGCGATGCCGAACGCTGGAGCGAGCTGTACCAAAAAGGCATGCGTGTATTGGTCGAAGGTCGCTGCGTGCGCGATGAGTGGGAAGACGAGGAAGACAACACCCGCGTAACGTTCAAGGTCGAGGCCCGGCGCGTGGGCATCTTGCCGTATCGGCTGGAGTCGGTTTCGTTGAGTGTCAAGTCGGGGGCGGGATCGGGGTCTGCGGCTGGTTCAGCTGCACCTCCGGCGCCTGCGCCAGATGAAGTTGAGGACTGAGCCGGCGTCAGCGAGCGGCTGCGCCAACCGTTTGCCGCTCGCCATGCGCCAACGTGGCGGTTCGGCGCTGCCGCCAATTATCCCCAGGGGATAAAGCTGCCAAGGTCCATCGAAGTCTGAGAGCTGCGCCCGTCTCCCTTCTCATCCCACATTCCCCTCATGCCGACATCCACCCGAAACTCCCGCATCCAGCATCTGGTCAACGTGTCCGGTGGAAAGGACAGCACGGCAACCTATCTGCTGGCTCTTGAGTCAGGTCGTCCATTTCGCGCGGTATTCGCCGACACCGGCAACGAACATGAGCTGACCTACGAATATATCGGGCGCCTGCATGAACGCACGGGTGGCCCGAAGGTGAAAGTGGTGCGCGCCGACTTCAGTCGGGAACTGGCGCAGCACAAGGCCTACCTGCTGCGCGAGTGGCCCAATCAAGGTATTGCGGCAGCCGTTGTCGAAGAAGCCGCTGCCCTGCACGAGCCGACCGGCAACCCGTTCCTGGACCTGTGTATCAGCAAGGGGCGCTTTCCTTCGCGGATGGCGCAGTTCTGCACATCCAGCTTGAAGGAAATTCCAATCACCACCCAGGTAGTCGGCCCCATGTTGCACGCTGGCCCGGTGCTGCAATGGTTGGGCATCCGCGCCGACGAAAGCCAACATCGTGCCCGACAGCCTCGCTTCAATCACCATGAATCCGGCTCGATGCTGTGGCGACCAATTTTCCACTGGAGCGCCGAGGCTGTTTGGCAGCAGCACCGTCGGCACGATCTTGAACCCAATCCGCTGTACGCCATGGGTATGGGCCGGGTCGGTTGCATGCCCTGCATCAATTGCCGCAAGGCCGAGCTGCGCAGCATCGCCGAGCGCTTCCCCGCGCATATCGACCGCATCGAGCGGTGGGAGGCGGTGGTGTCGGCGGCGAGTAAGCGCGGTGCATCGACCTTCTTCCCTGCTGTGAAAGACCCGACTGAGGCTGGCGACGGCAACTTTTCACGTATCCGCGATCTGGTCCAGTGGAGCCTGACCAGCCACGGCGGGCGGCAGTACGCGCTGTTCTTCGATGAGCAACATGGCGGCGGATGTAGTTCCGATTTGGGGCTGTGCGAGCTCGACTCCGCCGGCTGAGGCTTGGTGCTCGGCGCTTGAAATTATCCCCTGGGGATACTTCCACCTACGTCCACTGAGGTCCGCGCGCGAGCCATCAGGAAACTTCTGTTGCAGTCGCTTTTGACTCATCCCGGTGTCGCTGGGCGACTCGTACTCACAAATCCGGGTGCTGCCGCGTTCGGCTTGTTCGGCGACAGCCCCTCCCACGCTACGCACTCTGGGCTCAGGTATCGCTGACTCAGGTCAGCACCTTCCCAGGCAGCCGAGGCCTTCAAGGCTGCGACACGACGCATTCGTGTTGACCACTCCCCTCCGACCCGAGATCTCGCGATTGCGGCAGCGCCAGTGCCCCTGGCGTGACGGTCGGTCTTTTCTTCTCTACCAGGAGCAAGCCATGCCTATGGCATTTCATCCACTTGAACCGTGTAAGGACACCCCTTACACTCTAGTCCCATGATCATCAGCTTCAGGCACAAAGGCCTGAAGGCGCTGCACCAGCGAGGCGATGCCTCGGGGGTGCGGGCTGATCATACCGAGCGTTTGTGTCGCCTTCTGGCGTACCTTGAAGAGGCGCAAACCCCAGCCGACATGGCACTGCCCGGCTTGCGCCTGCATACACTGCAGGGCCAGCGTTCTGGTTACTGGGCCGTCAATGTCTCCGCCAACTGGCGCTTGGTGTTCCGCTTCTGCGGCACCGATGTCGAGCTGGTGGATTACCTCGATTATCACTAGGAGGCTTTCAATGCCGATGTATGATCCTCCCCATCCCGGCGAATCGCTCCGCGAGGACATTCTGCCGGCCATCAACATGACCATCAGTTCGTTGGCTGAGCACCTGGGGTATTCCCGTGGGCAGCTGTCCACGGTCATCAACGGTCACGCCGGTATCTCGGCAGACCTCGCCTACCGCCTGGAATTGGCCGGGCTGGGCAATGCCCGTATGTGGCTGGCCCTGCAGGCCGCTTATGACCTGTGGCAGGTAGAGCACCGTGAGCACCCGCCTATCACCCGGCTATTCAATCCTGATCTTATGGCGCACGCCGCCACCTGAGTTCTACAGCCCCGCTTGCGGGGCTGTTCTCGTTACGTCCCACGTCCACTGACGACCACCGCGTTCCGCGCGCGGCACATGACGAAGCTGCCGATGCGCACGCTTCGCTGCTGCTCCTGCTGTTTCAGGTTGCCCGCTACTGAGCGGCTGCACCAACCCTTTGGCCGCTCACCTGCGCCAATCAGCCTGCTAGTCCTCTGTACTGCGCCAATCCGAAGGGCCTCCTGACGACACCTAACTGTGTGCCGTGAGGAGGCCCTTCGGGTCAGCCGTAATCCTGGCCGGGCCCGCCGGCGAATGCTGGGCGCCTTTTGTGCGCGGATGTGTGCCTGTTGTTCCAACCCTCGCCACGACACGGGTTGGGTGAGCCGATCGCGCCAGTCTGGACATGACGACATCCAGCGCTGCCGACGACGCCACGGTGGTATCGCTGTCCCAGCCGACGGTCCTCCCGCTCGGCACCTTGATCACCCTCCTCCATTGCGCCGCTCCTGCTTGTGGAGCGAGTGCCCGATCAAGGTTCCCTTCCTATGAAAACCCCACCTTCCGCGTGGCGCTACGGCAGTGTCTGTAGCGGCATCGAAGCGGTCAGCGTGGCTTGGCAGCCGCTCGGATTGAGCGTGGCCTGGTTCGCGGACATCGACCGTTTCGCCTCTGCCCTGTTGGCCCATCACTACCCGCGTGTGCCCAATCTGGGCGATCTGCTGCAACTGCCCTTTCGCATGCTCGCCGGCGAGCTGGAAGCCCCGGACATCCTGGTGGGCGGCACGCCCTGCCAGGCCTTCAGCCTCGCGGGCCTGCGCCAAGGGTTGGCCGACCCGCGCGGTGCCCTGACCCTTTGTTATGTGGAGCTTGCCGATGCGATCGATCACATCCGCGCCTATGAAGGGCGTCCACCGGCCGTGTTCGTCTGGGAGAACGTGCCCGGCGTGCTCAGCGACCGCGGCAACGCGTTCGGCGGCCTGCTTGCCGCCCTGGCTGGGGAAGATCATCCGCTTTGCCCGCCACGCCAGCGTTGGTCGCACGCAGGTGTGGTGCTGGGCCCCCGCCGAACAATCGCGTGGCGGGTGCTCGATGCCCAATATTTCGGCCTGGCCCAACGACGCCAGCGTGTGTTTGTTGTCGCAAGTGCTCGACCCGGGTTCGATCCCGCCGAAGTACTGTTTGAGCGCGAAGGCCTGCGCCGGGATTCTGCGCCGCAGCGCACGGCACAACAAGGCATTGCCGGCACCCTTACGACACGCAATGCTGGCGGTGATCTGGGCTGCCTGCAGCCGGTGATGCCGCCGCTGTGCCTGGCCCATGGTCAGGGTGGTGCCGAACTGTTGGTCGATGGCGCACCGACGCTGACCTGCAACCATGAAGCACCGATTCTGGTGCAGGCCATGGCCGTGCGCCGGTTAATGCCGGTGGAGTGTGAGGCGCTGCAGGGGTTCGGGCGCGACTACACGCGGATACCTTGGCGCAGCAAGCCCGCTGAGCACTGCCCGGATGCGCCGCGCTACAGGGCGCTGGGCAACAGCATGGCGGTGCCGTGCATGGCCTGGATTGGGCGACGGCTGCTCAGGGCGCTGGAGCAATCGGGGCGAGGCGACCTACGGATTGATCGCTGACGATGCTTTTTGATGGGACGAGGCTGATGGCCGGTATCGCTGACCTCGGTCAGCACCTGCCCAGACAGTCCCGGACTTCAAGGCTGTGCCACGTCGATGACGCGGTGTCCTCACTTTTCGCAGCCTATCAGGAGCACTCCATGTCTCAGTCCACCGAAACACCTCAATCCCTACGCGACGAACTGATCCACGCACAGCAAGCACCGACGGCGTTCTTCATTACCTGGCGCCAGGGTGTAAAGCTGGCGGGTGTGTACTACTTCGGTGACGGTACTGCCGAAGGGTACGACCGTGCCAACTGCCTCGACGATCTGGCCCCGAACCTTGAACGAATCAACGACGTGCTGGACGTGCTCAGCTCGGGTGAACTGACCTTCCTGACGGCCTTGAGCAGTTTCTACAACGCTCACGACGGCGGCATAATGCTCACCGAAGTGCGTGTCGAAGGCCTGGCGGACTTGTGCAGGCTCGACCTGAAGCGCCGGCAGATCATCGCCACGCTGCTGCTCAGCTATGAAGGTTGGTAGCCGTCTCTACTTCATCTAGCAGAGCCCCTATTCGGGGCTCTTTTCTTTCGTGCTGGATCTTCAGCTAATGCGTATACCTGGGCCGCACATTAATGGCGTAGGTCTTGCCGTCTTCAGGATTTACCCACTCTTCATAGGTGACATGTTGTTCCGCGTAAAACGTTCCGTTATCCGATGTAAATCTGTAGCTTCCGTCAGGTGCCTCAGCCCCCCTATCGTCCGGTGCGGCTGAGGAAGCTGACTCATGATCCTTCTTGGACATGACCAAACCTCCTCATAGATCTACTCATCCCAATCAGAGCAGTGACAAAATAGATTCAAAGCAGATGTAGCTCATTCCGGTCGGACTTGCGCCGCCTGCATACCTTTTGTCCCCTTCTCGGCCACAAAAGTCACCGTCTGCCCTTCCTTCAAACTCTTGAAACCATCCGCCTCGATGGCTTTGAAGTGAACGAAAAGGTCATCGCCACCGCCCTGCGGCGTAATGAACCCGAAGCCCTTTTCATCATTGAACCACTTCACTGTGCCAGTTTGCCTGTTGCTGCCGCTCATGCTGTTCACCTTCGATCATTGAGGTACGTATTGGCTGGCAAACCTGATAACAAGGCATCGTCCAGCTACGCCCTATTCTCAGGCCGGGGCGTGCAAGCAGCTACTGGCATTTTTATCAGTTCGGTCACCTCTTCGCCGTGGAGGAATAGGGCTCTCTCACCTGTTCAGCCCGCCCTCTATCAACCCGTAGCCAGTGGTACAAAAATTCAATAATCCACCCCTCTAGCAAATGGCCAGCCAATCCCTACACTGCGCTCAATGCCGCTTGCTGGCCTGGACCTTGCGCCTGTGCACGGACAAAGAGCAGTCACCCTTGGATGGTCCTACGTGCAGGTGTTGGCATGGCGTTTCAACTCGACCTGGTGCGGGTCTTCTACGCACTCATCACGCTCAAGCAACGGCTTTTACCTCGACGGCTCAGTCAGGAAGAGGCCAGCCTGCTCGAACACTTCCGTACCCTGTCCGAACAGGACCGGATCGCGCTGCGCTATCTGTGCACGGCGATCCGTGAGACGTCCCGGCACGAGCGTCAGTGAAACCGGGTGGGCTGCGCTGCTGATTCACGCGCGACACGCGGAACGCGATTGAGCATGCTCTGCCCCATGTCCGCTGGCGTTGCCAGCAACATGCCCAGGTAGCCTCGGTCTTCAAGGCTACGGCGCTGTGCTTACCGCGCTGACCTCCTTCATCCATTGCTGTTCCAACCACCCTTGCGGGGAGTCATCCTCCCCCTCCGGGCGGCGGTCTCCGCGCGTCACTGATCGGAGATCTTTCATGTCCAATACTTCCCACGAAGCCAGCTACTTCGACCTGCACATCACCGGGTTGGGTTACCTCAACCGCATCCGCGAAGTCACGCCCAAGAAGGGCGACAGCTTTCTCGCCTGCGATATCGCTGCACTCAATGGTCCCAGCGACAAGGCCGAGTACCGACGCTTCGACGTTCGCGTGTCGGGTAACAAGGCTCAGCAGCTGATCCGCCGCTGCCGCCAGGCGGTGGATGACAAGCGCAAGGTCCTGATCGGCTTCCGCCTTGGCGATCTGTATGCCGATACCTTTGTCTACGAGAAAGGTCCCAACGCCGGCAAGCATGGCGTCAGCCTGAAAGCGAGGCTGTTGTTCATCAGCTGGATCAAGGTCGAAGGCGAGAAGGTCTACAAGGCCGAGCCGGCCAGCACGGCTGCCAGCCTTCCTGATGATGAGCATTGCACTCCTCACGATGTATCTGCCGAAGCCATGGCGAGCTGAAAGCTTCCCGGAAACAGATCCCCTTTCCCCGTGAAGCCTATGCTTCACACACTCATCCACCGGGGTCCCTGTCCCGTTGGGATGCAGGGCGCCGGTTCATGGAGTAGAAAAACATGGATTGGAAAACGCTCTGCAAAACCACCAAACCCAAGTTCTCTTTGGGCGCGCTGTTGTTCTCCGCAGGCTTCAATCGCCTGGTTCACGAAGGCCTGATCGATCCCGTACCCCTGCTGCATCGCCATGTACGCGGCGACTGGGGCGATATGGACGATGAGGACAAGCAAATCAATGACGATGCACTGAACGCACATTGCCGCCTGTTCTCGGCCTACGAGGTGCCGCCGCACTATCGCGTGTGGGTCATCACCGAAGCAGATCGGAGCACCACCACGATGTTACTGCCTGAAGATTACTAATCACCTATCACGGCCTCTTCGGAGGCCGTTCCTTCTTGTGCCCCTACAATTCGCCACGCTGCCACAATCGAACAGCGCGCCCACACGCTACCCTGCAAACACTCAACTCATTACTGACGAACCAAGCGCGCTTGCGTCAAATCCGGGCAGCATTCAGCACTGCAAGCCCGTATCAGGCCCTCCTATCGTGGCGTGTCAAAATATTTCCAGCCTTGCGAGGTTCAACGGCCCTTTGCCACACTGAAGCACTTCATCACTGGAGCCGGCCATGTCGATGCTCGCTGATTACCGCCGACTTGAACGAAAACTAGCCCGCAAGCTTCGTCAGTTGGAAGCACTGAAAAGGCACCCAGGCCTGCAGCGCGAGATTGAGTTCGAGGAAAAGCTTTTCTGCCTGCTCGCTGATTACAACTTCAGCACACACGAGGTTTTTTCAATTTTCGCCCCCTGTCTGGTCCCCGAGCTGAAGCCATGGGCGCCTGCAAGGCCCAGACAACAGGGGAAGCGTCGAGACATCAAACACTACAGCAACCCTTACACCGGCGAAATCCTTTCGGTTAAAAGCGGCAGCCTTAATAAGACTTTGAAATCCTGGAGGCTACGCTATGGCCCCTTGGAGGTTGAATCGTGGATGTCCACGCAAAGCGGATAGCGTTCGCTCGCCCACTTCGCCACAAACTCGAAAACCGGCTTCAGATCGCCCAGCAGCGTGTTCAGGCTCGCTTCCAGCTCACCAATCGCCTGGGCAACCGGTTGGACGCCCGCAGCGAAGGCCTCACGGCTGACCTCGGCCACATCAATGCCGGGCAGCTCCAGATCGAGCTGCCGAACACCGCTCAGTACGGCCAGTTCGCGGCTGGAATAGGCACTGTCGTGAATCACGACGTTCCGCGACTTCCGATAGGCCTCCATCGTCGCCTTGACCGCAAGCAGTGCTGCATATACCTGCGGATGTCCCTGTACCTGCTCAGCGATCAGCTGATTGCTCTTGCGCGTCCTGTTTGATAACTGCAGTGCATCCGCCACCAACAGGAACGCCCGGTCTACGGCGCCAATGCCCCGGAAGATGAAGTTCTCGTAGTGGTAGCGATACACCTCGGGATCAGGGTCGGCCGACTCGCTCAGTGCTTTGAGAAAGCCCAGCGCCAAACGCAGCGACGCCAGTGTGTTGTCCAGCTCGCCCACTCGGCCGTAGACCGCCTGGGTAAAGTACTCGGCGGTCGTCGCCTTGGCGCGGGTTCGCCCTTCCTTGATGGCCAGCATCCCTTTCAGTGCATAACTGCAAAAGAAGGAGTTCAAGCACTGCAGGCCTTCATGTTCCATCAATGAACGATGTTTCATCGCCTCGACACCCAATTAAACATTATGTTTATTTCTTTGGTAGTGGAGCATCGCTATAGTTGACTACTTGCGTAGGCCATAGCGCTCAATGCCGCGTGCTAGATGACCCCATGTCTACCAGCCCACCACTCGAAAGGGAAAACATCCTACACGGAGGTGCGATGATTAACCGAACAGTGGCCGATTGGCAGCGCCTGCAGGACCTGCCGGCGCTGCTCAAGGAACTTCCAGCTCTCGCCAACGAGTTGGGCTTCCCTTACTACAGTTTCACCTACACCAGCCTTACCCACTCGGTCAGCACAGCAAATCTTCCACCAGATGGCGAGAAGCTGATCCAGGTAGCACTGGGATCCAGACCAGACAATCAACGGTATTCGAACGTGCCGGTGCTGTGGAACGAAAACGCCTTTCGGGGTGCGAGCAGTTTATGGCCCCATGCGTATGCACTCGGCCTGCGGCACGGTTGGATCCAACCGCTGTACGACAGCACCACTCACAGCAACCTGACGCTGTTGCGTCCTCACGTCAGTCTGTCGATCGCCGAGCGTTATGAAAAGACCGCCTGGGTCATGTGGCTGGGTGAGCGTCTGCACCTGGCAGCCACCCGGGACATCCCCTCACTCACAGGCGATCACGCGCCTTGCGCACCTTCTCGCGAAGCTCAAGATCCAGCGGCGGATAGTAGATCCAATGCGTCGTATACGACGGAAACCAAACGCGCTTGAGCAATAGCAAGCCGCCTGCCAGGACGGCCAAGACCACCGGCGCAACGTGGTCTTGCAGCGCGGCCATGGCAGATGCGATCAACGAATCGTCGCCTGTACCAATCAGCGGCAATGCCCCATCTAGCATCGCCAGCACCAGGCAGCCGAACACCAGGTCGCCGAGCGTCTGCATGAAGGCATCTTGTTCTTGACGCCTCGTGACGTGACGGTGGTACCAGTCCAGCAGAAAACTGTTGTTCTCGCGCAAGGCCAGCTCAAGCAGATCACGCTCAGCGACATAGCCGAGCGGCCGCCCGCGATGCTCCTCCGCACTGAACTGGACACTCGGCAGCAGGGTTATCACCTCCCAGCCGATCCAGCGCACGATCGCGCCGAGCATGGGCAGCACCAGTGACATCACCAGCGCGAAGCCTGCCAACGTCACGGCCAGGAATGCCAGGTCTTGCAGCAACCCATCGCTATGTTTGCTCCAGGCCATCAAGCCTTGCCCGGTCCACAGCAGCTGGGCCAGGTCGAGAAACAGCACGCCGCAGGCAAGGCGCAGTGCCCATTGCACTTCCCACGCGCGCTCCAGCCAGCTGAGGCTTATGGCCGGCGCAGTGCTTGAACCGTTCGATGATGGTGTCGTGTTTGACATGAATCTCCCTCCCCGTTTCATCGAGGCAGGACTCTACGCGCGGGTCAATCTTCAGGGAATGCACCACGTCCGGTTTCTTGGCTGATTCTGCTCAGAAAGGTTGCAAATACTGGTGCCGGTCTCCCATGAGGTCTGTGCCATGCGCCTTTCAGTCGTTTGCCTGTTGTTTGTTTTCGCCCTCGGTGGCTGCGCGTCCGGGCCTGAACCGTCACTCCCGCAGGTCATTGCGACGCAGCCCTTGACCACCGAACCCACCTGGGTCGAGCGACAGTCGCGTTACACGCTGGTGGAACTGACGCCCGATTTGGCCCAGCAGGATCTTCTGTTGCAGGTGATCGATGTGCGCCTACCCAACGGGCTGTCGCTGACTATGGGTGACGCCTTGCGCTATGTACTGCGACATTCGGGGTATCGGTTGTGCGAGGGCGGGCCTGAAATGCAATCGCTTTTCGAATTGCCGTTGCCGGCCGCCCATTTTCAGCTGGGGCCAATGGTGCTGCGTAGTGCGTTGCTGACGCTGGCAGGGTCGCGTTGGACGTTGCAGGTAGACGACCGCGCCCGGCAGGTGTGCTTCACCCCGGATCTCGCCGTTGATCCGGAGGCCCGCCATGAAGCCCCTTGAGATCATTCGAGCACGGCCAGCCTGGGTGATGCCTACGCTGGCGGGGTTGTTGGTTGCTGGAGCATTCATCTATCAACAACGGTCATTGGAGCAGCTGGCTGAATCGGTGCAAGCCCGTGCACACACCGCTGAGGTGCAGTCACTGGGCGAGCGCCTTTCTGCGCTGGAGCAGTTCAACGACACCCAACAGAAGCGGCCCAAAGCCATCACGCTGGAGCAACTGTCTGACTTCAGGCGTGAGCTGGTAGCGCAGGTCACCGCCCTGGGCGTGCAGGTTGCCGACCGCGCAACTGCCAGTGAGCTGCAGGCCCTGAACGACGAAGTGGTGGCAGTCAGTGCTTCGGTGCTGAAGCTCGAAGCAGAGAAGGTCGTGCAGCGATCGAGTAAACGCCCATCGCTCAAATCTACGCCTAAGGCCCCGCCCTTCACCGTGCAAGCGATCGAAGTGCGCGGTGGCCAACGATTCGTCGCCGTCAGCCCACGCGGCAGTACCGGTCCTGAGCAGATCCAGTTGCTGCGCCTTGGCGATCACTACCAGGACTGGCAGCTCGACGCGATTGAGCCGCAGGCGGTGTTGTTCCGGGTTGGTGGCGAAATTCGTCGTCTGGACACCAGGTAGGAGACGACCATGAAAATTCTCCTGTCGCTGGTATTTGCCCTGCCCTTGTCAGTGTCCGCTGCACAACCCACCGAGACCCAGAGCACGGCGAAGGCATCGGCGGTCGCCCCGCTCACGAACGAACAGGCGGCCCGCGATTGGGGGCTCAAGGACGAGGAGTGGAGCCGCTATCAACAGCTGATGCAAGGCCCTTTGGGCACCTACTCGCCCAACCTCGACCCGCTCAGTGCGCTGGGGATCGAAGCGCAGTCGGATACCGAGCGGCAACGCTATGCGGCCCTGCAGGTACAGGCCGAGGCACGCCGCGTGGAAAAATTACTGGCCTATCAGCGCGCCTACGACGATGCGTGGAAAAAGCAGTTCCCCGGCGTGTTGCCGGTCAACCTCACCGGTGGCGTATCGGCGTTTCCCAAGGTTGCACTGCCCGCTGGGAGCGGTCGCCTGGCGCTGTTCGTCAAAGCCAACTGCCCTGCATGCAACGCCCAGCTCCAACAACTTCAGGCCAGTGGCACCTCATTTGACCTGTATCTGGTGGGCAGTCGCCAGGATGACGCTCATCTGCGTCAGTGGGCCCGAGCAGCCAACATCTCTGCCCGCAGTGTTCAGAACCGCAGCATCACCCTCAATCATGACGGTGGCCGCTGGTTGTCCCTGGGCCTGCCCGGTGATCTGCCCGCGCTGGTGCGCGAAGTGGGTGGGCAATGGCAACGACAGTAAGCCTACGTCACGGGCTGGCCCTCTGGATCAGCTTGGCGCCTGCCATTGCTTGGGCGCAGATCCCGGAGACCTATCAACGGGTGGCGCGGCAGGCGGGCGTACCGACCAACGTACTGTACGCCGTAGCCCTACAGGAAAGCGGGATCTCGATCCGCAAGCGGCGCTTGCCATGGCCCTGGACCTTGAACGTGGCCGGCAAAGGTCACTACTACGCCACCCGCATTGAGGCGTGCCAGGCGTTGCTCAGCGCTCGGCAGCACACCAACGCCAGACGCATCGATGTCGGGCTGATGCAGCTCAACCTGGGCTATCAGCAGCGCCATTACCGGCAGCCGTGCGATTTGCTGGACCCGACACGCAACCTGACGGTGGCCGCTTCGATTCTGCGGCAGCACCGACGGCCGGGTGAAAGTTGGATGCCGGCCATTGGCCGCTATCACCGGCCTGCAGGTGGCCTACCCGCTGCCCAGTACCGCCGCAGCGTGAGCAAGCACCTCAACCAACTCGCGGCTGAGAGGATGGCCCCATGAAGTTCTTGTTGCTGCTTGGACTGGCGCTCCCGGTTTGGGCATCTGCGGATGAGCCGGCGATGCGAAGCCATCCCTACAGCGAAGCTGACATGCTGCCGGTCCGAACGACTGTTCTTTCGCCGGGTGCGGTTGCCTCGCGTCGCCAGGCCACGCCCGGCATGCCGGCACTCTTCCTGATCGGGGACGACGCGATGTCACGGGCATGGCTGCAGCGACGACTGCCTGCACTGCAACAGCTCAAGGCGGTGGGGTTGGTCGTACGGGTGAAATCGGTGTCCGACTTGGAGCGCCTGCGTGCATTAGCCCCCGGCGTATCCCTTTATCCTGCCTCGGCCGATGACCTGGCCCAACGCCTGAAACTGTCGCACTACCCCGTACTGATCACCGCCAACTCCATCGAGCAGTAGCATGAGCCAGGCCCATGCCATTGAAGTGCTGCTGCGGCCAGCGGTCGAACTGTACAGCGCCGCCGTGGGCTTCGCGGCGGCATTCTTGTGCCTGTTCGCCCCCTGGTCGCTGGCGTTGAATGACACCTTGGGGTTGGCATCGGCCATTGTCTTTATGGCCTTCGGAGCGTTGCGGCTTCGCCAGGCCTGGGAGGTATTGCGCTACCAGCGCAACCTGCGCCGCTTGCCACGTTACACCCTGACTAGTCGCCAGGTCCCAGTCAGCCAGCAGCGGCTATTTCTCGGCCGGGGCTTTCGCTGGGACCAACGGCACACGCATCGGCTGCTGCAAACCTACCGCCCCGAATTTCGCCGCTACGTCGAACAGCCCGCTTGGATTCAGGCTGTGCGCCAGATGGAAGTCCGGCTGGAGTTCGCGCCCTACCCGCTGCGCAACTTGCCGCGCCTGACGCGCTGGGATCACCCGCTCAACCCTGCACGCCCACTGCCTCCTGTGGGTGGCCTGTCCCGCCTGCATGGCATCGAGCCAAATGAGGTCGATGTCACCTTGCCGCTGACTGAGCGCGTCGGGCATACCCTGGTGCTGGGCACCACGCGAGTTGGCAAGACCCGCCTGGCCGAGCTGCTGATCACCCAGGACATCCGCCGCAAGATCGCCGGCCAACACGAGGTGTGCATCGTCTTCGACCCCAAAGGCGATGCAGAGCTGCTCAGGCGCATGTACCTGGAAGCCAAGCGGTCCGGTCGCGAAGGTCAGTTCTACGTGTTCCACCTGGGCCAACCGGACACCTCCGCCCGCTACAACGCCATCGGCCGCTTTGGCCGCATCACCGAAGTGGCCTCGCGCATTGCCGGGCAGCTTTCCGGCGAAGGCAATTCCGCCGCCTTTCGCGAGTTCGCCTGGCGCTTCGTCAACATCATCGCCCGCGCCCTGGTCGAGCTGGGCCGGCGCCCGGACTACCTGTTGATCCAGCGCCATGTGGTCAACATCGACCCGCTGTTCGTCGAATACGCCGCGCACTTCTTTGCTAAGCACGATCCCAAGGCCTGGGAAGCCATCGTGCAAATCGAGGCCAAACTCAACGAGAAGAACACGCCCCGCCATATGGCCGGGCGGGACAAGCGCGTGGTGGCCATCGAGTTGTATTTGAACCGCACCAAGCTCTACGACCCCGTACTGGAAGGCCTACGCTCGGCCGTGCGCTACGACCGCACCTACTTCGACAAGATCGTCGCCTCGCTGCTGCCCCTGCTGGAAAAGCTGACCACCGGCAAGATCGCTCAGCTGCTCGCCCCAGACTACAACGACCTGAACGACCCGCGGCCGATCTTCGACTGGATGCAGATCATCCGCAAACGGGCCATCGTCTATGTAGGGCTGGATGCCCTGTCCGATCCCGAAGTGGCCGCTGCCGTGGGCAACTCCATGTTTGCCGACCTGGTGTCGGTGGCGGGTCACCTTTACAAATTTGGAGTGGATGACGGCCTGCCAGGTGGCGGGCCCGGTATCAAGCTGCCGATCAACCTGCACGCCGACGAGTTCAACGAGCTGATGGGAGACGAGTTCATTCCACTGATCAACAAGGGCGGCGGCGCCGGCATGCAGGTGACGGCGTATACCCAGACGCTCAGCGACATCGAAGCGCGATTGGGTAACCGCGCCAAGGCCGGCCAGGTGGTGGGCAATTTCAACAACCTGATCATGCTGCGCGTGCGCGAGACAGCGACGGCCGAGCTGCTGACCAAGCAGTTGCCGACGGTCGACGTGTACAGCACCTCGGTAGTCAGCGGCGCTACCGACAGCTCCGATCCGCAGGGCGCCACGGCGTTCACCTCCAACACCCAGGACCGCATCAACACCCACAGCGTCCCGATGATCGAGCCGGCACACATCGTCGCCCTGCCCAAGGGGCAGGCCTTTGCGCTAATCGAAGGTGGCCAGTTGTGGAAGATCCGCATGCCGCTGCCGGCGCCAAATGCCGACGAAACGATTCCAGCAGATCTGCAGGCCTTGACCCGCTACATGCAGCAAGAGCCTGACGATGACTGGTGGAAACAGGTTGCCCAGGAGCCTGGGGCTGATCTGCCGAGCGATCTACAGGAGGAGCGTGTGCCATGAAAGACCCCGCCGTCACGGCCCAGAGGCAGCAGGCGCAGCAGCAAAGTGCCCTGGTCAGTCTGATCACCCTGCCCTTTCGCTTTATCGGTGTGCTCGGCGGCTCGCTGTTCCTGTGCATTCTGATCGAGTGCATAGGCATGCACCTGTTCTGGCCGGAGCAGGGCTGGCGGCATGCGCAGAGCATGCTCACCTACGAGCTGGACCAGTTGCCGAAGAACTTCACCCGCAGCGTGCTGGTACAAGAGCCGGGGCGCACCGCGCAGCAGATCGTAGGGCTCGCCTACGACGGGGTGTTCGTGCAATCAGGACTGATCGAATGGGTAGAAGACGCGGCCCGGCAGGCACGTGGGGAGCGCCTGCCGGCCGAGCCGGATTTTCGCTTTTACCTGAGGCAAGCCTATCGCTCGCTGGAAAGCTACCTGCTGGCCAGCGCCTATACCGTGCTGGTGTTCCTGCTGCGCCTGCTGGTGCTGTGCCTGAGCCTGCCGCTGTTCGCCCTGGCAGCTTTTGTCGGGCTGGTGGATGGGCTGGTGCGGCGGGACATCCGCCGCTTCGAGGCGGGCCGTGAATCGGGCTTCATCTACCACCGGGCCAAAGCCTGCCTAGTGCCCTTGGCCGTGCTGCCGTGGGTGGTCTACCTGGCGATTCCGATAAGCGTACCCCCAATCCTGATCCTGTTGCCGGCAGCGCTCTTGTTGGCGGTGACTGTGGATATCTCGGCAGCCAGTTTCAAGAAACACCTATGACTCGCGTCATCAGTTCCTCCTGCCCCGCACTTAGACCAGAGTCAGCCTCCCAATACTGGGTTGACACTGCACACCACAAGCCGCATGGAGCCACGACTCATGGCTACATATAGGTTACGAGCGTCCAAACCATCACCGTTCATAATCACCGCGACCTCAGCTTCCAAGCCCTTCAGCAACAACGTGCTGCCGACAGCACGCTTGGGCAGCGGCCGGCCCTGCATCCGGTTCTCCTCTCGCACGCGCTGTGTAGCCGCCTCAAATGTCGTTGCGCCTGATGCGGCCTGCCGCATGGCCTTCGATGCGGAATACAGAATCGCGGGACGATGAACGCGCACGTCTTGTTGCGCCCGCAACGCCGAGAGCAAATCCGCAGCGGACTCTAACGATGGCAGTTTCAAGAAGTCCTGAGCAGCGATCTCCGCCTTGGTAGCTGGATTACGGGCCGTACCTCTGGCCAACGACTCCAGCCGTTTCATGAACGCAGGCACGGCCAGGTTTGTCATCACGCTCTGCGCAAACGCCATGAGATCTACCAGGCCCGATTGACTGGCAGGCACATAGCTGCGCCCAAACGCTAATAGGTCTCGAAGATCCACGGCCTCAACCGTAACCGCTCCCGGCGTCTGACTGGCAATGTTCCGCTGGCTTTCCGGGCTGATCGAATCGCCAATGATCAGCACACGCCCATCAGCGATCGGCGAGGCAGTTCGCGCAGCGGCCAAGCGTTTAGGGTGATCGTCAGCCCCCGCCAGCGGCACCCATGTCACCTGGGGCGGCGCCTGCCGCAGATCAATACGCTCGCCACTTGCCAGCGCACGTCGCGCTTGCAGGAGCCAGGCGCCCAGCATGGGTTCACCCGCATTGTTCCAGCGCCAGGGTGTTTGCAGCTCATGCACCACCGGAAAGTGTGCGCACACGTGCTGGTTCCAGTCAGCCAGCGCATTACCGGGAAAGCCGAAGATGGCCTGCATCGGATCGCCGAGCACGCAGGTTGGCAGGACAAGCGACAGGAAATACACGATGGCATGCTGAGGCACCGAACAATCCTGATACTCATCGACAATCAGCTGTGCGTAGCTGGACTTGACCACATCACTGGCATGTCCTGCTTTGAGCAGTTTCCAAGCCGCCTCGCGGATAGCCGGATAGTCACGCGCAGCAGCTCTCAAGTCCAAGATCGCAGGGTCATGACCGCTACGGATGGGGAATGTCGAGATGAGGCGCATTGCCCAACCGTCGATGGTGGACAGCCTGTAAGCGGAGGCGCGAACACCAGCACGGTCGAGCCTGGCACGCAACGCAGCGACGCCCGCATTCGTGTGCGTCAGCACGAGTATGGGTTTTGTGCCCTGGTAGGACGCCAGCGCCTTGGCGATCAGCTGAGTCTTGCCGCAGCCCGCAGGGGCCGTGACGGTCCCCCGGTTAATCTGTAGCAGATTGACTTCGGCGTCTATCATTGGGCTGCCCATCCAAAGATGCGGTCCATCTTGGCAGTGAAGGCTTGGTTGCCATTCATGAGGTCAGGCGCAATGACGGTGCGGGCAGCTTCCTCCATCCACGAGATGGATTTGAACCAGCCAGCTTTGCGGATACGTGATGCCTTGCCGAGCAATGTTCGTGTATCCACAGACAGCGATCCGCCCTGAGCTTCCGCCCAAATGGAATCAAGCGATGCTGCGTTGTTCGATACGGTCACGACATGCGAGCGAACCAGATCCTCGTGAAGACTATGAGCGAACGTGATGAGGTTCAGGCAGCCATTCACAGACAGACTGTGGAAAAGCTCATCCTCCAGTGCCCGTCCGTTGTCCCACGCGACGAACTGGCCGGCCTTGCGCAAGAACTCTTGCTCAATCGCAGCCGTAGGCTGCTTATCGTCATCGCGAACCACCATGACCCGGTAGCCCAACGCTTGGAATGCAGCAGCACGCTGATAGGGGCGGTCGGCATCGCCTCCTCCGCTATCTACCAGGCCAACGCCCAGTGCCATCAACGACGGGCGTCCCTGCTCGATCCGGTAAAGATCGAGACCACGGATCAAGCCTATCTCGCTTGCCCCTTCACAAATGATCACGGACCGGGCCAGAAAGGCTTCCGGGAACAGCCTGATAGCGCTTTGAATATCGTCTGCGCTACCAACGTGACGAACTTCGTGCTTGCCATCAACCGGCCGCACTACGCTTAACTGGTCGCCGCTGAGTTCGCGCAGTGCGACGGGCGAGTGAGTGGTGAGGAACGCTTGGATAGGCGGCTTTTCCGCTTCTTTGGCGCCGAGCGATCCCAGAAATCGAGTGATCCGGTGAGGCTCAAGACCATATTCCAGCTCATCGGAAAGCACGATGCTGGCACCGGCCTCAGCCTTGCGTTGGAGTCCCGCGACCAACAGCCGCGTCGAGCCAATGCCCAACCCTCGCAGAGGAATGCCGGCCTCGTTGTGAAGCGCAATGGTGCCGGCCCCGAAGGACACTGAGTGGGCATCCAGCAGCGCCCTTGCCTTCGCTCCCACGGTAACGCCCAGCTCATCCGCAGTTGCCTTGACCAGTCCTAGAGCGGCACCCAGCTGCAGTTCGGCCTGATCCCCAAAGGTTTGGCGCGCATCGCGGGCAGCCTGAACCAGTACGACAGAAGCATCTGGCCGCTCTTCCGAAATACGGTTGAGCACAGAGCCTCGTTGCCAGCTCAAGTTGTAGTCCGAGTAGGTGCCGATACGAGTAGGCGCCAACGCCAGCCGGTCTTTCCACGCCAGACTTTTGGTGACACCTTGCTGAGCCGCCCGATTCGACAGCAGCGTCCATGACGGCTCAAGATCACTGGCAACCGTGAGGTTGAGCGTCAACACCACTTCGGCACCGTGCTCAGGCTCATCCTCCAGGAGATCCAGCTCACTGAAGTACCCGCGTAGGAACAGCCCATACCCATCCAAACTCATCATGGACGCGTCAAGCTCACCGAGCGTGAGCGTAATGCTGATGGGGTTGGTGATATCTAGACCATGGAAGTCAGTATCTGAAAATTGGGCGTTTCGGCGCGCCCCCAGACAGAGGTCGATAGCATCCAGAACCGTGGATTTCCCGCTATCGCCTGGGCCGATCAGGCAGTTGATGCCGGGGCTCGGGCACCAACTCAGCTGTTTGATCCCGCGGAAGTTCGCAATTTCAACCTTTCTGATTCTTGCCATAGTCCTTCATAGCTCCATGTCGGGCCTAGCCAGGTAGTCCGGCAAGACTGCCTTAACCGCTGTCGCGAATAAAGCGGTGGATTGCTGTGCCCGTTTCTTTGCAGCATCCACAAGCTGCCTTCCCCATCATCGGCCCGTTCCAAGCACGTGGAGGGCCATGACAGTGAATGCACCATCGCGCCGCGCTTCGCAGTGGTTTCTGCTTAGCGTTCTGCTAATTGGCGGTATCGGTAAGCTCCCAGCCAGAGATTCTGATATTGAGCGCGCCCAACTGGCCGCCGTGCTCCGCCAGCTGGATGCCCTGGAACGGCACGCCGACAACAGCGCCGCCCTCCCCCATCCGATCGCCGCCCGCTACCACTTCGACTACCTGCGACTGCGCGAAGACATCCAGCGCATCCGCACCGGCGTGCAGGACTACCTCACGCCCCAGCGAGCCCAGCCCCGCGACCCGGCCCCCTTGCTCGGCGAGTACAGCGGCGAGGCCGACGCGCCATGACCGCTGCCCAGCAAGCCGCCTTCCAGGCCCACAGCGGCTTCACCCCCTCGCAGATGGCCACTCTGGTCCTGTCACTGGTGTTCGCCGTAACCCTGCTCTGGGGCGCCTGGGCCATCCGTACCGCCTACACCGGCTGGGCTGAGCAACGCCTCAGCAACCGCCAGTTCGTCGGTGTCGTTTTCCGCTTCGTCGCGCTGTACCTGGTGCTGACGTTCTTCCTCCTGTCCTGATGGAGTTGTCGTGATGAACCGTTGCCCTGCCCACTTCCGCCGCACCGTGCTGCTCGGTGCCCTCTTCAGTCCGGCCATGGCCGTTGCCCAAGGTCGTTTGCCGACCATGGAAGATCCGTCCCGCGGGGCAGGTAACGGGATCATCCAGACCATGCAGAACTATGGCTACGACATCGTGCTGCTGATCGCCCTGCTGGTGGTGGCCGGGATGTTCATTGGCGTGTGCTACCACGCCTACACTCGCTATTCCGAGATCCACACCGGGCGGGCCACTTGGGGCCAGTTCGGCCTGACCATCGCCGTCGGCGCCATGCTGCTGGTGGTGGGCATCTGGTTGCTGACCAAGGCCACCACCATTCTGTGAGGGTGACGCCATGGCTTCCTCGATGATCAGCCTGGCTGACGGTACCGTGACGTTTCTGCCGCATCGCCTCAACCGGCAACCGGTGGTGGTGCGCGGACTTACAGCGGATGAATTGTGGATCTGCGCCGGGCTGTCGGGCGCGGCGGGGTTTTTGCTGGGGTTGGGGCTGGCCTGGGTGGCGCACAGCATCGCCCTGCTGCCTACCTGCATCGTTGCAGCCATTGCCGTGGGGGTGTTCGCAGGCGGGGGGATGCTGCGGCGGTTGAAGCGAGGCCGCCCGGACACTTGGCTGCACCGCCGCCTGCACAGCTGGAGCTGCCAGCGGTATCCGGGGCTGACACAGCGTCTGGGCTTTTCTGGCTTGGTCCAGCGTTCCGGCTTCTGGACCACCCGTCGGGGTGCGCGATGAGCCGTTTCAAGAACGAGGTGTTGCACCTGCAGGCGCATGTGCGGACCCTACGTATGGGCCTCGGCGCGTTGTTCCTGCTGGCCCTCGGCCTGAGCGCAGGCTGGTGGAACGCGCCACGCGACCTGACCCTGCACATCCCGCCCGACCTGCGTTCGGGCAGCACCCGCAAGTGGTGGGACGTGCCGCCCGAGTCGGTGTATGCCTTCAGCTTCTACATCTTCCAGCAACTGAACCGCTGGCCCACCGATGGTGAGCAGGACTACGACCGCAACCTGCAGGCGCTGTCGGCCTACCTGACACCCAGCTGCAAGGCCTTTCTGCAACAGGACTACGACTACCGGCGTAGCACTGGTGAACTGCGTGAGCGTGTGCGGGGTGTCTACGAGATCCCAGGGCGTGGTTATGGCGATGACCCGACCGGCCGAGTGAAGACGATCAGCCGGGATGACTGGCGGGTGACCCTGGACCTCAGCGCCGACGAGTACTACGGCGCCGAGCAGGTCAAGCGCGCCTTGGTGCGCTACTCGCTGAAGGTCGTGCGCCTGGATATCGATCCGGAACGCAATCCGTTTGGCTTGGCCTTGGACTGTTACAGCCAGGCGCCGCAGCGCATCACGACGCCGGCAGCGGCAACCCCTCCCGCCCCTTCCTCTGGAGAAACCGAATGAAGCCTGTCCTGAGGCTTGTCCTCATTTGTGGAGTGTTCGGCTGGACCTCTGGCAGCCAAGCGACTGAAATCATGCGCTGGGAGCGGCTGCCGCTGAGCATTCCGCTGGTGGTCGGGCAGGAGCGCGTGATCTTCGTGGACCGTGATGTGCGCGTGGGCCTGTCGGCCGGGCTCAGTGAATCGTTGCGTGCGCAAAGCGCAGGCGGTGCGGTGTACCTACAACCACAGAGCGAACTCGCACCGAGTCGTGTGCAGTTGCAAGACATCCAAACGGGCGAGCTGATCCTGCTCGATGTTTCTGCGGCACCCGCCATCGAAGGAAAGGCGGCGCTGGAGCCGATCAAGATCATCAGCACTTCGACTCTCACCACTGAAGAGGAAAGCGCTGTTCCAACGTCTGCAACTCCAGTACCGGTCGTCCTGACCCGCTATGCCGCCCAAAGCTTGTACGCCCCGCTTCGCACGGTCGAAGCGCTGCCCGGTGTACGCCGAGCCAGGCTGCCTGCGGACTTCCAGCTACATACCCTGCTACCCAATCAGTTGATCGAGGCCCGGCCACTCGCCGCCTGGCGGTTGGGGCAACATTGGGTCACCGCCATCCACCTGCGCAATCAATCTTCGGCCTGGATCGACCTCGACCCGCGAGAACTGCAAGGCGATTTCGCAGCGGCTACGTTCCAGCATCCCCGACTGGGCCCTCGCGGCCGCGCCACCGACACCTCTGTGCTGTACCTAGTCACACAAGGCCGCGAGCTGAGCAAGGCATTGCTGCCTCGCATCAGTCCCATCGATGCCGCCCTCAACCTGCCACGGCCGAGCGATACCGAGGAGGTGCCCGATGAAGAGTAATCGCCTGCTCAAGTGGCTCATGGTGCCGCTGGCACTCGTGGTGGGTTTTGTTGTGCTCAAACTACTGAGTGCGGAGGACGCCGCGCCAAACGCTAAGGGCCACCCCGAAACGCTGTCCCCCGAAGAGATGAAAGCCCTCGGCATCGAAGGCGATACCCCGCGCGACACCGTGGCGACCCTGGTGGCCCAGGTCAAGCAGCTGCGCAACGAGCTGCAAACGGCCCTGAATGACAACAAGAATCACAAGGCCGATAACGAGCGCCTGCGTCAGCGTGAGCAGGCCATCGATCAGCGGGTACAGCAGGCGCTGGACGGTGAGCGCGACCGCCTGCGGGAGGAGCGCAGTGCGATCGCCGGCGACCAGCAGCAGACGCTGGGGTTGCTCAACGAACTGCAACGCCGCTTGGATTCGATGGGCCAGCCCGGTGGCAATGTGGAGCTGCCCATCGGCCTGGGCTTGCAGGACGGCGATGGCGAAACGTTCAAACGTGACGAGGTGCGCTGGATCGAACCGGATGACCGCAGGCCCAGCGAAAATGGCAAGGCCAACGGTGCGAAGGGCAGTACTGGCAGCGGGTTCAGCCTGCCCAAACTCGAAGCCGCTGCTGACACGCTGACTGAAAGCAGCGCCAAAGCCATCGGCGTATCCAGCCACAAACCGTTCTACACCGTCCCCGCCAACAGCACCCTGATGGGCTCGATTGCCATGACTGCACTGATCGGCCGGGTACCAGTCGATGGCACGGTCAATGACCCCTACCCGTTCAAGGTGGTCATCGGCGCCGACAACCTCACCGCCAATGGCATCGACCTGCCAGAGGTGACCGGGGCCATCGTCAGCGGCAGCGCCTCAGGGGACTGGACTCTCTCCTGCGTTCGCGGGCAGATCCGCTCCATCACCTTCGTGTTCCAGGACGGCACCATTCGCACGCTGCCGGAAGAGCGCCAAGGCCAGGCGCTGGGTGCCACCACCGACGGCGGGCTGGGTTGGATCAGCGACCCCTACGGCATCCCTTGTGTCGCAGGTGAGCGCCGCAGCAACGCTCAGCAGTACCTCACCTCCCAAGCGCTGATCACCGCTGCCGGCGCCGGCGCGGCTTCGTTGATCAAATCCGACAACGGCACTGCCTTCGTCAGCAACGGCAACAACACCTTGGGCACGGTCGGCATCTCCAGCGACGAAGCCATGGGCCGCATCCTCAGCAGCGGCGTGCAAGACATGTCGCAGTGGGTGAACAAACTGTACGGCCAGGCCTTCGCAGCGGTGTACGTAGAACCGGGCGCCAGGGTCGCCGTGCACATCGAACAACCGCTCACCCTCGATTACGACCCCACGGGCCGCAAGGTCGATCACACCCTGGAGAACCGCCATGTCACGCCGCTCGACTAAGTTTCTGGTGCTGGTGGTTGCCACCGGTATGACGGGATGTGCGACAAACTCGGAAAAGCTGCTGACCCATGGGGGCCGCAGTATGGACCAGGTCTGGCAGCAAGAGACCGGTGGTGATCCCTCCCAGCGGCAATTGCTCGATGCTCGGCAGGCGCTACGCCGACCGCTCGATGAACCAGACGACCATCGCACTGGCTCAACCTACACACGCACCGCCCAGAACGAGATCTACCGCCAGTTCCAGCGGCTGCCCAATCCTGATCTCGTAATGTACGTGTTCCCGCACCTGGCGGGCAGTGATCCGGTACCGGTACCCGGCTACAGCACCGTCTTCCCGCTGTACCAGCGCGTGCAGTACGCCCTGCCGGGCGAGCGCATCGAGGACTACTGACCATGCGTTGGCCTTGGAATCAGCCGACGGCGGAGTGTGAAGCCGGTGGACCCGATGCCTGGGAGCGCTACTTGGCGCGGCTGACCGAGCACGGCATTCCCGTGCCGGGCAGTTTTCCACGGCGCCCTGCCACCTCGCAGGACGAACAGGCCCTGTACGAGGTGGCACCATCCTTTGTGGATCTGTTGCCTTGGGTCGAATACCTGCCCGGATCTCAATGCATGCTGTTGGAAGACGGCCAGTCCGTCGCTGCCTTCTTTGAACTGAAGCCGGTCGGTACGGAAGGCCGGGAACCCAGCTGGCTGCTACAGGCCCGCGATGCCGTTGAAAACGCTCTGCAGGACAGCTTCGACGAATTGGACCAACACCCCTGGGTCGTCCAGTTCTATGCCCAGGACGACACTGACTGGGACAGCTACCTCAATGTGCTGCGCGGTTATCTTCAGCCACGGGCCGAGCGCAGCGCGTTCAGTGCGTTCTACCTGCAGAGCTTCGCCCATCACCTGCAAGCTATCGCCAAACCGGGCGGCTTGTTTGAGGACACCGCCCTTACCCGCCTGCCCTGGCGAGGGCAAAATCGGCGTGTGCGCATGGTGGTGTATCGCCGGGTAGGCGGCGCTGAGACGGGGCGTCGGCATCAAACGCCCGAGGACGCCCTTACAACGGTATGTGAGCGTCTGATCGGCGGGCTCGCCAATGCCGGCGTAGGTGTTCAGCGCATGCAAGGAGCTGCTATTCATGACTGGCTGCTGCGCTGGTTCAATCCGCACCCCGTCCATCTGGGAGCCAATCCATCGGATCGCGCACGCTTCTACGGCCTGGCCAGCTACCCCGAGACGGGCGAGCCTGATGAGCTGGAACTGGCCAGCGGCACCGATTTCTCGCAGCGGTTGTTCTTCAGCCAGCCGCAGTCGGATGCCAATGCCGGGACGTGGAACTTCGACAACCGCCCCCATCGCGTTGTCGTGCTCGACCGCCTGCGCTCCGCCCCACTCACCGGCCACCTGACCGGCGAGACGAAAAAGGGCGATGCCATCAACAGCCTGTTCGACCAACTGCCCGAAGGCACAGTGATGTGCCTGACCTTGGTGGTGAACCCACAGGACGCATTGGAGGCCCACCTCAACCACCTGAGCCGCAAGTCGGTGGGCGACACCCTGGCCTCGGAGCAGACCCGCGCTGACGTGCAGGAAGCCCGTGCCCTGATCGGCAGTGCACACAAGCTCTATCGCGGCAGCCTGGCGTTCTACCTGCGAGGCGAGTCGCTGGCCGACCTGGATGCTCGCGGTGTCCAACTGGCGAATGTGCTGCTCAACGCCGGCCTGCAACCCGTGCGCGAGGAAGACGAGGTGGGCCCGCTCAGCAGCTACCAGCGCTGGCTGCCCTGCGTGTTCGATCCCGCCCAGGACAAGCGCCAGTGGTACAGCCAGCTGATGTTCGCCCAGCACATCGCCAACCTCTCACCTGTGTGGGGCCGTAGCCAGGGGACTGGCCATCCCGGCATCACCTTTTTCAACCGCGGTGGCGGGCCAATCACCTTCGACCCGCTGAACCGCCTGGATCGGCAGATGAACGCCCACCTGTTCCTGTTCGGCCCGACCGGTGCGGGGAAGTCAGCAACCCTCAACACCCTGCTCAATCAGGTCACCGCCATCTACCGGCCCCGGCTGTTCATTGTCGAAGCGGGCAACTCCTTCGGCCTGTTCGGCGACTTCGCCAAGCGGCTGGGCATAAGCGTGCACAAGGTCAGGCTATCTCCGGGCGCCGGCGTCTCCCTAGCACCGTTCGCCGATGCCCGACGACTGGTCGAGACACCCGGTCAAGTGCAGACCCTCGACGCCGATAACCTAGAAGAGATTGCCCTTGGAGAGGGCGACGAGCAACGCGATGTCCTCGGCGAACTGGAGATCACCGCCCGCCTGATGATCACGGGCGGCGAGGACAAGGAGGAAGCGCGCCTGACCCGAGCCGACCGCAGCCTGATCCGCCAGTGCATTCTAGACGCCGCGCAGCGATGCGCTGGAGAAGAGCGCCCGGTACTCACACAAGACGTGCGTGATGCGTTGCGTGATCGCGGTGGTGATGTAGGTCTTCCCGAAGCCCGCCGCAACCGCCTGCAGGAAATGGCCGAGGCCATGGACCTGTTCTGCCAGGGCCTGGACGGCGAGCTGTTCAACCGCCCCGGCACGCCCTGGCCCGAAGCCGATATCACGATCGTGGACCTGGCCACCTTCGCCCGCGAGGGCTACAACGCCCAGCTGTCCATCGCCTACCTGTCCCTGCTCAACACCGTCAACAACATCGCCGAGCGCGACCAGATGCTCGGCCGGCCAATCATTAACGTCACCGACGAAGGCCACATCATCACCAAGAACCCGCTGCTCGCCCCCTACGTGGTCAAGATCACCAAGATGTGGCGCAAGCTCGGGGCGTGGTTCTGGCTGGCCACGCAGAACCTCGACGATCTGCCCAAGGCCGCCGAACCGATGCTCAATATGATCGAGTGGTGGATCTGCTTGAGCATGCCTCCGGATGAAGTGGAAAAGATCGCCCGTTTCCGCGAGCTGAGCCCGGCGCAGAAGGCGCTGATGCTGTCGGCACGTAAGGAGTCGGGCAAGTATTGCGAAGGTGTGATTCTGTCCAAGTCGATGGAACTGCTGTTCCGCGCCGTGCCGCCGAGCCTGTACCTGGCCTTGGCAATGACGGAACCCGAGGAAAAAGCCGCCCGTCATACCCTCATGCAACAACACGGCATCAGTGAACTCGATGCGGCCATCCGCATGGCCCAGGACATCGACCGTGCCCGCGGGATCGAGCCATTCAATCTGGAACTGCCAGGAGCAACACCATGCGCAAACGGATAACGGCGAGCAATCTGAAATGGGCCGGTGGTTGGCTCGCCGCCGCAGTTCTAGCGCTGTGCTGGTGGCTACCGCTGCCCTTTCGTTCCGCCGCCAATGACGGCCCACCCTGGATCTATGGCAACCCTGAGGCGCGCTTCACGGTCATGCTGTATGCCGACCTCGAATGCCCGCACTGTCGGATCTACCTGCCGCAGCTGCAGCGCTGGATCGTCACCAACGATCACGTCAACCTGGCGTGGCATCACCTGCCTCTACCTCAGCACGAACCTGCCGCCAGCCGTGAAGCGCGCCTGGTCGAGTGCGTGGGCCAGCTCGAAGGCCGGGAGGGCTTCTGGGGCGCAGTGGTCTGGGTCTACCTGCACACTCAAGGTAATGGACGGGGGTTGTCCACCGACACCACGTATCCCGGCTCGACGCCAAGCCTGCAACGCTGCCTGTCTGGCGAACAGGTGGCCCAAACGGTGGAGGCGCAGAAAGCGGAAGCCGTGCAGAACGGATTGAATGCCACGCCCATCCTGCGCCTGGTCGACAATCACACCCGCCACACCCTGATCCTGCACGGCCCCATCGAGCCCGACGCCCTGCTTTCAGCGGTGGACCTGTTGAGTGCACCCGAGATTTCCGAGATGCCCGCTGACGTGATCAGCGACATGCCCAGGTAGCCCACGTTCGTCACGGCTACGGCACCGCGCTGCGGTGTTGAACGCAGTTATCCCCGCCCACACCGGGCCACATCGTCCTTTTCCCAACGGGGTTTCGACCCCTTGGGGTGGAACCTTCTTTTCGTCCCTGGAGGTTCCATGTCGCAGTCCTATCCGAGCAATGAATGCCTGGTCTCGTCCTTGTCCGTCGCCGAAGAACGCCTGGTGTCGCGAGCCATCAACGTCCTGGAAAAACGCCTGTTCCAACGCGGCCCCCGGATGTACAACCCGGTTGTGACCAAGCGCTACCTGCAGTTGCAGCTGGCCCGCCGCAAGAACGAGGTGTTCGCCGTGATCTTTCTCGACAATCGCCATGATGTACTAGCTTTCGAGATCATGTTCGAGGGCACCATCAACGCCGCCACGGTTCCGCCCCGACGTGTCCTGCAGCGCTGCCTGGAAGTCAACAGTGCAGCGGTGATCCTCGCGCACAATCACCCCTCGGGTGAGGTGTTGCCCAGTGAAGCGGACAAGACCCTCACCCAGTCACTGAAGCAGTTGCTCAGCCAGGTGGATGTAAAGGTGCTGGATCATTTCATCGTCGGCAGCGGTGAAGCCTACTCTTTCGCCGAACATGGCGACCTGTAAGCCTCATCCCCGTTAGCACAATGCCGCGGCATTGTGCTAACTCTACCTTCCTCCCCCTGCCGGAATCATCGCCATGACGCAGGCAACTCGATTGACCCTGAATCTCACCGTCGAACAGGAAAACATACTTCGTCAAGCTGCTGAGGCCGCAGGCACCTCGCTTGACTCTTTTGTACTCAACAGCGCCTGCCGCGTAGCCACACAGATCCTGTCGAATCGCGATCTGGTCTTGCTCGACAATGCCCAGGCCCAGTCGTTCATTGCGCTGCTTGATCGCCCCGCGCAAGACAACACCCGCCTTAAAGATCTCCTGTCACGCCCTACCCCGTGGGCGTGATCAACTACTGATGCAGAAGGCGCTGAGCCTCGCATTTTCCACAGGTATTAAGAACCCTATGAAACTTAGCCAACATTGCGCCTGATCATGGTTTGCCCGGTTAAAGTGATGTCAAATTGACACAGGTCTATATCGCTACGGCTTCAGCGTTGCGCTCCAGGCCTGATCTCTAACCAAGCAAAAGGACGCGCTATGACCGATGCTCTCAACAAACTTGCCTCCGACTTCCGGCTCCACGAGCTTTTTGGTGACGACCGACTCGCCACCGCTACCCAAGTTTGGATTCTGGAGATCGAGCGTGCAGGATTCGCCGAACTGCGATTCCTCTACGGCCGATCATTGCCAGGTACCTACCAGTCCCACAAGTGGAGCGGAACCACCAGCAGCAAGACGTCCGTCTACGATGGCTGCTCCGCCAGAACCCATGCCTTGGCGCTGCACACCTCGACACAGCAACTCAAGATTTTCCTGGAGCATTTCCTTGACGGCGCGACACTGCAGGCCGCCAGCCAACTGGCCGACCTCCAGCTCGATGACAAGCTGAACGCCAAGGTGGGCGCAGCCCTCTTCGGGGGCAGCCCTGTCGCCCGCCCGGTCATGCACCTACCTACCCGCGATTTCTTTCAGTTCCGCACCAGCCGCCTTAGCCCGACCAGCTATGCCAGCGTGGACAGCGCCGCGATCTCATCCGACGCTAAGTCTGAAACTTTCAGCATGGCTGAGGGGTTGGATCGTAAGATCGCAGAGGCCGCCTGCCAGAGCCTGAACGCAGATACCGGACTGGACTTCGCGGCGCTGGATGCCTGGCGTATAGGGGACTTTGAGTTCATCTGTATCCCCGGCCAGAATCGCGCCGAAAAGAGCAAGTTCGACATCACGTTGAAGGGTGACGACGCCTCTCTCAAACTTTCCGAGCCACTGACTCAGGATGCAGCCGACCTCTTGATTGTGGTGAATGCCTACAGCGCCGACAGTGTCCTGGCCACCCACACGGCTCGACTGGACAAGCATCAGGAATACCCACTGAAGCATAGCTTCAGGCTTGAAGCGTTCGTGACACAGATTTGCACATCATTTACCTTGGAAATCTACGCGCTCAGTGACCTCGGCGACTCCTTCCTGGTGCTCCAGACCGGCAATTACTTCGTCCGCAGCATGAGCCTGAACATGATGATGGTCGAACCTATCCACTCGAACGAAAAGCTGAGCTGGTTAGGGAAACGCGTCCCACCGAAAGAACAAGCCAAGCTTCAAGCCACCGCACGAGTCGGCCGTGCGCTACGAGACTCGCGCTCACAGTTGGGCGGCCATACGGACGATCCCTGGGTAACGCTCAACAGTGCCATCGAAACAACCATGAGTCAGCTCTGCCCCAAGGCTTCCAAAGGACGCTTCTTCCTTACGCTCACCGACAGCGGCGGTACCAGCCGGATACAACTGACGGAATGGCTTCGTAAGATTTTCGAGAACCATCATGACGCTCAGATTGCCTGGTTCGACCCATTCATGGAGGACGTAGGCATCGATCTGCTTCATCGTATGGGCACTGCGGCAGGCGACTACCTCATCATCACGACCGAGAAGGAATCGAAGGACGACGCCAAAGCAGGCGCTGATCAGCCTAACCGCATTCAGAACCTGCTCGACCAGTGCACGGGGTGGGGCAACGGCTATTTCGGCAATGTTCGCCTCAAAGTGCTCGCTGTTCCGGAAAGCAAGATCCATGATCGAATGATCCTGATCCGATCAGCCAGCGGCCGCCCGCTAGCCGGCTATCAGCTGTCCAACTCGATACAACGCGCCAATGATAACTACCCACTGTTGGCGACACCCATCCCTCTGGATGTGATGCCGCACGTTTTCGAGTACTGCGACCAGATCATTCAAAGCATGCTGCACGGAGAAGGCAAAAAGACACCTACCGCCAAGCTGATCTTCGACTCGACCTCATTCGTCAGAACCGAAGATGAAGACGGAGAGCCGGATGGCTTGAACCATCGCTCCTGCTTTACTGATGCCCCTCGGGCGGGCGATGTGCTGGCTTGGTGGCTCGATGACCAGGAACTTGCAGGGTTGACTGGTGCTGAGTTGATGGCTCAGCTGGAAACCAAGGGCAAGGTCAAGGATGGGAAGCTCAAACCGGAACAGTTTGACCGTGTCCCGGCCAAGTTCTGGACCGAAGGTTTGCCTCTCGAAGATTTCCACTCAGCCTGGGATGCTCTTGGCTATGTGCTGGCGTACTGCCAAGGGGGGCAACTGTACACAGAAGAGCACAAGCCTTTCCCGCAGGCGCTGCAGAGTGCCTTGCTCGAACACCTCGACCCTGCACGCGAAGCTGCTTTACAGCCCAGGGCCCGGAAGGCGCTGCTGGATCTTGAGCACTACCGCTTGCAGGACCTCACCAAACTGCTGCTTTCCACTGCTGATCCCGACGCGGCCTTCCGCTACACGCCAGTTGATACTTCATGGAGTGACTACTACGCCCTCAAGCTACTCTGGTCACATGCACCACAAGCACTGGTCGACTGGTTGAGCAAAATTTGTGCGCAACCTGTCAAGGGCCTGCGTCGCAATATATTGGTCATCGAGGCCTTTAAACACATTTGCCTGTCGCTTGGCTTCGACAAACACCCAATGCAAGTAGAAGCCCTCCTGCGCAGCGAGACAAGCATGGTCACCTGGGTGGGGTTGCATGCGTTCAAGGATGCGATCAACAAAGGCGCATGGGGCGTTGAGACACTTGACGCTATCGACCAGATAGTACCTGCCAGCGCTCACCGAACCATTCTTTGCTGGCTGATCAATGAAGCGAACTATGATGAATCGGACGTCAAGCACCAGCTGATTGCCAAGCTGACCCAATCACTTCAAGGGCCACTGTCTGATCAAGAACTTCAAGACATCCTGCAGCCTGTGCGCGGGCGTCTCGGAAGGCTGCATCACTTCACGCCTTGGATTTTGGAGTCACTGCTTGTTCCCATGCTCGAACAGAGAGCGATAGACACGGCTCAGGTCTCCAGAGAATGGTTCAATGAACTGGCAAGCCAATGGCGTGGCTCACTGAAAGACAACAACAGCCTGTATTTCAAGCTGGAAGCAGACGGCGCGTTCACTGACGAACTTGCCATACTGACCCGCTATTTGGCGCCAGAGGAGCAGAAGGCGATCGTCACTGAGCTGTGGAAGATCTTCAATGCGTTGGCCCGGACAATTCGTCAACCTTTCAGCGCTCAGATTAGCTGGCAATCGCACATTCGAGCGCATGAAGTGAACCTCTGGCTCTATGCATTGGCTCGACGTATCGACGCACTGGTTGACATTGATGCAACCCCATCATTGGCCGAACTTCTAATTGAGAGTGAGGAAATCATTGATCGGCTTCCCGATACCTACCGTGACTATGCCACCAGCACCGAACTGCTCACCTACATGAAAGGTGACCCCGACCAACTCAAGTCTCATAGCTTGAGCCATACCATTCACAAGGCTATTTCTAGCGGCCAGTAAGCCGTATCTGTGCTGCAGGTGCCTCGCTTTGCTGGGGCACCTGCCAGCCCTGTGCAAACAATACGAAACCTCTCCGTACCTATTGATTGAGGTTTCGATTCTCCATGCCTGATCCAATCGCCAGCATCCACGCTCGCAGGATTCGATCATGGCCGCGCTTCGCTTTCTCTCCCTTCGCCGCAGTGTGCTGGCAGGACTTCTGGGCCTCCCTGCCGCCTCGATGGCGCTCAGCACTGCTGACATCACCGCCTCGACGGCTTCTCCTGATTGTTTGACCTACCGCGTCGTCGGCATCTGTTACTGGCTGTTCTGCACGCCTTATGGCTGTCAGGTCCGCACTTCGACCAAGGTTCGCCACTACATCCCCGATGCCGTGGTGTCGAGCTACGCCAACACCGGCGAGACCCCATGGCGCGAGGTGCGCCGCTTCAGCCCGGCCACCGCCCAGGCACAAAGTGGCGCGGCCAACACGGCAGGCAACAGTCACGAATCCCCTGCCCTGCGCTTCAAGAATGCCGACGTAATCGGCCACCCTGGAGGCTGGGCCTTCAGCCAGTTCGCCGGCCAGTCCGGCTACACCTGTGCCGGGGCCGGCACCGCCTTCATGCCCTACCTGCTGAGCACGCTCGATACCTTGGCCTGGCGGCACGGTATTCCCGAAGCCGTTTACCCCGAGTCGCTGACACCGGGCCGTCGCGAGATCGGCAGCCGTACTGCGTCTGACCTCTGGGGCAACCTCTATCCAAGAAGTGGCTTCGTCCAGCAGACCGACGATTACAAGGCCGCCGCCGTGGTCGCTCAGCGTGCCGGCGACATCGTGACCCGCCGCGGGCAGGTGCACGTGTACCAGCCGCTGCTGGCGGACAAGCAAGATGGCTACTGGCCGGCAGGCGAGCTGAAAGAAGGGGATGCTTCAACCGGCAAATGGCAGGAGCTGACGCCAACCGCCGCCTCAAACTGTGCCGTGTTCCCGCGTCAGGAAAAGCAGGTTCAAGCCGAGCAAAGCGACTTCGCCTGGGCGCTATGGCGCCCCTACAGCTGCTGTGAGCAGGCTGGACAGATCTTCCTGGGCAGTGTCGATACCGAGGGGGCCGACCGATGAACGCTACCTCGCGCAGCCTGCTGGTAGCGCTTCTGGCCGTCACCAGCACGGTGCACTCAGCCGACACCCCTAGGACCAAAACCACCTATGAGAACAATGGCAGCGTGCTGGGCGACGACGTGCTCTACAGCATCGGCGGCGGCAGCGCGGTGTCCATGAGCGGCGCAGCGGACATGCGCAGCATCGGCGTGGGGGTGGGCTGGAACAGCAACCTGATCTGCGGAAACATGGACCTCAGCGCCACCTTGCAGAACCAGCTCAACGGCGTGACCAACGGCTTTCAGTCGATCATGAGTTCGGTGATCCAGAACGCCACCAGCGCCGTGGCCTCGCTGCCAGCGATGATCATCCAGCGGGCCGACCCCGCGCTGTACAACCTGCTAAATAACGGCATCCTTCAGGCCCGCCTGGACTTCGACCGCTCCAAGGCCAGCTGCCAGGCCATGGCCAACCGCATGGCCGACATGGCCGGGGCCCAGCTGGGCTGGGACCAACTGGCTCAGGGCCAGGCCCTCGGCCAATCGACTGCCGGTCAGAACACCGATGCGGTGGCCGCCATCGAACAGTCGGAACAGGAACGCGGCAACAAGGGCGTGCCCTGGGTCGGTGGCCAGCAAGCGGGCGGTCAGGGCCAAGCCCCCATTCGGCTGATCAGCGATGTCAGCCGCGCCGGCTACAACCTGCTCAACGGTCGTCAGGTTGGCGATCGCTCCAGCATCGGCCGGGATCGCTGTGGCAACAGTTTGAGTTGCCAAACCTGGGACTCGCCGCAAGCTGCGGCCGACTTCGCTACCCGCGTGCTAGGCGAGCGCGAGCAGCGCACCTGCGATGGCTGCAGCAAGACCCAGACCACGCCCGGCGTTGGGCTCACCCCGCTGATCCAAGAAGAGTACGAAAAGAAGCTCGACGCCCTGCAGGCCCTGGTCAAGGGTAGCGCTGATCCAGCCGCCGAACAGCTGGCCGAAGCCGGCAGCCAATCCCTGCCCATCACCCGCGGGGTGGTCGAAGCCCTGCGCGATGAAGCCGACAGCGGCCTGCTGACCCAGCGCCTGGCGTCCGAAGTGGCCCTGGCCAGCGTCCTGGAAAAAGCCCTGCTGTTGCAACGCACCCTGCTCACCGGCCGCAAGGAGCCCAACGTCGCCATCAACGATCTGGCTCAGCAGGCCATTGGCAGTGAAAGCGACACCCTGACGCAGGAAATCAACAACCTCAAAACCGAGCTGGAACTGCGTCAGACCCTGGCCGGCAGCTCACCGATGGTGCTGATCCAACGGCACAGCACCCGCAGCAGCGGTTCACGGGGCGTCTATGAAGGGGATTCCACCCGTAATCGCCTGGATCAGATCGAAAAGTACCCGCAAACGGGGGCACGGCCATGAAGCTGCGACAGCCATTGAAGCGTGTAGCCCTGATCACCGGGACGGCCCTGCTGGTGCTTGCCATCGGAACAGGCATCAGCCTGATCGGTATCGAACTGACCGGTGGCGTGATCGAGTGGCGCCAGTGGCTCGCCGACCACACCGGCGCCTTTCGCATCTGGCGCCTGGCCCTATACGCCGCCGCACTCGCCTACTGGATCCACCTTCGCCGCACCTTTCCCCTTCACCCTAGGCAACACCAGCGCCTCCTGCGCCTGGAATGCACAGTAATCGCTGTCTTGGTGCTGCTTGAACTGCAATCGTTCGGAGGTACGCCATGACGCTCTACACCAACGACTACCTGGAGTATTACCTCACGCTGGTCGGCTGGATCATCGGCAATGGCATCTGGGACGTGCTGGTGGCCAGCGGGATCGTCGCCCTGCCCATCGTGGTAATGGTCACACAGGAATGGCTCAAGGCCCGTAGCGAAGGCGCTGACGAAGGCAACAAGGGGCTGCTCTCCACCCTGCGCATCGAGGGCCGGCTTTACGTGGCAATGGCCGTGATCTATTTCGCCTGCATACCGGCGATCCCGATTGACCTGGGCACCCTGGAGTACGACACCTCACGCTCCACACAATGCCAGGTGCAAGTCGCCACCCCGCAGCAGACACGCTGGTCCAAGAGTTTCACCACGCTCAACAACCAGAGCGCTCAGGTGCCTATCTGGTGGTTCCTGGTCCACGCGGCCTCCAAGGCCGTCACAGGTGCCGCTGTTGCAGCCATCCCCTGTGGCACCGACCTGCGGCAGATGCGCATGGACATCGACGCCACGCGCATCCGCGATCCCCTGCTGGCTCAGGAAGTCGCCGACTTCAGTCACGCCTGCTACGGCCATGCACGGGCGCGGCTGTTCATGAAACGGCCGAACCTCACCGAGGCCGACATGGACGAGGTGAACTGGATCGGTTCGAAGTTTTTCCTGAACACGCCCGGCTACTACGACTACTACCACGCCAAGAGCCCGATGAAGGCCTGGGACTATGACCCCAAGCGCGATGCGGGGCTGGCCCAGATCGAAGGCGCAGGCGGCTATCCAACCTGCAGCCAATGGTGGAACGATGCCGGGCGCGGACTGCGTGCACGCTTGATCGATCAGGTTGATCCTGGGCTGTTGTCGAACCTTGCCAAATGGGCCGGTTTCCTCAACCAGACCGAAGCCGATGACGCAATGATCCGCACCCTCGCCTCTCCGCGTCAGCAGGCGTTGAACCAAGGCTCGGTATACACCGATTACGGCGGGCAGGTGGCGATGACAGCACCGAACATCGTTACACGCGGCGTTAGCGATTTGGGACTCACAGTGGGCTCACTTGGCTACTTTCCAGCGATGGATGTTGTTCGCCAGGCGCTGCCCATGGTGTTGTCCTTCCTGAAGATGGCCCTGGTGATCTGCATCCCACTGGTCATGCTGTTCGGCACCTACGATCTGAAAACGTTGATGACCGTAACCTGCGTGCAGTTCGCGCTGTTCTTCGTGGACTTCTGGTTCCAACTGGCGCGCTGGATCGACAGCACCATCCTGGATGCACTCTACGGATGGGACTCACCGCACAGTAACTTCAACCTACTCATGGGGCTCAACAATTCGTTCGGTGACATGTTGCTGAACTTTGTCATGGCATCGATGTTTTTGGTTCTTCCCACATTTTGGGTTACAGCCCTGACCTGGGCGGGAGTTCGTGCAGGCAGCTTCCTACATGGGCTGGGTGATGGCGTATCCGACGCAAAAGTCGCAGGCCGCAGTGGAGGAGAGCTTTTGAAACAGAAGCTGAAATGAGCAATTCAACTTACATCATCATCTTGGTCAAAGAACCTGCCGCAGTCTGTTCTCGTTCCGTCTTCATAATAGCCGTATCCCTGATCGCCTGATCGCCACTCACCTGGCGGTTCATAGGATGGAGCATCTTTGGCAAGCCATATGACAACAACAGCGGACAGCACCACTATTGCTATCCAGAACGCCGCATACAAAAGCGTGCCAACGAGAGCCAGCTTGATCGCCCACAGGAAGACCCTGGAAAGCGCTACTGGAACGCCCTTCGAGCACAACCACCCAAGGGTGCTGGCTTCGCGACGAGCATATCCGCGCCGAACCTTGCCGGCCCACCGCCCAAGACGCTCAGGGATGTTCTTGCGTTCTTGTTGTTTCATATGCTGCCTCCTGCCTCTGAAAAGGACTATCGACGCCCAACCTCATCCAGACGTTGATCGCCGTTCCACTCCGAGCAAGGCCACCGAGGTCTGCCCACCTTCAAAAGGTAAACGGCAAATGGAAGGGCTGCACGGGCAAGAGGGCGAAGGGGAAAGGCCCTACTCGAAAACGGGAAAGGGACTACAACTATCAAGCTCGCGAGGCCAATCATGCTCTCCTGGTTCAAGCGAAAAACGACAGCTCCCGTTGCGGCCGGCTCCCCCATCACGAGCGGCTTCACTGCCCCGCAATCTGCCGTTGAACTGCTGGACACCCCGCGCCGGCAGAAGCTGCTGGAGAACATCTGGCAACGCACATCACTCTCCCGCTCACAATTCGACGTTCTGTACATGGCCCCGCTCCACCGCTACGCCGCACTGGTCCAACAACTTCCCGCTTCCGAGAGCCATCACCACGCCCACCCTGGCGGCATGCTGGACCATGGCCTGGAAACCGTGGCCTTCGCCCTCAAGCTGCGCCAGTCCCACCTGCTGCCCGTCGGCGCACCACCCGAAGCCCAAGCCGCTGAAGCCGAAGCCTGGACTGCAGCAGTCGCCTACGCCGCGCTGCTGCACGACCTCGGCAAGATCGCCGTGGACCTGCATGTCGAATTGATGGATGGCAGCACCTGGCACCCGTGGCACGGACCACTGACACAGCCCTACCGACTACGCTACCGCACCGACCGCCAGTACCGTCTGCATAACGCAGCCACTGGTCTGCTGTATGCCCGCGTGCTCGGGCGCGCTTGCCTCGACTGGCTAAGCACCTACCCGGAATTATGGTCGTCACTGCTGTTCGTACTCTCTGGACAGCACGAGCACGCAGGCATCCTCGGCGAGCTGGTAACCCGCGCTGACCAAGCCTCGGCATCGCAAGCGCTGGGCGGTGATCCCAGCAAGGCCATCACCGCGCCGAAGCAGGCGTTGCAGCGCAAGCTGATCGATGGTCTGCGCTACCTGCTCAAGGAAGAGTTGAAACTCAACCAGCCACAGGCCTCGGATGCCTGGCTCACCGACGACGCCCTCTGGCTGGTCAGCAAGACCGTTTCCGACAAATTGCGTGCACACCTGCTGAGCCACGGCATCGAAGGCATACCAGAACGCAACACGGCGGTGTTCAACGTCCTGCAGGACCACGGCATTGCCCTGGAAAGCCCCGCTGGCAAAGCCATCTGGAAAGCTACCGTCACCAGCGAAAGCGGCTGGTCGCAAAGCCTGACCTTTCTCAAGCTCTCGCCGGCGCTGATCTGGAACAACGATGAACACCCTGCGCCTTTCGCGGGCACTGTCACAGTCGATCCGCTGCCCGAAGAAGTCGCGCCAAGTGAGCCGGTACCGCCTGCTCAAGCTGATGCACCGTCCATATACCCCGATCCTGACGAATCCCTGATGGACTTCCTGCCGGTGTTTCTCGACGATGCGCCACCCGCGGTAGATGACGCGGAAGAAGTCGCCACAGGCCAAGCGTTCCTGCAGTGGCTGGAACAAGGCATCCGCTCACACCGCCTGATCATCAATGACGCCAAAGCCCTGGTACACACGGTGGCTGACACCCTGTACCTGGTCACCCCCAGCATCTTCCAGCGCTACTGTCGCGAACACCCCGATATCGCGCGCCTAGCCAAGCAGGATCAGCAACAGGATTGGGAATGGCTGCAACGCCAGTTCGAGCGGCAACGTGCCCACCGCAAGCAGCCCAACGGATTGAACATCTGGACCTGCCAGGTCACCGGGCCACGTAAAACCCGGCGCCTGCACGGCTATCTGCTCAAAGATCCAAAAGACCTGATGGGCGATATCGCCCTCAACAACCCCTACCTGCAGCTGCTGCCACCAGACCCGGAAGACGCCCCTTCGTCGCAGTCTGTCATCTGACGCAACAAAGCGAAGTGTCGCGAAACACTTTCATCCGTTGACAGGATGCCCTGTACGGTTGAATGTCTTGCCTGTGACGCTGACTAGTTCAGCACACGCCCAGGCCATCTGGATCTTCAAGGTGGCGGTGCGGTGGTTCACTGCACTGGTCCAGCCCTGATCGCCTAGCTTCCACTTCCGCGATCAATCGACCTCCGGGTCGATGGAAGCATCATAATCCACACCCTCGACGGGCCCACCCGTCGAGGGAGGGCCTTTCTCTTTTTTGGAGGTCCTCTATGAAACTGGAACTCGCTCTGTACCAGGCGTTGGTATCAATCAACGTTACAGACGACAAAGCCACGGCTGTAATCCAAGCACTGGAGAATGACTTGCTCACTCAACTTGCGACCAAAGCTGACCTGGCTCATCTTGAGAACAAGCTGACACTGCGCCTCGGTGCAATGCTCACCGCTTTCTCAGGCTTGACGCTTATGTTCATCAAGCTTTTCTAAAGCCATCCAGCCAACCTCCACAGCGCTGCCCATAACAGGTGCAGCGCTGTGTTTTTGTCGCAATTGGAACATGGAGAATGCCATGTATGAACCCTACGTCACGCGTGCAGAAATGGAGAGCCTGCGCATTGAGTTTATGAGCAAGCTCGCCGTACTCAAGCATGAACTGATCTCTGACCTGATTACAGCTGCACTCGTAATAGCAAACGTGATCCTCTTCGCGGTCATCATCATCTTCTGAAACCCTGCAGAGCCCCCACCCAGGGGCCTCTGCACTCTCCCGCTCACCCCTCCACCGCGGACATGCCGAGCTGTACCAGCCTCTGCCCCGCAGGCGACTGCAACAGTGCCGCGATGAACTCCATGTTCAGCGAACCTTCCGCCACCGGCCGAGCAGGCTGGGGCAACCCACCCTCCCAGCAGTCCAGCCGATCCGCCCAGTCCTGCATCATGCCTCGACGCTGCTCCACATACTCGGCGTGGTTGTAGGAGCGTCGCACCTGATTGGGATCGGCATGGGAAAGCTGCGCGTCGATCCACTTCTGCTCATACCCCAGTTCGTTCAATGCCGTCGAAAGCGTGCCGCGGATGCCGTGACCTGTCAGCCGACCCTTGTACCCCATGCGTTGCAGCGCATTGTTCAGCGTATTTTCGCTGACGCTATCCTTCGGACGGCTTCGGTGAGGTAGCAGGTGGCGATTGCTCGGCAACTTGGCGGCTAGCAGCGCTTTCACGACTTCAATGGCCTGGCGGGATAGCGGCACGATGTAAGGAGGAATTTCCTCGCTCTCTCGGCGCTCACGTACCTGCAGTTGCTTGACGACCTCGGGTGGGATGATCCACAGCCCGCGCTCAAGGTCGAACTGCTCTGGCGTGGCACAACGCAGTTCTCCGGTACGAACCCCCGTTAGCAGCAGCAAGCGAATGCCCCGCACCGTATTGATGTGCCCACGATACGCGCTGACCTTCCGCAGAAACTCCGGCAGCTCATCCATGCACAGATGGGGGTTATGTCGCACCTTGGGCTTGGGCAGGGCCACGATGTCCAGGTCTGCGGCCGGATTGCTGGCCACCCCCTTCTCGACCATGGCATAGCGGAACAACTGGTTCAGCCATGTCCGACACTTCTCGGCCGTGGTCATCGCCTTACGCCGCTCGATCTTGCGCAGCACCTCCAGCACATGCTGGCGCGACACTTCCACAATCGGCAGATCCCCCAGCCAAGGCAGGATGTCCTTGGTGAAGTGGCGCTCGATCTGCTCCAACGTACTCTGTCGCCCGCGCTTGAGGCTCAGGGCCCTGAAGGCCTTCCAGTCGTTGAAGACTGACAGAAAGGAGTTTTCGGAAGCCGCACAGGCGGCGAGACGGCTTTCACGACGCTCGGCGCGAGGATCGACGCCCTGGGCCACCAAGGCGCGCGCCTGGTCTCGCGCCTCCCTGGCCTCCTTGAGGCTGACGGCCGGATAGACGCCCATCGATATCCGGGCCTGCTTGCCCAACCAATAGAAACGGAAGTGCCACTGCTTGGCGCCTTTTGCACCGACGAACAGTGCAAGGCCAGCAGTGTCTTTGAGGGTGTAGTTCTTGCCGGTCGGCTTCGCCTGACGGACGGCAGTGTCGGTTAGTGGCATGTGTACATCTCCCGGTCTCGTAAGGTCGAGGAGATGTATATCGATGCCCAAAGCCCAGCTCAGCCATCAATCCGCTACGCCAACTACCCGGAATCGCTGTACTTAAAAATGTACTTAAATTTCGTGGCTGCTAGTGGATTCAGGCAGACTGCGCTGGAACGAAAAAAGACGCCGAAGCGTCTATTTTCAAGGACTTACAGACTTCCATGGAACTCTGTAGACCGATATTTGGAGCGGGAAACGAGACTCGAACTCGCGACCCCGACCTTGGCAAGGTCGTGCTCTACCAACTGAGCTATTCCCGCATTGTATAGCTTTTACCGCTTTTGGCGTGAAGCGCCATGAAGACCTTCACCACCACTGCACCGCATAGACGCCACAGTATTGAACTGGAGCGGGAAACGAGACTCGAACTCGCGACCCCGACCTTGGCAAGGTCGTGCTCTACCAACTGAGCTATTCCCGCAAATGGCGTCCCCTAGGGGACTCGAACCCCTGTTACCGCCGTGAAAGGGCGGTGTCCTAGGCCACTAGACGAAGGGGACACACGACACTTTTCAGTGCACCACAACAGAACCTCACGATTCAGCCTGGATTTTCTTTTCCAGCCCCGCCATCAGGCGTTGCCGGAGAAACTGGAGCGGGAAACGAGACTCGAACTCGCGACCCCGACCTTGGCAAGGTCGTGCTCTACCAACTGAGCTATTCCCGCAATTTGGCGTCCCCTAGGGGACTCGAACCCCTGTTACCGCCGTGAAAGGGCGGTGTCCTAGGCCACTAGACGAAGGGGACACGCTGCTGGCATCGCTGCCTGCTTTCACTCCCTGCCGCGTTTCGCTGTGTGCTTTACGCTGCAAGTGGCGCGCATTCTATGGATGCTTGATACAGGCGTCAACCCCTTTGTAGAAATTTATTTAAATCAATGACTTCCGGGGGGGTTGGGGTGCAGATGCGGGCTGGCTTGTCGATATAGAGAACGGGTTTGCCTGTGCCGCTATTCGCTCCCAGGCAAACTCACTACACTCAACGCTGTAATTCTTCTTCAATGAGGCATTAACGGTGACACCACTTCTGATCACCCTGCTCATCGTAGCGGGTATCGCGTTGCTGATCGTGATCGGCTACCTCAACAATGTGGTCGAGAACGGCAAGCTCGAGCGCGCCCGCCTGAAGATCGAACTGGCCGACCGCCTGCGCCGCTGCGGCGAAATCACCGAGACCTTCCCGGGCCAGTTCATGACCCCGGCGCTGAAGCTGCTGCTGACCCGCCTGGAGCTCAACATCAACCAGCGCCAGCTGGCGCTGGACAAGCACAATGCCCAGTCGAAGGCACGCATGGCCGAGCTGGAAGGGCTGATCGCCCTGGGTGAAAAGATCCCGGTGAACAACCCGCCCAACCCCATTCAGACCGAGGTCAAGGCCAAGGATGTGCGCTTCTTGCTGGAGGCACTGCACAACCAGGTCACCCGGGCCGCGCAGGAGGGCTTCCTGCCCGCGCCGGAGGCCAAGCACTGGGTCAAGGAAATCCGCCACATTCTGGTGCTGCTGCATATCGAGTTTTTCAACAACCTCGGCCAGCAGGCCCTGCAGAAAGGCCAGCCAGGCCAGGCCCGCCTGGCATTCGAGCGGGGGGTGCAGTACCTGCGCAAGCAGCCGGAGCCGAAGGTGTATGAAGAGCAGCTGACGTACCTGGAGAAACTGCTGGGCCGGGCCAACGCCCAGGTGCTGGACCAGATGGAACCGGCCGAAGACGAACACAACGAACTGACAGAAGGCCTCAAGACCGATGAAGACGAGACCTGGAAGAAGAAGGTGATGTACGACTGATCCGGAATTTGTTGTGGATTTGATGGCCCTATCGCCGGCAAGCCAGTCCCACAGGTTACTGCACAGGTCTTCGAGCCTGCGGTTACCTTGTGGGGGCTGGCTTGCCGGCGATAGGGCCAGCCCGGGCAACACGACAATCAGCAGTCAGTCAGCTCCAGGAAGATCGCCGCCAACCGCTCCAGCCCCTCCTGGTCGGCCTGACTGAAACGCGCGAGCTTCGGGCTGTCCAGGTCCAGCACACCAATCAGCCTGCCCTCCTTCACCAGCGGTATCACCAGCTCGCTGTTCGACGCACTGTCGCAGGCAATGTGCCCCGGGAACGCATGCACGTCCTCGACCCGCTGGGTCTTGCCGGTGGCAGCCGCCGCGCCGCACACGCCTTTGCCGAACGGAATGCGCACGCACGCCACCTGGCCCTGGAACGGGCCCAGCACCAGTTGCCCGTTACGGTTGAGGTAGAAGCCCGCCCAGTTCAGGTCGCCTACCTGGTGGTAGAGAAATGCCGAAAACTGCGCGGCATTGGCGATGAAATCACGTTCGTCGGCAAACAGCGCCTGCACTTGCGCCGCCAGCAGGTGGTAGCCGTCGAGGCCGGCGCCACTGGCATTGAGGTCGATCATTTACTTTTGCTCCAGCAATTGCAGCCCGACCCAGTAGCGGGCGAACTGATAGGCACAACGGCCATTACGGTTACCGCGGCCGGTAGCCCAGCGCACGGCGAGAATTTCCAGCGCTTCGTCACGCTGCCAGGCCAGCCCGGCCGGGGCCGCCAGCTGGCCGATCCAATGCTCGACCACGTCAAGGAAGTGCGCCTGGGTGAACGGGTAGAACGACAGCCACAGGCCAAAGCGGTCGGACAGCGCGATCTTGTCCTCCACCGCTTCACTGGGGTGCAGCTCGCCGTCGACCCTCTTCCAGTTTTCGTTGTCGCTCTGCTTTTCCGGCACCAGGTGGCGGCGGTTGGAAGTGGCGTACAGCAGGACATTGTCCGGTGCCTGCTCGAGTGAGCCATCGAGCACGCTCTTGAGCACCCGGTAGTCGCCCTCCCCGGCCTCGAACGACAAGTCGTCGCAGAACAGGATGAAGCGCTGCGGCAGCTTCTGCAGTTGCTCGACCACGCGCGGCAGGTCGGCCAGGTGGTCGCGTTCGATTTCGATCAGGCGCAAACCGGCGCTGGCGTGCTCGGCCAGCAGCGCACGCACCAGCGACGACTTGCCGGTGCCGCGTGAGCCCCACAGCAGCGCATGGTTGGCCGGCAGGCCGTTGATGAACTGGTGGGTGTTGCGGCCCAGCTGGTCACGCTGTTTGTCGACGCCAATCAGGTCGGTCAGGCGGATGTCCAGGCTGACTTCCAATGGCAGCAGGTAGCCGCTGCGGCCATCGCGCTGCCAGCGCGCGGCCAGGGTGGTGGCCCAGTCGATGTGCGGGCGCGGGGCCGGCAGCAGGGGTTCGAGGCGCGCCAGTACCGATTCGGCGCGGTCTAGAAAAGCGATCAAGCGAGCGTCCATGACGACTCCTAGCAATTTCAGTTTTTTTGGGGCCGCTGCGCGCCCCTTCGCGGGCTTGCCCGCTCCTACAGGGATTGTGTTAGGCCTGGGGGCCCACGAAGGGGCGCAAGGCGGCCCCCCCGCTTGGCGATCAACTGAAATGAACAGACAGACCCACCAGTAGCCGGGGATGATCGGCTATGCTTGCGCAGCGCAAGGAACGGGAAACCAGCTCGGGACTCATGGATATCAAGTTCACCAATCGCCTGTCATACAAGCAAGCCCGGTTGACAGTCCTGGTCGGCTTCATCCTGGGAACATTGCTCAGTCTCATCCAGATCGGCATCGATTATGCCAGCGAAGACGCATCCATCAACCGTGAAGTGCGGGCCTTGCTGCAAATCAGCCACAACCCGGCCTCGCGTATCGCCTACAACATCGACTCGGAACTGGCCCTGGAACTGACCCGCGGCCTGCTGGAATCGCCGGCGGTGTTCCGCGCACGGCTGATCGACAACAACCAGACGGTCCTGGCCGATGTGGAGCGCTCACGCCAGCAAGACCGCCTGCGGCCACTGAGCGATTTCCTGTTCGGCGAACAGCGCCAGTTGCGCGAACGCCTGTACCTTACCCACATGCCCGAGGAATACCTGGGCACACTGTACCTGGACGTCGACACCTTCGCCTTCGGCAGCCGCTTTCTCGACCGCGCCGGCATCACCCTGCTCAACGGCTTTGCCCGCAGCCTGGTGCTGACAGGCCTGCTACTTGCGCTGTTCTACCTGATGCTGACCAAGCCACTGGTCACCGTGATCAGTGCGCTCAGCGGCAGCGACCCGCGCAAACCCCGGCAAACCCGCCTGGAATGCCCGCACGGCCACGAACTTGATGAAATCGGCGTGCTGGTGAAAGTCGCCAACCAGCAGTTCGTCAGCATGGCCACCGAAATCGAGCAGCGGCGCACTGCGGAAAACCGGCTGACCCAGTACCTCAACGAGCTGGAAGACATCGTCTCGGCACGTACCAACGAGCTGAAGGCCAGCAACAGCAGCTTGAGCCTGACCAACCAGGAACTGGAACAGGCTCGCCGGCGGGCGCTGGACATGGCCCAGGCCCGCGCCGCCTTCCTTGCCAACATGAGCCACGAAATCCGCACCCCGCTAAACGGCATGCTCGGCATGATCGCCCTGGCGCTGGATAACCCATTGCCCAGCGAGCAACGCCAGCAACTGGCGATTGCCCACGACTCGGGCAAGGTGCTGGTCGAACTGCTGAACGATATTCTCGACCTGTCCAAGTTCGACGCCGGCCAGCTGGAACTGGAGCGCATCGCGTTCGACATGGGCTCGATGGTCGAAGACACCGCCAACCTGCTGTCGCAGAACACCGCGCAAAGCGTGGAGCTGACCTGCCTGATCGCCAGCGACTTCCCCAGCAGCGTGCTGGGTGACCCCACGCGGGTGCGGCAGATCGTTAGCAACCTGCTGTCCAATGCCTTGAAGTTCACCCGCTTCGGCCGCGTCGATGTGCGCCTGGAGCGCATCGTCGGCGGCGTGCGCCTGCAAGTGCGTGACACAGGCATCGGCATCCCCGAAGAGGCCCAGGTGCGCATTTTCCAGCCCTTCACCCAGGCCGGCGCCGGCATCACCCGCCAGTACGGTGGCACCGGCCTGGGCCTGGCCCTGACCCACAACCTGTGCGAAGCCATGCAGGGCCACCTGCAGATAAGCTCCGAAGCGGGCTTTGGCAGTTGCTTCACCGCTGAGCTGCCGCTGGCCGCACACACCGAAGCCATCCCGCCACAGCCCCTGCAGGGCCGCGTGGCCGCCCTGAGTGCGGCGGGCAGCGGGCTGCACGAGCTACTGCAGGCCTTGTTGCCCGCCTGGGGCTTGAGCTACCAGCGGCATGACAGCCGTACCACCCTGCAGGCCACCGCGTTCGACCTGTTGATCACCGATGACGTGGACCACCTGGTCGAACTGCGCCCGGCCCTGCAAGCGCCGATCCTGCTGGTTACCGCCTACGGCAACTTTCTCTCCCAGGAGCAGGCGCTGGCCCTGGCACCGCTGCACCAGCTGGCCCGCCCGCTGGCGCGCAACGCCTTGTACCAGACCCTGCGCCGAACCTTGCAAGGCCATGAGCCGGAACACCCACTGGCCACGCCGCCCGTGACCCAGGGCGAAGGCCGCGCGCGCATTCTGTTGGTAGAAGACAACCCGGTGAACCAGCTGGTGGCCAAGGGGATGCTGGCCAAGCTCGGTTGCCAGGTCGAACTGGCAACCCAGGGCGCCGAGGCCCTGGCGATGCTGGAACGGCAAGGCTTCGACCTGGTGCTGATGGACTGCAACATGCCGGTGATGGACGGCTACGAGGCCAGCCGGCGCATTCGCCAGAGCGGCCGCTGGCCGCACCTGCCCATCGTCGCCCTCACCGCCAACGCCATGCCCGAAGAGCGCGAGCGCTGCCGGGCCGCGGGCATGAACGACTACCTGGCCAAACCGTTCCGCCGCGAAGAGCTACTGGCGCTGGTCGACCACTGGGTGCCGCTTAGCGGCTGAGCAGGCGCTCGATGTCCGCTTCCAGTGCCTGCGGCTTGGTGAAAGGCGCGTAACGCGTGACCTGGCCACTGGCCGGGTCGAGCAGGAACTTGGTGAAGTTCCACTTGACCTTCTGCGAGCCGAGCAAGCCTGGGGCACGCTGCTTCAGCTCGACATACAACGGGTGGGTGCCGGGGCCGTTGACGTCCACCTTGCGGAACAACGGGAAGCTCACGCCGAAATTGCGCTCGCAGAACTGGGCAATGTCCCGCGCCTCGCCAGGCTCCTGCTTGCCGAACTGGTTGCACGGAAAGCCCAGCACTACCAGGCCACGCCCGCGGTAGGCCTGCCACAGTTGCTCCAGCCCCTTGTACTGGGGGGTAAATCCGCACTGGCTGGCAGTATTGACCACCAGCAGCGCCTTGCCCGGGAAGTCGCCGAGGGTCTTGTGCTCGCCGCCCAGGGTCACGCAGGGGATGTCCAGTATCGATCCAGCCATGGTCGGGCTCCGGTCAGTCGCGCGGGCGCAAGTCGATGCACACCGAGTTGATGCAGTAGCGCAGGCCAGTCGGTGGCGGGCCGTCGGGGAACACGTGGCCCAGGTGCGCATCGCAACGGGCACAGGTGACTTCGGTACGGATCATGCCGTGGGAGGTGTCGCGGACCTCGATCATCGCGCTGTCTTCGATCGGCGCGTAGAAGCTCGGCCAGCCACAGCCGGAATCGAACTTGGTCTGGGCGTCGAACAACGCCAGGCCGCAGCAGATGCAATGGTAGATGCCGTCGCGGCGCTCGCTGTTGTACTTGCCGCTGAACGGCCGCTCGGTGCCCTTCAGGCGGCAGACCTGGTACTGCTCGGGGTCGAGCATCGACCGCCATTCTTCCAGGGTTTTCTCGATCTTTTTCATGCAGGAACCTCGGCAGGCTGAATTTCACCCCACGCCGTCTTTTCCAGGGCGCGGGCGGCACGTATATTAGGTGGCTTCGTGTGCCAGGCGTTCAGTCTGGCACCCGCTTGCTGCCCTTTCAAACCTTTCGGCGGGGCGTAGCGCGTATTCTCAATCGGGATCCCATCATGCAGTTCAGCAAATCGAACAAGCTCGCCAATGTCTGCTATGACATTCGCGGCCCAGTGCTCAAGCACGCCAAGCGCCTGGAAGAGGAAGGCCACCGCATCCTCAAGCTGAACATCGGCAACCCAGCGCCCTTCGGTTTCGAGGCGCCCGACGAAATTCTCCAGGATGTGATCCGCAACCTGCCCACCGCGCAGGGCTACAGCGACTCCAAGGGCCTGTTCAGTGCGCGCAAGGCGGTGATGCAGTACTGCCAGCAGAAAGAGATCGAAGGCGTCACCATCGAGGACATCTACCTCGGCAACGGTGTCTCCGAGCTGATCGTGATGTCGATGCAGGCGTTGCTCAACAACGGTGACGAGGTGCTGATCCCGGCACCCGATTACCCACTGTGGACCGCTGCCGTGAGCCTGGCCGGCGGCAAGCCGGTGCACTACCTGTGCGACGAGCAGGCCGACTGGTTCCCCGACCTGGAGGACATCAAGGCCAAGATCACCCCGAACACCAAGGCCCTGGTGATCATCAACCCGAACAACCCGACGGGCGCGGTGTACTCCAGGGAGTTGCTGCTGGGCATGCTGGCGCTGGCCCGCCAGCACAACCTGGTGGTGTTCTCCGACGAGATCTACGACAAGATCCTGTACGACGAAGCCGTGCACATCAGCACCGCCTCGCTGGCACCAGACCTGCTGTGCCTGACCTTCAACGGCCTGTCCAAGTCGTACCGGGTGGCGGGCTTCCGCTCTGGCTGGCTGATCATTTCCGGGCCCAAGCACCATGCGCAAAGCTACATCGAGGGCATCGACATGCTGGCCAACATGCGCCTGTGTGCCAACGTGCCGGCGCAGCATGCCATCCAGACCGCGCTGGGCGGTTACCAGAGCATCAATGACCTGGTGCTGCCACCCGGGCGCCTGCTGGAGCAGCGCAACCGCACCTACGAGCTGCTGAACGACATCCCTGGGGTAAGCTGCGTGAAGCCGATGGGTGCGCTGTATGCGTTCCCGCGGATCGACCCGAAGGTGTGCCCGATCCTCAATGACGAGAAGTTCGCCCTTGACCTGCTGCTGTCGGAGAAGCTGCTGATCGTTCAGGGTACCGCGTTCAACTGGCCGTGGCCGGACCACTTCCGCGTGGTGACCTTGCCGCGGGTCGATGACCTGGAAGCGGCGATTGGGCGGATCGGCAATTTCCTGCGCACTTACTCGCAGTAAGTAACGGCCTCATCGCCGGCAAGCCAGCTCCCACAGGATCACCACAGGCCTGAGGATTGGGGAGTGCTTATGGGAGCCAGCCACAGGGTTATCACAGGCCTGAATTTTGTGAGGTCCCTGTGGGAGCTGGCTTGCCGGCGATGGGCTGCAAAGCAGCCCGGTTATCTGCGCCACCTGTTTCTTACATCCTGCAACGCTCTATCCCACTGCCCACACGTCATCCTCTGCCATACTCCGCCGTACACAGTTTGAAATAGTCCCCCGATTGAAACGGCAACCCAGGCCCCTTATATACCCCGCAGTAAGCGACAATTCATCCGTCAGGAGAACGTAACAACCATGATGCGCATTCTGTTGTTTGTAGCCACCAACCTCGCGGTGGTGCTGGTTGCAAGCATTACCCTGAGCCTGTTCGGTTTCAACGGGTTCATGGCCGCCAACGGGGTCGACCTGAACCTCAGCAGCCTGCTGGTGTTCTGCGCCGTGTTCGGCTTCGCCGGCTCCCTCGTCTCGCTGTTCATCTCCAAGTGGATGGCGAAGATGACCACCGGCACCCAGATCATCACCCAGCCGCGCACCCGCCACGAGCAGTGGCTGTTGCAAACGGTCGAGGAGCTGTCCCGGGAAGCGGGCATCAAAATGCCTGAAGTGGGCATTTTTCCTGCCTACGAGGCGAACGCCTTCGCCACCGGCTGGAACCGTAACGACGCCTTGGTAGCGGTGTCCCAGGGCTTGCTGGAGCGTTTCTCGCCCGACGAAGTGCGTGCGGTACTGGCCCACGAAATCGGCCACGTGGCCAACGGCGACATGGTCACCTTGGCGCTGGTCCAGGGCGTGGTGAACACCTTCGTGATGTTCTTCGCCCGGATCATCGGTAATTTCGTCGACAAGGTCATCTTCAAGAACGAAGAAGGCCAGGGCATCGCCTACTACGTGGCAACCATCGTTGCCGAGCTGGTATTGGGCATCCTGGCCAGCATGATCGTCATGTGGTTCTCGCGCCGCCGCGAATACCGCGCCGACGAAGCCGGTGCACAGCTGGCCGGCACTTCGGCGATGATCGGCGCCCTGCAGCGCCTGCGGGTAGAACAAGGCCTGCCGGTGCACATGCCGGACACGCTCAAGGCCTTCGGCATCAACGGCGGCCTCAAGCACGGCCTGGCCGGCTTGCTGATGAGCCACCCGCCGCTGGAAGACCGTATCGAGGCCCTGCGCCGTCGCGGTTGATCCAACAGGCAAGCAAGGGCGACTTCGGTCGCCCTTTTTTGTGCCTGCCTGTGCAGGCTTACCCGCCCTATAGTCGGCAGACCCGATAGACCCGCTCCAACACACTGGATGCCCCGGCCTGCAGAAACTTCGGACTTTCCCCTAACACCTGCGCCTGCTCCAGTTCATCCACCTGCCAGCCCGCAAAGCCCTGCCTCAGCTCCTCATCCGCCACCGAAAACGGCGGCCCCGCCAGCAGCGACTGATCGTAATCCAAGGTCACCACCAAGCCAAGGCACCCGGCTGGCAACAACGCCGAAAGTGCCTGCGTGTAGCGCAAACGCATGGGCGGCGGCAGGGCAATCAGCGCCGCGCGGTCGTACAGGCCCGCGCAGTCGCTGACATCCTCTGCCTGCAGGGCAAAGAAGTCCCCACACCACAGCTCCACGTCGCCACTGCGCCATACTTCAAAGTCGCCACGCGGCTGCACCTCGGCCTCAAGCTCATGCTCGCGGAAGAAACCCTCCACGGCCCGCCGCGAAAGCTCCACGCCCAACACCCGGTGCCCCTGCCCGGCCAACCAAGCCAGATCGAGGCTTTTGCCGCACAGTGGCACCAGCACGCGGCTGCCGGGCACCTGCTGCAATCCTGGCCAGTACCGCTGCAGATACGGGTTCACCTGCGCCTGGTGGAAGCCGATCTGGTTGTCGGCCCACCGTTGCTGCCAGAATGATGGTTCCATGAACACTCCCGATTTTTTGATGGTTTGCCAGTAAAAGTTGGTTTGGATTTCGATCTTTAGTTGATCGAAGATGAGTGCATCTTAACCTTCAGGACCCCGCCATGCTGCCCAGCCTGTTCATTTCCCACGGCTCCCCCATGCTTGCCCTGCAACCCGGCGCCAGCGGCCCGGCGCTGGCCGGGCTGGCCCACGCACTGCCGCGGCCGAACGCCATTGTGGTGGTGTCGGCGCACTGGGAAAGCCGCGAGCTGCTGATCACCGGCGGCGCACATCCAGAAACCTGGCATGACTTCTACGGCTTCCCACCAGCCTTGTATGCGGTGCAGTACCCAGCGCCCGGTGCCCCTGCCCTCGCCAGCCGGGTCGGCGAGCTGCTGCAGGGCGCCGGGCTGGCCGCGCGCCTCGACCCGCAGCGGCCGTTCGACCATGGCGCCTGGGTGCCGTTGTCATTGATGTACCCCGATGCGAGCATCCCGGTGGTGCAGGTTTCGCTGCCCACCCAGATGGGCCCGGCGCTGCAAGTGAAGGTTGGCCAGGCACTGGCGGGGCTACGCCAGGAGGGCGTGCTGCTGGTGGGTTCGGGCAGCATTACCCACAACCTGGGCGAGCTGGACTGGCATGCCGGGCCCGACGTGATCGAGCCGTGGGCATTGGCGTTTCGGGATTGGGTAGTGGAAAAACTGCGGGATGATGACCGGGAGGGGTTGCTGGCTTATCGGCAACAGGCGCCGTTTGCGGTGCGCAACCACCCGAGCGATGAGCATTTGTTGCCGCTGTTTTTCGCCCTTGGGGCGGGGGGGCAGTTTGGCGTTGTGCACCAAGGCTTTACCTTGGGGGCGCTGGGGATGGACATCTACCGGTTCGACTGACGATTGCCGGGGGCTGCCGCGCAACCCCACAATGGCACAGGCAAAAAAATCCCCAGCCAAGGCCGGGGATTTTTCATTGCGCCAGGATCAATCCTCGCGGTAGCGGCGCAGCTTCAGCTGCTTGCCGGCCACGCGGGTGTCCTTGAGCTTGGACAGCAGCTTCTCGAGGCCATCTTCCGGCAGCTCGACCAGGCTGAAGCTGTCGCGGACCTGGATACGACCGATCGCGTCACGCGCCAGGCCACCCTCGTTGAGGATCGCGCCCAGCAGGTTCTTGGCGGCGATGCCGTCACGGGCACCCAGGGCGGTACGGCAACGCACGCGGCCTTCGGCCAGCGGCAGCGGCGCACGACGCTCGCGGTCGCCGCGGTCAGGGCGCTCGCTGCGCTCACCACGTTCGGCACGCTCACCACGCGGGGCGAAGCTCGGCACCAGCGGCTGCTCACGCTCTACCGCCGCCAGGTCCAGCGCCTGGCCGTTGGTGGCCTTGCGCAGCAGGGCCGAGGCCAGGGCACGAGCGCTGCAACCCAAGTCGTTGGTCAGGCGGTCAAACAGGTCACCATGGGTGGCTTCAGCCTCGGCAACCAGTGGCGCCAGGCTGTTGGTCAGCTTCTTGATGCGCGCATCAAGCACCGCCTGGGCGTTCGGCAGGCGCGCTTCGGCAACCTTCTGCCCGGTTACACGCTCGATCACCTGCAGCATGCGGCGCTCACGTGGCGTGACCAACAGCAGCGCACGGCCTTCGCGACCGGCACGGCCGGTACGGCCGATACGGTGCACGTAGGACTCCGGGTCGTACGGCATGTCAACGTTGAATACGTGAGTGATGCGCGGTACGTCCAGGCCACGGGCCGCCACGTCGGTGGCGACAACGATGTCCAGGCGGCCATCCTTGAGCGAGTCGATCACGCGCTCACGCTGGTTCTGGGCGATGTCGCCGTTCAGCGCAGCAGCCTTGTAGCCCTTGGCTTCCAGCGCGGCGGCCAGGTCCAGGGTGGCTTGCTTGGTGCGCACGAAGGCGATCAGCGCGTCGAACTCTTCCACTTCCAGCAGACGCAGTACAGCCGGGATCTTCTGGTCGGCGTGGACCATCAGGTGGGCCTGATCGATCGCGGTAACGGTCTGGGTCTTGCTCTGAATTTTGACGTGCTTCGGTTCGCGCAGGTGGCGTTCAGCGATCGAACGGATCGACGACGGCAGGGTGGCGGAGAACAGCACGGTCTGGCGGGTAGCAGGGATGGCGTCGAAGATCACTTCGAGGTCGTCCATGAAGCCCAGCTTGAGCATCTCGTCGGCTTCGTCCAGTACCAGGTACTGCACGGTCGACAGGACTTTTTCGTCGCGACGCAGGTGGTCGCACAGACGGCCCGGGGTGGCGACGACGATTTGCGCGCCGTTGCGGATGGCGCGCAGCTGTGGGCCCATTGGGGCACCACCGTACACGGCAACCACGTTCACGCCTGGCATCTGCTTGGCGTAGGTTTCGAAAGCGGTAGCAACTTGCAGCGCCAACTCACGGGTTGGCGCCAGGATCAGGGCTTGCGGTTCGCGCTTGCTCACATCGATCTTGTTGAGGATCGGCAGGGCGAAGGCAGCGGTCTTGCCGGTGCCAGTCTGCGCCTGGCCGATCATGTCATGACCGGCGAGGATGATCGGGATAGATTGCTGCTGAATGGCGGACGGCTCTTCATAGCCGGTAGCCACTACGGCAGCAACGATATTCGGGTTGAGATCGAGAGCGGCGAAGCCGCCGGTTTCCTGGGTCATGGGTCTGCCTCTAGGTGCATCCGCAAAGACCCATGCTCCAAAGCTGCACATGCCTTGAAAGACCGTCAGGTCACCCAGGCAGCTTTGGCGGCGGGGATTTGCGAAAACGATTGAAAAAAAAACTTGGGAAGGTCCGCCTAGCGGACGCGCAGCCGAAGCTGGACTCGGAGGATTTGCACCACCTGATTTTGAGGTCCGCTAAAAGACCGGCGCGTACTATACCTGAAATGTACGGTTAGGTGAGGAATATTTTCAGGGGCT
>Ga0308166_1000416_pt1 | contig 60524 bp, 65 predicted proteins | sample PhyCR2_2_FD_202137 | JGI IMG/M metagenome (GOLD analysis project Ga0308166, IMG submission 202137) | Phyllosphere microbial communities from UC Gill Tract Community Farm, Albany, California, United States - DLSLCC.R2 | ecosystem: Host-associated > Plants > Phyllosphere > Unclassified | place...
TACGGCTGCTTCCGCTGGCTTTTTCTGCACGAATGATTTCACAACCGGCAGCGCGGAGAGTTTGTGTCTGCAGGGTAAGATCCTGGTCGCTGGTTGAAACGCGGGCATAGCCGTAAAGTGCCATAATGATGAAAACTGTCTCGTTAGCCTTTAGATGATGAAAACGTAACACCAGGATGAGACAAAAACAACCCAAATGAGACAGAAAAACTGTCTCACCGGGTTGCCTGCTTTAGGTCTACCTATAAAGCACAAACGGTGGTATTTACATTTGCAGTTAATATGAGTCCAAACCGTATTGATTGTTCGCCATTATAACTATTCAGAAGTTAGGATGATGTGCGTTCTGATCCCGTCTTTCGGCAAAAAACTGGGTTTATCCGACAAAGAATTTGTTATATTTCAATTAAATTTAACCTCGCTAAACCCCCCACCATTTGTACAGCTTGTGGTATATATTGAAACATTTGTCTGTAAAATATATGCATTAAAGAGAAATGGCTGAAGATTCCATCGCGTGGTATACAATGATTTGTCATTTATAGTTATGGACATAGTGTCATCGGAATTATACTTCACGTTTTTAATTATTCCCGTTGTACAGAGAGGGGTGCTTAAGGCAGAGAAGGATAATAGAAGCGTTACAAGTAAAATTAATTTTTTCATGATTTACCTCACATTTTGTTTATGTTCATAGAAAACACATTAACTTTCCTGTTCATTTTGATTTAGGACGGGAAGTGAACAAGATATACAATCTTGGATCAAATAATTTTCTCTTGTATTCCATATACTGATGGGAGGAACAGACCTGGTCTGTATTAAGTGAAATATTATTAAGATGTGGCTGAGAGCTTACTCCCATGCAAGTGAAACGTAGAGGAACTGGAGGCTGAGTTCCGTTCATGACCTGACTAATTGAACCTCTTGGACCACCTACGTTTGCGTAGGTTAAAATGGACGTTGTGTCATGATCAAAAGCAGTATCATATTGTGCGTTATTCATCCATCGGGAACTCCAGAAAGCCTGTGTAAACAGAGGGGAGTTGTGATCATTATAGTACTGACGTAGCATATCTCCGTTAAGTTCAGCATAAGCAATTATTCTCGTCTGGCCAAATCCTCTATGAGCGACAAACTCTTCCATCCCCGTATAATCATCTATAAGTCGGGTCAATCGGTCTCTGATGACCGACCCTTGGGGAGCCGATTCCCGGGCAGTTCTCAATGCTTCATCCACACTATAAAAATTAGTTGCAGGTCTGATTTCATAAATATAAGTAACAAAGTTTTCATCAAAAGGCTCTTCACTATTCGGGCGGGCCAGAGAGGCGGCATGCATTACCACCTCCCTTAAGCCAGAAGTTGTAGATACGAAATTTGAATGCCTTTCTTCTATGGATTCCCCTTCAAAATGATGTGTCAGATCATCATCTGGCTGCCCTTCTCCCCATGGCCACATACCGCCATCACTTTGTATTACTGACAGGCTCCGGTCATCAGCTCTGTAAACAATATGAACAGGATTAACGGCAAGGACTACTGGAATAAAAAAAGTAGTTAACATTATTAACAATATTTTCATTTTTTAATCCTATTGATTGTTACTGAAATCTTCTATGAATTAAAGTTAGCAAAATATCATGTTATTGCCATGTTGCCACACGACGTATAAATATCAGTTGGTACTGAACATAGAACACTGGTCACTGGCAATGAAAGCAGGATACCAGACAGGTGAAAAACCGATTACCGCCACGCTGGTTGAATCCGTGACCGACGCTCACGCGGCATGGTTACCGGCTGAAGGACATGGTGGAGCAGTTTGATGCAAAACCTGCTGAAATCAGGGCATTATTTAACAATCAGTTAGACCCTGCCCGTACAGCCGAGCTGCGCGACAGAATGCTGGCGGTTGGTTTGCCGATATGATGATGTTGATTTGCAGTTATTGTGAGCCCGGCGGACTGGATTGCGAGTCCGTCAGGCTGATTGCGAGCCCATTATCACTTAATGTGAGCCGGGGGTGTTTTTCATTTGCAGTTAATGTGAGCCGAAATATGCGCTGATTGCGAGTCGGAGAGATTTCGATTGCGAGCCACTACAGGTACTTAATCTGTCGGTGTTCAATGTCAGACGGGCATCGACCTTCGCGTTTGAGCAGCGCAAGCGCACGGCCATAGGTGGGCGCTTTATCCGTGTTGATAAATCGCGGGATCTGCCACTTCTTCACGTTATTGAGAATTTTACCCAGGAACCGGTAGGCGGCTTTGCTGTTACGACGCGCGGAGAGATAAAAATCGACGGTGCGTCCCCTGCTGTCGACGGCCCGGTAAAGATAAGCCCAGCGGCCATTCACCTTCACGTACGTTTCGTCAATGTGCCACGGACAAAGATCGGAAGGGTTACGCCAGTACCAGCGCAGTCGTTTTTCCATTTCAGGCGCATAACGCTGAACCCAGCGATAAATGGTGGTGTGATCGACATTCACGCCGCGTTCGCACAGCATCTCCTGCAGCTCACGGTAGCTGATGCCATATTTGCAGTACCAACGCACAGCCCACAGAATGATGTCACGCTGAAAATGCCGGCCTTTGAATGGGTTCATGCGCTGCTCCGTCAGCAAAAGGTGGCCATAATTTTATCACCTCCATATTTTTGCAACAGTGCCGGCCAGCAAGCTTGATTACCTCTGGCGTTCCTGCACCGGCGAGTTGTCTGGACAGAACGATCTGTTCCGGCTGATCTATGCGCTGGAAACAGCCAATGATATGCACTGGAACTACCGTCTCCTGAGCGATCGGGAATGGTCCGGCCGGAATGCCGTGGCGCTCAGTGCGGGCGTCAATAGTATTTATCTCTCACGTGCCAACCTCGATGTCGCTTTTGACGACAGCGGCCGACAGATAAATCCGCTGACAGCGCGTCTGACGGGGAAGGTAGCAGGGGTTATTAAGTTGTTTAATCGCTGTGGCTGGCAGGCAGATCCTGAGTCTGGTGCCTCCCTGCCCCACCAGTTTATGTTGATGGCCAGACAGGGAGTGTCAGGAAAGGATTAGTGGCGGATCTGCGCCAGGTCGTCTTCAGACAGACCGGTCATTTTCATGACGGTACTGCGGTCGATACCGTTCTGCAGCATGGTAAGGGCAATTTTAAGGGTCGCTTTGCGCTCACCATCGCGCTCACCTTCGGTGCGCCCTTCTTGCCTGCCAAGCTTGATGCCCTTTTCAACGCCTATCTGTTCAAGCTGTTGTGCGATGGTCATCAGTTCATCCTCGTGTTGCGGCAGACGCTCTGCCAGCGCCCGCATAAATTCAGGTGCAGGCGCTTCGCCTGCATTTACCATATAGTTTATCAGAACGCGCACCTGTTCGGGGGAAATCCATTCCACCATCACCCGGGGCAGCCTGTCCAGCAGTTCCATCATGTCCCGCTGGCGGATATGTTTCATCAGCAGGGTCAGTGCGGCCATCCGTCGGTGGTTCATTATCTCATCATCATCGATGACGGTGACATCAACCAGCGGGAAGCCGTTCGTGTACACCTTTCCGGCCTGCTCCGGGTTACTGAAACAATCCAGCCAGTTAGTGGAGAACGGGTACGGACTCCGGCTGCCGTGGTAAAACAGTACCGGGATGACCAGCGGCAGTTTTTTGTGACCAGCTTCAAGATGACGTTGCATGGCGGCGACAGCATATCTGAGCTGGCGAAAGGCCATATTTTTATCGGCCGAACTCTGGTGCTCCAGAAGCAGATGGATGTACCCATCATCGCCGGTGGTGGTTTTCATGCTCCAGAGAATGTCGCTGGCGTACTGACGTAAATCGTCCTCAACGAAGGTAGCGGACTCCAGCTTCAGCGTATTCAAATCGCACAATGCCTGCAGTTCCGCCGGAAGATGGAGCTGCATAAAGTCGCGGGCTACGTCGGGGTTCGCCAGGAACTGGCGAAATGTCGCGTCATGGGGCGTTGGTGTACCGGGTTTCTTCTTCATCGGTCCTGGACTCTGAAAAATGACGACCTTATATTACCACAGCCAGAAAACCGCCAGTATTTGTAGTGAACGGAATTGCCATTCCTTCAGGGGACTGTGCCGGACTGGTTCGGTCCCCTCCCCTTTATTCTGGTAACTCCGGGCTGACTGCATCGTCACGCAGGCGCATGATGGTTTGTCTTGAGGTACCAAACTCGCGGGCAACGGCGCTGATACTGGCACCTGCTTTCAGGTGTTCAAGCGCTGCCTGCCGCTGTTCCGGGTTCAGCGCCGGTGGCCGGCCAAACCGTTTTCCTGCTGCTCTGGCCCTTGCAAGGCCGGAATGTGTGCGTTCAATCAGCAGGTCTTTCTCAAATTCTGCCACCGCCGAAATGACCTGCATGGTCATCTTGCCGGCCGCGCTGGTAAGGTCCACGCCACCCAGCGCGAGGCAGTGTACGCGAATATCGGATGCTGCCAGTTGCTCCACGGTCTTCCGCACATCCATTGCATCGCGGCCCAGACGGTCCAGTTTGGTGACAATCAGCACATCGCCGTTTTCCATGCGGTCAAGTAGCCTGGCAAAACCCGGTCGTTCGCTGGCCGCCACCGAACCGCTGATTTGCTCCTCAATCAGGCGCTGGGGTTTAACGCTAAATCCGGCGGCTTCAATTTCCCTGCGCTGATTTTCCGTTGTCTGTTCAAGCGTGGAGACCCGGCAGTAAGCAAAAACTCGTGACATGGCGTAATTTTCTGTACGAAATGGGTGTACGAATTATAATGCATGTACGAAACTAATTACACTAGGTTTTGAACAGGTGCTGTAAGCAGTGTACGAAACCGGTCGATTACGTACACCCCATTGGGTCATACCTTAATGCCGGCTGATAGAGAGAGTTGCTTCGGGAGTATTATAAAATAAATCATACTTCATATTTATGAAGTATGATTTAATAACTATTGCTTATCCCCATCAAGATGGTAACGGAGTGCATCACGTATTATTGCACTGACACTCTTAGGCTCTATGCCTTGTCGCTTGTTATCTCTTGCCATATCTTCGATCGTTTGTAATAACGATTCCGGCAGTGAAATTGATGTTCTTGCTTGTTTCTCAATTTCTGGTTGAGGTTGTGCTTCATCGCCATAGGGTTTATCAGCTAATTTATCAGCTAATGCTTCAGCTTCATCAGGGCTGGCTGTCCTGCGGAGATTCGTGGCCTGCTGGCTGGGTTTCTTTAACGCCATCAAAACACCTCCTGAATAAGAGCTGTTACTTCTTTTTTTGCCTGCTCATTTTCTGTTTCCAATACAGAAAGGCCCTGTGACATCACATCGCGGTAAACCTTTCTGTAGCAACCAACGGCCTCGAGCGCGACCAGTTCGTCAAACTCTCTGACGTACTCAAGAAATTCATGACGTTCGTTGCCACGTAGCAGAGGATTTGTGGTGGCCATCGTCTGGTAACAATAAACTTTTAGTTCTGGATTAAGGTCGCGCATAGCCTGTACTTGCTGTTGGAGTTCAACAATAGTGTCCAGATCTAGTTGGGAGCATTGATGGGGGGCAATTATTTGATGGGCTACAGTGCCTCCAGTGATCAGCTCTCTACTGTTCCTCCCGGCGACGTCTACAATGACGTGGCTATATTTTTGATCTAGATTTCTCAATGTCTGGGATATGTTGTCTCGCTTCTCGATCAACGTCAGTGTCGGTGACATATCGGCTTGTTCACGCTCTGCATACCATCGAGAGGCAGAACGTTGGGCATCTGCATCAACTAAACAAACATCATGTCCCTGCAAAGCTAACCCTATTGCAACGTTAACTGCAGTCGTGGTTTTAGCCGCTCCACCTTTATTACAGCCAATGATTGTAATCATTCATCACCTTCCGATAAGTATGAAAGCATAAGTAATAATTCATACTTATCATTTCACATTTATGCATTTAGCACAATGTGATTTCATAAGTATTTTTTATGAAGTATGATTTAATAATTATTTATGTTGATTGATATCAATGAGATAGTGGCCGTTAAAATGATGAGGCTTAATTTTTAAGGCACTGTTGCAAAGATTTGGCGATGGTAAACTGATGCCACTGTTTAGCTGAAGGAGCAGCACATGAATCCTTTCAAAGGCCGGCATTTTCAGCGTGACATCATCCTGTGGGCAGTCCGCTGGTACTGCAAATATGGCATCAGCTACCGTGAACTGCAGGAGATGCTGGCCGAGCGTGGAGTAAATGTCGATCACTCCACGATTTACCGCTGGGTTCAGCGTTATGCACCTGAGATGGAAAAGCGGCTGCGCTGGTACTGGCGTAACCCTTCAGGGTTCTGTTCCTGGCATCTCGACGAAACTTATATCAGAGTTAACGGCCGGTGGGCTTATCTGTACCGTGCTGTTGACAGCAGGGGCCGCACCATCGATTTTTATCTTTCCCCGCGCCGTAACAGCAAAGCGGCATACCGGTTTCTGGGAAAGATTCTGAACAACGTGAAAGGCTGGCAGATCCCCCGTCTCATCAACACCGATAAAGCCCCTACCTATGGTCGCGCGCTGGCGTTACTGAAACGGGAAGGCCGGTGTCCGCCTGATGTTGAACACCGGCAGATTAAGTACCGGAATAACGTGATTGAATGCGATCATGGCAAACTGAAACGGATAATCGGTGCCACGCTGGGATTTAAATCCATGAAGACGGCATATGCCACCATCAGGGGGATTGAAGTCATACGGGCATTGCGTAAGGGACAGGCGGAAAACTTTTACTACGGCCATCCCCTGGGCGAGATGCGTCTGGTGAGCAGAGTTTTTGAAATTTAAGGCATTTCTTTAATACAAAAGGCACAGCATCAAGAAATTTGCAACAGTGCCGTTGATCCATCACGGTTATATCTTCGAGTTAAAAGGAGAAAGTTACAGAAAGAAAACGTCAAAAGCGGTAACCCAGCAGTCAACTAAGCAAGAATCCTAAGGCGGCCAGGGTAGTTGACGCGTACCGGCAAAAGTAATTGACGCCTAATAGGATGGCCCTGCTGGAGCTGATGCTCAAGCACGCTAAAACCCGTGACCTGGCTGAGCTGACCGAACATCTGATCACCCTGCTGATAGCGGGTTACACTACCGATGAGCAGCTGGTCACTTTAATGAACTGGATGCTGCAGACGGGAGACACGGCCAGACCCGAGGCATTCCTGCAGGAACTGGCCCGCCGGTCACCGCAACACGAGGAGTTTTTAATGACTATTGCACAACGACTGGAACAGAAAGGCCTCGAGAAGGGCATCCAGCTTGGCGAACAGCGCGGGTTCGAGAAAGGTGAGCGCGAAGCGACCCTGAAAATAGCCCGGACGATGCTGCAGAGCGGCATCGTCCGCAATACAGTGATGGCCATGACAGGTCTGACTGAAAAGGATCTGCTGCGCATCACCCACTGACATTACCGGGTTGCCTTCTCGCGACCCGTTCTTTACTGGTCACCTAGGGCCGTTGGTCACCAGTTTCCAGTGGCCGTCGTTGCTGTCAGCCTCCCAGCCACAGCCTTTCAACAGTTAATCTGTGGGAACTGCCACATTGGTTGAGCAACCAATGTGGCAGGAAAACTATTTGTCAGAAAAAAACTAAAATGGATTTTTTGTTGAAATACCGATTTGTAGACGGTCCAGAGGTTCGCCAAGCATACCAGCCCAACCATCAAAGCCTGGTATGCTTGATATTTTAAGGTCTAAATTTTACAGGATCGAAATTCCATCTCCAGCGTTCAAAGGAAAAGAAGTCATGGGGGTTAGTCTTGCGGATTTCAAAAGTTCGCCGCTGCGCAAATGCGGCCTGCATATGCTCGAGCCCATCATCTCCGAGTTTTACAGCGCTTTCCAAAAGAATTTTATTTAAATCTCCCACTTCATAATTTCCCGTGACCGTCCCGCGATAAGACTTCACGGGGATCCCGGTTAATGTGGCGAGACGTTGCCCGAATGCATGCTCCCCTCCGTTGCCTGAATAGCACATAATAGTTCTGATATTACTGTATTCTTGTAGATTTTTCCTTTTGTTGATAATTGAAAATATTTCACTGGGGTTCATGTTTTTTTCAGCCGAGCGTGCGACACGAGCAGTACCATCATTTTCTAATGCACCATGTGCCACCAGATTAAGTCGTTTTGCGTTTTTGTAAGTATCGTCAAAGAGATAAAAATCTTGTCCCAGTGAATCGAGATTTTTCATCGTCCCGCCCAATACAACATGCTCTCGTTGCCTGGCGGAAGATATTACAGATTTCAAACCCGACTTCCCAATGCCCGCAATCATCCCCGCCAGACCCGTTGCCATGGAAACCCAGCCCAGCGCCGCGGACGTAGAAGGATTGCTGTCCTCGGTTGCGCCACTCGCTATCGCCGTTGCATCGGCCACCACGCCGAGTCCTCCGCTGACCAGCGTCCCCGCGGATGTCGTGCTCAGTGCTGCCATCACCCCACCGGCAGCCGCAATCGATGCGCCGGCAGATAAACCGGCCAGCAACAGGCCAAGCGTGCCGGCGACAATACCCACGATACCCTGCCAGCTCATATGTCCCGTCGGGTCTGTATGATTAACCGGGTCCCCTGAGCAGTACGCGTAGGGGTTGATTCCCCCGGGCCCAAAGGGACTGAGGCTGTCAGGACAGTTAAATCGCATCAGTACCGGGTTATAGGCACGGTAACCATTACCCAGATGATAGCTGCCGCTCACCGGGTCAGGGCGTTCTCCGTTAAATCCGGGCAATCCGGCAGGCGATCTGCCGTTCCCCCAGGGAGACCAGGAGTGACGCTGGCCCTCCCCGGAGGGAGGGCGGGACCAGACGGTGCTGTTATGCCGGTCACCGGCGGTCAGCGTCAGCCCAGCCGGCGTGGCTACGCCCAGGCAGGTGGCGCCCGTTTTAATTAACCGACGGGTTGTGGTTGACAGAGTCTGAGCATTCATTCCGAAACCTCGTTAACTAATTCCGGGCCACGATAGTAAAGCTGTGTACTTACTTCTCCATTAATCGTCTGGCTGGTAAGGCGGTTTCTGGCGTCATATCCATAACTGCCACCATCGATATCCTGACCGCTGACAGCGCTAAGACGCCCGATACTATCGTAAGTGAGGCGCCGTCCTGCCTCATCTCGGGTCATGCGGCCTTCAGCATCGTATTCAAGTACGATCCCTGAAGGATACGCCGGATGTGTATGCGATAATGACGTCAGCTGAGTCGGATCGCTCTCATTTTCAAAATTGAATGTGGTGATATCAACAGTCTGATCTGTCAGGGTGGTCGTGACCTCGACCAGATTGTTTAATGCATCATATTTATAAGTCTGAATGGAGATCGGATTGCCATAAGCATCCGGTACAGACTCCGTACCTGAAACACTGTAGGTTACAAGCCGGTTTCGGCTGTCATAACCGAATGTCTCATCGCGTGATACGTCTGTACCGGGAACATTCAGGCTCCGTGTTGCAAGCAATCCATTTCTGGTCCACGCCAAGGTGGTGACATAAACTGATGTGTCACTGTCCCTGATGAGGCGGCTGACTTCACGGCCAAAGTCATCATAGGATACCGTTGTTGTTACAATCTGCTTTGTTTCATTGTTGACGACCTTCTGACTGGACATGCGGCCCAGGGCATCGTACTGGATAAACGCAGTCAATTGTCCGTCATTTACAGAGGTCACACGTCCAAATGCATCCCGCTCATACATGGTTTTATTACCGGTAATGTCAGCATAGCTCTCCATTGCTCCCTGGAGGGTGCTGATGTAACAGGCTTCACTGGTAGAATCTCCCCGGATAAATTTTTCCCCTGCAAGCGCCCCTGATCCTGTCCAAGCATAGCTGTTGATGAGCTGCCCCTCATCCTCCTGTAACGGTTTACCCGTGACGGAGTCGTAGGTAAAGCTCTGAACAACATCCTCTGATTCCACCCGAATAAGTGCATTGTTCAGTTCCGGTATATAGCGGTAAGTCAGGATGTTTCCTGACGGCAGAGTTACTGAGGAAGGTAGTGGTGATGCATCGTCATAAGTCAGAGTGGTGGTGCGGCCTCCGCTGACCTGCTTCGTCACACGACCAAGGCTGTCGAAGGTCTGGGTACCCAGCACCCAGGTATGCGGATTACCATTTTTATCAGGTCCGGTCACGCTGATGCTGGCCACGCTGTCATCAGTCAGATGGGGGGCATAGGTGCGCGTAACCACACTGCCGTCCGGCAGGCTCTGGGTCATAACCCGACCATATACATCATAAGTTCGTTCAGTCTGGTTTCCCAGTTCATCCGTTTCGACCCGCAGACGCCCTAAGCCGTCCCAGACGCGAAAATATTCACTTTCGATATTACCAGCTGAATCTGTCCTGACGTCTTTGACAGGAAGATGCAGTTTCTCATCAAAGAATGTTGTTACTCTGCCAGTACTCAGGCTTTCACCTTCGCCAAGTCCGGTCAAATAAGCACTACGACGCAGACCCACCGGATCGTTCTCATGGAGGGCCGTGGTGCTGTCACTGAATGCCTGCTGGCTGACTTCCGCCCAGCCGTCATATGATGCAGCCATACTGATGGCGTATTTTTGACTGTCACCGGTCGTTAGCCAGTCGTTGCTCTCACCCGATGCAACTTCACCCAGTGCATTACACTTGCGCTGAAATACATCGAACCACTTTCCGGTATTATCATTGTCCAGTCTTTGCTGTCTGATACTGCGCCCGGCGCCGTCAAAATAGATACGTAACTGATTGCCTGAGGCATCTGTTTCCGTTGTAACCGGACCTTTTTCGCCAATGCTGTAAACCCAGGTATGCGTACTTTCATATTGCGTACCTGATGCAGCGAGGCGGCTCTTCGGTCGACCAAGTTTATCCTGAACATAACGGGTTGTAACACCCTGCGCATCCGTTTCTGACTGCAGAAGCCCGGTGTGCGCATGCCTGAGGGTGGACCGGGAGGCTGAGATGCCATCATAACCAGTGAATACCTCTTCCTGTCTGACCCCCTGTTCAGTATTCTGATAAGTAAAGGCCTGCTGGCTGGTGAATGTAACATTCTGAGTGATGTCCGGCGTCAGGGTGGTGAGTCGCATTTTCTCCCGGCCATAGGTCAGACTATCTCCTGCATCGCCATAATATTCCCGGGTCACCACGGTTCGCACCTGGCCGGTGTTCTGGGTGCTTACGTCTGCAATCAATCCATATGCATCTCCGGACAACGTATTTTGCCTTTTCCACGTACTGACAGTAACAGATACCGGTTCATCGCCTTTAATTTGGGCGGGTGTCACTTTTTTACTTTTTACACAGCGGACAAACCCGTGCGGGTCTGGCGGACAGGCGTCACCCTCACCGTCAGCCGGGTAATACACATATTCCGTGATGGTTGCGTCAGGTGTTTCCTGATAAAGGGGATTTCCCGATTCATCGAACCTTGTAAAGGTAGTGCGCACGCGTGGCTCCGCGCTGCTGCTATCATCCCAGGACTCTGTTTGCGAAACGGGCAGGGCGAACTGCGCCGGCTGGTCATTGAAGGCCACACCAGGCTTCGCATGATACTCTGTCAACTGTGAATACGTTTTGCCGCCACGAAGAGTGGTCTCCGAAACCTGCAGATGGTAACTGTTGTAGCGGCGGGTGACCGTGCTGAGCACCGTATTACCGTCACTATCCAGCATTGTGGCTGTGGAACCGTACTGATAGTCAGTAAGCAGGATGTTTAACATAGAGTCAGTGTCTGGCTGCCACTGATTCAGTCCGGCATCTTTACCAAGGTAATTTTTCTGTGTCCAGGACCATTGTGTGGTACTCCGGGGCTGACCACCACCCGGAATGAGAATGTGATGATGCACACAGGGTAGCGCGGGCAGCGCCGCAGCTTCCGGAAATTCCATCCCCCTGTCTGTATACCAGGTTACTTTTTCCTTAAGACCTGTCGGAGATGTCAATCCGGTAATGGCTCTGTAATTCTTTTTCGGCCCAACGTCGCCATAGTCAAATGTCCATTCCAGCACGGGGTCATCAGCATTACTCGTTACGCGCACCAGATGCTCATTGGTGAAGTGGAAGATAACGCCGTATCCGGACATGTTATCGTCCGGCAACAGGTAGAAATGTGTGCTGGCAACAGAAGCATCCGGATAGGTAACAGAGCAAAGTACGGCATCGTCATCATCGGTAATACGGGTTAGGCGTGGGGACGAATAATCAGAGCTCCATGTAAGAGTCAGTCCTCTCCCGTCAGGGGCTTTGATGCGGGTGGGCACATACACCGATTTACGCAGTGACAGATACTCAGTCAGACCGCTTTTATGGATTACCTGGCAGCTCTTTTCGTCCGTCTTTCTGAGGATAAAGTTTTTTAACTTTTTCTGCTTGACGGAGAAATCACCGCTGCTGACGCGATAATCTTCGCCGGTGCCAAGCGTCAGCTTTCCTGTATTGGTATCATAGCGGGTAAGATTAAGGGAGAAGCCTGTCCCGAATCCCTCATTCTGCAATGAGAGGGGAGAGTACTGAAGCGAAAGAGCCAGTGCAGGCCCGGCCAGTTGGCAGGAATGAAGGCTGGCCAGGGGCATACTGACGGTAAAAAGTCCCGTCCGGGGGTCAACACCTCCCTGAACTGAGCTTATGAAATTACTAGCCTGTGAATAAAATACTGGAGATGACATCCTAAAACCTTTTATATGTACATTAAAAAATAGGCTCATAGCTTAACCATGAGCCTGAAGGTTAAATGTTCTCCAGCCAGACTGAGAAATTTCCATAATTAATTTTGAAGTGTCCGGACTCACCAAATTGATCGTACACTTTCAGTGTTGTTTCCCAGGATGATGAATTCCCACTTTGTTTGAATACGTCACTAATATAATCGACAGTCTCATTGGCAGTGTATTCAAGGACTGTAAACACAACTGTATTTTGACGCGATATAGAAATAGACTCACTAAAAGTGTCATTTTTAGGGTCATAAAGATTAACAATGTGAGGAGAGCTTAGATTTTTTGGCCATGCGTACCCAACATACAACCCCCTGGCAAACTCCCAGAAAGACCAGTATGTGCTGAGCTGATTTTCGTTATCGCTTCCAGCGTAAGAGGAATACTCATATTTATAAATATAATTATAATTACTCGCAAGAGAAAAATAAAAATTTTTCTGATGAGTAGTTAAATATACATAGCTATCTTTCGAATATGTAGCCTTACCTTTTCCAAAATCATCAGATGACGTGTTTATGTCAGTGGTTGTATAATCTCTGGAAAACAGAGTATTGACAGAAACTGAAATCTTTTCAGCACCAGAGGATGCATCCGCGGTAGTGAAATGCTTTCCATTATCTGTGTCAATACTGACAGCGATACGTCTGGATTCATTATTATATGTGTAAACATACATAATAATTTGTTTACTACCATCTGAGAGGGTAGTGCTTTTTGAAGGTATCAAATCCTTTACTGCCCCGGCCTGAACTTCGCGGCTGAATTCATTTTCAGTTGCAGTAAAACACCATCCTGAGTTACCGTGCCAGTTCAGTTTTTCATCAGATTCGGCGTGACGAAGATTTAAAATATGGACCCAAGTTTCATCAGAGAAGTTTAGTACAACATCATCTCCATCATCATTTTTCTTGAGTGCCCTGGCTATAATCTCAACAGGAAGTTGATTTCTGCCATTTGCATATATAACCGGAGAATTGTGTCCAGATACAGTCTGGATAGTTAATTCAACGTTTTCAATATCGTTGGGATTATCATAAGCTAATGGGGTCATAGTTTTGCCTTTTCAGTGGTTTAAATTTAATAAAAATAAATATTGAATTTTTACTTTCTTTCTGGGGAAACAAAAAAGTGCATACAGGAAAAATCTTGAAATAATTTAAATCTGGGTATCGTGCATGAATAATCCTCTTTCCACCTCCCTTCGCCATACCAGTCCCGGCAGCGACTCTCCGCCGGCATGGACCCAGAGCAGGAGTTCAATCCCCGGCATTAAGTTTTATCAGCAGGGTGGATGATTTAAAATTGTGTCCGCCGAGGTTAAAGACGAAGGAAACCAGGGCATCGAACTGATTTTGTGTCAGCGGGACGGTCACAAAACGGTTCACGGCACGCTCTGACTCTGAGACATCCTCCAGCAGAAAAGTATCGGCCTGCTGAGCGGTGATAACATCACCGGGCTGTACGTCAGCTGTATGCCCATAGCCGATGGTCAGGACCTCAGCAGGGCAGAGGTATGCCTGAAGAAAGAACCCTTCAAAATGTTTTATCAGCTGAAGTCCACGGCTGTTTACTTTCATCATAAGGCATCCTGTAATAAGGCTGGCGGGTAAATATCCCCCGCCGGCCGGGAAGACAGAAAGACATCAGGCTCCCGATGGATGGGTATTTAAAATTCACTGCCTGTAGTTATCTTCTGGTGAGTATATCCCACCCGGATATTGCCTTTTCAATCCGGGAGAGGACATTCACTATTACGGTGACAATCAGGGCACTACAGACAAAGGCACCCATAGGACGTTCCCCGGTAAAATCACAGGGGATGAAATATTTAGCAAAAGACAGCGTAGTATCACAGCTGATAATACCCATAAAAAACGAAACGAAAAAAATAAAAGGCGATTTACTTTTATCGAAGTGATGCTGATTAAATATATAAATCACCGCACCCGACAGTGAAGACAGTACAATATTTATGTTTTCACTGAACATTGCATAAGAAGACATGGCAATATTCCTTCAGCGGGGAAGTAAGATGGGAATAATACTACGGACGTTTATTCCGCATGGCGGCTGTAAAATTCCCCTGTATGGAAAGACCATAGGCTTAAAAAGGCTGAAATAAAAACGGGAAATACCGATCAGTTAAAGCCCTCTTGATAGCCATTGGCTATCGCATTCAATTTATTGATCGTTATAAATAATTAACAAAAATAATAAATTAAAGAGCAAGCCCTTGTTTTATCGTATTAATTTTAAAATCGCGCGGGGAGAGTTTCTCCTGACTTAACCCGTTAAAACGGACTGGCCATAATTAAATATATAATCAACGAAAAGCAGGTTTCTGATTTGAGACTTGCGAGCAGTGCGCAGCCAGTCCACTGAATGACGCAAAGCGTCATAGAGGCGCCAGCTGATGGTGATTATGGCACTGTCAGTGAGTGGCGCCGGCAGCCCGGCGAAGCCGGTTCCGCTCTGATAGGTTTAACCGATACCATCACTTGCCCTGCCAGACCAGACCCGCTGTCAGCAGCACGGAAGCTGCTGTGCGCTGTCGGAGTGGTCACGGCAAGGCGTAGCCGCAGTCGGGGCGTATCTCCGCGTTAGCGGGCCGTCAGGGCCGCTTACGTGCGTGTTCTCATTTATTCCAGCGATGCTGCTTACAGCAGCACACTAGTAATTACAACATCCATCATTAAAAGCGACGTCATCCCGGCCTTTGGCCGGGGCGGCCTCGCTTTTCAGTGGTGGGGTCGGTGATGAGGTTACAGATATGCACATTCTGGGTTTGCGGGAACGCATTTTGAATGCTGTAACTAAATTCAGATGCCTTACAGTGCCTGTCGCGTAGCGACGGAAGGTAACTTTGCTTTTATCGAACCGGCGCGGACGTGAGTCCGCTGCAAGGGCGGGCATTCTCTGAGGCTGTCCACAGGGCAGACGATGAACAGGTTATTTGCTTATATGAAAAACATAAAAGGCATTTAAAAGAAGTACTGAGCAGGTTTTTAAAGGGAACCACGCACTTTGAAATCACGTCGACAGGCACTCTGTAAAGTTAACGGCTGTAGCTTTATGGAAAATTCCCTTGCAGTTATGTGTGGGTAACTGAATTCACCGGGCAAAGATGGCACCGGCGACAAAATTTCAGCACTGTTTTGCAGGAAAAGAGAGGGGGTCATGGATGGCCGCCATGACGGTTCGCTCAGATAATAAGCAACGGTGAGTAACAGACGTGCAGAACCCTCCGGCGTCAGCCGGATTAATGAAAGGAGAGGGGATCAGGTGGTGGCCGTTGCCAGCCGCGTATAGTTGTTGCCACGGGACATAAGCATTCGCTCTTTTACACGCCTTGCCTGTTCCCGACGCACGGCGTCCAGGTTGCCGGTAAAGCGCCCCTCGGCAATGTCCCGCGTCAGTTGCCGCTTCACGATAGTTTCAATATCGCGGCGGTTACGGTCAGCGTCACGGCGGGCGCGGGCGCGCTTCAGCCCGTGCGATTTGCGCTCGGACTGGTAGCTCCGGAACCGTTCACGAACGAACCGCCAGGCTTTGGCTATCAGTTCGTCCATGTCCAGCCGGGGGAGACGTTGTTTTTCACGCTGCTGGTTTTCCCACTCCACGCGACTGCGCCTCGCGGCCACAACGGCCACGTCAGAAACATCCAGCGCGGAGAACAGGGCAGGCGTGAAGGTGATATCGGTCGGAATGTTGCAGCCAATCTGCGGGTCATACTCGGTCTGGTAGGTAATCAGCCCCAGCTCCGCCATAAACTTCAGCGCTCGCGTGGCGCGGGTGATGGACAGATTGCCGTTTTTCGATTCTGTGGCCAGTCCGCACTCGATGGCCAGATTGGTGATGGAGCGCTGGACGCGGTTAGCCAGTGGATCATAGTGGAAGCACATCCCCTGTAGCAGCGCATCGATGGCGCGGCGGCGTAACAACGGCGGCATACGGTGACGCACACCCAGAGAACGCGCAAAGGCGACATGCATGGAAAAATCAAAACGGGACGTGAAGCCTTCGGCTTTCGCCATCAGCTTACGGCAGAACGGCAGCGTCTTTTTCCCTTCACGCGGGGTGAATTCCGGATTCGGGTTCTTGACCTGTCGGTAATGTGTGAACAGGGCCTGAGCGTCAGCCACACCTTCCTGCGCTTATGTTGCACGGAAGGAGCAGGTAGCACAGAAGGTATTGCAGTTTTCTGAGCATGCACATATACTCCCTGCATAGAGCAACAGCTTCTATGCAGTTTTAGTCGGCCCCGATTAATCTCTCCACTCGCCAAAGTTAAGGAGATTATCGGGGTTTCGTTTTTTCTGGTTCCGGATAAACATCTAATCAGAACCAGTTCCCTGCCACCTTACGGCGTGGCTCGCCAAAATTTCTTTACTCTGGACAGCAATTTAGCACCGATTCATTCTGCACTCAAGAATGTTCACCCATAACGTTGTTCACTTCTGTGGGACGCCTGCATCAGCAATCAGCCGGCTGATCATTTCTGCCTGAGAAACGCCTTCAGCCTCACACAGGTTTTGTAACCGCTCTTTCAGAACTGTTGGAACGTAAACTTTGATTTCTTTATGGGTTTCTTTTCGGCGCTCCATTAGTGCTTGTTGTCGTTCAGACACAGACAATGGATTACCTTTTCTGTAAGCACGTTTCGATGAGGAAGTTGCTGCATTTACGACTTGCGACATATCGGCCTCCCCAAGGATCAAAAAAGGATCGTCCCGTGGAGAATACTACAGAATTGGTAAATCAGCGACTTAACTTTTATCGAAAAGGTGATCTGCGTTGGCGCACGGATCACCCCTGTCAGTGAGAGGCTACTTGTACGCCGTTATCAGTAGGTCGATTGCCAGTCTGTCCCCATTTCCCAGCGGGACTGCCAGTGAGACAGATACTGGCTGGCGATGGCGGGCATAAAGCGCATCGCCACCACGTTCTCCGAATTCTTACTCGCTCCCGCTCTGCTGAAGTTATAGCTACCTGACTCAACTGTATGATTATCAACAATTAAAATCTTATCATGCTGGATAGGGAAGCGGTCGTTTGTCCTCAGCGGAATACCGGCATTCACAATCAGATTCATTGCCGCCATGCTGGCCCTGTTGCGGTTGCCTTTCTCGTCGATAACGATTTTTACATCCACGCCCCACTGATGTGCGGCAATAAGCGCTTTCATCACGTCCGGATCGGTGAAGGAATAGGCCATCATCCGGATACTTTGCTGTGCGGAACCGATGGTGTTCAGCACCAGAAGGCGGCCAGTCCCTTCAGGAGAAAAACCCACCTGAATATCCGGAGCCGTCGATATCCCCGCGACGGCGGGGAAGGGCAGTGAAGAGAGCAGGGGAACGCAAAGAAAGCTGGCCCTGACCAGTCTTCCGCATGAAAATAACATCATTTTGATTCCTTTGGATTTTTCACAGGAACCCCGGAAACGGGTAAAACTTGCTTTTACCCGCTTCCGGGGTTGACCAACGGAGCGTAGCGAAGGCGGTAGCCCTGCTCCCGGATGGGGGGGCAATATGCTATTCTTCCGCGCTACGAAAAAATGGAGTGGTACTGGTTGACTGTCTTTTATCAGAAACGCCCGACGGAAGAACTGGCGCATCTGGCATGGTGCCTGCTGGTTGCAGTAAAGCTGTCGCAGAAGCAGGGCAAACTTCGCACAGATTTGCAGATACACATGTTCATCATGCAGTGGCTGACAACAGCCCAGAAACGCAAGCTGTTCCCCCGCTCGGTTGCACAGGACATCCTCTGGCTTATTCATGAGGGAAAACGCTATGGTTTCAGTGCAAAGCTGCACCGCAAGCTGGAGTATATCTGGCGTGCCAGTTCGGGTGAACTGCTGAAGCAGAGCGTGTTATTCCGCTTTACTTTTTTTATCGAAACACTGAAAACAATGGACTGGCGGGACTTTCTGCTGTCACCGCAGGAATGGCACAGTTATCACCGGGAGTCAGTAACGGCCAACGCCGTCTATACCCCAAAAGCAGAACTCCATCCCGCATTCAGTGACGGTGGCGAACTGATTAAACCGCTGGAGATCCGCTTCACCGGTGATATTTCAGGCGTATTTCCGTTACTTGAGCAATGCCATCTTCGCGCAGAGCAGCGACCTGATGAGGAAGGTTTTTCCGTTATCATGCTGCTGCCGGAAAAGGCATAGCAACCGGCGTCAGTCCTCGAAAGATTTTTCTTTCACAATGTCCCGCTCCATCTGCTTCAGATGAAGCGACTGATCGGGCTGACTCTCTGCTTCCGGCTCTTTCTCCGGCGATTTCTCGCCCAGCGCCGCCGCAATATCGCGCCTGGTAAGCGGATATTCCTCCTCTTTCAGCTTACCGGCCAGCAGCCCGGTATGGATATCATTCTCCGGCTCGCTTATGGCGGCGAGTACCTCTTCCGGGCGAATATCCTTCTCACCTTTACCCTGTTTTTCCAGGGCTTCGCGGGCAAGCCATTCAGCCTCCTGTTCAGCGTTCTCCTTCGGCTCCGGAATGAAGGGAAGGGGGTCTTCCGGTTTTTCTGCCACATTGCGGGCAAACTGCGAGGTCAGTCTGTCATCGACTACCTGATCAGCGCCGGTGATGCGGCTGATATTGAGCGGTAAATCCTCGCCCTCCATCCTGACGATCACGCCGCTGTCGGGATGCTGCTGTGCAAGCTGCAACCCTTCAGGCAGGCTCTCCGCTATGCGGTTTTCCCCGTTCCGGCTCTGCTGTATCCCTGCAAACCTCGCATCACTGCTGCCAATGACCCGAAAATCACCGGGTAAGGACACGCCGTTACGCTCATCTGCATTTATCGTCAGAATAACCACGCCTGAACGGTTGCCGTTGCTGTCCCACAGCGCGAATGCCAGCCCCGGCTCCGGATGCCGCCTGACGCCCGGCACAAACATGCCCTGAGATTCACCTTCAGCCAGCCCATAGTTTTTCAGCAACGCCCGGCCTGCGGCAACATCGGCAAGAGGGGAGGCCCAGGACAGAATCCCCTCTGCCGTCCTGCCCGCCCGATCCTCGCCCGCCATCAGATAATCATGGGCGGTACGATCCCCCTTATTTTTACTGAGTTCAGCCAGCCATCCGGCTCTGTCATCGGTGTAAACCTGAACATGCTCTTTTGTACGGGACAACGTAACGTAACCACTTTCCTTTGTTGCCATTCGTTTTCGCCCTCCTTCAGTCCCTTCAAGCGTAATGACAAAGCGGGCACTGGCCCCCTGTGCACCGTAGGCTGTGACGGCATACCCCAGATCGGTATGCCTGTCTGCCGGGTCATTCAGGTCAAGGCGGCGGGTAAGCTGACCATCCTGGCTGCGAAGCGTCATGCTCTGTCCGTCGATCTGCTCCACGTTCCAGAAGCTGTTTCCGGTATAACCGCGCTCGGCATCAGAACGGGTAAACCGCATTCTGTCGCCCTCGCTGACGCTGATAACCCTGGGCTGATAAATCTGTGCATCCTCAGTACTGTTCTCGAACGGTGACAGGATTTTCTCCCGCCCGTCATGCCCGGTAAGCGTCACCAGCCCGCTTTGCCGGTCAGTGCTGCCGACCGTCCAGTATTCCCGGTTAATCAGTGCAACTTTTCCCGTCAGAGCGGCCCATCCCGTCAGGCTCCGAAGCTCATTGTGACGGACGCGAACCGGGTCAAGAATGGTAATCTCATGCTCGTTTCTGGTTACTCCCGCTCCGTTCAGATTATCGTGAATCAGGCTGTTTATTTTCTGCCTGTCTGCATTGAGATGCGCCACCGTCAGCGTGTTATCACGAGCTTCAGATGTCCGCCCCGCAAAGTCAGCCGCTATCGCCTCCGTCACGCTGGCGGGCATCCCGGCTTCACGTAACGCCTTCGCCTGTTCTTTATCCGGGCTGACCTGCTCAACAGAAGACGCTGGCATAAATGCCCCGCCTTCCCTCGGCACCACATCCGGCGATACGCCTTCAGCCTTCTCCAGTGCGAGTGCATGTTGTCCTTCAATCATGGCATACACCACTTCCCGAAGTTCCGGCGTCTGGCGCACAATCTCCTTCATAATGGCGGTATCAACGGCGCTGCGCTGCTGCATCAGCCGGAACGGCTGCCCCGGCTCGATGGCCCGCAACTGAGCATCATCCCCGCTGGTAATAGCCCGCCCGCTGCCGGTGGTGATGGCCTGGTAAGCTTCACTCATCGCCCGGTTGCCAATCATTGACGCCTCATCAATCAGGAACAGGGTGTTGCTGTAGTCCGGTTTCTCACCGTTCATCCGGGCCTGTCTGTCTTCCCAGATAAAGGATTCCAGCGTCTGCGCCCGGACGCCCACGCTTTTCATTTCCTCAACAGCCCGGTGAGTAGGTGCCAGCCCCACCACCTCCGGTCGCAGGTCTTCCGGCAACGTCTCCATTGCCGCCAGCATAGCTTTAAACTGTGTGGTTTTACCCACACCGGCATAGCCCTGCACCGCCGTAAAGCGGTCGGCGCTTTCCAGCACCATGCGCGTGGCGGCCTGCTGCCCTGCCGTCAGCCCCGTAAGATGCTGTTCAGGCACCGACGCCATCAGCGGCGTGACGCTGCCTTTCCCTTCCGCGATATGGCGCAGAATGGCCTTTTCAGTTTCAAAGGTGGATTTTGGCAGCATCAGCCCGGCTTCCAGCCGGATAAGCTCACCGTCTTTTACCTGGCGGTTAATCTCAGACTGGATAGCCGGAATGCTGACCGCTGAATTAATACTGAGCGCGGCACTGAGCAGTTCCGGGGCCAGGAACGCTGTTTTTTCATGCTGCACCTGACTGAGAGCCAGATACACGGCCTGAGCCGCCGGGGTGCGTGGCAGTTCTCTTGCGGCATCCAGTGCGGCATCAACCCCTTTCGCGCCGGTGGCCGCTTCCACCTGAGCACTTATCACCCGCACAGCAGGGCTGCGGGCAAGTTTTTCCTCGCCCCGTTCGGCATCCATTGCGGTAAATATCCTGATGTCACTGCCGCTGCGGGTCAGGGCATTAAACATATCATCGCGCATCTCACGTCCGCTGAGTGCGGCCAGCACCTTTCCTTCAGGCGCGATCGATTTACCCGGAGATTCAACATAACGGTGTTCGAGCTTCAGGGCGCGCGTGGTATCGGTCTGGATCACTTTCCCGTCTTTTCCCAGGACAAGCACGCCGTCACCGGCGCTGACTACGCTGACCACATCCTGTGCCTTCAGCTTTCCCTTTGCCTCACGCCCGATAACCCGCAGCTGATCGCCGGGGGCCACCTCCAGCGTCCGGGGCTTAAAGAGGCTCCATGAGGCATCAATCTGGCTGATTTTTTGATGCTGCTGCTCCCCGGCCTCATTTACAAGGCGGAGAACGTTGGTTTCAGCACCGACACGATCAATACGCCAGCGCTCCATGTTCTTTTCGTCAGCATTCCAGCGCTCCATCACCATATCTTCGCGGTAGGTATCGCGGCTTTTCCGGTTCTTACCGTCGAGCCAGACCGGTGACAATGTTTCAATCCGGATATCATCGCCGGTGATACGCCCCTGCTCACGTAGTGCATCACGGATGTACCCTGTCAGTACCTGTTGCTCACGCTCACCGGCAACCTGCGCAACGACGCTATGCCCGGCTGTAATATCGCGGGCATACTCTGCGGCAAGATGGCTGTAGCGGACTTTTTTATCCGCTTCAGACGTAAGCTGTGCCACCGGCACCGGCGCGTCATTGAAACGATAGTGGGCGGCACCTTCCTCCTGAAGAACCGAAAGGACGCTGCCTGTCCCCTGCCGTTTACCGCTGTCCATCAGCAGGATCTGCGCACCGCTTTCCCGCGCTTTTTCCATCAGGAATACGCTGTCCTTCAGCCCCAGCGTTTCGGCCTCTGCAACAATGATGGTGGTATGGGCGGTCAGCGGCAGGTCTGCTTTCAGTGCGCCACGCCCGGCAATCAGCCCGGACAGGGTTTCACTCTCTCCCAGAAAGGCTTCACTTTTCCGGTCGGCGGCTAGCACCATAACCTGTCGTCCCTGTGATACCGCCAGTCCGGCAAGCCGTTCTGTTCGTTCGCGCTGTACCGCTGCGCCCCCACGGCCATAGACAATCGCAAGTGGATCGCGGGTTTCAGCCAGTTCAGCATACACCCCGGCAGCGGCGGCAAGCGTCCCGTTCAGCAGGGCATCACCGGAGACAATCGCGCGACCGGAATCCATATGCTCCCGCGCAAACTGGCGAACCGTCAGTTCATCAAGCACATGGATATCAGACGTGAAAATACCCTTATCCTTATCGAGGGCAATAAGACGGCCCTGTTCAATGGCGGTATCGATACCCGTTCTGGCCCGCTGCACCATATCCTTTTCCGCTGGCAGCAGTGACACAACGGCGGTCAGCACTTCGCTGTAGGCAAACTGCGCTTTTTTATCACTGAGAGACGACAGCGCCTGCGTGATGGCCTCTTTCAGGGCAGGTTCAGCCGTGAGTGTCACGCTGGCCGGAGAACCCGCTTCCGCTTCGCCGCGTTCTGCTGCCTGCGACCGGCTGCGTTCACGGGCAGCCCGGATCGTCTTATCCGGATCAAAGTCGTAGTCCGACAGCACCTTATCCCACTGCTCACGTCTTGCGTCCCCCTCGACGAACTCTTTGTTTTTACGGGTATCCAGCGCCGCGACCGAGCGGGAACGGGGGCTGGCATCCCGCCCTACGGCATCATCAATCTGCGCGGTTCGCTGAGAAAAGGCATTGATAACCTCCCGTGGCACTTCGGCCAGTTCGTACATGCCGTGCGGCCCGCTTCTGACCGGCGTGTAACCACAGTCTTCCACCATCGGGCGTAAAAACTCACGATAAAGCTGCCCGTAAGCGAGCTTCATATCGTAAACCTGCTCACGAATACCGCTGCGCTGGCGGGTATCACTCCCCAGCGCGTGCCACTTATCATCATCAGCGCGGGTGACATTGAACAGCAGGCCGTGCGAGTGGAGGTGCATTTCACCTTCACGGTTCGTATCATGCGTATAGAGTGCGGCAACCATGTTACCGGTCGTCACCGTAGTGGTGACACCGTCACGGGTCAGGCGGGTATTGACGCTTTTCTCCACTTCCAGCATCGCCAGCCTGACCGCCTCATTATGTGCATCAATCAGCCGGGTATACCCGCCCAGCAGCGCAAGGATGGAAAGACTTTTTGGCGCACCAAAGGTCAGATCCATGCCCGGACGATTTGTTTCATTACCCGCAATCTGGCGGGAAATCACCGTGCCATCGGTCAGATGTCCCCGGAGCATTTCATCAAAAACTTCCGGGACGACTGCTCCCTCCAGTCCCAGCATGGCCGCACCTTTCCCCAGCCAGTGACCATCGGCATTTTCCAGCGTCTCAAAGTTGGCTTCACCGCCATAATATCTGGCATCGCCATGAATCGGTTCAACTGAAAGCATCACAACTCCATATCAATTTCATGCGACTGGTGGTGATTGATATTCACCTCCTCACGGCGTACCTCATCACGGGTGCCGTGCTGCATCTCCTGCTGCCAGGCTTCATACGCCTCCATATCGATAACCTCGCCATCCGTGCTGATGCCATGAGGTATTTCGTTCTCACGGCCACCGCCACGGGCGGGTTTATCCGCCACGGCGGGCTTTTCACCAGACGGGCCGGCTGAAGACGGATGTGGCCCGGTGACAACCGGTGCAGGCGGCACGCTTACGGGGGTGCCCGCCGGTGCCGGATCGGTTTTCACCTGAGTGTCGGAAGGGATGAACAACTTTCTCGCAGCCTCACGTTCGCTGCTTTCCTGCTGACTGATTTCCTGCTCAATTTCAGGGTCGAGAGACGTTTTCACGTCACGCTCCAGAATGCCTTCCGCGACTTTAGGCAGGGGCTGGTATTTCAGGGTGAGGCGAACAACGGGATATTTGCCGGGAAGCGTGACGAAGCACTGAAGGTCTTCCAGTCCCTGAACGTCTGAATAGCTGACTATCGATACCCGTTCTTCGTCTTTGCCGTAGCTGATACCGTCGCGCACTTCATCCGTACCAAAGCTGGTCTGTTCAGAGAAACGCTTGCGGACGGTCTGGCCGATATCTTCTTCAACAAATTTCGCGATGGCCGCGCTGGGTGAGCGGAAGAAAAATTTGGTATTCAGCAGGTCATAGATGGCGGCGGCAAATTTGGGGCCATAAGTTTCTTCGAGCTGCGCATAGGACTGGAAACCCAGCACAAAGCAGCCGCCATATTTGCGGGCCTCAGCAATGATGTAGGGCAGATTAGGCAGCTTATGCAGGGAGGGCAGTTCGTCATAAAAAAACCAGACGCGCCGGTAACGATTCTCGTGCAGAGACAGAAGATGGCCGGAAGCAATCCCCAGCCACATTGATATCAGCGGCTTCAGCGATTCATGGTGACGCTGGTTGGACGTGATAAACAGCCACCCGCTGCGCTTTTTATCGCTGTTACCCTGCATCCATTCACGAATAGTGAACGGTTTTTTACCTTCGCGATCGATACCCTGCAAATAGCGCAGCGACTTCACATAGTTGGTGAGAACGCTTCGAATCGAAATGGCGGTTTTCTCAATGCTGCCGTCAACCAGTGTAGAAGCAGGCGTTCCGGCCAGGAAATCACGCAGCTTGTCGAGCTTAATCGCCAGCAGGGTACGCAGAAAGCTGTTATACGTTCGCTTCTTATCACTGCGCATCTGCTCCGCACCTTCAGCAAAAATCGTTCTGGCCGAACCCTGCCAGAAGGGATCGCCACTGCTTCCCATAGGAATAAGCGTTTCGGTGACAGCTTCCAGATCGGGCAGGGTCGGGCATTCAGCCCACATATCCCAGTTGGCACAACGCCTGTCCATCGGGTTAAGAAGGGTGTCGATGGATTCGTCGAAAAATTCCTCTACAAAGGTATTCCCTTTGTCATAAATAATGACGGGAACACCGGCCTCACGTAACCGAAGTAGTTTTTTCCGCATCAGCGTGGATTTACCCGTACCGACCGTACCTTGCATGGCGAAATTCTGTATTTCCGAGTCTTTAACTATCGGCAGGCCGTCAATCACGATATGTGAAGCTGTTCCCCGCCTGCGCATAAGGCGGGCAACAACTTTGGGGTTGTCTTCCAGGATACGGCCACCGGTGATTTCATCATCACTGGCCTTTTTACCGACCCGCCCGATGTACCAGAAAATACCGATAACCACGATAAACGTAATTATCGACGCAAAAAGGCCGGAAAGAATGAGTTCATTCCGCAGTGTGATGCCACACCAGACGGTGTACTTATCGGTGAGGATTTTATCGTAGGTATAATAAAGGGTATTCCCGTAATACCTCACGGGGTAAACGGGCGGCTTTCTTATAATAGAGCCAAACGGTATTAATGTATGACTCCACCAGTAGACCAGACCATTAAGAAAGGTTTGAGTGTTGAGGCGAATATAAATAATAAAACTTAAAAGCCCCAACCAGCCCAGAAAGACATAATAGAAGAGTATGTTATTAACTTGCAGGAACATCCGGAAACGCATAAACGTGACCTGGCCGCCCTGCGTAATATCACGGCCTTTAAGACTCATCTTTTTTCTCCGACGAGAGGAATTACCCTGTTATTTTTTGCGAGCGATTAACGCGGACGTAGAGGTTATAAATAAGGTTGGCGTAATGTTCACGCTTACCGGCATTCTTATCGGAGAAACCGGCGTTGTATGAACCCAGACAGTGCCAGTTAACACCGCACGTCCGTAAATGCTTTGCGAGTATCCATGCACCGATCTGCACATTCAGACACGGGTCATTCAGTAAGTCCTGCGGGGAGCGGATAACCCCCATTCTGACCAGTTCAGGAATATGCCTGCTGTTTATCTGCATCAGGCCATAGTCTTTACCAAGTCGCGGGCCGTTATCATTGGTGATTCGTGGATTGAGGCTGCTTTCCTGCATGGCAATCGCTTCAAGCAGCATCGGATCAAGGTGGTAGCGTTCTCCTGCCTGCACGAAACAGAACGCGCTGACATTCATTGAGTACAGGTAGACCGCCACCAGTATCAGTGATTTAATGAGTCGCATAGATTTATTCCACAGGAAAAGCGCAGCCGGAAGGACTGCGCTAGCTAGATAATTAGTAGCTGTTCACCATCTGCTATGACTGTATTAATGACAAATGGTGATTTAGAGCGGTTAATAAAAGATTGTTGTTTCAGAACCGGTTATCATCAAATCCATTACTGAATGAACTACCATGATCTATTGAATTACTATCAAGGCTACTAGGTATAGTAGTATCGCTCGAAAAGTGACTATCATGATTCAAAGAACTTCCATAAACATCACCCCCGGCGTCAAAATAATCACTGGTCATAGCCAGCCCCGTTGCTGGATTGATCTCATTAGAATGGGAAGTCGGTACGGAATGCCCCCCAGTTTCAAAAAACGTTATATGATGTTCAGCGATACTCATTGCCGTAGAAATCAGATTATCAGAGAATAAATCCGAACGCCCAGAAGACAAAGTTTCAGTAAGAACTCCGGTAGCCATTCTAGATGCAACAGGATAAGAAACCTTCCCCTTAAAGCGATTTTTTACTTCATTTTTTATTATATTCTGCACTGTTAACTTAATGATCCAATCAGGAGCCTTACCTTTTACCATCGAGTGAACATCTTCATTCCGATAGTTATTCCAAGCGAATAACAACAAAAAAGATACAAATAATATTCCTAGCAAGCTGTAAAGAGCGATGAAGTAGCACGGGTAATCTGTGTTTTTTAATGTTATCCAAAGCATACATAAAGGAACACAACTAACCATCAAAAATAAATGAATACTTCTATGCTTAGGCAGTAATAACAAATGTACTACACTGCAAAATATTCCTGCAACCAAGAAAACAATCAGCGAAGTGATGTAAAATGAAAATATACTTTCAGAACCTATAAAACCTATCAAGTACAACGATATAAATATTACTGGTATCCACCAGATGGTTTTACTTCCCTTCTTTATCCATTTCATTTTTCATCCTCTTTGCGTTATTTGCAAGGTCACCCGGATTCTCAACCGATTGATTGGCCTGATGGCTTACCGATCTATTATAGCTATCAACAAACTTGCCATCAGCCTTTCCATGCTCATTTTTTAGTCTATCGCTTTCTCGCTGAACATCACCGTGACCTTGCTCAATATTTGCTCCGGTCTGTTTAATAACACCCTGGTTTCTCGCCAGGGAATCATCAACGCTCTGCGTTATATTTCCGTTAATGCCTGCGGATTGCGCCCTGCGTTCGATCTCCTGCTGGCCTGAATTAATCGTTCCGGCAGAGTTTCCATTTGATGGCTTAACGTCCGACATACCGTTCGCCAGTGAGGCGCTATTGCTGTTGAAATCACCCTCAATCCGCGACCGCAGCTTTTCTTCCACAAAACTATCTGCCAGGGCTTCACGTTCGTGACGCACATTTTCATCAGCGGTATTAGTAAGAATACGACTGGCATCCCCGGGTGCTTTTTGCTGAACATAACCCACAAACTCCTGAGAGAGATTGCTGGTTTGCTGTGCCGTTTCGCTTTCCGACATTGACGCCACTTTACTGTACTCATGGCTGCGGCTCACACTGCTGGTATATTGCTGGTACTGGCTGTCAGCAACACTCAGTGTTGTGCCAATCTGTTCAAGTTGTGAGGCCGAACTGTTATCGTTACGAACAGCAGAATGCGAAACGCGATAACTCTGAAGTATCTGTTTTCCTTCACGGAAATCACGTACGTTTTTAGCATCTTCACTACTGGAGTGGTCTGTACTTCCTGTCTGTCGTTGATCAGCGGAACTTTGACTACCAGTACTCACATTGCCTTTAACGCCGCCTTCAACACTCACACCAATTCCCAATGGTTTGAATCCAGCGGATGCAGAAGTAGATGCATAAGCTTCAAGGCTCCTGGATTTAGTCTCCATTTCAGCCCATGCCTGTTGTTCACTGATACCGTGGCGTTTGGCATAGTCTTTCGCCGCAGAGATCATCGAGCTTACCCCTTTGGTAGCCTGCGCCGTTTGCGAATCATCCGTGCTGGTATTCATTGTGTTGCTGTTACCAGACTGCTGAGAAAACTGCTGTGCCTTATTGTAAGCGCTGTTCACCGCATGATTGAAACCATGCAACGATGTTTCGGCCTGCACCTGACTTTCTCTTGCCAGCCTCTGTGCGGAAGAACTCATTGCGCGGCCAAAATTTAAATCCATCGGTAGTTTAGATGTGCCTGTCGTGCTGTTAACTATCGTCGTTCCGTCAGCCGTCGTTCCCTGCATAGAGCCATTCGCCAGTTGCTGATCGGTGCGCCCGGATGCATAGCTACTGTTCGTATCCCATTTAAAACCCTGAACATTATCCGTCTGCATATTGTTAAACGCATATGTACCGTCAACGGCCTGGGAAGATGCCTGGGAGGCTACGCCCTGCGTCATGTTACTGAGATAGCTGCCCGCCTGCGAAACCACACCGCCCAGCCCCTTCACCATGCCATAAGCGATAAAGGGAATAGAGAGCGAAAGCCAGCCCGCCGTTGACGCGATCATCGAATGCTGCTGCTGAATCTGAGAAAGATTGGACAGCGTAACGTCATAAGCACCACCGGCTTTCAGATAAAACGTCATGGCATTATTCAGTATCGCAAAGAGCAACGGCCATGCCTGAAGGTAGGCCAGCGTAAAAATATACCCCTTGAGAACAGTCCAGGTGAGCGTGTTAATAATAGCCAGCACGATCATCACAGGGAAAAGCCCGATCATCATACCGAGCAGGACAGTCTGCATGATTGGCAGGTACTTCATCGCGATATTGGCGCTGACAGACTGCTGCATGATTTGCTTCTCAGTAGCCGTTTCCGTCGCAATATTCATCATACTGGCGGTATCGCCATTCCGTGCGGCATAAGCGCTGATCCCTTTGCGAAGTCCATTCATCACAACATTCTGTTTAATAATGCCGCTCGCGCTGCTACCAGCATTATAAAAATAACCGTAGCTGTCACCCAGAAGGGAGGCAAACAACTGCTCACGGTTAGTCTTAGCACCGAACAGTTTCAGCGCCCAGTACGAGAATGTTTTGCCACCGCCAGAAGAATCAGTACCTATCTGCTGTTGCAGGGTCACTGCGGCCTGCTGGCAGGTCTGGAAGTTACCCGCCTTATCGAATATTCCCCGTAGTGGGCTGGTTTTTTCAAATATCATCGAATACGGATCGGTACTGTTCATCAAATCTTCCATTGAATACTTATGATTCAGGAAGATGTCGCCTATCACACAGTTCTGAACATAATCAGAAAAAAGTCCAGCAATCGTACCGTCAGCGAAGGTAAAACCGGTACTGGCCTTTACCAGTTCGGAGCCAAACAACATCCCGGTTTTGTTGTACGACACCGCATCAGGGCGATGGAAAACCTCCTCATAGCTCTGCGTCAGCGCATACCCTATCGATGTGATAAATGACGCCGGAATAGCCAGCCCGCCAGGCACATTGTCCACCTGATGAACGGCTGTCGGATCGGTAATATCGATAACCTGCACCGAATGTTTATTGGCGATGAGCACACCCGGCACAATAACCATCACCGCCACCCATTTGATGAAGGTCAGTACATCTTTCTTCTGTAACCAGCTCCACACCACGGCGAGCACAGAAAAGATGGAAGCCCATTTAATCAGGGTTCCCCAGGTGGCCGACGCGGTTAATACCGCCACGGCATTCAGCGAGTCAGCCAGCCAGTCACCGCCCGTAATGGTATAAATCACCTGCATAATTACATACCTCCGGAAAAGCGATAGTTATTCTGATAGCGGTCAAGCAACCGTCCGGACAGTTGCTGACGCATGTAACCCATCTGACGTTCAACAACCATTAATGCATCCTGCTGTACCTGAACCCTGGACTGCATGATCGCCAGTTGACGGTTCGCGTTCTCCATACTTTCCTGCAACGGCTTAAGCGCACTGTCCGGATAACTTTTACTCGCCAGCATAACGCGGGCCTGCTGCATCACTTCCTGCATGTACTGGATGAGAATATCGAAGCTGATGTAATCAGAAAGCTGATAGATGACCGAATCGGAGACGCCCAGAGAAAGGGGGTCAACGAGGTAACGCAATACCGGAACAGAAGTGGACGTAATAAAGCCTTTTTCCTTTTCCGTCAGTGCCTCATCGGCATAGGCTTTACTGCCGATACTCTGTAACATCTTATTGACCTGACCGCTGAGGGAGTTCTCCGCGCTGATCGTCACTTCGCCAATCGTTGCCTTCAGGCAATCACCGTCATTGCAGGTATAGATTTTGGCCGTACCGCCATGCAACAACGCATGGATCAGGTCTTCATTTGTCGTCATAGCCGTAAGGGGCTGCGGCTTACCATCATCATCAAAAATGAGGGTGCCGGTAATACTCATGGCGAACTCTTTTAACTCCTTGTTTCCGCTGAATACCTGATTTTTTTCCAGCGATTCCCATATCAGATTTTTGTTACGCAGCACCTGGTCTTTCATATCAGCCCCGGCTTTATTACTCATATTTTTGTACTGACCGCCGGTGCCGCAGCCCTGACGCGCCGCCGCCCAGTCCGAGAAGAAATTGGAATCGCTGCCGATAGTCTGACAAACCGCGCTGGCGTTCTCCTGCGTTTCCGGCCACAGACCGCCGACGATGCCTCTTGCAGCCTGACAACTGCTCATATTGGAACTGTTAACATCGGACGCCAGTTTCTGGAGAAAATCCTTTGCCGACGCCAGTTGCGGGGTCACTGTCTTCAGGGCCAGGTCGAAGAACAGCCCCGGCGCATTACTGAGAATGGATTTGGCAAACTGAATGAATTCATCCTTGCTGATAAAGGAAAAGGAACCCAGAAACATATCAATACCGCCACAACCGGCGTTCAGACTGGGTAACTGAAGTGACACCAGTTGCACATCTTTCGCGGACGTACGTGCATACAACGCCCCGCCCGTGGCATAGCCTGCCGCCTGTCCCTGCCAGACCTTTGGGGTCGTGGTGTTCTGCTCATAGCCCAGCTTGCCAAAGAACTTGTTCATGTCATCATTAAGGCTTGCTCCGGCTATCAGCGTGTAAAAGCACAGCGCCCCGGCCAGCACACTTTTTTTCAGAATGCTGCTCATCGGGTTTCTCCATTATCCATCGCAAAGCGCAGCACTTCGTCTAGCCGCGCCATAAAGGCTTCACGCTCACTTTCCCCCTGCTGAAGGGGGAAGGTTTTCATGTTGTTAACGTTCACCAGAAACAGCGTGGGCGTGGCAATAGGCAGGCCCTGCGCAAAGAATTCAGTGATCACCATCGGCGGGGCCGGAACTGCCTGCGGCCATGACGCATCGCCCCGGCCATCCAGGGTGTAAGGGAAAACGGAAAAGCCGGTGTCCTTAGCAATAGCTTTCAGAACGGGATCGAAAGCATGGCAATGTGGACAGGAAGACGACATAAAGAGGACGATTTTCCAGTCCCGAAGATTTACCTGTCGCCCGTCGCTGAGTCGGTGTAAAACCGCTGCGGGTTGAGTGGCAACCGGTACGCCGATGCTCTGCTGCGTGTGTTTATGAGCTTCGAGCCTGGCGATATCATCCCAGGTTGTGGCATTGACGGACGCGCTGGCCGTGAACGCCAGCAAAAGGAAGGGAAGTGCAGGAATACATCGCATAAATTCACCTGTATTAAAGAGTCGTTAAATCAGGCTGTCGTGACGGCGGTATCCTCTGGGCAGAACACGGCAGCACCGGTGCAGCTATAAGGCACCCGTCTGATAGTTGAAGTGTTTTTTTCGGCTCCGGGCCGGGGAGTCAGAATTGATTCTGGCTCAACGGCCCGGACGACAAGCGAAGCGCGGCAGTCTGACGTTCAGAAGCCAGGGGCGAAGTCGGTTGCCACAAGAAGGAATTGCGAGGCTAAGTCTTCCTGTGAATGGAAGCCATACGCCAGAGGCTGGTAAGCCTCCGTGCGGGGGTTCACAAGGAAAAGCGCCGGATAATGCGTGATATGCATGGCGTCAGTCTGCCCGGCGTCAGGGCGCGACCCCGGCAGTTCCGGCGCAAGTTTGCCATCAACCGACACATAGATAAGGTTGATGCCATACTCTTTAACGAAAGAACGCACTACAACGCCCATCAGCACATCCACCGGCTCTTTTCCCCGGTAGAAATAAAACAGCCCGTTATCCGCAGACAATTTAACAATGGCCTCTTTTTCGCGCTGGCGTTGCATCGCCTGACGGGTACTGGCCGTTCCGTTGTAATGGCTGTAACGCAGGTTGTAATCCAGTTCGGGAAACTTCAGCAGCGCCTCTTTTGAGGACTGAGCAAACTGCGACGATTTTTCCGCCCAGAAATCCTGTAGCAGTTTGTATCGTCTGAAATTTTCAGCAGAAGGGAACATAATCGCTTTATCGAGCGCGGCCTTCGTCGCTGCCTGCAATTTCTCTTTCAGTTCCGTGGCATTTTCCGGTGATATTGCTGAGGGAGGCGGTGCTGACGGCTGCTCGTCCTCGTCAGGAGATACTGGCTCGTTGTACCAAATCCAGCCCTGTGCCTCACTGTCGGGAAAGCCACCAAGCCGGGTATCGCTGGCCTTGGCGTGTCCCCCGATGAACCCGGCAGCAGCGAGGATCAGATAACAGGCTTTTCGCATCAGTGGCTGCTCCCCTGGTCAAACATGGCTTTCATCCGCTCTTTCATTTTCTCCATCTGATTATTGTCAGCGGGAATATCACTGCCACTGTTCAGATCGTCATAAAACGCGGAGAAATCGACTTTTGAAAAATCTATCTTCTGGAGTTCTTCCGGCGTAATCCCCCGGCAGTCAGGTGACTTACCTGAACCAAACCCGATCCCGAGCTGCCATGAACGCCCCTGTTGCTGGACGATTTGTGCCAGTTTGGAATCAAACTCACAGTAACCCCGCTTTTTCTCGAGACAGATACCCAGCACTTTTTTACTGCAATATTCCCCGACATAAACGGTCAGGCGCTTTTCCTTCGCCTTACCCAGGGCCTTTTCGTCACTGCTACAACTGGCAAGCCCCACGTCCTGCCCCCAGCCTGAATCTTTACAGCAGTTGCTGAACCCGGCGGCAAACTTCTTGCAGGACACACCCTTGCCCGTGAAGATTTTCACATCATTGCTATTCAGTTCGGCAACGTCCTTTCCTGCCGCCGCGACCGCCGCCAGTTCCGATGCCGCTTTGGCAAACATGTCGTTTTTGCCGTTGTTATCCAGCACGCAGCTTCCGTCAGTACAGAAAAGTTCATCACCGCAGACCTGGCCTTCTCCTTTCATCTTCGTTTCACATGAATACGTGATGTTGGCGTGGAGACAGGCACCGTCCCCCTGATCCACACACTGCTGATTGACGACATTACAGGCCGCATTATTGAGATAGACTCCGCAGGTTCCCTCACTTTCGCTCTGGGTCAGATAGCTGTCACGGTAAGCCCAGCAGTCCTGATGAACAACATACGGCTGGCCGTCAACCGTCACAGTTTTATCGCCGCCCGGCTCTGTACATTCCGTTCCGGTCAGACTGCCTTCGGCTTTATCAAACGGACAATTCTCTGACCAGACCACTTCCGGCACCCAGACCTGCGTATCAGTCAGCATCTGCACATCCAGCGTCAGTACTTCTTTGCCATTACGCAGGTTATTAATCATCGTGTTAATAGCTTCATTGAGGTGACCGGATGTCTGAATAGCAATGTACATCACGAAACCCTGCCCTGCCGTTACGCCAGTGTTTATCACTGGCAGGCTGGCCGGTAACTGCGCGGCTTTTATTACTGCTGATCCACCAAAAACAGTAATTGTCAGAGGCATCCCTTCATAAGAGGGGAGCGCCGGATAGACTATTTTCACTGAAGCACTGGTGATCGTGCCTGTCTCTGGCAGGGAAAAGTCCAGCCTTACCTGATTTCCCTCCCGGCTGGCCGCAGTCAGCGTCAGAGGATAATCTTTATTCACACGGTTAGTATTGTAGTGACCTGATATTGCCGCCGTTCTGGTGCAGTATTGCTGAACCTGCAAATCCCGGTCACAGACATAATTAGTGAATACGCTTTTCTCGAATTCTTTGGACTCACACAGTTTGGGGTCGAATACCGTTTCAGCGTTATTCTCGGCATTGCGGCCATTATCCAGAAACGGGGAATCAGCCGTTACCATATCTTTAGGCTGCTTACTGATAGAATCGGTGACGGCCTTACCCCACTCGGTATTGTTCAGCGTATTGCTGCCCGGAGAGGTTAAATCAGTACCCGAACTTTGCACGCCACCGTAGTACTTCGTTGCATCCGGACTGCTGCTGTAGTCAGGCAGGTTATCTGCTGGTTTAAATGACTTAAAGGTATCAAGATCCTTTCCCTTCATCCCTTTAGCATAATTCATACCACTGTTAAAATCGTCGTTCGCCGTGACCGGAAAGTTAACGATAAATACCGCCATCAGCGCTATCACTAACCACAATAATTTCATTGTGTGGCCTCCTTCAGTGCAGCCCTCGCCACATCAGCACAGTCCCCACCTTCAGCAACCTTACGCAGCAGGCCATCAATGCGGATATCACCGGATACGCGATCAATCTTATTTCCGCATGTCACAACCAGTGCCGGAACAGCGGTTATCCCGTACTGCCGGAAGGCTTCGGGGTTTATCTGAACGCCCCCTTTATTACTGCCTTTTGTCATTTCAAAAATTGTATTCGCCGTCTGCCGGAAATCGTTATTAATCATCCCGCGAATATTTACCGGAACAGCAAACTGAGCGGCGTTATTCAGCATAATGGCAAGACCACTTCGGGGAATAGAAAAAGAGACGAAATATTGAATGGTGGGCTGCGGTTTTTGTGCGGCCTCCTGATATTGCATTTGCTGCTTTTGCTGAAGGTTATTGATGAAATCTAAATTATTTCTGGAGACTCCCTTATTCTGTAACTGCTTTATGAAGTCAGGTGCTTCCACCTTTTGCGCCTGAGATTCAGCCGATTGCATCCTGTCAATAAAATCCCGGTCTTCAGATATTGTCCCTGCATGAGACAGGCAGGGGAAAACCGCCATAAACAATACAGGCAGGCATTTCATAATTAACACTCCTGTTAGAGAAAGACGCAGTTACGCTTACGCCACATTAAATAACCGTAATTCTTCTTGTCATTGGGGGTGAGGTGTCCTGTCTGCCAGGTCAGCGTGCTCTGCCCGAAAGGATGGCAGGCCAGCGGATCGGGTAGCGTATTCACCATCTGATATCGCCAGCGGCTTTTGGGGATAATGGGTGAAGGGTACTCAAAACACACCGCCGTATCCGCACCCACGCTCTCCATCACCAGTCCTTCACGGTGCAGCTTGAAGGCCATTCGCTCGGAAAGCAGCACCGATGACTGCGCAGGGCTGTATTCATTGGTGACTGTGCCGGTAAAAGGATACAGCGAGCCGTGACTCCCGGCACACCAGAACAGCGCATCGATGGGCTTCACCAGGCTGGCGGCGGCATCTGCGGCACAGGCTCCCTGTGCAATAACGTTACCGAACAACGCCGCTTCAGGGTTAATAATGAGAGACAGCTGATCGTCATTCCACATCGGGTCAAGCTCAGTCAGATACCCGATATCCATGTCCCCGCCCTGCAAACAGCCCACAGAAGTAATAATGTTCAGCCAGGCTACCAGCGGGTATTTGTACCAGTGGACGTGATAGAACACGTTTGGCACTTCATTATTTTCCTGCTCGCCCACTCCCATACCGACTTTACCGATATCCAGCTTTATGCCCCCCATATTGACCAGACAAAAAGGGGAACGGGTGACATCGGTGATCGCCATTGGCTCCCAGAAACCTATCGCCAGCCCGATCCGGTAAAACACGCCCATCGGGCATAACTGGATGGGACTGGCAGGATTTTCCGTATCGGCCACATTACCCGGCGCAACCGGTATGCTCCCGATGGTTATCGGAAACAGGCACTCCCAGCAGATATCAGTGATCGGATTAACAAAATGGCCGTCGCAGGCGGCGGCTGAGGCGCTGGCCCTTCCGGGCAGAAAAAGCACCGCACAGATAACCATCAGGGCTGTCGGTAGTCTCACTTCTCGCCCTCCATCGCAAACGTATCCACCCGCAACCGTTGACCGTCAGCGGCTACGGTGACTCGGGCCGGAACAGCGGTAAGCTGAAACTTACGGCTTAAGGTGCCGTTCTGATCAAAGTAAACCTGGGCATCAAGGCTTTCACCGCTGGTTTTAATGTTACCGTTCACCAGGACAATTTTACTGATCACCGTGTCCGGCTTTTGCTGTTTCATCCAGTCAATCTGACGTTTATCGTCGCCGTCGATAAAGTAAAGGGTTTCCCTGAATGGCACATGCTCCAGTGGATTGATTTTGTCGCCTTTATGCGCGAAAACAACGCCCTTACCGTCAGCAATATCTTTATCGACGGTAAACGAGGGGTCGATATAACGGGTTTCGCTTTTATCGGCTAAACTAAGCCCCGTTACCGAAGGTGGCCTGAGAATATGCGCTTTTACACGCTCCTGAACGGCTTTCTGCTCACGGGCAAGCGAACCATCTGCCTCCATCGATTTGAGCCGCTGCTGAATGAACGTCAGCATATCCTGCTCCTGAACAGGGTAGAGATCTCCCCACGTCCCTAAATCCCTGGCTCCCGCTGCGGTGGCGAAAAAAAGCAGAAACATCAGTGATGATGGTTTCATATCAGCCCCCGGAAAACATGTTTAAGATATCCACGACTGCTGTGGTGATACCGACGCAGTGTGGCTGGGACGGATTGGTGTCTGGTTGCGGGACAGTTATCGGGTAATACCTTCAGCCCTGCTTTAATCGCACCGGAAAGATACTGGTGATATTTATCCATTTCACATCCGAGGCCATCCAGTGAATCCGTTTTTTTAAGGATAAACGACAAATTCCTTATGAAGGCATACGTTTCTATCATATAAACCAGATGCCACTCACATGACTGCCTGCATTTATCCAGATGGATATTCGGATAATGTAATTCATCAATTTCCTTCTCAAGGATTCTGATTCTTTTTTCCAACACCTCACCGTAATGAACCTTATTATTCAGGCGATAGCAGAGTCTGGCGACAATCATTAAGAGAACAAAAACCATAAAGATTAATAAAATAACGTCTGTTTTATTCTGCATATGCTTACTCCCTGACGGCCATTCGTTGCGCCACACTTCTCTGAATATCGACGGTAATATCGTTGGCACCGCTGACAACAGCGGGAGTCACCAGGATCAGCGCGTGGTGTGATGCCTGCCAGTCCTCAATGCTGTGGTTAAGGTTTGAGGTGAAACGTTCGGTCAGGGCGCGGCTGGTAGCTTCATCAAGATTTTTACGGGAAGACTGATCCATAAACCGGTCTATCGTCCCTTTCATATCGAACGTCACCACGTCAGGCGTTCTCCACTCAACCATCAGCGCCGAGACACCGGCATTAATGGCAACCAGCACCACGGCCAGCCCGGCTATTCTCCATCGGAACCGGAAGCCGCGTCTGGCGGAATGCACAATGCCGCTACGACTATCGCTGCTGTTTACAGTTTCCATGCTTCAAGCTCCTCCATTTCTTCGGAATAATTGCGCTTCGCCAGCTCATACACCGCATCATGAATGTCCCAGCCCAGCTCCCGCTTTTGCTGAATAAACTCAAAATCGACGCCACGGGAAGAAAACATGGCGCGACTCAGAGGATCAACAAACAGGCGGTGGAAGGAACTTATTGCCCCGATACGCAACATAAATGAGGAAAACCACTGGTCTTTTGCGTCACCAAAACGCTCAATAATCTGACGCTCATACTCGCTGAATTGGCTGGGGTTTCGTTCACAATAGGCTTTGAATTCGGCGGTATCCTGTTTGGCGATAACCTTAAAAGCAGAGTTACCCCAGGCAGCTTTTGCGGCAGACGACGCATCAGGGGAGTCGAAATCCTTGATGTTCTGAGTGATGGTGATGAAGGAACCGTTATGGCGGCGAACGGTGCGATAACCCGTTTCGATAAACGCACCGACCTTCTTGTTTTTAAAGTTAAGCAGCTTCCAGCCTTCATCAATGGCACAGCATTTTTTCAGGTCGCGGGGTGAACGGTACATTTTGTCCTCGATATAAATGATGAGGGAAAACATCACCGCGACGAGCAATGCTGGCCTGTCCTGCAGGCTCCCCATCTCAAGAACAATCATCCGGGCATCTTCCTGAAGCGAGGGCTTATCGCTGTTAAAGTAATCGGCATAAATGCCGCCAGCGCAGTATTTACCCAGCAGCTTGATAATTTCATCAAATCGGCGGGCAATACTGTCGGCCCCGTCCTTTCTTGCCTGAAGAACCGCGCCTTTCAGGAACGTCACCACATCATCGATATGCGCAGCATTTCCCTTCTCCCCCCAGGCATACATCACGCCTTCGAGCAGCAAATCTTCGTGGATTTCATCGAGATTCCCGTCCGGACTTGCCAGCACAGACAACTGATCGCGAATACGCTCACCGGAGCGGGTGATATCCGTGACGTTGGCGAAGGGGTTAAACGACAGTGACGAGGCATCGATGTACGTCCCGCCCATGTTCTCGCAGAACGACTTATAACCGTCGCCCATATCGAACACCCAGACCAGCCCCCCGCTGTCCAGTACGCTGCGTAAGATAGGCTGCACCAGACCCGTTTTACCGGCACCGGATGTGCCGGTGACGCCCATGTTGTAGTTGGTGTTCCCCATCCCTTCACCAAAAATATCCATGAAGGCAAGCTGGTTACGATAGCTCGGAGCCAGCAGCCCCTTCTGGCACAGCCGGTTATCCGCGATCACCGGCATAAGATTAACGGCCTGAATACTTTCGCAGCGGTTAGTCGCGCCCGATGCCTTCAGATCGCTCCATAACCCTTCAGACGCCATAAAGGGCAGCATCGACATCCAGTTACGGTGCTGCATGTACTGGGGTGAGTAGAGTTCCAGCCCGTTCTTTTTAAACGTATTAATGACTTTCTGCTCACAGGTCAGCGCTTCACTGTCATCGTCACGGCAGAAAACCGTGATATTGAAGTAGTGCCTGACCAGACAGCTTTCATTTGAGAGAAGGCGGCCACGAATGGATTCCCACTCATTGCGCTGATTGGTCAGGCCGGGCAGCAGTTTTACCAGCGACCCTTTGGATTTGCTGTCAAGGTCAAGGAACTTACGGTTAGCTTCGTTCTGCGCCGCGACTTGGTCTTCAGCTTCAATGGTGAATGTCAGAACAAAGGGGAAAGGGATACTTAAATCAGGGTTAAGCAGATTGCTGATATTGTCGCCCCCCTGCCACAGCAAAAACAGGTCAGGATTGCCATCGAGCATAAAGTTCATGGCACGGGCCGTTTTCATACTGCCCGCTTTTTCCGGAAGCGTTACCGCCAGCTTTTCCGGGTAGACATCAAAATCAATGCCGTTTTCAACGCACTGGAAATGAAGATCGTCATACTCATTAACCTTAACCTCCGGGCGGAAAAGCTGGTCACAACGGAAGTTGACCAGGCTGCTGGCAAGGCTGACCAGCCCTTCCCGGTTAACCACCTCGGTATAAAGCTTCGCTGAATCGAGCGTCGCCCGGACAACCTTCATAAGATGAGACAGACCGGTAATGGTGGACGCCCTGTTACTCTTCTTCTTCACCGCACAGGCGATATAAAGTGAGTAATTGCGCAGAGTGAGCGGCAATCCGGTAGGCGTGCGAAAACTGTTACGCGCCGCCTGCTGGTAATATGCGCGGGTGACGGCATTAAATTTAACAGCCTGCTTTCCCCGCCAGGCGAAGTCCGAAAGCCCGTAATCCAGTTCTTCACCGATCACCTGGCTCGACACAAGATGGAAGCTGATAGGGGTTTTACGGGGGAGTTTACTTTTCACCAGATCGTTCAGCACATCGACAATATGCTTATTTGCCCCAATGAGTGGCGTCGCTTTAAGCAGAAACCCGACCGTACCTTTATTGATGAATAACCCTGATTCATCGTCAAATTCACGATAGGGAAGCAGGTTAGATAACTGCGGGTAGGTCAGTTTCCCAAGAGAACGGTTTGCATCTGCCGCGCCGCCCGGTGATTTCATGGCATTCTGGAGCCGGGAAAGCGTCTGAGTGAAAATATCAAAATTACTCATTGGCGCCATTCTCCCGGTTTAACCACAAAAGATAACAGTCCCGGCTCATGAAAATTATCCTGCCCGTCAACCCACGGGGCGACCCATACCTTCGCCGTGGATTCAGGCGTTCTTACCGGCTCTGGCAGAAAAGACGCGCGAGGCCCGGTACGGGTGAGAGGAACGCCAGCATTTCCGGGCTTAACCAGGGCGGGCAACGACGTCGCACCCGGCTTTACCGCTGCCTCCTTAGCTTTCTGACGGGCCATGTTGTTTGCGGCGTCAATGGTCATACAACTGTCACTGGAAGTGGCATTACATTCGAAGTCCGATTTAGCACCGGCACAACCCGTAAGCAATACAACACCTGCCAGCAAGGGCATAATGAGTTTATTCATAGTGAGATTACCGACAATAAATTACGCGAGTGAATTGATTCGCTGGCACGAATCAGTGTTTATTCAAGGGGAAACTCTGTTTAACTGATAACGCCCACTGAGTTTGTAAAAATGGACACCTGCCAGGAAGTAAATCCATATACACTTTTGAGATAAAAATCGTACTCTCCCGCCTTCAGTTCAGAAATAACCTTATCATCGGCATAAAAATGTATATCCATCTTCCTGCCTGTTTTCACCACATGCATCAGGATATCCAGCGGGTTATTATTTCCGGCATCAGCAATGCGTTCACAACACTTCATTAATTTATTCAGGTCATTTACGACAATGCCTCTTGAGGACATATCCATAATAAAATCCTTGACAGAAGTTATGACAGTGACCGTATTAGCCATTGAATTATTCATGCATTCTTTATTCGCCATGATGTTCATCTCCGGACTTCAGGATAATCCAGACGTTGCAGTTTTTACGCAAAGTATTAGCGAAGGGTTCCCTGCCTTCACTGCCATACCGTTGCTGTAGCTGAACAACATCAGACTGTGACGGGAGAACAGGCATTATCTGGCTTTGCAGGCAGGTTTTACCCCAGCCAGGTTTGCCCGTAACCATTACGTTACCTACCGCTGATTTATGTATTTTATCGTTCATCTTTAATATCCTCACCCATGCACAGAAAAACAATCACAGGAAGCAGGCCCTATAACCTTCTGAAACAAATCTGACAAAGCGGGTTCCACCATCGGAAACAGGATCACGCTCAAAATAAGAATAATGGCCACACCGATAATTAAAGCAACACCGTACTGAAGGATGGTTTTCATTACCTTATGCTTCCGCCTCACTTATTTATTAGCGCCGCCGGGTATCGCCAGCGGCCCGTTGATACCGTCCGCAGACACAATATCGCCAAGTTTAAACTTTTTAATATCGTTAACCGTATTCTGCGTTTCGTTACTGACTGCGTTTACCGTTTTATCCAGCACGGGTTGAGAACGCTTCTGTTTTGCTCTTAATATCTCCGCTATCGATTGGATCTGGAAACCATCATTGAAAACCAGCGTCACTTCATTCCCTGCGCCGATAGGAATAACAGGATGATATTGCTCCGCACGCTTAATGTAATATTCAGAGAGTGTCTTAGCCGCCTCACTGGTGCCGCCGCCAATACCACTTTTCATGATATCTCCCGCGCCCGGCGATGCTGTTGCGCCTACACCAACGGTTGTTGATCCGGCACTCTCAATACCTTTGCCAATACCGCTGAGAAAACCTGCCCCCCAGGCGAAACCGAGCACCTTCCCGTTACGCATGACCACTTCGCCCTTGATGCCATTTTTCCCCATAAAGGAAACATGACCTTCAATTTTTTGGTCGATAACGTCTTTGCCAATATTACAACTCAGTTTTCGCGTTCTGACTTCCGCCCGCTCACTGGACACATCACCGTACGCCTCCAGCGTGACAAAGCAGCCCGTCAGATCGTAATCCCTGTCATTAGGCATCTGGACTTTGCCCGTTAAACGCAACTGCATAGGAGAGGTATTCTGCGACCCCGTTACCGCAGCGTTGGCATCAGCCCCTTCAATGACGACGGATTCCGCATAGCTTCCGGAGGGAATGTAGGGGAAACTAAAGGCAGGAGCCTCGGCCTGCTGAGTAAAGGTCTGTCGCCGCAGCCCCTCCTCACGCGGCGCGATCATTATCTGCCCCGGAGGAACATTTCCCATCCCGTCATAACGGTAATTACTCTGCCCCTCCTGCATGGGTGCGGTAGTACTACCCTGGATTACTTTATCAGCAGGAGCACCGGCAGCATTAGCATTTCCACGATCCCCGGCCTCCCTGCTTTCGTCCATCGTCTGTACAAGACTGGAATTGGTCTGCTGAACGTCATTAAGCTGTTTTTGCAGACTGACGTTATTATCAGATAACGCCTTGATTTCTCTCTCCATTGATTTGAATTTTTCATTCACCTCCTTACCGACACGTTGCGCCTCAGTAATAGCATTCTGCTGAACCTTATCGTCAAACGTGGCATTAACAACGCCCGTCATATCCGGTGCCGGTTCACCGGGAGGGGGAGACAAAGCCTGCCGCTTGGCCGCAGTGAAATACCACGCGGTTCCTCCGGCACTGAGCGCCAGTAAGACCGCTATAGCGACTATCGCGACCTGCTTTTTTTTGGTCTGGATGTTGACGTTTTTCACGGATTCACCTCCAGATCACGGATGAGGTAAAGCGAAACCGTTGCACCGCCCGGCAATACAGAAGAACGGGGCCAGAACATGACCGAACGTACTCCACGGCTCGCATAATCGCGTTCATTAAGTGATAAACCCCAGGAATTGGGATTCGTGAGCCGGTACTTTTCAACCCGCAGGTTGCCGCCATCCCAGACCTGTAAACGTTTTGCTCTTACTGGCCCGGAGAAACTGGCATCGCGCTCTTTGTCATCAACCAGGGAATAGCCATCCGGAATGTTACCGGTCAGTACACCTTTACTGAGAGCAAGCAGAAGCGACTCATAAGGATTGCCTTTCTCCCAGACTTTTGTTGCCGGGTGAGATACCGGGCTAAGTGGGGCGATCCGGTACACACGCCCCTGCCCTTTCACTGGCGTTGCCCGGACTGAAAATACCTGACCAGATTCAGTCTCGATAACAAAGGTAAAAGGCTTTTCGGTTGCCACGCTAAACATCACGGCCCCGTTACCTGTTTTCTCCGGGTCAGGTACATCGCTGGCTTTGCTGGTTAAAGCAGTGATCCTGTCGCCCTGAACCATCAGCACATTGGCACTCTCTCTGCTGACTGTCATGGTAAAAGTACTCCCATTTTCACCACGCAGCTCTGCCGCGCCGGTACTGGCTAAAGCGGGATAAACAACCATGCCGGACAGAATACTGAGCACCAGAAGCGCTTTATTTTGCTTTCGCATCATCCACCTCCACAAATTTCTCAATACTGGTCACTCCGGCCCGATAGCTAAGTTGCAGCCGGTAATGTTTGATTTCCTCCAGGGGTTTACTGTTACCAATCCAGGTTTTCAGGACACCGCGAATATCGACAATATTGGCCGATGGATAAACATTGATCGACGTCTGATAAAATGCAGACGTCACCGCGTTTTCCTTAATCCGCTTCGCTTCAGCGGCCAGTACGGGAGCAAACTGTTCATGGGCTTCAGTTCGCACGTAGGACAGAAGAAAACCGTGATTCATATCGACTGTTTCAGGTGAAACATTCAGCCGCAGAGAAAGGAAGGAAAGTGCCATCATCTGAAGATAAGGCGCACTGGCTTGATTTTCAGATACGACAAACGGCGCATCAAAAGCCATAGGTACAACAATTTTCTCACGTTTGTTAATCAACGACCTGTTTGTGACCTCCAGATAAATATTGCTGACGAGTGATAATGCAAGGAAAGATAATAGCCCGACGATAATGTAACCAACCACTTTATTGCCGGATATTTGTGCCTTAACGGACATAAATACCGCCTGTTATTTTATCCATTTCCGAAAACTGGAATCAGGAATTACTTTATAAACGACACGGAATAACTCTGTAGGCAAATACCAGTACATAAGATTATAAAGCCACATACTCCCCCTCCCCCGTTTCAGCCAGCGAATGAACAACCACATTGTGACGGCAAAAATAAGGCCACCCAATGCATGTTTGTAGTAAATCGCAATAAGAAACGGGGGAACAGAAGGAATAAATTCATCCAGCGGCATGCCGATTATTCTCAATTGATCCCCAAGTGTTTTCGGGAAACGATACTTTTTCAGATCATCCCCCGATTCCATATGACCTCCTGTTTAGCCAATGATGGCAAATGCAATGTTGATGAATACAGACAACACGATAACACCAAAGAGAACTTTGATATTTTTAGAAATAATATAGGCCAGAATACCGGTAACCACCTCACCAATCAGCAGCCACGTCATCATTGATGAATCCTGCCCGAACGTCGCTTTTACAGTCGCATCACCCGGCGCAAGGAGATCTCCGGAACTGGCAGCCCAGCTACCGTGCATCATGACCAGGAACAACGCACCGGTAAGTGCAAACATAACCATAAAATGCATCACCTTTTTTCCTGTCATTTCATTTTTGAACATAGATACTTTCGGTTTATTATTTACAACAACTTCCATTGTTTAACTCCTCTCAAATTAATAAAACAGGGTTATTACAGAAAGCAATATACTTCCTGTAATAACATTGTCTCTGGAGAGATTGAAAAGGAATAAAGACGCCTTTATTCCTTTATTTGAAAACTAATGAATACTGGCAGTAATACTTCCGATCTTACGCCGTAGTGAACGGCAGTATTTTTCAGAAGCTTCAATTTTATTGAGCAATTCGACAATTTCACCAACAGGAGTCTTTTTGTTTTGCCAAGCTCGGCGGTAAGCGATTTTCATTGCCGCTAACTTAATCGTAGCCTCGCGCCATTCTTTCGTTTGCGGAGACATAATCACCTCTCTTAGTGCTTATTCTTTTTCATGACGTATAGACAGATCTTCCAAAATTGATACTCTCGCCAAATCAGTGAAATTATCAATCAAATACTGAACAAGAGTACTACTACGCACCGTATATCCTGCTTCAAAACTTATCTCACGAGCTATCTTATCCATTAATTGATATCGGGCATTGCCAATGTAAACCATAGCAGTAGAAGGTGGCTTCCCTATTTTTTTCATGTTTTTAAAACCCCAAAAGATTAATATTTCACTCTCTTAGAAATGACAATAGCTTTGTGAATTCAGCCATTCTTTCATCTGAAGATCTAAGCTTAACGATATCCTGTATCTTAATAATTAATGCAGGGTGTACATTTATACAATCTACTGACCCATCATCATTATTTAAAGCCTTAGCTTTAGCGCACTCGATTGCTGAAATTACATCTGGAGAGACAACACAAGGTTCAGAACCGAATCGCACGAAACCGATAGCACCAGGCACTTGACAGATAGTAGTGGTATGTAACTGGTTTATATCGAAAGAAAGGAAAAGATAGTTATTAAAAAGAGGTTTTTCTTTAAGCCTGACAGAGTGGCAGTCCGTCCGAAGTTGAACTTTAACCATTGTTGGTTGGTATACCTCGACACCAAGCTCATTCAATCGTCTGATAGTATTTTTAAATCCAGATTTACAATACAGCACGTACCAGCATTTCACGGCTCCTCCTGCTAAAGACAAAATCTCGCCCATTTTTCGCCGTCTATGAACGGAGAAAAATTGAAGAAAGGATCAGGTTTAGTGTAGATTATACTATAACACACAAATGTGTTTTTTCAACAAAAAAACACATTATTGGTGGAGCAAGTGTCATCAGATGTCCAAGCACAATAACTTCTCTAGTAAAATCATTGAATTATCCAGTAAAATCCTGCCCAACATTAAAAATAAGGAGGTCAGGATTGCCAGCCTGACGGATGAAAAACCCGGAACTATCAAAAACTGGCTCTTCAAAAACGCGCTTCCGCCTGAGAAAAAAAAGCTAAAAGTTGCAGATCGCATGGGGGTATCAAAAGAGTACCTATATAGTGAAGATCCCATTCCTGAACCACCAGTGGCGATTTACGACCCAGAAATCAATGCATTCATTATCCCTGTAATTTCTGAAGATAATTTATATAACATAGCGATCAGAGAGGCCCCCACACTCGTTATCGAAAGATATATATTGAGTATAAAAGGATCTATAAAAGACAAAATTCAATTAGTAGAGACGACGTATTGTTTTGAAGTGGAAACTCTAACATTCCCCCCTTTCATTTTTGAAGGAGACGTAATTGTATTTAACCAAAATTTCTGCGGCATCAATGATTTTAGTTTATTTATAAACCAAAAGAAAATAGAGATAGTAAGAGTAGGAAATACCGAGAACGCATATATAAATAAAGAAGGAATGGATATAAAGGCAGGAAAAAACACATTGATACTGCCTATCATTTTAATTATTAATGATGGAGTAAAGCGATGATAAAACGGACTTTTAAGATTCTTAATAAGCTTTTTGGAGAAACAATCAAATCTGAAACAGATAGAATATACCTCCCTATATTCTTTACAATAACTCTATGCATGACAACAGTATTCTTCTTTGATCATGTCACTGTTGATTTTCTTGGGGAACCATTGCATTTTTCAGTAGGATTAGTTGTTTTTCCATTAACTTTTACGCTATCTAATATTATTCAAGACCGTTATGGTCGATTATTTACAAATACAGTTATCAGATATGCTTTTGTTGCCGATTGTATCTTCGTTTTCTGCGGATATGCACTCACATACATAGGCAATAGAGAAGATTACTTTTCTGTTTTCAGCGAAATACCAGTGATAATGTTATCTACATTTTTCTTTGTATGGTTGAGCAACACTATTAATATAGTTACATTTTCAATTTTACAAAAGAAGAAGGTTAACGACTTCGCTAAGTATTCTATTGCCGCAATCTTTGCTGAGAGCAGCGTTAGCATGATATCAATACCACTGATGATGTATAAAAACAACCTGTCAGGAGGTGCATTATTATCAGTGGCAGTTGTTGTCTTTTATAAGATAGTTGTGACTTTATTACTTTCTTTCATTGTCTCACTTCAAAGTTACTTGAGAAACCGCCATCTATAACTAAATCATAACCGGTAATGAAGTTATTTTTTAACAGCATGTCAACCGCAAGGAAAACATCCTCAACTGAGCCACAATTTCCGGTAAGATAGGTACTACTATAATCAGGAAGTTCTCCTTCGTATTTTGTTCTAATCAATGGTGTATCGATTGTGGCTGGAGAAACTGAGTTGATTAAAATCCCAGGAGAGCATTCAACAGCAGCTACCTTTGTAAGGTTAACAATGGAAGCTTTTGCGGCACTGTATGCTAGCATATTTTTACTGCCAAACATTGCTGTAAAACTAGCGATGTTAACAATTTTGCACGGTGCATCACTTTTCATTTCATTCATCATTTTTATCTCTTCTCTTAAAGATAAAAATGTTGGAATGAATATTTTTTCCCATGAATTAATCAAATCAACTTTTCCGAGATTAACGATTTTATCTCTTACTCCTGAAACACCAGCACAATTTACAGCAAACGAATAGTGACTCAAACGGCTAAATGTTTTAGTTACAGAGTCTTCATCTGATAAATCACAAATTATTTGTTCTATTTCACAATTTAATCCATCTGAAATATTTTTATCAATCCCGGTTACGGAGAACCCTAAATCATGAAACCTGTTAGCCAAATGATATCCTATCCCGCTCGCATGTCCTGTAACAATAATTTCATTTCTCACATTAAATCCTTATTTTCTAGACTGACAATAGTTAGGTTGGAATGTAACGATGAAAACATATTTATTCATATCACAACAACTCCTTTCTTTAGAGTACACAATACATCTTGCTTTGAACCCCAAAGAATACATATATCCACTATAGATCAGATATATTATAACCTTCAAAAATCACAACAGGATTTGATCTATGTCATTCATTTTTTGTGGAAAAGGAGAACGTTCAAGAGAGAAAAAATAATTTCTGGTGGTAATATTACTCTTTTTTATTCAAATAAGGATTTCATTTCATTTAACATTTCTAAATTTTCAGAATGTATATCAAAAGATATGACTCATGAAATCATAAACATAATAATTGGAAAACTTGTTGCAAATCCATAATAGTGCACCTCCCACATCTTAAGCAGAAAGTTCTATTATTCACTTAGCTTCATTATTTAATAGTGAAGCCAAATCATTATCAACCTTCTCTCTAATTTGTAATTTAATATTATCATAATTAAAAGATTCCACCCCCTTCACTTCATTAATATTACCAACCATTTGAAGCAGTATAGTTGAAGCATAAGATGTTTTTAATATATTCTCCAGCAACACTTTATTTAATACGGTAGAATCTGTTAAAACATCAAAATCTTCCGTACTTTCAATTTCTTCTTCTTGCTCCCTTTTCTGCTGAAATTCATAAACTCGCAACCCTATATCCAGTAACATTGCAGAAACGGAGGATACGTTAGCTTCGGTTCTGTCAGCACCATCTTCCTTTTTTGCATCAACTATAGCCTGTATTCTTTTATAATTATTCTGAGTTATGTAAACCTGCGCTCTTGGCATTTCGACCACCTTATCCATAGTTGAGTTAGAGTCTGGTTTTATTTTAAACAACGTATAGGCTAGTTGAATAAGACTCTTATAGGAGTCTAACCAGAACTTTATTAGAGTTCAATAGGACTATTACAATATAAAATCAGACTCTAAAAGGAGTCCCAAAAGGGGGGTTAAAATATAGGCCTATGATTTATATATAATAGTTTTATAAGACTCTAAAAGGGACTCTCAGGGGACTATAAATAGACTCTGCTGGGAGTCCCATTTTATGGAGGATTTGCAAATAAAACACACACCATACATACTAACTAATTGTTTAATAAGAAACTTGCAGGATTTTTAAATCCTGCGTCAGGTGTGGTGATTACTGTAAAAGAAGCAGGCTAGTTCTATCATCGGGCACAATCCTGTTCACTACCTGCCCGGTAATTCCATTTCCAATACATCTAACACTTACCGGAGGATGAATAATTCTGTGTGGGGTATTATGGGGATACATTGATGAGGAGTTTACTTCTGGCAGCATTACTCCTGATGGCCTCTCAGAATGCTAATGCAGATTGTTTTGATATGGCGGGCAGAGATTATCATATAGACCCCGATCTACTCAGAGCCATAGCATGGAATGAGTCCCTCTATAATGCCAGCATTACAAGTAATAACTATAAACGTCTTTGGGTCGGGGTTAATGCAGATTGACTCTCAGCGCTTCGCCGAATTATCCCGGAATGGCATAAAGCCATAACATCTTCTTAATGATGCGTGTATGAATATCTACACCGGGGCTTACTATCTTGCAATTGCATTCAAAAAGTGGGGAGTCAGCTGGCAGGCCGTGGGGGCGTATAATGCAGGTTTCCGGAAAACAGAAGAACAGGCGCAGAGAAAATATGTCTATGCCAGAAAAATTGAGGCAACATACCGGGCGATAAAGAAGAATAAAGACTTAGGGCAGACTCTCTCAAAACAATAAAAAAGACCTCGTATTGAGGTCTTTTTTCCATCCTGCCTTTAATCCGTCAATCAATAGCCCGGTAAATTAAATGTGCTTCAGGATGTTTTATGATACTGATGTAGTCTTTCAGTGCATCCTGACGAGCGACGAGGTGCTTACAAACTTTCGAATATTCAGGACCTATATCTGCAACCTGCAGGACAACCAGTTCATGATCATCAATGTAGCAATAATTCCGGCAGCATCAGTACTGACCTCTGCTTCAAAGTAATTGCCAGGAATAATCATGTTATAGCGCTGTTGACCAGCCGGTGCGATATATCCGGTTTGCGCCGTGGTGAATCTGACACAGTTCGGAGCCACATTCCCGCCAGTGCCCTGCGGAATAATCCAGTAGTTCCAGTATCCGCCATCGTAATCTGAATGCTGGCGTAACCAGCTGGCGATCATATTATCAGCGGACGGCGTAAAAAATAGTGCCGGGATAAAATCAAGACGTTCACCGCCATCTGTTACGCAGTAGCGCTGGTATTTATCAGTTTTAAACCGTTCGGCTGATTCACGAGCGGCGGTTTTGACGTTTAATGTGTGCATTCTGGTTTTCTCCTCATTGGGTTATTACATCGTTCGACTTCATCACTGAGCGGCGAAGGGCAATGAGCAGCTGACAGGGAGGAAATAAAGGGGCGCGCAGCGTTTATATACCCCTTTATTTCCTCCCTGCCTGATGCTAAAAGCAGCCCTCCGCGAATTGATGAAATCGGGCGATAGTCACACAAGGAGAATGCACACATCCCGTAACGGAAAATCGTCGCAGGACGAATTACCGTTACGGACACCAGAGTGAAGGAAATGTATTTCCGTCACGGTGAAAGCGGCGCATCCTTTCAGGATGCTGCAAGCGTGAATTTGTATTTGCGTCAGGATGGACGCCCGAAGGGCAGAGACAGCTTGCTGGCTCTGTTCACGACAGCCGTGTCCCTTCAGGGACGACGCCCGGAAAAGAAACATTTATATCCACATCAGTGGAAGAAAGATAAAGATCATCGCCAGCAGGACAATGAGGAATATTAATCACCTGACCAAAAGGCAGGAACTTCAGACTACCACGCGCCGGAATAAAGCAGGCAGCGCGTCAGCGCAGCCTGCTTATTCTGCGCCGCAGGCGCGCGGCCTTTGATGCCACGAAAGGCAGGATACTCCCCTGCCTCTCCGGCGGATTATGCGGCCTTATTCATACCGCGCAAAAATTCGCGCATGGCATTGATACGGCGCTGATCGTCCAGCCGCTTTCCAAAGTTGTTGATGTAGTACACCGGCGTATACCGCACTCTGTTTAACTGCATCGTCAGCGTATTGCCCGTGACCACTTCGGCAGGAATACCCAGCAGGGAAAGCTGAATAAACGCCATATCGGCTGCGATTGGGTCGATATCGATACAACTGCCGAACATATGTTCAGACGGGTTATAGCCTGCCTCCAGCAGATTCTCCGCATACGCTACAATCATCCCCGCCGCACCGCACGCCGGATCGCTGACCGTCACAAACCCTTCGCGGCGTATCGTCTCGTCGACTTTCGGCCTCAGCAGCTTCGCCAGTAGGGACTGGACATGATACGGCGTGAAATACTGCCCGTTCCGGTCGTCGCCCAGCTCAAGCTCCATGAAGATCGCGCCGAGAAAGTCGTGGAATTTCGCCTCCAGCGCGCAGACCATCAGGCCGAAAAGCGCGTGCAGGTTGCTGATATCGCTCCCGCTGTACTTCGCGCAGATTTCACGGCTGCGTTCAATATTCTCCGGCGTTCTGATCCGCGCCATATCAAGCTCGCTGGCCGCAAGCGTGATAAAGTCGCTGAACACCTCCCAGCGTCGCAGGTTGCGGGCGGTGTTCCTGAACACGCTGATAAACCGGCGACGGGCTTCGTCAGTGGTCAGCATCCGGCGCGGCATGATCTGCGCGTCTGCTGTGGCCAATACGGGCTTAACGGGTGTTGCTGGTGCGGCCTCTTTCGCCTGGTCAAAAAAACGGGCAAAACTGAGTTGAGACATAATTTCCTCTCCTGAATGCCGCCCCCTGCGGGGCGGCTCCTCCGTCAGTTATATGCCCGCTTCAGTTCAAGCGTGCGTAACACCTGCCCCCATTCGCTCCCGCGCATGGCAGGAATACGAACGGCGCGGCCCTTTTTCCGGCAGTGCGCAATATGACGACCCAGCGCCCGCATCTGGGTGCTGATTTCGTTACGGTCGATATCACTGCGTCTGATGCGCACCTGTTTTTTTACGGGTTTGTTTTCCGCTTCAAGCATCTGGACATGCAGGGCAGTCGGTGTAACAATCGATGCTCTACTGAAATGATTCATAGATGTTTCCTTTTAGTTGAGGCCGGATTCGTTGCCTCGAAAACACAGAATCCGGCGGGATATGGCAGACGAAAGTCTGCCTTTTTCATTTCTGGCGCTCTGAATCCTCCTTAACGCGTGCCAGAATCTCTGCGTGGTCAAGGTTGCTGTAGTCACGCATCCGGTAATAACGGATGCCGATCCGCGCGTAGATTTCAGTCACGTTGCCGCAGTACATCTCTGCCAGCATAAATGTCTCGCAGTGCCCGTCTTCACTGGTCGCCCAGTTCAGCGGGTACATCAGCCCCAGCGCCTCATGGAAGGCGTGAACGTCGATTTCAGCGGGCGCTTTTACTGCCGCCTTCTCACGACTCAGCCAGTACGCACGCTCTGCTTCGGCGGTGGCCTCCATTCCCGGCAGGGCGGAAGATTCGGTCAGGTGTAAGTGCATGGTTTTCTCCTTCTGGTTAATGGCGCTTATGTCTCGCCGTGGTGGTTATTCGTCGAATGTGATGCCCGAAAAATGCGACATCAGGTGCAGCATGTCGGCAATCTTCGCCCTTCAGGGCGGGGAGCAGTCAATTATCGTGAAACGGACAGGGTTCTCCCCTGTCGTTATTGCATCCGGGGCAGTTTTCCATGTCGTCGCAGGAGGCAGCTAACCGCCAGCCTCGTTGCCAGGCTCCTGACAGTGCCGCAATATCAGCAAACAGATGCGGCAGTGTGGCTATGCCTGAGCGATAATCGTTATATCCTTCGCTCTCAGCCTCAGACTCAGCTTCTGACATTTCATACCCGGCTCTTTCCGCATCAATGACACGCATCACCCGGGCCTTTCCCCACTGAATACGAATATCCAGACCACGCATGGGAGGCAGTTCCCCCCATCTTCCGGTAGTTTCTTGAGCGGCGGTTTTGACGTTGACGTTTTGTGTGTTCATCCTGGTTTTCTCCTGTGGTGATGGTTAATCCATCTCCCTGGTGAGTTCTCTCGCGGCAAGGGCAAAGGAGCAACGGCGAAGGGAGGAAGGAAAGGGGCGGAGACAAAAGTTTTTGCGGCCCTTAGCAAAAAGTTTTGGCGGAGTTCATTACACCCCTTGGATGACGCCCCGACGGTGCTACGACAGGCCCTCCGCGTGAGAACGGACAGGGTGATGGCCTCACCGCGGGAACAGGATGCACACACCCGACACGGCGGAACGGCGGGGCGTCAGCAGACTGCCGGCAGCCTTACCGCCGGCAGGGTGAAGCGGCGCGTCCGTTTACGGACGCAGCAAGCGCAGGGGTTGAGGTTGCGTCAGGATGGAAGCCCGCAGGGCAGAGACAGCCTGCTGGCTCTGTTCACGACAGCCGTGTCCCGTCAGGGACGACGCCCGGAGCCTGCAGACGGACTCACAGCAGAGAAGCAGGATTGAATGATATGGCAGGAAAATCAGTTTGCAGCTCTGAAGCAGGATGCATTTGATCATCCGCTTCCGGTGCAGGCAAAAGGGGATGGCCGGTGCGTCAGCACCGGTTTACCATCGCCAAATCTTTGCAACAGTGCCATTGAAAACACGGGGGCGGATTTCCGCAGCATTACCGAAAATATTGACACCTCTACTCCCGCTGGAAGGATGATGATGCAGATCGCTGGCTCCTTTGCTGAGTTTGAACGCGCCATGCTTCGTGAACGAACACGGAACGGGCTTGCGGCGGCTCGTCAGGACGGTCGGGTTGGTGGACGGCGCCCCAAATTAACGCCACAGCAGCAAAAAGAGATTGTCTTGCTTGTCACATCGGGTCAGAAAACAGGCGCGGATGCCGCCCGGCTGTTCCGTGTTCATCCTTCCACGGTGGTACGACTTCTCGCCAGACACCGGATGTCTGAGATCCGACAGACATAAATTTATGTGGGGATTTACAACAGCAGAGTATGGTTCGAAAATCTAACAGCGATAAGTTACCGGCACTGCGGGCAGAAAATGTCCGGTTAACATTATGGTAACACTGATAATAGGGCGGCAAAATGAAACGGAGCTGGGATATTGATGAGCTGGCAGAACACTGAAGTTTGAAGAAAATCGGGTCGCTGTCCCTAATCGCTACGGCAACTATTTAACAGGTAAGTAATTTTTACTCCGATCCAGTTAAAGAAAGCAGATGTCGCATTTTGCAGCTTCGCTCCCATTAGGCCGTCTCCGGTGTGCAACCGATCTTCGGTGCGATGGAACTGAGGGCGGCCCATTGTGAGTTGTATTCGTCCTGACTTTCCAGAACCATGCGGACGGCGCGCTGCCGTATCTCGGGGGAAAAACGTGTATTTTTTGTCATCCTGTTTACCTCTCTCTCAGGGAGTTTAGTCTCCAGGATTACCGGGGCGGTTCACTTCTTAAGGCAGAAGCGAATCTGAAATTCGATATCCATATCGTCAACATAAACAGGGGTATATGGTATGAATGAAGAGAATTATGATATGCAACAGAGTAGTGCTGCAAGAAGTGTGGACGTCACTTTCAACAACAGCACAAAATTTGATCTTCATTTAAGGGGAACAAGTATACCTCATGGTATATTCAATCCTGGCCCTCCCGATGTGATTAGCGCTGGTAAATCAGCGAAATGGGGATCAGAATCTAGCGGAATATTAACCGGTACGGAGGCTTTGGCTTACTATACTGTTGAATCCTCTACTGTTGAATTTCAACTTTACTGGGATAATCCGGCAATAGGGGCGAATTCTTACTCTGCGGCCGTCATAAATAATAATGGCAAGTATTCTATTTCTAAAGCTGGGACTTCTGGTAATAACTCCTCTGTGACTTTTTCTGTTTATATGGAAAGTGATTGGAGTTATAATTCTTGGATGAAAGATATTGATGGCGATAAATTGGTTTCACAATTATCTATTCCGGGAACTCATGAATCTTGTGCAACTTACTCTCCAGATGGAGATATATTAGGGGTTGTAATTTGCCAGGATTCGACCATAACAAGCCAATTAGAGAATGGCATTAGGTTTCTTGATATTCGATGCAGAGCAATAGATGGAGTGTTTGCAATACATCATGGCCTAGTCTATCAAAATATAAACTTTGGTGAGGTTTTAAACGAATGTATTGGGTTTTTATCTAAAAATCCATCAGAAATTGTATTTATGCGTATAAAGCAAGAGTACTCTGAAGTAAGCGATACTGAGTTTATTGAAATTTTTAATGAGAAATATGGTTCATTTCATAGCCATATGTATCTAAATTCGGACATACCGACAGTAGCTCAGGTTCGGGGGAAAATAGTCGTTCTTTCAAATGTTTCGGGATTACCTGGGATACCGTGGAATGGATTGCAAGTGCAAGATGAATATAATCCCAGTTCATTTTATCGAAAAGTTGCAGAGATATCAAAGCATTTTGACAAAGCAATACACGATCATTCGTCAGGCGGAAAGAATTTCTTTGTGAACTTCATCAGTAAACAAGGAGTACCAACGGTTCAAACAATCAGGCAAGCAGCTGAAAGGTTAAACCCTGAAGTTATTAATATGTTACATGAAAAGGGGGGCGCTATGGGGGGAATAGGCGTAGGAATTGTACCTATGGATTTTCCAAATCATTCAGATGGCGTAATTTATACAATAATTGAAAGTAACTATTGATATTTTATTATACTGGGTAAGCGTACTCTGGTAGTAGACTGCGCTTATCAAGGAACGGAATGTGGTTCATGGTTAGGAAACTGAATGGTTCTGTCGCGTTAGCGTAGGCAAGTCAGAAAAAGTTGTGCTGCCGATATTTTAGGCAGCCAACAAATAAAATTGTTCCGCTGGTGACAATCTGTCGCCGGCGGGATGCTGAAGTTGGGCACTGTTGCAAATAGTCGATGGTGATAAACTTATCGCCCCCATTTGCTGACGGAGTAGCACATGAACCCATTCAAAGGCCGGCATTTTCAGAGAGACATCATCCTGTGGGCAGTTCGCTGGTACTGCAAATACGGCATCAGCTACCGTGAACTGCAGGAGATGCTGTGCGAACGCGGCGTGAATGTCGATCACTCCACGATTTACCGCTGGGTTCAGCGTTATGCGCCTGAAATGGAGAAGCGACTACGCTGGTACTGGCGTAACCCTTCCGATCTTTGCCCGTGGCACATTGACGAAACCTATGTAAAGGTCAATGGCCGCTGGGCTTATCTTTACCGGGCCGTTGACAACAGGGGCAGCACTGTCGATTTTGGCACTGTTGCAAAGTTCGCGCTGAAGCAGCCTTTTATATTACTGAAAATCCTTAAATTTCAAATACTCTGCTCACCAGGCGCATCTCGCCCAGGGGATCACCGTAATAAAATGGTGAGGCCTGGCCTTTGCGTAGTGCACGCATCACCTCAATACCCTTGATTGTGGCGTAAGCCGTCTTCATTGATTTAAATCCCAGCATGGCGCCGATTATCCTTTTCAGCTTGCCGTGATCGCATTCAATAATGTTATTCCGGTACTTGTAGTGGCTCGCAATCGAAATCTCTCCGACTCGCAATCAGCGCATATTTCGGCTCACATTAACTGCAAATGAAAAACACCCCCGGCTCACATTAAGTGACAATGGGCTCGCATTTATCCTGCCCGGCCCGCAATCCATTCCACCGGGCTCACAATAACTGCAAATATAAATCGTCATATCGGCAAACCAACCGCCAGCATTCTGTCGCGCAGCTCGGCTGTACGGGCCGGGTCTAACTGATTGTTAAACAATGCCCTGATTTCTGCAGGTTTTGCATCGAACTGTTCCACCATGTCCTTCAGCCGGTAACCATGCCGCGTGAGCGTCGGCTCCAGGTCATCCAGCTGACGTGACAGCACGGATTCAACCAGCGTGGCGGTAATCGGTTTTTCACCTGTCTGGTATCCTGCTTCCATCGCCAGCGTCAGGTGCAACTGGACCTGCAGCGGTGTTCGAAGTTTCATCGCCAGCAGGTCAACTGCTTCGGTCGTCAGAATATCTTCCGGCTTACCCTTGCCGGTGCTGCTCTTCAGCAACCACTGGATATATTCGCGCTGGCTGCCGGTGATCCCGTCCAGCGTAAAAATATCGGTACGGTAACCGATTTCCTCCATCGTCGGACGACGCAGGTCATTACGCAGTTTTGGGTGACCGGCCAGAACGACAGACAGCCGTCCTCCGCCGTCTTCAACCACTTCCATCAGCCGTTTGAGTCCCGTCAGTGTATTACCGTTCAGGTCATGCGCCTCATCAACAAACAGAGCCACCGGGCGTTTACCTTTTTTGACCAGCTCCTGCAGTTCCCGCTCGCGGCGTTCACCCTGTTTGGGGATCTGCACCTGCTTATCCTGCGCCAGGTCGTAAAACAGGGCGTTAATCAGCGTGGCGAGCCGGACACTCTGTTTGTCCACCGACAGAGAGCGGGCGACAATAATTTTGTTTTCATCCATCAGTTGCTGCTGCAGGCGTCGCAGGGTGACCGTTTTGCCACTTCCCACCACGCCACAGACGGCGATCAGTCGTCCTTCGCGTATCGCCCCTTTAATGTCTTTCATCAGTTGCTTATGGTGAGCAGTTTCATAATACCCCGCCTGTTCAATAGACTGCGTCAGTCCATAATGCTCCATCACCTCAACCCGCATGGTCTTCTCCTGATTGTCTGTTACGAAAATAGTCTCTGATGCGGGCGAGTACTTCATTACGGTTTAGCGTCTCAGCCAGAATACTGTCTATAAACGCCCGGTCTTCATCCGACATCCTGGCCAGCGGTATGGCCAGATCGTCGGCAATAGCCAGTTTTGCCGCAATAACGCCAGGAAAGTGGTATTCAAATTTTCGGGCATCAAAGGGCTGATGTGGCAACTCATCAATGCGCTGCTGAGCGTCATCACTGACCACGCGGAGATCGCTGCCGGACAATGCGCTGATGGGGATGTTCAGCTGTCTGGCCAGAGCATGGATACGATCGGCCCGTTCAGCCGCTTTACCGCGCCTGAACGTCCGGTAACGGTGTAGTGGCACAGGCCCTGACACCGGATAATAAGGTCCCCATGTTTCACCGGTAAACTCCACATACATTTCTTCGTCAAACAACCCCCACAGCAGAATAACGGTTTCACCCGCCATATCCGGTTCAACTTCCCATGCGGTGCCGTCTATTGTTACCCGCGCATCAACACCCACTTTGCGGGACTCAGGCTCCCGGGCGAACCGACAGTATTGTTCCCAGCTGCACATATCTCTCACGCCGTCCCGGGGAATATTTGCCAGCCAGTCCTCCAGTCGGGAGTGCTTCTCGCTGCGGTGACGCTGCGCGTTATAACGGCTCAGATAGTTCCAGAGCCATTCGTTGGCCTGCAACTCCGTTTCCGGCTTATGGAAATGGTACAGGGTTTCATGCGCCTCTTTGACGGTCCTGAACGGACGCTCTACTTTGCCTTTCGACCGTGCTGTCGTCCGGGTGCCATCCTTACCTGCCGGCGTATGCGTCAGCCAGTCAATCTTCAGGGACTGCATTACATTCTGGAATACATGGCTTTTGGCCACCGGTCCGTTATCGAGGTACAGCATTTTCGGGCGGCCCTGGAAAGGAAAATCAGACCTGGCTTTTGGTGCCATGGCGTTAAAGAGAAACCGCAGCGCTGATTCTGCATCCTCACCGTACACACACCGGTATTCCTGGTAAGTAACCCCGCTCCGGTCATCCACCACGCTGAACAGCATCAGCGTGGGTTCGCCCCGGGTTGGGTCAACCCAGCCAGGCCGCTCAATATGTTTGAGGTCGGACGGTGACATATCAAACTGCCAGCAGTCATTACTGTTTTCAGCCTGAAATCTTACCGCCGGAGGCTCCCTCAACAGACGGGGCTGGTCGAGACGCCAGCGGGAAAGCCAGCGATTGACGGTTTGCTTACTAAGCAAGCCTTTGGGACTTTTTATCAGTCCCTGAACGGTCTCCACACCGTGCTCTTCCAGCAACTGTATTGCCCGCCCGGTTGACAGATGGCGGCCTGATTTATTCGTGGTTCGCAGTTTTAGCGCGGCAATCAGTTCACAGTAATGTTCCAGTTCCGACGGGGGGAGTATCCGTGGCTGACCATGATCGCGGCGGTGAGCTGTGCGTGGTCTGAGGACCAGGCGAAGGGCACGATAGACCGTCGTGACTGAAATACCATACAACTGAGCGGTAGCGGCAATCTGGGTGGCACGTTCAGGGCTTTTTGGCGGCAGGCGATCAAGCCGTTGCCGTAGTTGCAACAGGGAATCAGGCGGAATCGCGCTACGCCGGCTGCTCATAGTTTTCCAGCGCCCGGTACACTGACGCCCTCCCGATCCCGAGCTGACGGGCAATGGCCGTGGCCCCCATCTTCTCCGTGGTGTACAGGCGCCAGACCTCAGCAGGGTCTATTGAGGGTTTCCTTCCGCGGTATACTCCCCGTGCTTTCGCCGCGGCAATCCCTTCCATCTGGCGCTCCCGTCGCAGGTTTGTTTCAAATTCAGCGAAAACGCCCAGAATATCGAGGAAGGCTTTACCTGCTGCCGAACGCGTGTCCACAGGCTGTTCTGTTGCCCTGAGCGTTACGCCCTGCTGATTCAGGGCATACACGATATCCTGCAGGTCCTTAATGCTGCGGGCCAGGCGATCCACGCGGGTCACCATCAACGTATCACCGGGGCGCATGAACTCCAGTAACAGCTGCAACTCGCTCCTTCCGGTACGGCTGCTTCCGCTGGCTTTTTCTGCACGAATGATTTCACAACCGGCAGCGCGGAGAGTTTGTGTCTGCAGGGTAAGATCCTGGTCGCTGGTTGAAACGCGGGCATAGCCGTAAAGTGCCATAAT
>Ga0308166_1000417_pt1 | contig 60319 bp, 49 predicted proteins | sample PhyCR2_2_FD_202137 | JGI IMG/M metagenome (GOLD analysis project Ga0308166, IMG submission 202137) | Phyllosphere microbial communities from UC Gill Tract Community Farm, Albany, California, United States - DLSLCC.R2 | ecosystem: Host-associated > Plants > Phyllosphere > Unclassified | place...
GCGCCCGTCGGCAGGTCGTCCTGGTGCTTGTGGAAGGCAATGATGGAACCGGCCGACGAGGTATTGGCATACGTGTCCAGGATGACCGGTGCTTCGTCCGGCGTCGCATCGCGGCCCAGGATCATGCGCACGATCAGCTGGTTCATGTTCAGGTTGGCCTGGTGCAGCCAGTAGCGGCTCACCTGCGGCACTTCCAGGCCGGCGTTGGCGATGGAGTTCTTGATCATCTCCGCCGCCATCGGACAGACGTCTTTGAAGACTTTACGACCCTGCTGCTTGAACAGTTTATCGGGCTGGCCGACGCCGGCTTCGTCGCCGCGGTTCAGGAAGCCGAAGTTGTTGCGGATATTGTTCGAGAACGACGTTTTCAGTTTCATGTCCAGGATCGCGAAGCGGTGCGTGGACACGGCCGTGTCGGCGGCCTCGATGACGATGGCCGTGCAGGCGTCGCCGAAGATGAAGTGGCTGTCGCGGTCGCGGTAGTCCAGGTGACCGCTGGTGATTTCCGGGTTCAGCACCAGCACGGCGCGCGCCTGGCCCGTCTGCACGGCCGTTGCCGCCGTCTGGATGCCGAAGGTGGCGGACGAACAGGCGACGTTCATGTCGAAGCCAAAACCTTCGATGCCCAGTGCCTGTTGCACCTCGACGGCCATGGCGGGATAGGCGCGCTGCATGTTCGAGCAGGCCACCAGCACCATGTCGATGTCGGCCGCCGTGCGGCCGGCGCGGTCCAGCGCCTGCTGCGCCGCGGCCACGCACATCTCCGCCTGCAGCGACAGCTCTTCGTTGTCGCGCTCGGGGTAGTGCGGCGCCATGCGTTTCGGATCCAGCACGCCTTCCTTGTTCATCACGTAGCGCGACTTGATGCCGGACGCCTTTTCGATGAACGCCGCGCTGGATGGCTCCAGCGCCGTCACCGTACCCGCTTCGATGGCCGCCGCGTTTTCCGCGTTGTGCAAGGCCACGTAGGCATTGAAGCTGTCGACCAGTTCCTCGTTCGAGATCGAATTGGGCGGCGTAAAGAGTCCGGTTCCGCTGATGACGGCTTGTTTCATTATTAAGCTTTCGTATTCGTTAAGAAGCATCAAGGCCGTTTGGACCGGGCGCCCTGTGAACCGGGCTGACCTGCCGAAACGGCCTTGCTGGCAAACCGCGGCGGTTGCCGGCAGCTGCCTTTAAATAGTGCAGTGTACGTAGGCGCTGATTTTACATCAAGAATTATCCGATCAAGACGACAAAACGGCGCCGTTGCAGGCGCCGTTGCCGTTCCAGCAGGCGTGTTCCCGGCTTATTTGCGCGCCGGCACCGCCGCCTGCACGATCTGCGATTCCGGCCGGGCCACCTGTACAGGCAAGCCTTTCAGGTGATTCAGCGCCTGGCGCAGCTGGAAATCGTCGCCCGTGCCGTATTCCAGCGGCTGGCGTTTCTTCTCCAGCGCCAGGATGCGCACCTGCTCTTCCAGTTCGTCGCGCTTGTCCTTGGCCGCTTCCGCTTCGCGGTCGTTCGACAGGTGTTTTTCCAGGTCCGCCTCGCGCATGCGCAGCGCGTTCAGGCCATCGCCATCCGGGTATTCGTTGACGGCCAGGTCGGGCACGATGCCCTTGGCCTGGATCGAGCGGCCGTGCGGCGTGTAGTAGCGCGCCGTCGTCAGCTTCAGCGCCGTATCGGCCGTGAGCTGGCGGATCGTTTGCACGGAGCCCTTGCCGAACGTCTGGCTGCCGATGATTGTGGCGCGCTTGTAGTCCTGCAGCGCGCCAGCGACGATTTCCGAGGCCGATGCGGAGCCGGTGTTGACCAGCACCGCCAGCGGCACGCGCTTGACCGCTTCCGGCAGGCGCGCCAGCGCATCGGTATCGCTGCGCAGCGAGTAGAACTCGGGGCGGGCGTAGTAGATTTCCTTTGAATCCGGCAGCTGGCCGTTGGTGGAAACGACTGCCGTGTCCTTCGGCAGGAAGGCCGCCGCCACGCCGATGGCGCCCTGCAGCACGCCGCCCGGGTCGTTGCGCAGATCGAGCACGATGCCTTTCAGGTTCGGGTCCTGCTTGTACAGTTCCGTGATCTTCGCGGCCAGGTCGTCCACCGTCGGCTCCTGGAACTGCGCCACGCGCAGCCAGCCGTAGCCCGGCTCGACGAGCTTGCCCTTGACGCTTTTCTGGTGGATCTCCTCGCGCACGAGGCTGAAAGTCAGCGGTTGCGGCTCGTCCTTGCGCAGCACCGTCAGGGTGACCTTGCTGTGCGGTTCGCCGCGCATTTTCTTGACCGATTCGTCCAGCGACAGGCCTTTCAGCGGCGTCGCATCCAGGCGCGTGATCAGGTCGCCCGCTTTGATGCCGGCGCGGTAGGCCGGTGAATCCTCGATGGGGGAAACGATCTTGATATAGCCGTCGTCGCTCTGCGCGATCTCGATGCCCAGGCCGACGAACTTGCCCTGCGAGCCTTCGCGCAGCTCGGCGTAGGCTTTCTTGTCCAGGTAGGCGGAGTGCGGGTCGAGCGAGGCGACCATGCCGGAGATGGCCTCCGTGAGCAGTTTCTTGTCGTCGACCTGCTCGACATAATCGGATTTGATCAGGCCATACACGTCGGCCAGCTGACGCAATTCTTCCAGCGGCAGGGCCGGTTCGCCGGCGCGCTGCGCCAGTGCGGAGAACTGTAAGGACACGGCAACGCCGGCCACGACACCCAGGGCGACCAGCCCGGTACTCTTCAGTTTCTTGCCCATGTATCACCTTCAGATGCGAGGGCGGCCACTCGGCCGCCATGCGAATCAGTATAAACCCGATTTTCAAACGTTGTGCTGGCTGATCCTTAAATCCGCTGACCTTTACCACGCTTTACGTGGAGTCGTTAATCTTTATTCACGTTACCGATGTTGACGGCTTGTATGACTTCCGTTAACGAGCGTAAGTAAATGTAAGAAAGGCAGAAGTGGCCGGACCAGCGTCCTACACTGAGCCCGTATTTCTCTCTACCCTGAAGTGGTTTTTGCCTGCGCTCCCCGCGCAGGCTTTTTTTTGCACGGAGCATTCATGAAACGATTGAGCAGGCTGGCCATGCTGCTGCTGGCGCTGTCCGGCACCGCCCACGCCACCCCCGTCATGGACTGGCGCGCGCCCGACCTGATGCTGATGGCGCCGGACCTGAGGGCGTCGCTGAAGCTGAACGCCAACCAGGCCACGTTGTGGAACCAGACGGAGAGCCGCACCCGCGCCCTGCTGCGCGAGCGCCAGTCGCGCCAGGAGAAGATGGGGGCGCAGGGGCTGCAGGCGCTGCAGGGCCGGAACGTCGAGCTGCGTGAGCTGACGGGCGCCCTGGATGCGGAAGAAGGCGCCGTCGCACAGGAAAATCGCCAGCTGCGCGAATGGTGGCTGACCGTCAACGACGCGCTGGACGAGCCGCAGCGCCAGACGGTGGCCGTGTTCCTGGCCGAGCAGCTGCAGCGCAAGCCGGAAGGGCCGGGCCGGGGAGACGCGCCGCCGCGCCGCGGCGAGGGTCATGAGGAACGGGGTGGCCACAAGGGCGGTCCCGGCGGCGGCATGAATATCGGCGGACGCTGACGGCTTTACAAAGTATCGAAAAGTAAAAAACGACCCGGCGGCAGCTCGGCCGCCGGTAGCCACGCTTACAATGCCAGCGCGGCAGCTCCGTCCCGCCGCGCGACGACTTCGACCTTTTATGAGCAAACTGACTCCTTACGCCTGCGCCGCCATGCTGGTCATGACGACGGCCGCCACGGCGCAGACCGATCCCGCCGCCGAAAAACCTGCTACCAAATCCGAAACGCCAGACCCCAAGGTCGTGCCGCAGGTGACGATCACCGGCGGACGCCAGACGGACATGGACGTGCGCCGCAATTCCACGGCGGCAAAGCAGATCTACGGCCGCGAAGAACTGGACCGCAACGGCGACACGTCGCTGGGCGACGTCCTGAAACGCCTGCCCGGCGTGACGATCGGCGGGCGTCCGGGCCGCGGCGGCGACGTGCGCATGCGGGGCCTCGGCAGCGGCTACACGCAGATCCTGCTGAACGGCGAACGGCCGCCGGCCGGCTTCTCGATGGAGTCGATCTCGCCCGACCAGGTCGAGCGCATCGAAGTGATGCGTGGTCCCGTCGCGGAGCACAGCACCCGCGCGATTGCCGGCACGATCAACGTCGTGCTGCGCGAGGATTACGTCCAGCGCGACAACCAGTTGCGCGTGGCCGATTCGCTCGAGGACGGCCGCCATTCGCCGAACCTGTCGCTGACGATCCCCGGCAAATCCGGCGCGTTCACGTACTCGCTGTCCGCCTCCGTCATGCAGAACCGCCAGCACGACGAGGGCCGCACGCACAATGTCGATACGCTGGACGACGGCACCGTCACGAAGGACCAGCAGATCACGGACGAGAGCTCCGGCACGGGCAAGTCGATCCACCTGGCGCCGCGCCTGTCGTACAAGTTCGACAACGGCGACACGATCAACTTCCAGCCCTTCCTGATGCACAACCAGCGCGACAGCGGCTCGTCGTCGACACTGGTGCAAACGACAGGGATCATCGCGCCCGAATACAACTTCGCCGAGCAGCAATCGCACAACGACAGCACGTTCCTGCGCGGCTTCGGCAACTGGCTGCACAAGATGGACGGTAACGCCAAACTGGACGTCAAGTTCGGCTTCGGCGCCGGCAAGATCGACAGCGATTCGCTGCGCCACCAGTACGACACGGCCGGCATGCTGCTGGACCGCTTCACGGACACGGACGCCACCCGCGACCGCAGCGTCAACACGGGCGGCAAGTACACGCGACCGCTCGGCCGTGGCCACCTGCTGGCCGCCGGCTGGGACCTCGAAGCGAGCCACCGCGAACAGACCCGCGTCTCGCTGGATAAAAATGGCAATGCGCAGTTTGCCGATTCCGGCGACAACCTGACGGCCGATACGCGCCGCGTCGCCGTGTTCGCGCAGGACGAGTGGGACGTCACGCCGCAGTTCGGCGTTTACATGGGCCTGCGCTGGGAGGGCATCCGCACCACCAGCGACCGCAGTGCCGGCACGGTGAAGAATACCAGCAGCGTGTTCTCGCCGCTGCTGCATGGCGTGTGGCGCATCCCCGGGTCGGAGAAGGACCAGGTGCGCGCCAGCCTGACGAAGAGCTATAAATCGCCGAACGTGGGCGACCTGATCGCCGCGCCATTCCTGTCGCGCCTGAACAGCGCCACGCGGCCGGACCGCAGCGGCAATCCCGACCTGAAGCCGGAACTGGCGACAGGCCTGGACGTCGCGTACGAGCACTACATCGGCCGCGGCGGTGTGCTCAGCGCCGGCGGTTTTATCCGCGACATCGATAACCTGATCCGCCGCGAGCTGACGTTGCGCGACACGGAACTCGGTCCGCGCTGGCTGTCGACGCCATCGAACATCGGCCATGCGCGCACCAGCGGCATCGAGTTGGAAGCCAAATTCAAGCTGACGGACGTGCTGCCGACGGCGCCGGACATCGACGTGCGCAGCAACTACAGCCGCTTCTGGTCGCGCGTGGACGGCATTCCGGGACCGGACAACCGTCTCGACCAGCAGGCGAAGCAGACGGCGAACTTCGGCCTCGATTACCGCAGCAAGGCGCTGCCGCTGACGGTCGGCGGCAGCTTGAACTGGACGCCGTTAGTGCGCGTGCAGACCAGCACCGAGCAGATCGTCGAAGTGGGCCGCAAGCGCGCGCTGGACGTGTATGCGCTGTGGAAGTTCAACGCCCGCACGCAGCTGCGCATCGCGGCCGCCAACACGCTGGCCGACGATGCACCGGGCAGCAACCTGGTGTACGCTAATGGCCTCGCATCGCGGGCGGACACGGTCAACCCGACGTTCGTGGTGTGGAGCGCACGGCTGGAGACAAAATTTTAAGCCGCATTAGCAAGTGAACATCGGTAACTGATAATCTGAAAGCGCAACGTGAAACGACATCTGATCTCTCTTTCCCTCCTCGCGGCCTTTACCACGGGAGCCCTGGCGGCGGACAGCGCGCCGATCTCCGGCATCGATACGCAGTACATCGACACCACCGTGCGCCCGCAGGACGACTTCTTCGTCCACCTGAACGGCAAATGGCTGAAGACGGCGGAAATCCCGGCCGACAAATCCAGCTGGGGCTCGTTCGCCAAGCTGCGCGATGACACGCTGCCGCAACTGCGCGACATCATCGAAGGGCTGCAGAAGCAGAAGGGCCTGAAAGGCGACGAGCAGAAGATCGCCGACCTGTACGCCAGCTACATGGACGAAGCAAAGCTGGATCAATTGGGCACGAAGCCGCTGGCCGGCGAGCTGTCGCGCATCGCCGCGTTGAAGGACAAGAAGGGCATCCCGACGCTGATCGCGCACCTGACGCGCATCGGCGTGCCGACGCCGTATGCGGTGCGCGTATCGCAGGATGCGCGCGAGTCGACCCGGTATGCGGCCTATATGGCGCAAAGCGGCCTGGGTCTGCCGGACCGTGACTACTACCTGAAAAAGGACGACGCCAAGCTGGCGGACGCGCTGGCGAAGTACGAGCAGCACGTGGCGAAAATCCTGACGCTGGCCGGCTCGAAGGATGCCGCGGCGCAGGCGAAGAACATCGTGGCCTTCGAGACGGCGCTGGCCGAGGCGCAGTGGACGAAGGTCGAGAACCGCGATCCGGTGAAACGCTACAACAAGATCGAGCTGGCGAAACTCGCCGAGCTGGCACCGGGCTACGACTTCAAGGCCGCGCTGGCCGCGTCGGGCATCGCCGCCAAGACGGACTACGTCATCGTCATGCAGCCCAGCTACATGAAAAGCTTCGACAAGATCGTGGCCGATACGGACCTGGCAACGCTGAAGGCGTACTTCACGTGGCACCTGCTGCGCGATGCGTCGCCGTACCTGTCGAAGCCTTTCGCCGACGCGCACTTCGCGTTCTACGGCACCGTGCTGACGGGCGTGACGGAACAGCCGCCACGCTGGAAGCGCGGCGTTGGCGTGGTCGAAGGCGCCATCGGCGAAGGCCTGGGCAAGCTGTACGTGGCCGAGCACTTCCCGGCCGACCGCAAGGCGCGCATGGAAAAGCTGGTGCAGAACCTGCTGCTGGCGTACAAGCAGAGCATCGACACGCTGGACTGGATGAGCCCCGAGACGAAGAAAGAGGCGCAGGCCAAGCTGGCGAAGTTCACGCCGAAGATCGGCTATCCGGACAAATGGCGCGACTACAGCAAGCTGAAATTGAACAGTGCCGACCTGCTGGGCAACCTGCGCCGCGCATCCGAATTCGAGTTCCAGCGTGACGTGAACAAACTGGGCCAGCCGATCGACAAGACGGAATGGGGCATGACGCCGCAGACGGTCAACGCCTACTACCGCTCGACGGCCAACGAGATCGTGTTCCCGGCCGCAATCCTGCAGCCGCCGTTCTTCGACGCGCGCGCCGACGATGCCGTGAACTACGGTGCCATCGGCGCCGTCATCGGGCACGAGATCAGCCACGGCTTCGACGATTCGGGCAGCCAGTCCGATGGCGACGGCAACCTGCGCGACTGGTGGACGGCGCAGGACCGTGCCAACTTCAAGGCCAAGACCGATGCGCTGGTCAAGCAGTACGACGGCTACAGCCCGCTGCCGGGCTATAACGTCAACGGCCGCCTGACGCTGGGCGAGAACATCGCCGACAACTCCGGTCTCGCCATCGCGTACAAGGCCTATAAATTGTCGCTGAACGGCCAGCCGGCACCAACGATCGACAACCTGACGGGCGAGCAGCGTTTCTACATGGGCTTCGGCCAGGTGTGGCGCTCGAAGATGCGTGAAGCGCAGCAGATCGTGCAGGTGAAGACCGACCCGCACTCGCCGGGCCAGTTCCGCGCCAACGGCACCGTCGTCAATCAGCCCGGCTTCTACGAAGCGTTCGGCGTGAAGGAAGGCGACAAGCTGTATGTGGCGCCGGAGAAGCGTGTGCTGATCTGGTAATGCGCATCCGGTAAATCAAAAAGGCCACAGTCGTGGCCTTTTTGTTATGCCTGGGCTTGGGCCATATGCTATTGTCGATTGCCGGCAACGACCGGTAACACCACTGTCATACATAAGAGGGAAATATCTTGAAACGACATCTGTTGAGTGCATTAACGCTGAGCCTGTTGGCCGGCGTCTGCGGCATTGCCGGCGCGGCCGACAAAGCCCCTTCCAGCAAACCCGCGACCGGTGGAACCGCCTCCGGGATTGCCATCGAATATATCGACCCGGCCGTGCGGGCGCAGGACGACTTCTTCGTCCACACCAACGGCAAGTGGCTGGCCACGACGGAGATCCCGGCCGACAAATCGAGCTGGGGCTCGTTTGCCAAGCTGCGCGAGGACATCCAGCCGCAGCTGCGTTCCATTATCGAGAACGCCGCGGCGAGCGCCAAGGACGCGGACCAGCAGCGCATCGGCGACTTCTACGCCAGCTTCATGGACGAAGCGCGCGTCGAACAGCTGGGCATCGCACCGATCAAGGACAAGCTGGCGCAGATTGCCGCCATCGCCGACAAGAAGTCGCTGCCGCAGCTGATCGCGGAGTTCAACCGCCACGGCATCACGGCGCCGATGGGCTTTGCCATCCACCAGGACAACAAGGATTCGACCAAGTACGTGGCCGACTTCTTCCAGGACGGCCTGGGCCTGCCCGATCGCGACTACTACCTGAAAAAGGATGACGCGAAAATGGCCGATGCGCTGGCCAAATACGAAGCGCACGTCACGAAGATGCTGACGCTGGCCGGCGACGCCAAGGCCGCCGCCAATGCGAAAGCCATCGTGGCGTTTGAAACGGAACTGGCGAAGATCCAGTGGACCAAGGTCGAACTGCGCGACCCCGTCAAGGCGTACAACAAGTTCGAGATCGCCAAGGTGGGCGAACTGATGCCAGGCTTCGACTGGAACGCGTACCTGGCCGCCACGGGCGTGCAGGGCAAGGCGACGTACGTGATCGTCAGCCAGCCGACGTACTTCCAGGCGCTGGACAAGCTGCTGGCGGCGACGTCGCTGGACACGCTGAAATCGTACTCGCAATGGCACGTGGTGCGTGAAGCGGCGCCGTACCTGTCGAAGGCGTTCGTCGACACGAACTTCGAGTTCTACGGCACCGTGCTGTCGGGCGTGACGGAAAACCGTCCGCGCTGGAAGCGTGGCGTCAGCGCCACCGAAAGCGCCGTCGGCGAAAGCATCGGCAAGGTCTATGTCGAACAGCACTTCCCGCCGGAGTACAAGGCGCGCATGGAAAAGCTGGTCAACAACCTCCTGATGGCGTTCAAGCAGAGCATCAACACGCTGGACTGGATGACGCCTGCGACGAAGAAGGAAGCGCAGACGAAGCTGGCGAAGTTCACGACCAAGATCGGCTACCCGAACAAGTGGCTCGACTACTCGAAGCTGACCGTCAAGCGCGACGACCTGCTGGGTAACGTGCTGCGCGCCACGGAGTTCAACTACAACAAGGAGTTGAACAAGCTGGGCAAACCGATCGACCGCGACGAGTGGCTGATGACGCCGCAAACCGTCAACGCCTACTACAACCCGGAGATGAACGAGATCGTCTTCCCGGCCTCGATCCTGCAGCCACCGTTCTTCGATCCGAAGGCCGATGACGCGGTCAACTACGGCGCCATCGGCGGCGTGATCGGCCACGAGATCAGCCACGGCTTCGACGACCAGGGCGCGCAATACGACGGCGACGGCAACCTGCGCGACTGGTGGAGCGCGGCCGACCACAAGAACTTCAAGGCCAAGACGGGCCAGCTGGTGGCGCAGTACAGCGGGTACGCACCCCTGCCAGGCTACAACGTCAACGGCGAGCTGACCCTGGGCGAGAACATCGGCGACAACTCCGGCCTGGCCGTGGCCTATAAAGCCTACAAGCTGGCGCTGAAGGGCAAGAAAGCACCGGTGATCGACGGCCTGACGGGCGACCAGCGCTTCTACATGGGCTGGTCGCAGGTATGGCGCATGAAGATGCGCGAGCCGGCACTGATCCAGCAGATCAAGACCGACCCGCACTCGCCAGGCCAGTTCCGCGCCAACGGCACGATGCGCAACCAGCCGGGCTTCTACGAAGCGTTCAAGGTCAAGGACGGCGACAAGATGTACCTGCCACCGAAAGAGCGCGTGATCATCTGGTAATCGATCGCGTGTGAACGAAGGCCGCCTGCGGGCGGCTTTTTTTTTGGGCGACGGCACCTGCATCAGGGCCTCGCGGCCTTTGGGGACAGGTGCCTGTCCCCGACGTGTTGCCACACCCAGCCGCACAAGCCGGCAAACCACAGACGTAAAAAAACCGCCCAACAGAGCGGTTTCATTTCTCTCAACGTGTATCAGCTTCCGCTTTTGGGGACTGGCACGTGTCTCAGGGCCTCCGGCCCTGCGACAGGTGCCTGTCCCCGACGTGCAGCCTCGCTCAGTCGCACAAGCCGACAAAACAGGGACGTAAAAAAACCGCTCAACAGAGCGGTTTTTCATTTGCCACCAGCGCGGATCACCCTTTTGCCGGCTCCGCAGCAGGAGCGGCAGGCGCCGCAGCAGGAGCAGTCGCCTCGCCTGCAGGTGCAGCGGCCGGAGCGGCAGGCACCTCAGGCTCCTTGAACTTCGCCCCGGACTGATTCGCCATGAACACCACGGCACGCGCCACTTCCACCTCATCCAGATCCGGATTGCCGCCCTTGGCCGGCATCGCGCGGATCCCCTCGATGGCATGCTTGACGATCGTATCGTAGCCCTGCGCGATCCGCGCGCCCCAGGCGCCGGCATCGCCCACCTTCGGCGCGCCCGCCACGCCGGCACCGTGGCAGGCCTGGCACGTCGTCGTATACACCGCCTCCGCCGTCTGCAGCACCTTCGGCGCATTCGCATCCTTCAGCGTAAAGCCCTCGTCCGCAACAGGCTTCAGCCGCGACGCGACGGCCTCGGGCGACTGCGCGGTCGAACCGGCGCCGGGCAGGCGTTGCTGGGTGACGTATTGGACAAGCAGGATAATGCCGAGAATAACGACGAGGAAGAAGCCGATGACCGCGACGATCAGCTGTTTCGGCGTGCGGATAGCGGATTGGTGTTCGTGATGTGCGTCGCTCATGTTTTCCTTAGTACAAGTTGCTGGGCCGGTGGCCGTTGTTGATCTTATGACATCAGGGATGGCTGACTACTCGCCGAAAAGCAACTGATTATAGACTTAAACTATACCTGTTGGAACGCAATTGATGCATAGGCAAGACACCCTATTGACGCCAGTTTCGCTCTGCTGCACCAAGGCAAAATTTCACGTTTCCGGCATGCCCGCACGAAAAGTTGTGCTTTGTAATAGACGTGCGGCGGGAAAGCCGGTATCCTTCGGGTCTCTCCGTGCGGCTGTAGCTCAGTGGATAGAGTATTGGCCTCCGAAGCCAAGGGTCGCTGGTTCGATCCCAGCCAGCCGCACCATTTTTCCCGATTTTTCCCAGTCCTGAATGCGGCATTCGCCGTCTGGACACTGTCCCGTTTCAAGCAGCCGACCGATTGCCGTTCCCTGGCATGTGCTTGCTCGCGTGGTGGCACTGTGACATCCTCCAATCCCGCCAATCACCCATCGGATATATGAAACACGAGAAGTCGTGCGGCATCGCTGCTGCCTCGGTACCGGCGACCTGCGCCGCCGATGCGCAGCACGAGATAAGCAGGGATGGCAATGCGCCATGGCTGTTCCTGTTTCCCCTGTTGCTCGGTCTGCCGGGCGTCCTGTGGACCCTCAGCCGCGGCGATTACGGGATCGCGATGGCGGTATTCGTTTTCACGCTGCTGCTGGTCAAAGGCACATGGAACGTCGTCAGGTACGAGCGGGATACGCCACTGATGCGCATCGAAGGCGGCAGCCTCACGTGGTTCGGCGATATCCCGAAGCACCGGTTCGCCGTCGCCATCGCCGACATCCACAGCTGGCAAATCGAATACTTCGGCAGGCGCAAGCACCCGTTTTATCAAATGACGGTGCGCACGCGTGATGGCGCCACCATTCAACAGGTGTTTTCCGCCATCGCCATCTCAAAATCGGCGGAGGTTTATCCGCTGCTGCAACGATATCTGGGCCACCGCTTTACTCCGCCTTTTCAAGAGCCTGCGCTGTGATGTGATCCGCGCGGCAGAGCAATTACTGCCGGCGAGCGGGTATCATCGTTGAATCCACCCACCGAACGAGCCCCCATGCACAGCCGGATCAGCGACGACATCACCTTCCGCAAACTGGAAATCCTGCTGGCCTATATGGAAGGCGGGAACCTGAACGCCGCTGCGCGGATGCTCGACATCAGTGCCGTCAGCGTGCATCGGGCACTGCATTCGCTGGAGGATGCGATGAGCTGCCAGCTGTTCAGCCTGCAGGGCCGCAACCTCATCCCCAACGAGGCGGCGCAGGTGCTGGCGGAGGTGAGCCGCGACGTCATCCGGCTGATGGCCGACGGCATTGCCGCCACGCGCTCCGCTGCCGGGTATTCGGCCGATCATCTGAAAATCGGGTCGCTGTATTCGCTCACCAGCGGCACGATCCCGAACGTCATCATCGGCATCAAGCTGCGCAAGCCGGAACTGGAGACGGAGCTGGTGCTGGGATCGAACGCGGAGCTGCTCCATAAACTGAAACAGAACGCCGTCGATGCGGCGCTGATGGCGGTGCCGGAACCCGATCCCGACGTCGAGTCGATTCCGCTGTTCGAGGACGACGTCTTCTTTGCCGCTCCCGCCGGTTCGCCCTACGAGCACATGGCGGAAGTGGACCTGCGCGACTGCGCGAACGAGAAGTTCGTCTGCCTGCGCGATGGCTTCGTCACCTTCAGTGGCTTCCAGGAAGCGTTCCGTATCGCCGGCTTCGCGCCGACGCTCGTCACGCGCGTCGGCGACATCTTTTCGCTGATGAACCTCGTCGCCGCCGGCATCGGCTACACGCTGCTGCCCGGCCGCGTGCGCGATGCATTTGGCGACAAGGTACGGCTGATCCCTCTCAAGCAGGACTACCGGATGCGGCAGACCATCGGCCTGTCGTTTCTGCGCGTGCGCGAGCGCGATCCGAATCTGCTGGCGCTGGCGGCGGTGTGCCGAATGTTGCGGCATGGTGGCGCCTGACTGCAAAAGCCGGGGTCAGTCCCCGATGGGGACAGACCCCTGTGACTCTGCCGCCGGTATCCGCATGCGCTGACCATTCCGCTGACAGTAAACAATGTCACGCAGCCGTAATTGATTCCCCATGCGATCCACGTTACCTTTACGTCATCACTACCATAAGAAGATGTACAAAACGAGCATGCCCGGGCTGTCGGCTGCATCGGGGATGCATGGAGACGTAACACCCGCGGTGCCGGTGGGAAGCCGGCATTGCACGTTCAAGGAGTACCCTGTGTCCTCTCACCTGATCGCAATCTGCGTACTGGCGCTGATGTTCGTTGTCGCCACCGCGCTGCCCATCAATATGGGCGTTATCGCTTTTGTCGGCGCTTTCCTGGTCGGCACCGTGGTCGCCGGCATGCAGGCCAAGGGCATCATGGCCGGCTTTCCGGCCGAGTTGTTTTTGACGCTGGTCGGCATCACGTTCCTGTTCGCCCAGGCCCAGAACAACGGCACCATCGACTGGCTGGTGAGACTGGCCGTGCGGGCGGTCGGCGGGCGCATTGCCGCCATCCCGTGGGTGATGTTTGCCGTCACGGCGCTGCTGACGTCCGTCGGCGCCGTGAGCCCGGCCGCCGTGGCCATCATCGCGCCCATCGCGCTGGGCTTCGCGGCCAAGTACCAGATCAATCCATTGATGATGGGGCTGATGGTGATTCACGGCGCGCAGGGCGGCGGTTTCTCGCCGATCAGCATTTACGGCGGCATCACCAACAAGGTGGTCAGGGAGGCGGGTTTGCCGATTTCCGAACTGACGACGGCGTTCGCCAGCCTGGGCGTCAACCTGGCCGTGTCGCTCGTGCTCTTCTTCGTGTTTGGCGGCGCGAAGCTGATGCGCCAGAGCGCGCCGAAGACGGCGACGGTGATGCCGTTCGGTGCGACGGTTGCGGTGGCCGCGCAGGGACCGCAGATCTACGGCGATGCGGAAAGCGAAGCCGCCAGCGAGGAACGCCTGCTGCGCGAGCGCTCCAGCGAGGCCGTGGGCGCCGTCGGTGGCAGCGCCGGCAAGCTGACCCATACTGCCGTCGCCGAGGGACCGACGATCCATCAGATCGTCACCGTCGTCGGCCTGATCGCGCTGGCGGTCCTGACGTTGCTGTACAAGCTCGATATCGGTTTTGTCGCCATCTCCATCGGCCTGCTGATCTCGCTGCTGTCGCCACAGGTGCAGAAGCGCGCCATCGGTCAGGTGTCGTGGCCGGAGATCATGCTCATTGTCGGCGTCAGCACGTATGTCGGCGTGATGCAGAAGATGGGCACCATCACGTGGGTGGGCGACAGCGTAGCCAGCATGACGTCGCCGCTGATCGTCGCGTTGCTGCTGCTGTTCGTTGGCGCCATCGTCTCGGCGTTCGCATCGTCCACCGCGGTACTGGGCTCCCTGATTCCGCTGGCCGTGCCGTTCCTGCAGACGGGGACGGGTGTCGAGCCGATCGGCTTTATCGCCGCCATGGCCGTGGCGTCCACCATCGTCGACGTCAGCCCGTTCTCCACCAACGGCGCGCTGGTGCTGGCCAGCGCCCAGCACGTCGACCGCGACGTGTTCCTGCGCCAGCTGATGATCTATGGCGGGATCGTGACGCTCGTTGCGCCGGTCGTCTTGTGGCTGCTGTTCGTTGTACTGTAAAGGAAACCGGATGAATCACGTTGAAGGCCGCTGGAGCACCCAGCAAGAAAATCGCAATGCGCGCCTGGCCCGCGCCCGCGCCGCGCTGGGCAATGCGCTGGACGGTAAAGTTGTCGCGGCGTCGCACATCGTCGAGCTGCTGCATCAGGTGCTGGAGCCGGGCGACCGCGTCTGCCTGGAAGGGAACAACCAGAAGCAGGCGGACTTTCTCGGCAAGGCGCTGACGCGGCTCGACCCGATGCGCATCAACAATCTGCACATGCTGCTGTCCGTGCTGTCGCTGCCGGAGCACCTGGACGTGTTCGAAAAGGGCATCGGATCGCGCCTGGACTTCTCGTTCTCGGGACCGCAGGCGGGCCGGCTGGCAAAGCTGGCGCAGTCGGGCAAACTGAATATCGGCGCCATCCACACCTATCTCGAGCTGTTCGCGCGCTACTTTGTCGACCTGACGCCCCGCGTAGCGCTCGTGGCCGCCGAGATGGCGGACCGCGAGGGCAATCTGTACACGGGCCCGAACACGGAAGACACGCCCGCCATTGTCGAAGCCACCGCCTTCAAGAGCGGTATCGTCATTGCGCAGGTCAACCGGATTGTCGATAAACTGCCGCGTGTGGACATCCCGTCCGGCTGGGTCGAATATGTCGTGCAGTCGCCCACGCCGTACTACATCGAGCCCCTGTTTACACGTGATCCGGCGCTGATCTCGGAAATCCAGGTGCTGATGGCGATGATGGCCATCAAGGGCATCTACGCCGAGTATGAAGTCCAGCGCCTGAACCACGGTATCGGTTTCGACACGGCGGCCATCGAGCTGCTGCTGCCGACGTATGCGACGGACCTGGGCCTGAAGGGAAAAATCGCGCGGCACTGGGCGCTGAATCCGCATCCGGCGCTGATCCCGGCCATCGAGGCGGGGTTCGTCGAATCGATCCATTCGTTCGGCTCCGAGCTGGGCATGGAAAACTACATCCGCGCCCGGCCCGACGTGTTCTTCACGGGGCCGGACGGCTCGATGCGCAGCAACCGCGCCTTCTCGCAGGCCGCCGGCCACTACGCCTGCGACATGTTCATCGGTTCCACCCTGCAGATCGACCTGCAGGGCAATTCTTCGACGGCGACCCTGGGCCGCATTTCCGGCTTCGGCGGCGCGCCGAACATGGGGGCGGACGCGCGTGGCCGCCGCCATCCCAGCGCCGCGTGGCTGAAAGCGGGCGAACAGGCGCGCGCGGGACGCAATACCATCCCACGTGGGCAGAAGCTCGTCGTGCAGATCGTCGAGACGTTCCGCGAGCACATGGCGCCGGCGTTTGTCGAGCGGCTCGACGCATGGCAGCTGGCCGAGCAGGCCGGCATGGCGATCCCGCCCGTGATGATCTACGGCGACGACGTCACGCACATCCTCACGGAAGAGGGCATCGCCAACCTGCTGCTGTGCCGCAGCGACGAGGAACGCGAGCAGGCGATACGGGGCGTGGCGGGCTATACGCCGGTGGGCATGGCGCGCGACAGACGGATGGTGGAAAACCTGCGCGACCGTGGCATCATCCGCCGCCCGGAGGATCTCGGCATCGACAAACGCCTGGCGACCCGCGACCTGCTGGCCGCCAAGAACATGAAAGGCCTGGTGCGCGCGTCGGGCGGCCTGTACGAGCCGCCGAAACGCTTCAGGAACTGGTAAGGACATCACGATGGAAACATTACATTACAGATTCGAACAGGGCACCCGCCCGCTGGGCGGCATGCCGCAGCTGGTGGGGGTCGTCGGTTCGGGCAACCTTGAAGTGCTGATCGAAGCGGCGCCGTTGCAGGGCGCCTGCGAAATCGATATACGCACCGCTGCCGTCGGCTTCGGCGCGACGTGGCAGGCCGTGATGGCCGATTTTCACGCCCGCTGGCGTCTGGCCGATGCGCGCATCAGCATCAACGACATGGGGGCCACGCCGGCCGTCGTCAGCCTGCGCCTCGACCAGGCGGTCGAATCGCTGACGGGAGGCACGCCATGAGCAGCTATCTGGAACTGACGGCGCGCCAGCGTATTCCGGCCATCTTTGACGCCGGCTCCTTCGAGGAATTCCTGCCGCCGTCCGAGCGCGTCGCCAGTCCGCACCTGGCGCAGCTCGATGCGCCCGTGTCGTTCGACGACGGTGTCGTCGTCGGACGCGGCCGGCTGGGTGGCCACGTCGTCTTCGGCGCGGCGCAGGAGGGTGGCTTCATGGGTGGTGCCGTTGGCGAAGTCCACGGCGCGAAACTGGTGGGCATGCTGCGCCGGGCCATCGACGAAAAGGCCCATGCGGTGCTGCTGCTGCTGGAATCGGGCGGCGTGCGGCTGCACGAAGCCAATGCCGGATTGATCGCCGTGTCGGAAGTGATGCGCGCGATGCTCGATGCGCGCGCGGCCGGCATTCCCGTTGTCGCCGTCGTCGGTGGATCGAACGGCTGCTTCGGCGGCATGGGCATCTCGGCACGCTGCGCCAACGTTGTCATCATGTCGGAGGAGGGGCGGCTGGCGATGTCCGGGCCAGAGGTGATCGAAACGGCCAACGGTGTCGAGGAATTCGACTCGCGTGACCGGGCGCTGGTCTGGCGCACTACGGGCGGCAAGCACCGCTACCTGATGGGAGACTGCCAGATGCTGGTGGCAGACGATACGGCCGCGTTCCGCGCGGCCGCGCTAGAGGCCATCGGCAGCATCGGCAACGCCAGCCTGACCCTGGAAGACCTGCTGGCCGAACAGGCCATGCTGTCGCGGCGCCTGGCCGATACCGAAGGCCTGGCGGAGCCGATGGACGTGTGGCGCAAACTTGGCGTTCCCGATCCGGCGAGTGTGCCGATGCTCGATGCCGACGCCTTTCTGGAACTGGCGGCGCCGTATCGCGCGGGAGGTCAACGATGAACTGGCAGACATTGGCAACGCAGCTGTTCCCCGGCGGTCACGCCATCGTCGAGCGCGACAATTTTTTGTCCGGCACGGCGCAGGTGGACGGCAAGACCGTCGCCATCATCGGCACCACCGAGCACGTCCCCATCGGCATCGAGATCGCGCTGGCGCAGGCGCAGGCGATCCTGAAATCGGTGCAGGAACATCCCGGCCGGCCGATCGTCATCCTGGTCGATACGCAAGGCCAGCGGCTGCGCCATCACGACGAGATGTTGGGCATCAACAGCTATATGGCGCATCTGGGCAAATGCGTTGACCTGGCGCGGCGCAAGGGTCATGCGGTGATCGGCCTGGTGTACGACCAGGCGCTGTCCGGCGGGTTTATCACGAGCGGCCTGATTGCCAGCGCCTGTTACGCGCTGCCCGCGGCGACGATCCGCGTCATGGGCCTGCCGGCGATGGCGCGCATCACGAAGGTGCCGGAAGAACGGCTGACGGAACTGGCGCGCGACAATCCCGTCTTCGCGCCGGGCCCGGAAAACTACCTGCGCATGGGCGGCCTGCACGGCATCTGGGAAAGCGACCTGGCCAACGAGCTGGCACGGGCGCTGGCCGACTGCGGCACGGACGACGTGCGCATGACGCTCGGTCAAGAGCGCGGCGGCCGCCTGCTGGCGCAGCCCGTCGCCCAGGCGGTGAGGACGGGCGGCCATGTTCGCCCGACATGATCTCGTCTGGTTGACGAGCCGCGGCTGGCAGCGCATCCGTGCGACCGCACCGGCCGACGCGCTCGATCGACTCGACAGGTGGTGCGATGCCGGCTGGCCGGCCGTCGTGCGGCGGCTCGAGGCCGACCTGGCGCCGGGTGAAGTCGCCATCGGCTTCGCGCTGCCACCCGGCGCGGAAGGCAAGGTGCGTATCGGCTGTCGCGTCGAGCTGGCGGACATCGGCCGCCGTACCCGCGCATTACCGCTGGTCGGCGCGCTCGATGTGGCGCCTGTGGCATGGCGTGAAGCGCTGGCGGCGCTGGAGCGGCAGGCCGCGGAGGCGGGACTGGGCCTGGCCGTCTATGGCTCGCTGGCGCTGCAGGCGCTGACGGGCCAACACTACCTGACGCCAGCGTCCGACATCGACCTGCTGCTGCGTCCCCTGAACCGCGCGCAGCTGATGACGGGCCTGGACCTGCTGGCGCGATATGCGGCGCTGCTGCCGCTCGACGGCGAAGCGGTCTTTCCCGATGGCCGCGCGGTGGCGTGGAAGGAGTTGCGTGCGGCGTTCGACAGCGCGCCGGGCACACGCGTGCTGGCCAAGAGCCTGGAACGGGTGGGACTGGTGACGCCCGACGAGCTGTTGGCAACGCTGGAGGAAGCGACATGGCTGAACTGAATACGGCACTGCGCATCGAACGGCCCGCGCGCGTCGAGTCGACGCGCGCGTTCTGCCAGCGCATCGCGCGGCTGGCCGTGCGCAGCCTGTACGCGGAACTGGCGCTGTACCCGAAACCAGGGCTCGTGTCGTTTGTCGACAATGGCAGCCATGACGACATGACGGCGGTGACGTTCCTGCGCAGCCTGTTCGCACTGCGCCGCTATTTTCTGCGCATCACGCGGGCAGGCATTGAAGACGCACCGTTCCATGGGCTGAAGGATCTCGGCATCGAGGCGGAGGCGCGCATGCTGCGGGCGACGGACGGCATCAACACGCATCGCGGCGCGATTTTTTGTCTCGGCATGCTGTGCGCGGCCATCGGTCGCTGTCAAGCTGACGGCGTCGCCCTGACACCTGCCGCAATCCAGGCCATGTTGCTGCGTTGCTGGGGCGCCGCGCTGGGCGCCCACAGCGGCGATATCGTCACGCAGTCGCACGGTGCCATCGCACTGCGGCGCTATGCGGCCAGCGGCGCGCGCGAGGAGGGCGCACGCGGTTTTCCGTCCGTCTTCGATGTCGGCCTGCCGGCATTTTACCGGGCGCTGGCGGCCGGCCGCGGTGCGCGGCGTGCGCGAATCGATGCGCTGTTCGCGCTGATGGCGCATGTCAGCGACACCAATGTCTATCACCGCGGCGGCGTCGAAGGTGCGCAGACGGTGCGCCGCGCCGCGCGTGCCTTTATCGCCCGCGGTGGCACGGCGGCGCCGGATTGGGAAGCGCGGGCATTGATCTGCCATCGCACCTTTGTCGCGGCGCGGCTTTCTCCCGGTGGCGCGGCCGATCTGCTGGGCGCCGTCTGCCTGGTGCAGGCGGCATGCGCGGAGAATTGACGTGACTGGCCGGCTGGTGATCCTGTGCCCGGGGCAGGGCGGCCAGCATGCGGGCATGTTCGACATGGCGCGCAGTGATCCGGCAGCAGGCCGCCTGCTCGATGCCTGGTTCGACGATCCCGTGCTGGCGGTGCCATTGCGGGAAGCGCCGGGCTTCAGCAACCGCGTCGCGCAACCGTCGATAGTCGCCGCCACCCTGGCCATGTGGGCGGCATTGGGCGAGCTGCCCGCGCAACCCGTGCTGGTGGCCGGCTACAGCATCGGCGAACTGGCCGCATACGCCGTCGCGGGGGCACTCGACCCGCTGGACACGATCCGGTTGGCTGTCGACAGGGCGCGGTTGATGGATGCGTGTCTGGACGAAGGCGCGCCGCAAGGGATGGTGGCGCTGTCGGGCATGCCGGTTGCCAGTGTCGATGGGCTGCTGGACCGCTTCGGCTTTTACCGCGCCATCGTGACCGGCGAGGACACGCTGGTTGCTGGCGGCCCGGCCGATGCACGCGACGCGCTGGCGGCGGCCGCCGTCGCGGCGGGTGGACGGGCGACCGTGCTGCCTGTCGAAGTCGCGTCGCACACACCGCTACTGCAGCGCGCCGTGGTGCCGTTTGCGGCGCTGCTGGAACATCAGCGTTGGATGCCGCCCGCGTTTTCCGTGTTGTCTGGCATCTCCGCCGAACCAGTCCACGACGGCGCGCGTGCCGCCGATGTCCTGTCGCGCCAGATCGCTGAAACCATCCGTTGGCAGGATTGCATGGACGCCTGCGCCGAGGCCGGGGCCACCGTGGCATTGGAACTGGGGCCGGGCGCCGCGCTGTCGCGGATGTTGCAGGCACGCCACCCAAACATCGCCTGCCGCTCCGTCAGCGAGTTCCGTGCGCTGGCCGGGATACGCGCCTGGCTAGAGAGGAACCTCGGATAGCATTCACAAAACGTATAACTTGCATTGCAATTGAGAATTGGAAATTCTCTCGAATGACCTCTATAACGGTAGGATCGTTATGGAGGTATTACACATGAAGTTCTTTTTGAATATGGCTGTTCGCACGCTGGTCGCCGCAGCACACGGCCGCGCCCAGGTCGTTCTTGGTCAACAGGCCACAGTGGCACAGCCACCGAAACCCGACTATCGCACCAATGCCGGCGGCTGGAAGTAATCCTGCCAGCGCCTGCGCTGGTGCCGGCTGGCCCGATTCGACTGATGCGAGCTATCCGGCCGACCGCACCACCACCGGCCCGGCCACGAGCAAAAACCGCAACGCATTGACAACAAAATGCGTCAGGATGGCCGCCTCGATGCGGCCGCTGCGCCACAGCGCCACGCCGTAGCCGATGCCGGCCAAGGTCGCCAGCAGGATCATCGGCACCCCGCCGCCCAGGTGGGCGATGCCGAACACGATGGACGAGACGCCGATCGCCACCGCCACGCCGTAACGCGTGCCGGCTAAGGCGTTCTGCAGCCCACGCTGCATCAGCGCGCGGAAGAACGCTTCCTCGGCCACGCACGTGATCAACAGGTTCGATAGCAGGAAGGTGCCCGTCGACGACGGCAGCTTTGGCGCCCAGTCCACCACCCCCGTCAGCAGCGCGATGCCCAGCACGAGCACGGGCGTCGCCACGACGATGGGCCAGGCGCGTCCGACAGCGCGCCAGTCGGCCCATGTGCGCGCTGGTTGCCCGTAAAACGCGATCAGGACGATGCCGGCGATGGCCTTGTCCAGGTTGATGTATTGCGTGACGGGCGCCGCGCCCGCAGCGACGTCGCGTGCGATCTGCGGGTTGTAAAAGCCGGGTATCTTGTGCAGGGCCAGCGCCAGCGCGATGAGTGTAATGGCGGCCATCGCCGGCACGCGCAGCCAAGGTGACGTGCTGCGTTCGCGCGCCGCGCACAGGGCGATCAGCAGCAGCACGATGGCGATGCCGACAGGCGTGACCGCGCCGGCGATCAGCGCGACGATGCCGACGGCGGCTGACGTGATGGTCCAGGCGGGAACCCGCCGCGTACCCGTCGGCAGCGGCGGGAACCACAGCGACACCACGGCCAGCGCCAGCAGCGCGGCCAGCACGATCAGGGCGGGCGTCAGCATGCTCACGCGACCGCCAGCCGCGCCACGCCGGATTCGGCCAGTGCCTGGTCATACACGTCCAGCAGCTGCTCGGCCACGACGCTCCAGCGCAGGTGCGCGACGGTGCGCCGGCATTCGGCCGCCGGTGCCGGGTGCGCCAGTGCGGCTGTCAGCAGCTGGCGCAGGTGTGCCACGTCATGCGGCGCGTGTTCCTGCACGACGGCGCCGGCGTCGGGCAACGTCATCGAGTGGGCATGCGTCATCACGGCCGGCGTGCCGGCCGCCAGCGCTTCCATTACCGATAAGGGCATCACTTCACTTTCACTGGGCAGTGCAAACACGCTGGCCGCCGCGTAGGCGGAAGGCAAGGCTGGATCGTCGTAGGGCAGGCGGCCCAGGTAGCGCACGTCGGTCACGGCGCTCACGGCGTCGAGATAGGCGCGGTGCTCGCTGAGGCACTCGCCGATCAGCACCAGTGGCGTGCCGCTGCCCTGCAAGGCCTGCGCCAGCGCCAGTTGATTCTTGTGCGGATTGACGGCGGCCACGTTCAGCACGAACGGTCCGGTGATGCCGAAACGCGCCTGAAACGCGTCGGGCGTGGCGTCGAAAAAGCGCTGCGTGACGCCGTTCTCGATGACGGCCACGCGCGCGGCCGGGATGGCGAAGGCATCGACGATGGAATGTCGCTCGGTCTCGCCCAGCGCCACGAGGCGGTGCGCGCCCTGCAGCCCCGCCGCGATCTGCCCGTACGTCGTTTGCAGGTGCCAGCCCGTCAGCCGGCCGACGATGCGGTCCAGCCAGCGCTCGCGCCGGCCGGTGAAGGCGGTCCACGACGGCCGGATCAGCGGCGACAGCACGACGCCGCGTCCCAGGCTGCGGCCCGTCTCGACGATGCGGTGATTGCCGTTGATGGCGCCGAAGACGTGGACGATGTCGTAGTCGCTCAGCGACTCGCGCTCCGGCGCGGCCAGCCGGGCATCGACGCCAAGGGTGCGCAGCGCCGCGATGGTTTCATGGATCTGCACCTGCAGGCCGCCCGTGCGCTGGAACAGCATCGGGTACGACAGCATGGCAACGCGCAGTGGCGCCTGGGTCATCCTCGCTCCGGCCTGATGCTGAAAAGTGAGTCATCTTAGCAACACAGGGTTATCTTTACAACAAGTATGTTATTCTCGATCGACCGCTTGTGAGGGATCGATCGATGACTGTCCTGACTGTGCTGTCGGTGGCGTTGCTGCTGGCCATTCTGCTGCTTGCCGCCTGGTCGCTGCACAAGGTGCGCGCCGCCCACTTGCTGCTGTATGAACTGCGCGACGAAGTGCGGCGCGACGCCGGCCAGCACTTTCGCCAGCTCGAAGCCTTGCAGGGCCTGTACGTGGAACTGCAGCTCGACAAAAGCCTGCCGCCCACGCGCGGCTGGGCCGCTTCGCCCGACTTCCTGATCGAACTGGCACGCCATGCGCGCGAGGCGCGGCCGGCCACGGTGGTCGAGTGCAGCAGCGGCACGTCGACCGTCGTGCTGGCCCGCACGCTGCAACTGAACGGTCGCGGCAAGGTGTACAGCCTGGAACACGATCCCCATTACGCGCAGCAGACGCGCGAGCTGCTGGCGCGGCACGGCCTCGCCGACTGGGCGGTGGTGCTGGACGCGCCACTCGAACCCATCGCCTTCGGCAACGCCAACTACCAGTGGTACCGCGCCGCCGTGCTGCCGGCGCTGCCGGCCATCGACATGCTGGTGGTCGACGGCCCGCCGCAGGCCATCGGACGACTGGCCCGCTATCCGGCCGGTCCCGTGCTGCTGCCACGCCTGGCGCCGGGCGGCGCCCTGTTCCTCGACGACGCGGTGCGGCCCGACGAGCAGGAGGCCGTGCAGCGCTGGGTGGCCGAATTCACCGATTTACGGGCCGATCCGCGCCCCTGCGAGAAGGGCTGTGCCGTGTTGTTGCGTCCTGCCGTCAGCGCGGCGGCCAGGGCCGCGTGAGGCAGATCAAACATTGCCGAGTCCCGCGATCCGCGCCGGGCACGTGGCTATACTTGTATGCTCGTCCGGTGCCACGCCGGTGCCGGTGAGAGACCAACGTGAACGCGACCAAACTGTCCCTGCTGATTTCCTTCGCCGAGAAATACACGGTGCTGGTGATCGGTGTCGTCAGCAGCATGATCATGGCGCGCCTGCTGACACCGGCGCAGGTCGGCATTTTCTCCATCGGCGCCGTGGTGGTCGGCGTCACGCAGCTGATCCGCGATTTCGGCATCGGCCAGTACCTGATCCAGGAACGCGAGCTGACGGCCGAACGCATTCGCGCCGCCTACACGCTGACGTTGCTGATCGCGTGGGTCATGGCCGCGCTGCTGGCGCTGTGCAGCGCCCCCATCGCCGCGTTTTATGGCGAGCCGGGTGTGGGCCAGGTGCTGCGCATTCTGGCGCTGAACTGCCTGCTGATTCCCTTCGGCTCGATCACCTTGCCCGTGCTGCGGCGACAGATGCGCTTCGGTGCGATCTACTGGATCAATGTCGCCAACGCGCTGGTCAACCTGATCGTCTGCGTGGTGCTGGTCAAGCTGGGCTACGGCTACCTCAGCCTCGCCTGGGCCGCCGTGGCGGGTGGCGTCGCGACCGTGGCGGTCAGCCTGCTGTTTCGCCCGCCGGAGATGCCCTGGCTGCCCGGCTGGCGCGGCGTGCGCCAGCTGCTGTCGTTCGGCGTGTATGCCACCGGCTCGAACGTGCTCGATGAAGTGGGCGTCGCCGCGCCGGACATGATCATCGGTAAGGTGCTCAGCGTGGAGGCGGTGGGGCTGTTCGGCAAGGCGCAGGCGGTACTGAACATCTTCAATATGCTGATCACGAAAGCGGTGACGCCCGTGATCCTGCCGCTGTTCTCGGCGCACTCGCGCGAGGGCGGCGACATGAAACGCATCTACCTGCATATGGTGGCGTGCCTGGCGGGGCTGTCCTGGCCGTTCTACGCCGTGCTGGCCGTGGTGCCGTTCCAGCTGATCCGGCTGCTGTATGGCGACCAGTGGGATGCGTCCGCGCCGCTGGTGCGCATCATGTGCCTGTCCACGGCGCTGTTTTGCCTGTTCGGTCCCGGTCGCGACCTGTTCGTGGCGATGGGGCACGTGCGCCTGCGCGCCCGGCTCGAAGCCGTCAGCGTGCCGCTGCGGGTGATCGGCATCGGCATCGCCGCGCCGTTCGGGCTGGAGGCCATCGCCTGGAGCATCGCCGCAACGTCGCTCGTGCGCTCGCTGCTGATCTATCGCGGCCTGGCGGCGCTGACTGGCTTGCGTTTCGCGGACCTGTGCGCCACGCTGGGCCGCAGCGGCGGCGTGACCGTCTGCGCGGCGCTGCCGCCGCTGTTGCTGACGTTCGCACCTGGCCTGCAGCATGCGCCGCCGCTGATGTTCCTGGCGTTGGCCGGTGGCGGCGCCATACTGGGCTGGTGCGCCGGCATCCTGCTGCTGAACCACGAACTGAAAACTGAACTGATCACCATGACGCGCCAGCTGTCGCAGCGGCTGGCGCCCCGGCCGGCGCGCCGTTAGGAATCCATCATGCCACTTCATTCCATCATCATGCCGGTGTATAACGGCGAAGCCTATCTGGCCGAAGCGCTCGACAGCATCCTGGCGCAGACGTGCGCCGACCTGGAACTCATCGCCGTCAACGACTCGTCGCGCGACGATTCGCTGTCGATTCTCGAGTCCTACGCCGCACGCGATGCGCGGGTTCGGGTTGTCTCCACCGCGATCAATTCGGGCGGGCCGGCGTTGCCGAAAAACGTCGGGCTGGCAATGGCGACGGGCGAGTTCATCTCGTTCTGCGACCAGGACGACATCCTGCAGCCGGAGAAGCTGGCGCTGGCGACAGACGTGCTGCGCCGCCATCCCGACCTGGACATCCTGTTTGCCGACTTCCAGCCATTCGGCACGGCGCTGTCGCAGCAGTCCGGCTACCTGGCCCAGAAAGGCTTTGCGGACAAGGCGCGCGACTACCTGGTGCCCATCGAGGACGGGTTGTACCGCTGCCGCAATTTCTGGGGCTGCATGGCCGGCGTGCACACGGGGATGAGCACGCAGACGATCGTCGGCCGCCGCGCCATGTTCGCCGATAAACGCTTCGATATCCGTTATCGCATCGTCGACGATATCTCGCTGTGGTACCGCTTTGCCGAGTCGGCGCGCATCGGCTACCTGGATCGCACGGTCGCGTTGTACCGCCATCACGACGATGCGCTGACCACCGACAGCGAGCTGCTGACGCGCGAGACGCTGGCCTTCCACAAGGAGAATTATTTTCGTCAGTGCCATCTGTTCGACAAGGCGGAGAACCGGCGCTATCGCAGCATGCTGGCGCGCTTCTTCGTGCGCATGGCATCCACCCCCCGCATCACGCCGCTGGAGCAGCGCGCCAACCTGGCCGAGGCGCTGACGTTCGATTTCCGCCTGCAGACCCTGCGCTGGCTGTTGCGCACGTTCGCCTGATGCTGGCACTGCTGCGGCAGCGGGTCGGACAGAACGTCGCCCAGCTGGGCTGGTGGGACGCCGCCTGTTATTTCGGCAGCCTGGCCTTGCGCCGGCTCGGCATCCGTCTCTACAAATACGAGTTCGTCGCGCAGCCCATCGCCGATGCGCCGCTGGCCCGTGGCCGCGGCAGGGCCATCGACGTGCGGCTGGTGACCGATGTCGCCGGTGTTCCGACCGACTATCCGCGGCCCGCTCACGTGGTGGCCGACCGCTTCGCGCAAGGTGCGCTGACGTTACAGGCGTGGAAGGGAGACGACCTTGCCGGCTTCCTGTGGCTCCTCCATCACGGCTACCGCGAGGACGAGGTGCGCGTCGACTACCGGCTCGCATCGCCCGACTCCGTGTGGGATTTCGACGTGTACGTGGCGCCCGAATACCGCATGGGTCCCACGTACCTGCGCCTGTGGGACGAGGCGAACACGCTGCTGCGCGAGCGGGACGTGCGCTGGACGTGCAGCCGCATCTCGTCGTTCAATGTGGCGTCGCGCAACGCCCATGCGCGGCTGGGCACCGTGCGCATGGGCGGCGCGCTGTTCCTGTGCGCGGGCCGCTGGCAGCTGAGCTGCGTGACGCAGGCGCCGTTCGTGCACCTGTCGCGCCATGCGGCACCGCGGCTGACGTTCGATACGGCCGCGCTGGCAAGCCCTCGGACGATGCCTCAGACGATGCCGCGGTAGAACGCGCGCACCAGTTCCGCCACGCGCGCTTCGCCGAACCGCTCGATAACGTCGGCGCGGCCCGCCTGGCCCATGAGCGCGCGGCGTTCCGGATCGCGCAGCAGATCCGACACCGCGGCAACGGCCTGCGCTTCGTCGTTGGCGGGGATCAGCAGGCCACCGGGTGCGCCGGCCAGTACGTCCGCCGTGCCTGGAACGTCCGTGCCGACGGCCGGCACGCCGCACGCCATCGCCTCGATCGTCGCGATGCCGAAGCCTTCGTTACGGCTCATCAGGATATGCAGGTCCAGGCCGGGAATCAGTTCTTCCACGCGCTCCTGGAAACCGGCAAAGATGACGCGGTGTTCCAGGCCACGGCGGCGTACGTCCGCGCGCAGGTCCGGTTCCAGTGGGCCGGTGCCGATCAGGACGAGGTACAACTGCGGCAGTTGCGCCTGCAGCGCGGCAAACAGCGCGACCAGGGCGGCAGGCTGCTTCTGCTCCGCCAGCCGGGCGACGCACCCCAGCACCAGGCCACTGGCCGGGATACCCCAGCCGGCGCGCGCCGTCGTGCGGTGCGCGGGCGACGGTGTAAAACGCTCCGTGTCGACGGAATTCGGAATGACGGCCAGGCGCGCATCCGCCGGCATCAGGTCGCGATAGATCGCCAGAAAATGCTGCAGCGCCGACGCCGACACGGCATACACGCCCTTGACGCTGCTGAACGCCTGGCGTGCGATCGGCAGATGCCAGCTGCTCAGCTGTTGCCGCGGGAAGGCGTTGTGCACGCTGATGATCGTCGGCAGCTTGCAGCGCTGCGCCACATACAGCGCCGACAGGCCGTAGGTGGTCCAGCAGAACGCCACGTGCACCAGATCGGGGGCGTGGCGGCGCATCCGCGCAGGGCCCGTCAGGCTGGCACGCCAGCGGTTCAGGCGGCGCCACTGCCATTGTTCGAACAGCGGCGGCAGGTCGAGGCGGCCGGTGTCGAGTCCTTCCTGGCGCAGCGACTGTCGCCACGAGGCGCCGCCGGGAAAATCGGAAGGGGCCAGCGTGGCGGGACAGCCGGCTGCGTTGAGGATGCGCGCTTCCTGGGCCATGCGCAGTTCCATGCCGCCCAGCGCGCCGGAAAAGCTGGTGATCAGCACGCGCCGCGTGGCCGGTCCCGGTCCGCCGCGCCAGGCCTCGTGCAGGTAGCCGCGCAGGTACGCCATCTCCCAGCGGCTGAGGAAGCGCGCGTCGGCATCGCGCCGCACGGTGGCGCGCACCCAGCGCAGCATCTCGACGGCGTAGCGCGAGAACATCCAGCGCGGCACGCCGAACAGATACGGGTACGGGCCACGGCGGTCCTGGCGGAACTTGCCGCGCCCGAAGCGCCAGGCCCGCTGCACGACGGAGGTTTCCGTCAGCTGGTGCGCGCGGATGAAGTGGGCCACCAGGGCGGCGGGGCAGAACCACGCCTTTTCGCCATGGTCGGCCAGCATGCGCGTCAGCTGCGTCTCGCTGCCCATCGCATAGGCGCCGCCGTTCGGCCCGACCGTCTCGTCGAAGCGGTAGCCCGTGTCGAACACGCGCCGGCGCACGGCCATGTTGGCGCCCCAGATCAGCCCCGCGAAAATCGGGCCCTCGGGCAGGTCGGGCGCCGTGATGCCGAACGTGAGACCCAGCGGCACGAGGCGTGTGACCCAGTCGGCCGGCGGTTCTTCCCAGTCGGGCACGATGGCGCCGCCGAACAGCGCATAGTCGGGCTGCGCTTCGGCCGCCTCCGCCAGTGCCGTCAGCCAGTGCGGCACGGGCGTTGCATCGTCGTCGGTAAACACGAGCAGATCGCTGTGCGGCGCCTGCAGGGCGACGCCGAGCGCGGTGTTCAGGGCCACGTTCTTGCCGGCGCGCGGCTCGAACAGATACGTCAGCGGCAGCCGGTCCGCGAACGACTCGACGATGGAACGGGTGGCGTCCGTGCTGCCGTTGTCGACAACGATCAGGCGATAACCGCCCGGCGGCGCGAGCAGCGCGCAGTAGCCCTCAAGCACCCGGGACAGTGTCCGCGCGCCGTTGCGGGTGGCCATCAGCACAGTTAACACGTCACTCTCCTTGGCTTGCCGCGGGCATTGCCGGCAACGTTCGGGCACCGAACGAAAGTATTTCTTAAAAGAAAATGAAAACTACAATTTGAGACAATTTATAAATTGTTGCGAACTGGGCTGTCGCACTCTATTTTTCGAGAAATATTGTGACAGCCTATTATCCGGGTAGTAAAATCGAACGTAACAATTTTGCAATGCTGTTGCGAAATACGCACGCTAACTGCGCGTAATGACTGTTGTTTGTAGTTTACAGGTTAGCCAGCTGTCCCATAAGAAAATATACGTGTCGTTTGCGCCAAGCCGAAACCAGATAATACGGATGGGCTTACGGTCACTATAAAAAGCAATTTCGCTTTTTGTTGGTACTGGGGAACTCAAATGAAAGATGACGCGATCGTAGCGGTGGTCGGGCTCGGCTATGTCGGCCTGCCTTTGGCGGTAGAGTTCGGAAAGCAGCGGCCGACCATCGGCTTTGACCTGTCGGCAGCAAAAATCGAGAATTATCAAAGGTTTATTGATCCGACCGGGGAAGTGACGTCGGCCGATCTGCGCGCCGCATCCGGCCTGTCGGTCACCACCGACCCTGCCAGGCTGGCCGAGGCCGACTTCATTGTCGTGGCCGTGCCGACGCCCGTCGACTCCGCCCACAACCCCGATTTCCGCCCGCTGATCGGCGCATCGGCCAGCGTCGGCAAACACATGAAACGCGGTGCCGTCGTCGTGTACGAATCGACCGTTTACCCGGGCGCCACGGAGGAAATCTGCGTTCCTCTATTGGAAAAAAATTCAGGAATGAGATGGAAGGAAGACTTCCATATTGGTTTCTCCCCTGAACGAATTAATCCCGGCGACAAACAACATACGCTGACAACCATATTAAAAGTCGTCTCGGGCGATGACGCGCCCACGCTCGATGCCATTGCCCGGCTGTATGAATCGATCGTCACGGCGGGCGTCTACCGCGCCTCCAGCGTGAAGGTGGCGGAAGCGGCAAAAGTCATCGAAAACACGCAGCGCGACCTGAACATCGCGCTGATGAACGAGCTGGCGATCATCTTCGACAAGATCGGCATCGACACGCTCGAAGTGCTGCAGGCGGCGGGCACCAAGTGGAACTTCCTGCCGTTCCGCCCCGGTCTGGTGGGCGGCCACTGCATCGGCGTCGATCCCTACTACCTGACGCACAAGGCCGAGATGATCGGCTACCACCCGCAGGTGATCCTGGCCGGACGCCGCATCAACGACGGCATGGCCAAGTTCGTGGCCGAGAAAACCGTCAAGCAGCTGATCGCCTCCGGCTCGCACATCAAGGGCGCCAAGGTCAACGTGCTGGGCCTGACGTTCAAGGAAAACTGCCCGGACCTGCGCAACTCGAAGGTGGCCGAGATGGTGGCGGAGCTGCGCTCGTATGGCCTGGACGTGCACGTGCACGATCCGGTGGCCGAGAGTGACGAGGCGATGCACGAATACGGCATCACGCTGGAGACGTGGGAGCGCCTGCCGCAGGCCGACGCCGTGGTGGCGGCCGTGTCGCACAAGGAGCTGCTGGCGCTGTCGCTGACCCATCTGATGGAAAAACTGAACCCGGGTGGCTGCTTCATCGACGTCAAGTCGCAGTTCAACCTGTCCGGCCTGACGGAAGCCGGCTTTTCCGTCTGGCGCCTGTAGCGCGTGGCGCGGCGACGGCGCACTTCGTCGATCATCGGGAGGCATGCGGTCGTGAGCAAGTTCGAGGACGTTCGGGCGCACCTGCGCGGCCACCAGTATCACTGGCTGGTCACAGGGGCGGCAGGGTTTATCGGCTCCAACCTGGTGGAGGCGCTGCTGGCGCTCGGCCAGCGCGTCACGGGCCTGGACAACTTCGCCACCGGCTACCAGCACAACCTGGACCAGGTGCGCGCGGCGGCCGGTGACGGCTGGGCGAACTTCCGGTTCATCGAAGGCGACATCCGCGACGTCGCTGTCTGCCGCGGCGCGTGCGATGGCGTCGACCTCGTGCTGCACGAGGCGGCGCTGGGGTCCGTCACGCGCTCGATCGAGGACCCGCTCAGCACCCATGCGACCAATGTGACGGGCTTTCTGAACATGCTGGTGGCCGCGCGCGACGCCGGCGTGCGGCGCTTCGTGTATGCCGCGTCCAGCTCGACCTACGGCGACCATCCCGGCCTGCCGAAGGTGGAAGACCAGATAGGCCGGCCGCTGTCGCCATACGCGGTGACGAAGTACGCCAACGAGCTGTATGCCGACGTGTTCGCGCGCAGCTACGGCACGGCATCGATCGGGCTGCGGTACTTCAACGTATTCGGTCCGCGCCAGGATCCGGACGGCGCGTATGCCGCCGTGATTCCGCAGTGGGTGGCGGCGATGATCGCCGGCCGCGCCGTCATCATCAATGGCGACGGCGAGACGAGCCGCGATTTCTGCTACATCGACAACGTGGTGCAGGCCAACCTGCTGGCGGCGCTGGCCGACGCGCCGGAAGCCGTCAACCGCGTCTACAACGTGGCGGCCGGTGAGCGTACCAGCTTGAACGGGCTTTACGAAAAGATGCGGGCGCTGTTGCAGGGGCGGTTCGCCCATCTGTGCGACAGCGCGCCGCAATACAGGGAGTTCAGGGCCGGCGATGTGCGCCATTCGCAGGCCGATATCACCAGGGCGCGGGAACTGTTGGGGTATGCGCCGACGCACCGCATCGACGCCGGCCTTGCACACGCGATGCAGTGGTACGTGCAGCACCTACATCCAATAAAAGCGCTGCAGTGAGCGCGGCGTGGGGACGCCGCGTTCGCGAGCAAGAAAACGATGTGCCCTGGGGGGTAGAAAATGTTAAGAATATCCAATCACTACATCTCGAAGGTAGTGTTCAGCCTCTTGTTCCTGGAAGTGCTGATCCTGATCGGTTCCTTCTATGCGGGCGTGGGCCTGCGCTTCTACGATGGCGACGATTTCGCGCTGCCGCAGATGGACCACTTCTTCATGTCGGCGTGCGTGTTCGCCGCCGCCATCGTGTTCAGCATGAGCGCCCTGGGCATGTACCAGATCGATTTCAAGGGCGGCCTGGGCACCCCGTTCTTCCTGCAGTTGATGCCGTCGTTCGTGATGGGCTTCTGCATCCTGACCCTGGTGTTCTACGTCGCGCCGGACCTGTATTTCGGCCGCGGCATCCTGTTCCTCGTCTTCGTCATTTCGGGCACCGGCATCGTGCTGACGCGCGCCATGCTGCTGAAAACGTCCGAGACGCGCTTCCTCGAATCGCGCATCCTCTTCATCGGCTGCGGCGCGCTGGCCAAGGAGTGCGGCGAATTGGCGCTGCGGCCGAACAACTACCGCAAGTACCACGTGGCCGGCTACGTGCGCGTGCCGTCCGAACTGGTTGCCGTGCCGGAGGAAGCGCTGCTGCCGTGCGAGGACGGCCGTTCGCTGGTGCAGCTGGTGCACCGCAACCGCGTCAGCGAAATCGTCGTCTCCGTGGAAAATCGCCGCGGCGGCGCCTTTCCCATTCAGGAACTGCTCGACTGCAAACTGTTTGGCATCAAGGTCACCGATGCCGCCACGTTCTTCGAACGGGAGACGTGCCAGATTCGCGTCGCCTCCGTCCAGCCCAGCTGGCTGGTGTTCGGCGGCGGCTTTGACCAGGGCTTCGTGCGGAGCTTCATGAAGCGCGGCGTCGACGTCATCGCCAGCCTGGCGCTGCTGATCGTCTCGCTGCCCGTGATGCTGGTGACGGCGCTGGCCATCTTTGTCGAGGACCGCGCGCCCGTGTTCTATTCGCAGGAGCGGGTCGGCAAGGACGGCCGCGTGTTCCGCGTGCTGAAGTTCCGCAGCATGTACATGAACGCGGAACAGGGCGGCACGCCGCAGTGGGCGGCGCACAACGATCCCCGCATCACCCGCGTCGGCAATATCATCCGCAAGCTGCGCATCGACGAGCTGCCGCAGATCCTCAACGTGCTCAAAGGCGAGATGAGCTTCGTGGGACCGCGCCCCGAGCGGCCATATTTTGTCGACCAGCTGACGCAGCGGGTCCCGTACTACAACGTCCGGCACAGCATCAAGCCCGGTATCACGGGCTGGGCCCAGGTGCGCTACGGCTACGGCGACTCTGTCGAGGATGCGGTGCAGAAGCTGCAGTACGACTTGTACTACGTGAAGAACAACAGCCTGTTCCTCGACGTGCTGGTGCTGATCGACACCTTCAAGGTGGTCGTGTTCCGGGGCGGCCGATGAACGCGCGCGTGTCGTGGTGAGGCACTGATGCCGGTCGGTACCGCCATCTTCAGTTACGCCGGCGCCGCGCTGGCGTTTGCATTATTGTGCGTGCTGTTGCTGACGGGCTGGCGTGGCCGTGCCCACGCCCGCGCCATCGCGCTGGCCAGCGGCGTGATGGTGTTGTGGAGCGTGACGATGGTCTGGCTGGCCCGCGGCGGCGAGTCGGTGATGCTGGCCGAAGTCGTCGAGCTGCTACGCCAGGGCGCGTGGTCGGCCGTGCTGCTGGCGTTGCTGGGACACCTGCGGGTCAAGCGGGACGGACGGCGCAGCCGGCTCGCATTGTGCGTCGCCGCCGCGTATGCCGTCGTCGTGACGGCGGTCGTGGCCGGCCGGCTGCTGCCATCGGTGTTGACGTTCTACCTCGTCACGATCGGCCGCGTGACCTTGCCCGTGCTGGGCATCCTGCTGATCGAGCAGCTGTATCGCAACCGCGCCGCCGAGGAGCGATGGGCCATCAAGTTCGCCTGTCTCGGCATCGGCGGCATCTTCGTCTACGATTTTTACATGTACAGCGACATGCTGCTGTTCCGCGAGATGAACGTGGAGCTGTGGGGCGCGCGGGGCATCGTCAATGCGCTGACGATGCCGCTGATCGCCGTCTCGCTGGCGAGGAACGCCACGTGGTCGAACCAGATCGCCGTGTCGCGCCGCATCCTGTTCCATTCCGCCACCCTGGTCGGCGCCGCCGTGTACCTGTTGGCGATGAGCTCAGCCGCCTATTACCTGCGCTTCGTCGGCGGCGAGTGGGGCTCGCTGATGCAGCTGGCGTTCCTGTTCGGCGCCTCGGTGCTCCTGGTCAGCGTGCTGTTCTCGGGCAGCTTCCGCGCCTGGCTGCGCGTCTTCATCAGCAAGCACTTCTTCCGCTACAGCTACGACTACCGGGACGAGTGGCTCAGTTTTACCCGCACGCTGTCGCAGCAGGGACCGGGGCTGGGCGTGCGCAGCATCCAGGCGCTGGCGGCGCTGGTGGAAAGCCCCGGCGGCGCACTGTGGATGCGACGCGATGCGCAGGACGCGGCCCGCTTCGAACCGATCGCGCACTGGGAGCTGCCGCCCGTCACCGCCATCGAGCCGGCGGCTTCTCCGTTCTGCTCCTTCATGGAAAGCAAAGGCTGGGTTGTCGAAGTCGCGCAGGAGAACGACGAGGGCACGCCGCCGCTGCCTTCATGGCTGGCGACGATGCCGCGCGCATGGCTGGCGGTGCCGCTGATGCTGCATGGGCGGCTGTTCGGCTTTGTCGTGCTGCAGCGTCCGCGCAGCCACGTCACGCTGAACTGGGAAGTGCTGGACCTTTTAAAGATTGCGGGAACGCAGGCGGCCAGCTATCTGGCGCAGCAGGAGGCCGACAGTGCGTTGATGCTGGCGCGCCAGTTCGATTCGTTCAACCGCCTCTCGACCTTTGTCGTGCACGACCTGAAAAACCTGGTGGCGCAACTGTCGCTGCTGACGGCCAATGCGGAGAAGCACCGCGACAATCCCGAATTCCAGCGCGACATGCAGGAGACGGTGGTCTATTCGGTGCAGAAGATGAAGCTGATGCTGCAAAAACTCAGTCGCGGCGCCACGCAAGGCCCGGCGCGCGCGCTGTCCGTCGCCCAGGTCCTGCAGCAGGCCGTCGCACTGAAGGCGGCGTTCGAGCCGCGTCCCGTGCTGGAGATCGTGCGGCCCGACGCGCTGGTGCAGGCCGATGCGGAACGGCTGGAACGGGTGCTGGGACATCTGATCCAGAACGCCATCGAGGCCACGCCGAAAGACGGGCGCGTAACGGTGCGCCTGGCGGGCGATGGCGACTGCGTGACCGTGGAAGTGAGCGACACGGGCCACGGCATGAGCGAGGAATTCATTCGCGAGCGGCTGTTCAAGCCGTTCGATTCGACCAAGTCGGCGGGCATGGGCGTGGGCGCCTTTGAAAGCCGGGAGTACATCCAGGAACTGGGCGGCAGCCTGCGTGTGCACAGCACACCGCTGCGCGGCACCACGTTCCACGTGACGTTGCCGCGCTGGCGCGCGCACGCCATCGAGCAAGCCGCCTGAAAGGACTGTTGTGACGCAAACCAAACCGAAACTCCTGATCATCGAAGACGATCCGGGCCTGCAGAAACAGCTGCGCTGGAGCCTGGACGCCTATGACGTCGTGGTGGCCGGCGACCGCGAAGCGGCGCTGGCGCAGCTGCGCCGCCACGAGCCGGCCGTCGTGACGATGGACCTGGGCCTGCCGCCCGATCCGGACGGCGCCACCGAAGGCCTGGCGACGCTGCAGCAGATGCTGGCGCTGGCGCCGGAGACCAAGGTGATCGTCCTGACGGGCAACCAGGACCGCAGCCATGCCGTCAACGCGGTGGCGATGGGCGCCTACGATTTCCACCAGAAGCCGTGCGAGCCGGAGCTGCTGAGCCTTGTCATCCAGCGCGCGTTCGTCCTGCACGGGCTGCAGCAGGAGCACCGCCGCCTGCAGCAAAGCCAGGCCGACTCGCCGTTGACCGGCATCGTCAGCCGCGACCCGGCCATGCTGAAGGTGTGCCGCAACGTGGAAAAGGTGGCACCCAGTTCGGCCACCGTGATGGTGCTGGGTGAAAGCGGCACCGGCAAGGAGCTGATCGCCCGTGCGTTGCACCAGCTGAGCCCCCGTTCGAAAGAGCGCTTCATGGCGATCAATTGCGCGGCCATTCCCGAAACGCTGCTGGAAAGCGAATTGTTCGGCTACGAGAAGGGCGCGTTCACGGGCGCCGTCAAGCAGACCAAGGGCAAGGTGGAGCTGGCGCACGGTGGCACGTTCTTCCTCGACGAGGTGGGCGACCTGCCGATGGCGCTGCAGGCCAAGCTGCTGCGTTTCCTGCAGGAGCGCGTGATCGAGCGCGTCGGCGGGCATGAGGAAATCCCGGTGGACGTGCGCATCATCTGCGCCACGCACCAGAACCTGAAGACGCTCGCCAGCACGGGGCGGTTCCGCGAGGACCTGTACTACCGCCTCTCCGAGATCGTGCTGACGATCCCGCCGCTGCGCGAACGCAGTGGCGACGCCGTGCTGCTGGCCCAGCATTTCAAGAACCGCATCTGCCGCCAGGAAGGCCGGCCGGCGCTGACGTTCGGCGCGGACGCGCTGGCGCAGATCGCCCACCACAAGTGGCCGGGCAATGTGCGCGAGATGGAGAACTGCATCAAGCGCGCCGTCATCATGGCCAGCGGCACCGTCATCACGGCCGAGGACCTGGATCTGGACGCGGACATCGACCAGTCGGCGCCACGTCCGTTCAACCTGCGCGAGGTGCGCGAGAAGGCCGAGTACCAGGCCGTCGTCGCGGCGCTGGCCGAGGTGGACGGCAATATCGTCAAGGCTTCCGAGCTGCTGGGCGTGAGCCGGCCCACGTTATACGATCTGCTGGAACGTCACGACATCAGGGCATCGGCCGCCTGACGGGGGGATGAGCGGCGCCGGCGCAGCGCGTGTGGCGGCACCGGTACGAGCGCCCCGGCCAGTACCAGCAACAGCAGCAGCGACGTCAGGCGCGGCACGTCCGTGATGCTGTCGAACAGTCCCACCATCATGGCGCCCGTCAGCGACGCCAGGAACACGGCGCTCATGTCATCCCCCGCCAGCGCGCCGCGCAGCTGCCGCGCCGCGACCGCCAGCAACAGAAACCCCAGCGCGGCCGCGCCCAGCCATCCCATTTCGAACACGGCATTGAGGAACAGGTTCTTGACGTGCCACGGCATGTGATTGCGGTCGCTGCTGAAGAACCAGTAATCGTTGGCGGCACTGAACGAGCCGTTGGCCAGCAGTTCGCGCCCGCTGTCCACGTCGCGCACGCTGACGTTGTCGACGTCCAGCGCGCCGCCTGCCGATTCGCTGGCGATCTGCAGGCGCACCGGCGCATAACCGGCCAGCCAGTGCGGCTCGAACTGCGCCACGACGGTGCCCTCGTAATGCTGCCAGCCGCGCTCTCCCTTCTTCAGCCGCAGGCGCACGTGCTGGCAGCTGCGCGGGTACAGCAGCCAGCGTTCGCACAGCGCGATGCGGGGCATCACTTCGTCGCCGCTGCGGCGCAGGTCCGCCGCCACGGTGTAGCGGGCGCCGGGCCGCACGGCCACGTGCTGCAGGAAGCGCAGCGCTTCGCCATAGCCGGCGCTGTACTGCGCGGCGCCCAGGCGCAGATACGTATTGGCGCCTTCGCGCACATAGCTGAAGGTGCCGGGCATCTCGCCGTGCGCATTGCGCCACAGGTAAGTGGCCGGGTATTTGCCCAGGCCCATGCCGGACAGCTGGATTGTGACGTCCCGGTCCATCATCTCCAGCGCCTCGGACCAGTGCTGCAGCCGCACGCGCAGGTCGCGCGCGACCGTGGCGAAGCGCACCTCGGCGTAGTAGCTGCCGGTGACGGGGATGACGGTGGCCAGCACGATCAATGCGCAGAAGGCCAGCATCAGCGAACGCTGGTCGAGCCGCCACAGTGGCTGCGGCAGCCAGCGGTGCGCCGCCAGCAGCGCGGCCGCCACCAGCACGACGGCCGCACTGGGCAGCGCGGGTGATCCGGCATGGTGCCACGCGACCAGCATTGTTGCCAGCATCAGCGCGGGCAGAGCGCCCAGCAGCAGACCCACGCCGGTGCCGGCCAGGCGCTGGCGCAGCAGCAGCGCGGCACCGGCGGCGCCAACCAGGAAGGCCAGCGCATAGCTGACGTACGCGCCTTTCCACTGGTTCGACGTGGCGTCCGGTGCCAGCACGGTCAGCGCGACGGCGGCCAGCAGCAGCGCCAGTCCGGCGGCCACGCCCGGCAGCGGCGTCCGCACGCGCGGCGCGGCGCCGCCGGCCAGTACCGCAAGCGACAGCGTGCCCAGGGCGGCCAGCAGGCCCCGGTAGCCGCTCGCCGCAAACACCTGCGTCAGGCAGACGCCCAGCATCACCACCAGTCCGATCCCGCAGACCAGGGTGCGGGCGCGCAGCCGGCCGCTGCGCAGCTCACGGTAGGCGAGGATCAGCGCCAGCACGGCGGCGGAACTGCCGTATGCCACGTAGATGTCGCGCGAGAACAAGGTCAGTCCGGCAAAGGTGCCAATCAGCAGGCAGGCCATGCCAAGCGCCAGCCGGATGCCGCCGACGCGGCGCGTCAGCCACATGGCCACGAAGGGCAGCGTCATCGCCAGGTACGCGTCCAGCGCCGCGCCGCCGGTGTGCATGGCCGAGAAGGGCGCCGTGGGACGATAGTCGCTGGAGAAGTTCAGCAAGCCCGGAAACTGCGTGCGTTCCCACGCCACGGCGAGGCTGGCACCGACGAGGCCGAGCAGCATGCCGGGCACCAGCAGCCGCGGCAGGTTTTCCAGCCGCGCGCCGGCGCTGCGCCGCAGCAGCGGCAGCAGGGCGAGCGGCCAGAGATAACCCTTCAGGATGCGCAGGCCGTTCCACGGACTGATGTAATTGCTGAACGCATTGGCGTCGGTCGGCGCCAGCGGCGTGATGCCGCGCCACGCCGCCACGCCCAGGCACAGCACCGTCAGCAGCAGCGCCACCGCCGTCAATGGCGGCAGCCGCACCGGCACGGGCATCGCGGCCAGACGCCAGTAGCCGACGGCGCAGGTGGTCAGCAGCACCAGATCGAGTTCGACGAGATAGAACCAGCCGGTCCACGGTGCGAAGTCGAGCACGGGCAGCAGCGCGGGCACGACAAACAACCATGCCGTCGGCCGATACCACAGCAGCACGGCATACGCCGCCAGGGCGCCGATCAGCCACGCGCCAGTGGCCGGATTGGTCGCCAGCGGATACACCGACAGCGCCCCCGCCAGTAGCAGCAAGGCCGCGCCGGCACCGGCACGGGCGCCCAGCGTGGCGATCATTGCGGCGCTTCAGTCCACTTGCCGGCGTCGGCCAGGATCTTTTTCAGTCCTGGCAGCGGAAAGCCGGCCTTGTACGCCTTCTGCGCCAGCGGCAGCGCGGCATCGTATTTTTTTGCCTTGGCGTAGACGAGGCCCAGGTTGTAGCTGATGGCGGCATCGTCCGGCGACAGTTCCGCGGCGCGTTCCAGCATCTCCAGCGCGCGCTTGTCCTTGCCTTCGCCGTACAGGTACTGGGCATACAGCGCCCAGGCCGCGCCATCATCCGGCTGGAAGCGCACGGCCCGTTCGAAATAGCATTCGGTCGGATAGTGGGCGCCGGGCGGCTGCGGCGTGCGCAGTTTTTGCGACAGCTTCATCAACGTGAGCAACCCGCGCGGGTGGTTCGGCACGGCGCGCAGCAGGTAATCGAGGTCGCCGCCGATCTGGCCCGTGGCGCCGCGCCGCAATGCCTGCACGTCCTCCGTGAAGTGAAAGTCCTCTACCACGCCCAGCTTCGATTGCGGTGTGCTGCGGAAGTCGAACGGACCGTAGCCGTTTTTCAGTTCGCCGCAGTACGGGGCGGCGCCAGCCAGCCCGCACGCACCCAGCATGGACAGCACCAGCAGCGCGTTGCACTGCCTGACAAACATCCGTTGCGACATCATATTTCCTCCGCTTGGTTGGGCACCGCGACGGCGGCGCGCGCGTCGGCTACCTGGTCGAGCAGCCGCGCCAGCTGTGCCGCCCGGGCGCGGCGTGATGCGCCGGCCACCGCGGCCGGCGTGGCGACAGGGGCGGTACCGGCGCGTGCCTGCGCGATAAAGCGCAGCAGCGCCGCGGCGATCAGGTCCCTCCGGTCCAGTGGGGCGATCGTGTCGATCCCGGCCTGCAGCAGGGCGCCCGCCGTGTCGCCGGCCGGATCGGTCAGCGCAAGCACGGGGCGCCCGGCGCGCAGGTATTCGTACAGCTTGGCGGGAATCTGATGATTGCAGTTGGCCGCCTGCAGCACCAGCAGTCCGTCCGCGCCCAGCATCTCGGCCAGCGCTTCGCGGTACGGAATATGCGGCGCCAGCGTGACCAGGGCGCCGATGCCATGGTCCGCGATCAGGCCCGCCAGGTAATCGTCGTGCGCCGTGGCGCGCAGCACCACGCGCAGTTCGCCGGGCCGCAGTTGTCCGCCTGCCTGGAGGCCGGCCAGTGCCGCGAACAGTTCGACGGGGTCGCGTTCGGACGGGTAGATGATGCCGCTGTGGACGAGGGTGAACGGCGCGCCCGGCTGGCGCGGCGGCGGAGTGGGAGCGCCGACGAAATTCTCCTCGTCGTAGCCGTTTTCCATCAGCAGGAAGCGTTCCGGCGGCACGTCCGGGTAGCGCTGCTGGTAGTTGCGCACGGCGCCGGCGGTGGTGCAGACCACGGTGCAGCTGTGCCGCACGGCGCGGTCCTCGATCCAGCGGTACACCTTGCGCGTCAGCGGGTTGGTCGGATAGTCGACGTCCGTCATCGGGTCGCGCATGTCGGCGATCCACGGCAGGCGTGTCAGCTTCGCCAGCATCAGGCCGATCAGGTGCGCGCTGGCGATCGGATACGTCGACCAGATCACCTGCGGACGATGGCGCCGGACCAGGTTCAGGCCGGCCGGCACGGCGCCGGCGACCCAGGACACCCAGCGGTCCGGCAGCGCCATCCAGCGCGCGTAACGCCCGCCCAGCGCCAGGTGGCGCGACGTGTCGAGCGCGAAGGCGCGGTGCACGATGGCCTCCGGCGGGATCTCCTTCAACTGGTCCGTGCCCTGGCGCTCGTAGGCGCGCGGGTGCGCCGTCAGCACCAGCGGCTGCCAGCCCAGCGCCGGCAGATATTGCGAGAACTTGAGCGTGCGCTGGATGCCGCTGCTGCCGTGCAGCGGCGGGAAGTGAAACGCAATCATCAGCACGCGCTTCACCATGCCCGCACCCAGTCGGCGGTCCAGTCGGCGACCTGGTCGCGCCAGGCGCGCCGCGAGAACGTGTGGTCGGCGCCGGGCAGGGTGCGGCGCTGCACCTGCGGCGCGGCAAGCAGCCGGCGCCATGCCGGCGACGCTTGTGCCATGTCGAGGAACTCCTTTGCCGTCAGGTCGTTCTCGCTGTCGATCAGCAGCACGTTGCCGTGAAACGCCCGCATCCCGGCCAGCATGCGCTCATGCAGGCCGGGCGCCCCGGTCGATGCCGCTGCCGGGCGCCGCAGCGCCTTGCCGGCCAGCCGTACCAATCCGCTGGTCGCGGCGCGCCAGTCGAAGCGGCCGCTGACGAGCTTTTGCCACAGCTCCGGCTGCAGCAACCGCGCGCGGTAGTAGTGGCGCAGCGTGGTGCTGGCCAGCCCGGCCTCGGTGCGTGCCCAGGGATTCAGCAGGACGAGGCCCGTCACGCGCTCGTCCTGCTGCGCATAGAACAGCGCGGCGGAGGCGGCGTCGCACAGGCCCCAGATGACGACTTCGCGCAGGCTGGGCACGCGGGCAAAGAACTCGTCGATGGCGGCGCGCAGATCGGCATCGACGTCGTTGAAGTCGCGCTGCTCGCCCGTGCTGTCGCCCATGCCGCGGTAATCGAAGCGCAGCGCCGGGATGCCGCGCATCGCCAGGTTACGGGCCAGCAGGGCGAACTGGCGATGGCTGCCGGCCCGGTATTGCGGTCCGCCCACGGCGATCAGCACGCCGCGCGTTGGCGTATCGCCGGCCGGGCTGAGGATGCCCGTCAGCCAGTCGCCCGCGCAGGCGAAGGACAGGGCCAGTTCATCCGGCTGCATGATGGAGCGCCTGCAGGACGTGACGGGTCTGGTCGAGCAGGGCGGGACACGTGGCGATTTCCTGCGTCGCCCAGAACTGCGGCCCGGGCACCGCGTGCGCATCCACGAGAATGCCCGCTTCCTGCCAGCGCGCGACGATGCGGGCCGCGGCAGCCGGCAAAGGCCTGGCCGCCTCCGGCACCACTTCCAGCCAGTGCACGGGGCAGGGCGGCGGCAGGGTGCCCGCATCCAGGGTATCGATGGCCGTGGCCAGTGCGGGATTGAGCAGGTAGCCGGCGATCTCCAGCGCGTAGCCAGTCGCCAGGCGGGTGCGCAGCGCGGCGGTGCCGCCACCGGCGCCGCCGTCGGCCGTCAGCATCTGGCTGGCGACGGCAAGGCGCAGGAACTGTGTCAGGAAGACCGCGCCGCTGGTGACCGGTTGCCACAGCAGCACGAACGCCGGGGGCAGCGCGGCGCGGCGGGCATGATCGAGTGCCAGCAGGGCGCCCAGCCGCAGGCCCCAGATGGCGGGGGCTTCGGTCAGCGCGTCGCCCAGGTGCTGGCGCAGCCACCGGCTGGCGCGCTCCACGTCGGCCAGCCAGCCCTCCCACGTGGCATCGCCGAAATCGCCGGCGCTGTCGCCGCAGCCATGCAGGTCGACGCGCAGGACGGCATAGCCGTCGGCCGCCAGCGCCGCGGCCTGCAACGAGGCCATGCGGCGGCTCTTGTTCATCTCTTCGGCGAACGGGTGGAGGTAGACGATGGCGCCGCGGCAGAGCGGCGCAACAGGGGAAGAAACGGGCGGGTAATACAGGCAGAAGCGGGCATCCGCACCGCCGTCCAGGAAGAACGGTTGCGGCGGCTGCGCGGCTGCCCCGGGTTTCATGCTGTCTGCTTGAGGCGGACAAAGTCCGTGAGGCTGCCCAGCGTGGCGAAGGTGGCGGCACTGATTTCGTCATCGTCGATGGCGAAACCGAACTGCTCTTCCAGTGCACCGATCAGCTGGACCACGGCCATCGAATCGAGCTCGGGAATACTGCCCAGCAGGGCGGACTGTTCCGTCAGCGCGGCGCCGGCAGGGCCGAGGCTGAGCACGTCGATCACGATGGTTTTTACTTCTTCTTGCAAATCCATATTTACTCCAGAGGTTCCACGCCCGGCGCAGACGCTGCCGGGATTGCGCTTTCAACAACGATTTCGCCGAGTATAACCCGCGTGCGGCCTTTGCGACCAGCAACAGCCTGCCTTTTTCGGCCCGTATCAAGAAACGAAACAACAGTCTCTGCCGCTGTTGTTTTTGCACCGTGAAGCATGTCAGAATGACCAGAAGTCACTGTTGGATAAGTTGTAAAATGTAAAGGTCTTTGGCCCCCGCGTTCACGCTACTGGAACCTCCATGTCCGATCTCATTCATGACTTCATCTTTCGGTCCGCGCACCGCACGCCCGATGCCGAAGCGCTGGTGTACGGCCAGCGCCGCCTGACGTATGCGCACCTGGCCCGGCTGGTGACGTGCGCCGCGGCGGCACTGCTGGCGCACGGACTGGAACGCGGTGAGCGCGTGGCCGTGTACCTGGAAAAGAACGTGGAAAACGTCGGTGCCATGTTCGGCGCGGCCGCCGCCGGCGGCGTCTTCGTGCCCGTTAATCCGCTGCTGAAACCTGAGCAGGTGGGCTACATCCTGGCCGACTGCAATGTGCGCGTGCTGGTCACGTCGCACGACCGCCTGAAGCTGCTGCTGCCGGTGCTGGCGGGCTGTCGCGACCTGCGCGCGGTGCTGGTGACGGGTACCGCGGGCGAGCTGCCGGCCCTGCCCGGCGTCGAGCTGCTCCCATGGGACGACACGCTGGCGCCGGCCGCCGCCATCGACACGCCGGCGCACCGCGCCATTGACGGCGACATGGCCGCCATCCTGTACACCTCCGGCAGCACGGGCAAGCCGAAAGGCGTCGTGCTATCGCACCAGAACATGGTGGCCGGCGCCGTCAGCGTGGCGGGCTACCTGGAAAACACGCCGCAGGACCGCATCCTCGCCGTGCTGCCACTGAGCTTCGATTACGGCCTGTCGCAGCTGACGACGGCGTTCCACGTGGGCGCGACGGCGGTCCTGATCAACCACCTGTTGCCGCGCGACGTGCTCAATGCCGTCACGGCCGAACGCATCACGGGCCTGGCGGCCGTGCCGCCGCTGTGGATCCAGCTGGCGCAGCTGAACTGGCCGGCCGACTGCACGTTGCGTTATCTGACCAACTCCGGCGGCGCGATGCAGCGCCCGACACTCGACGCGCTGCGCCGCGCCTTGCCGGCCGCGCGCCCGTTCCTGATGTACGGCCTGACGGAAGCGTTCCGCTCCACGTTCCTGCCGCCGGAAGAACTGGAGCGCCGCCCCGATTCGATGGGCAAGGCGATCCCCAATGCGGAAGTGATGGTGTTGCGGCCGGACGGCACCGAATGCGCGCCGGGCGAGCCGGGCGAGCTGGTACACCGCGGCGCCCTCGTCTCGCTGGGCTACTGGAACGACCCGGCCAAGACGGCTGAACGCTTCAAACCGATCGCGCCGCGCCATTACGGTCTGCCTTTGACGGAGTTGGCGGTGTGGTCGGGCGACACGGTGCGCAAGGATGACGAAGGCTTCCTGTACTTCATCAGCCGCAATGACGAGATGATCAAGACCTCCGGCTACCGCGTCAGCCCGACCGAGGTGGAGGAGGTAGTGTACGCCCGCGAGCACGTGGCGGAAGCGGCGGCGCTGGGCATCGCCCATCCGACACTGGGCCAGGCGATCGTCGTCATCGCCTACCCGCGCGAGGGCGCCGCGCTGACGGCATCGGACCTGCTGGCCGCCTGCAAGCCACACCTGCCGGCCTACATGCTGCCGCAGAAGATCGTCATCAGCACGGCGCCGCTGCCGCGCAACCCGAACGGCAAGATCGACCGCAAGCTGCTCTCAAGCCAGTACGAACACGCCTTCACGGAAGCGCCATGACCGCCCCGCGCCCGCAGCATGCGTCCCTGATCCAGTTCCCCGTCGTCGACGACTGCCTGCAGGTCGGCGGCATCCCCCTGACACGGCTGGCGCAACGCGTCGGCCAGACGCCGTTCTATGCCTACGACCGCGCCGCGATGACGGCACGCGTGGCCGAGCTGCGCCAGCACCTGCCGGCCGACGTGCACCTGCACTATGCGATGAAGGCCAATCCGATGCCGGCCGTGGTGCAGCATATGGCAACGCTGGTGGACGGCATCGACGTCGCATCCGGCGGAGAGTTGCGCGTCGCGCTGGATACGCCGATGGACCCGCTGCACATCAGCTTTGCGGGGCCGGGCAAGAGCGACGCGGACCTGTCGATGGCGATCGCCGCCGGCATTGTTCTCAACCTTGAGTCGGAAGGCGAGATGGAACGGGCCGCAGCCATCGGTGTCCGTCTCGGCATCACGCCGCGCGTCAACGTGCGCGTCAATCCGGACTTCGAGCTGAAATCGTCCGGCATGAAGATGGGCGGCGGACCAAAACAGTTCGGCGTGGATGCGGAACGGGTGCCGGCCATGCTGGACCGCATCGGCGCGCTGAACCTGGATTTTTACGGCTTTCACATCTTCAGCGGTGCGCAAAACCTGAAGGTGGCGGCGCTGCAGGAGGCGCACGAGAAAACGCTGGCGCTGGCGATCCGCCTCGCACAAAGCGCGCCACGGCCGCCCCGCGTCGTGAATATCGGCGGCGGCTTCGGCATCCCGTATTTCCCTGGCGAGGAACGGCTCGACATGGCGCAGGTGGGCAGCAATCTGGCGGCCTTGCTGGAGACGGCCCGGCCGCAGCTGCAGGGCGCGCAGATCGTCATCGAACTGGGACGCTACCTCGTCGGCGAAGCGGGCGTGTATGTCTGCCGCATCGTCGACCGCAAGGAGTCGCGCGGCCAGGTCTACCTGATCGCCGACGGCGGGCTGCATCATCACCTGTCCGCGTCCGGCAACTTCGGCCAGGTGATCCGCAAGAACTACCCGGTCGTTATCGGCAACCGCGTGCAGGGCACCGTGCGCGAAAAGGTGTCCGTCGTCGGGCCGCTGTGCACGCCGCTGGACCTGCTGGCCGACGGCATGGAGCTGGCGCACGCGCAGCCGGGCGACCTGGTGGCCGTGCTGCAGTCGGGCGCGTACGGCATGACGGCCAGCCCGGCGGCGTTCCTCAGCCAGCCGGCTGCGGTGGAGGTTCTCGTTTAGGCGTTCAATAGGGGGCAGCATGGGCGGACTGTGTGGATGGATCGGCCATAACGCGGCCGAGCGGGACCTGATCGACCGGATGGCGGCGCCCCTGGCGCATTTCGACGGCACGGCCATCGAAGCGGTCAACGGCACGCGCGCCGCCGTGGCGGTGGCCGCGGGCGAAGCGGCCCGGCACCTGCACGTGGCGGACGGGTTGCTCGTTGCCCTGTGGGGGAGCCCCGTCGCACGCGACGCCGCGCTGGCCGAAGTGGCGGCTGCGCGGGGTCTGGCCGCGGCGCTGGCGGAACAGTGGCGGCACGGGCCGGAGCACGTCTGCGATGCGCTGGCCGGACCGTTCACGCTGTGCATCATCGACGAGCGGGCGGGCGAAGCGGTGCTGGCCATCGACCGCATGGGCGTGCAGCCGCTCACGTGGCAACTGGCCGGCGAGGCACTGCTGTTTGCGTCGTCCGCCGATGCGTTGCGCGTGCATCCGCTGGCGCGCGCCGCCATCGATGCGCAGGGCCTGTACAACTATGTTTACTTTCACATGGTGCCGTCGCCCGGCACGATCTACCGCGGCCAGCAGCGGCTGCTGCCGGGGGAGCTGCTGCATTACCGGCAGGGCCGCGTCGAGACGCGGCGCTACTGGCGTATGGCGTTCCAGGAACACGGCGTGCGCTCGTTCGACGACCTGCGCGAAGAGTTCATGGAGCAGCTCAAAAGCGCCGTCCGCAACGCCACGGCGCACGGCCGCATCGGCGCGTTTCTGAGCGGCGGCACGGACAGCTCGACCATCGCCGGCATCCTGTGCGACGTCAGCGGCAATGGCGCCGACACATATTCGATCGGCTTCGAAGCCCAGGGTTACGACGAGATGGAGTACGCGCGCATCGCGTCGCGCCATTTCGGCACGCGCCACCATGAATATTATGTGACGCCCGACGACGTGGCCGCGGCGATCCCGCAGGTGGCCGCCGTCTGCGACCAGCCGTTCGGCAACGCGTCGGCCGTGCCCGCCTTTTACTGCGCCCGCATGGCCCGCGCCGACGGCATCACGCGCATGCTGGGCGGCGACGGCGGCGACGAACTGTTCGGCGGTAACGAGCGCTATGCCAAGCAGCACGTGTTCGCGCTGTACGACCGCGTGCCCCGGCTGCTGCGCAAGGCGCTGCTGGAACCGGCCGTGTTCAATTTCCCCGGTGGCGAGCGGGTGCGCCTGCTGCGTAAGGCGCGCAGCTACATCGAGCAGGCATCCGTCGGCATGCCGGCGCGGCTGGAGACGTACAACCTGCTGGGCCGCTACGGCCCGCAGCAGGTGTTTACGGACGACTTCCTGGCCGGCACCGATATCGGCCAGCCGCTGGCGGCGCTGGCGCGCACGTACGGGCAAAGCGAGGCGAAAAGCCTGATCAACCGGATGCTGGCGCTGGACCTGAAGATCACGCTGGCCGACAACGACCTGCCCAAGGTCATGAAGGCCTGCGAACTGGCCGGCGTGGAAGTGGCCTTCCCGTTCCTGGACGACGCGATGGTCGCCTTCTCGGCCGGGCTGACGCCGCAGCAGAAGCTGAACGGCACGCAGCTGCGCTGGTTCTTCAAGAAGGCGCTGACGGGCTTCCTGCCCGACGCCATCATCACCAAGCAGAAGCACGGCTTCGGCCTGCCGTTCGGCGTCTGGCTGCAGCAGCACAAGCCGCTGCAGCAGCTGGCCAGCGACAGCCTGATGGACCTGCGCAAGCGCGGCATCGTCCGCGGCGAATTCATCGAGCAGCTGGTGGGCCAGCACCTGTCGGAACACGCGGGCTATCACGGCACGATGGTGTGGGTGCTGATGATGCTGGAGCAGTGGTTCAGGCAACGCAACGCGACACTGTAAGCGTGTCGTAAATTCCCCATGGTTGGCGGGCCCGGCTATTGATTGGCGGCGGCGCCCGTGTCACTATCGACATTGTCGATCTTTCAACGAGCCTATCATGTCCACGCAATTTCCCAAGGTGAGCGCGGCGGTTGCGGGAGCCCTGCTGCTCGCGTCCGTGCTGGCTGCCTGCCACTCCGAATCGCCGGCCACGTTGCTCGAGGAAGCGAAACAGTACGAACAGAAGGGCGACCGCAAGGCTGCCGTCATCCAGCTCAGGAATGCCCTCAACATCAGCCCGGACAATGCCGAGGCGCGCGCCATGCTGGCCCGTATTTCGCTGGAGACGGGCGATCCGCTGTCGGCGGAAAAGGAAGCGCGGCGCGCGCTGGCGCTGAACTATCCGGCCGAGCAGATGGCGCCCGTGCTGGGCCGCGCTCTGGCATACCAGGGCAAGTACCAGGACGCGCTGAATGCGCTGGAGAAGCTGACGCCGTCGGCGGACGTGCTGGCGCTGCGGGGCAGCATCTACGTCGGCCTCGGCAAGGGAGAGGACGCGGAGCAGGCATTCACGGCGGCCATCGAAAAGCAGCCCGGCCACGGCGATGCGCTGGTCGGCCTGGCCCGCTGGAAGGCGTCGCAGCAGGACTGGACGACGGCCGGCCGGCTTGTCGAGGGCGCGCTGAAAGCCCATCCCGACCACGTGGGCGCCTGGCAGCTGAAGGGCGACCTGCTGCGCGTGCAGAACAAGTCCGCCGAAGCGCTGGCGGCGTATCGGCAGATATTGAAAATCAAGCCGGACCACCGCACGGCGCACCTGGAACAGGCCGCGCTGAACATCGCCGCCGGCAAGTACGACATCGCGCAGGCCGACATCAACGCGGCCCGCAAGACGACACCGAACAGTTTTCTTGTCGCCTACCAGCAGGCCCTGCTCGACTACACGCAGGGCAAATTGAAGGACGCCCAGACCAATCTGCTGAAGGTGCTGCAGGTGGCGCCGGACGACAAGCCGAGCCAGCTGCTGGCCGGCGCCGTGGCGCTGAAGCTGGGCCAGCTGGGCCAGGCGGAAGACCATCTGCGCAAGTACGTCGAATGGAATCCGGCCAGCCTGTATGCGCGCAAGATGCTGGTCAGTACCCTGCTCAAAAGTGGCCGCGGCCGCGATGCGCAGACGATGCTGGCGCCCGCGCTGAAGGAAGGAAAAGACCCCGCCGTGCTGCACCTGGCGGGCGAAGCGGCCATCGTGACGAAAGAACTGAACAAGGCGGCCACGTACCTGAACGAGGCGATCCGGCAGGCGCCGGAAGCGGCGCCGCCATACCGCACGCTGGGCATGGTCAAGCTGGCACAGGGCGACCGCGCCGGCGGGCTGGCCGCGCTGCAGAAGGCCGTCGCCCTGGACCCGCAATCGCTGGAGGCCGGCGAATCGCTGATCGGCGCGCTGGCGGATGCGGGGCAGTACGACAAGGCGCTGGCGACCGTCACGACGCTGGAGAAGGCGCAGCCCGCCAATGCGGCCGTGCAGGTCATGAAGGGCAATATCCACCTGGAGCGCAAGGACCGGGTCAAGGCGCGTGCCGCGTTCGACCAGGCGCTGGCGATCGAACCTGCACACCTGCCCGCCATTGCCGGGCTGGCGCGGCTGGACCAGCAGGAGAAAAAGGCGGCGCAGGCGCGCCAGCGTTACGTGTCGCTGCTGGCAAAGCAGCCGGACAACGCGGCGGCGATGACGGCCCTGGCCCAGCTGGAAATTGCCCAGGGGCGGCGTCAGGAAGGCGTCGCCTGGCTGGAAAAGGCCATCGTGGCGGACGCCGGCGACGTCGATGCGGCCTTGCTGCTGGGGCAGCAATACCTGGCGCTGGAGATGCCGCAGAAGGCGCAGACCCTGTTGCGCCGCTACCGCATCAGCCATCCCGACAATGTGGGCGTGCTCGACGCCTTGGGCCAGGCGCAACTGGCCAGCAAGGATGGCGCGGCCGCGCTGGAATCGTTCAACCGCATGGCCAGCGCGGCGCCGGGCGCGGCGATGCCGCAGATCCGCCTGGCCGTGGCCCAGCTGATGATGAAGAACCCGACGGCCGCGGCCGCCAGTCTGAGCCGCGCTGTCACGCTGGAGCCGGACAATATCCAGGCGTACGTCGCCAAGGCCGAGCTGGCCGCCAGCGAAAAGGATTTTGCGCAGGCGACGGCCGTCCTGCGCCAGGTGCAGAAGCAGTTTACGGCGTCGCCCATCGGGCACACGCTGGAAGGCGATATGCTGCTGCAGCAGGGCAATGCGAAAGCGGCGCTGGTGCCGTACGAGCGGGCGCTGGCGATCGACGACTCCGGCGCCGCTGTCATCAAGCTGGCCAAGGCGATGCACGATGCCGGCATGGCGCCGGAGGCCGACCGGCGTGTGGCCGCGTTCCTGCGCCGCCATCCTGGCGACCCGATCGCCAACCTGTATGTTGCCGATGGGCACATGGCGGCACAGCGCTATCCCGAGGCGGCGAAACTGCTGGAAGCGCTGACGCGCAGCGAGCCGGACAATGTCGTCGTGCTCAACAACCTGGCCTGGGTGTACCAGCAGATGCGCGACACGCGCGCATTGCCCACTGCCGAGCAGGCGCTGGCACTGAATGGCGAGAATCCGGACGTCCTGGACACCGCGGGCTGGCTCCTGGTCGAGCAGGGCAAGTACGAGCGCGGTATCGGGCTGCTCAGAAAAGCGGCGTCCGCGGCCCCCAAACAGCCTCAAGTGCGGTACCATCTTGGCGTTGGTCTATATAAATCCGGCGACAAAGCCGGCGCGCGCAGGGCGTTGCAGGAAGCCTTGGCGCAGGGTTCCGGGTTCCGCGAAGCGGAGCAAGTCAAGGCACTGCTGAAACAGCTGTGACCGACGTTTTCACAATAAAAATAGCGTTCAACACAATAATTTTGCCGACGGGTAGTACGGCGTACTGAAATCCGGTGGTCAGCCGGACAAGCAGTATCCGCGATGTCGGCAGGGGAGTGTGCTATGGCCTCAGAGCTTCCGAGGGTCGACGGTGACGAACCGCTTGGGGAGGAATCCACCGAGCCGTTGGTTTGCGCTGTCGAAGAGGATAACTCTGCCAACATAACGCACGTGACAATCAATCAGAGCGATTTCGGTATCCGCGTTGCCGATACCGAGGCTGGGCGTGCTTCTGTAAGCATGCTCATCAATAAGATGTATGCATGGCGCGGCTATGCGGGAACGCACCGCGTCGACAACAATCCCAACCGTATCACGCTGGCCGCTTCCGACAAGGGCGAGGTCATCGGTACCGTTACGTTGGGAATCGACTCATCCATGGGAATTCTCGCGGATGAAGTATTCCACGACCATATCGAAGCGTTCCGGGCGCGCGGTGCCAAGGTGTGCGAGATCACCAAGCTCGCCTTTGCGCCGCACGTGAAGTCGAAGATGGCGTTGGCATCGCTGTTCCATGTCCTGTTCATTTACGGGCACTACCTGCACAGGTGCACGGACGTGTTCATCGAAGTGAACCCGCGACATCGCCGCTATTACCAGAGCATGCTCGGGTTTACCCAGGTGGGGGAAGTGCGCAACAACCCGCGGGTGGACGCGCCGGCGTATCTGCTGTACGTCAGCATGGACTACGTGAACGAACAGATCAACAAGCTCGGGGGACGCAGCAACCAGGCCGAGGGCGAACGGTCGCTGTATCCGTATTTCTTCTCGCCACGCGAAGAACGCGGCATCGCCGACCGTCTGCTGTCGATCGGCTGACCTGACGCGAGATATCGGGCCAGGCACCCACGGGTGCCTGGCTCCGACGCGTTGCCGGCTCCAAAAAGGGGTCAGGTCCGACATTCGGACAAACAGGGCGGGGTCAGGTCCGACATTCGGACAAATGCCGCTTCCACGGCTCTGCTCGTGTCCGGATGTCGGACCTGACCCCCGCATAGACCCCGCATGTCAATGCAGTTAGACGGCTCAGCTCGTGTCCGAATGTCGGACCTGACCCCGCATGAAAAAAGCCCGGAAATCCGGGCTTTTTGCTGACGCCGGCAGATGCCGGCGTGGCAATTACAGCTTGCGGCGACGCACTTGCGCCAGGCCCAGCAGGCCCAGGCCGACCAGCGCCAGCGAAGCCGGTTCCGGGATATTGATGGCGATCGACTGGCCGAAGAAGTTACCCGTGCCGGCCACGTGGGAGATGCCCTCGCCCGGGAACGGCTGCGTGAAGCTGGTGCTGAACGACAGGTCCGAACCGTCGACCTGCTGGTCCGTGTCGAAGTTCGCTTGTGCCAGACCGCCGACCACGTCCAGTTGACCCAGGCCGCTCAGGTTCGGTGGCGAAATGGCGTTGATCGTGCCCAGCAGCGTGGCGTCGTTGAACGCGTGACCTTCCAGGCTCAGCCAGAGTTCGCCCAGGCCCGTGTTGCCGTCGTTCATCGTCGTCGGGTCGTTCGGGTTGATGGTGGATGGACCATCGTTGCGGAAGATCTGCACGATGCCGCCCGAGTAGGTCGTCGTGTTGCCGACGGTGCCGATCGGCGTGTAGCCGCTGAACTTGAAGGTCAGTTCGCAGCCGGGGCAGAATTGCGACTGGCCGTAGCCGTTCATCGTCGATACGAAGCCGAAGCCGCGCAGCGAGCCGTCCGGCTGGATGAACTGCTGGATCTGCACGGACGACGACGAGAAGTCGATCGGATAGTCCGGGTCCCACGTGACGCCGCCAACGGTGGTTGGAATGGCCATGGCCGAGCCCATGGTCGAGATCGCCACTGCCGCGCCCACCAAAACTTTTTTAAACATATTCATTATCGATACTCCTTGATGTAATTTCCTGATTTGACAGGGGCGGACTGTTCCACCACGCATAGTCATAAGCAAAGCACATGCCAGGAGTGGCAATGTCCGATAAGTTGTTGATTTGGCTCAAGTTGTAAGGGATGCCGACGGTTTTGCGCCGGCCTGCCCGAGTGCACTGTAAAGTTCTCCGACAGCGCTTCCTGTCAGTACCGGCCCGGCGCGATGATGCCGTCCGGGTCCAGCGCCGCGCGCACGCGGGCATTGAACGCCGCCGCTTGCGGCATGCGTTCGTTCAGCCGGGCCATCGTGTCGACGGCCACGCGGTAGGGGAACACGCCCAGCGCGTGGCCAGCGTCGACGAGGGCGTCATAGCAGGCTCGGGTGCGCTCGGCCGCGCCTGGCTCGTCCTGGTCGAACAGCAGCGGCACGGTGCTGTCGAACAGGCGGTCGCTGATCGACGTGAAAGTCAGCAGCGGCTCCAGGCCATGTTCGCGCGTGACGCGCGTGACCATCTCCACGTAGCGCCGCGCATCGGCACCGCGCATCGGCACCAGTGGCGCATACCAGCGCAGGCCGCAGCGGTCGCGCGTCGGATTGCGGTCGGTGGCGGGCTGCCCGGCCGGGTTGCGCCAGTAGGCCAGCGGCAGCGCCGTTTCGTTGGGCCGTCCGCCCACCAGCTCCAGGCCCTGCGCCACCGTTTGCACGGTGCGCGACACGCCTTGCCCCATCGCGCCGGGCAGCAAACCGGCGACGCGCGCCAGCAGTTGCGCATTGGCCGGGCTGAGGAACAGCAGCCGGCTGGCCACGCCCCGCAGCGCCGCGCGGATTTCCTTTTGCGCCGCCGCCACGACGCGCGCCGTGCCGTACAGCGTGCCAAAACCCGTCCAGGGCGCGATCTGGTACTGCCGGCCGAGGCGTTCGATGACGTCCGGCGGAATCGTCCCGCTGCCGGCCTCGGCGGCCGGATACGGCGCCGTCATGGCCAGCACGCGGTGCCGGTTCATCAGGTTGATGCCGCCCACGGTACCCGGCAGCAGACCCAGCACGTGGCGGATGCGTTCGATGGCCGGTTCCAGCAGGGTATCGTCGCGCAGGTTGAACAGGCAGACCTTGACCGCTTCCGGCCGGCGTGCCAGCACGATCGACATGCGCGTGACGACGCCGATGCCGCTCTGCGTGAACATGCCGATCGAATACATCCCCAGGTTCCACTTGAACAGCCGCGCCAGCTCCTCGTTGCCCGCCTCGCGCAACGCCGTGCGATAGACGGTGCCGTCCGCCAGCACCGCTTCCAGGTCGGTCACGGCGGCGAAATGGTCCGTGTGCGGTGTGATGCCGTAGCCGCGCTCGAGCGCGTTGCCGAGCAGACTGGTGGAAGGGCCGGCGCCCGTCACGGGCACCATGAAGGGATGATGTCCCGCGTCGAGAAACTGCGCCAGCATGCCCTGCGTCACTCCCGGTTCCAGGGTGACGACGCCCAGTTCGGCATCGAACGAGAACCGCCGCATGCCGGACAGGTCGAGGATGACGCCACCGTCGCGCACCGGCAGCGCGCTGCCGTAACCCCAGTTGCGGCCGGTGCTGATCGGGTAGACGTGCTGGCCGTGGCGCGCGGCAATCCGGAGCACGTCCGGCAGCGCGACGCCGTCGTCGATGCGCAGGGCTGCCGCGATGCGGCGCTGCACGCCGCTGGCATCGCCGCCGTACGTCGCCATCGCGGCACTGCCTTCGAGAACCTGGGCGACGCCGGAAACGGCGCGCCATTCGGCCATTGCCGAGCTGATCGAATCATTCATGGGGAGGGCCGTTGGCGGGTGACCCTCCGATGGTAATCGTGAATAGGCGAGCTGTACAAGCTAACGATGCGTTGCACGTAATTTCGTGTCTCCGGGAACGGCGGTACGCCGCCGTGGCGCCGCACGGCATTCTCGCCGGCGTTGTAGGCTGCCGCCACCAGCCGCACGTCGCCGTTGAATTCGCTCACCAGCCAGCGCAGGTACGACAGGCCGCCGCGGATATTCGCTTCGGGATCGAACGGGTTGACGACACCGAAGCGGCGCGCCGTGGCGGGAATCAGCTGCATCAATCCTTGCGCGTTGCGCGGCGACACGGCATTGGCCCGGAAGCCCGATTCGACGGCAATGACGGCCAGCGCCAGCGCCGGATCGATGTCATACGCCGGTGCGAGCCGCTCGACCAGGCGCTGCACGGGCGCGGTGGAGGCGGGGTAGGACGGCAGCGCTGCCGGTTCCGGCACGGGCGCCGCGGCCAGGACGAGCGGCGTCGGCGCCGGTTGCATGCAGGCGGGCAGGGCGGCATCGGGCTGTGCCGGCAGTGATGCCATCAACGTTGCCGCTTGCGCATGCTGCTGCCCGGCAGCCAGCGCGAACAGCCGCCACGCCATGCCATCGTCGCGTGCAAAACCGCGGCCGTTGGCGATCATCCAGCCCAGCGCGTATTGCGCGTTGGCGTCGCCCAGGCGGGCCGCGTAGCAGTACAGGTTGGCGGCCAGCGTCTCGTCGCGCGGCACGCCTTCGCCGTGCTCATGGCGCGCCGCGGCAGCCATGACCGGCACCAGCGACTGGGCGGTGGCCAGGCCGCCGCAAAGCAGGCCGGCCAGGAGGCCGGTGGCCTGCAAGGTGTGTCGGGTGACGTTCGCCATGATCGTTCCTTTCCCCGTATCGCCGGGCGAATGCCCGCTCTGCCATTGTAGTGGGCGGTGCGCCACACTTCAGGCAGCTTCCTGCCGCGGTTTGCGCAAGGACAAGGTCGCCTTATGCAACAGGTGCCGGGCCAGCAGCAGCGGCGGCATGCGCAACCAGTTGCCGCGCACGTACAGCAGGAAGCGCGCGGTCGGGCTCAGCCAGTCGCCACAGCTGCGGTGTTCCGGCAGCAATGCGCGACCGAACAGCGCGTCCATCAACACCAGCAGCGCCGATGACGGCGCCTCGTTCGCCAGCTCGTCCGTCACGACCGCCGGAATGTGGGTGTCCAGCAGCATGGCGCTGTAGCGCAGCGCGTAGAACAGCGGCCTTGTCAGCTCCAGCTGGCGCGCGCGCGGCACCAGCTGCGCCCAGAACCGCACGTCGTTGCCGAAGTGGCCCAGCAGACGGTGGATGTCGACCAGGTCGCGCAGGCTGTTGCGGTATTCGCCATCGCTGAACAGGTGGACGGCGCTGTGCAGCAGCATGTCCGTGGGAGCCAGCACCCGCACGTCCGGCTCGCCGGTCACGGGCAACGATGCCGCCCGCAGCAGCGCGGAATCGGGGCGCGCCGACGCCGTTTTCGGCAGGATGGCGTGGTGCACGTCGATCATCGATTCGCGCCGCAGGTGCTGCATCGGCGGCAGCTCGTGCATCCACTCGCGGTAGTAGCGCTGGTCGTAGGCATCGTGATGCGTGCCGGCCCAGCCGGCCATCATCAGCGCCGCTTCCGCCTCGGCCAGCCGCGCTTCCGGCACCAGGATGTCGATATCAGAAAACAGCCGGCCCTGGCCGGGCGGCAATCCGGTAATGCTGTAGGCTGCACCTTTCAGCAGCAGCACGGGAATGTTCAGGCCTTGCAGCGCCTGGCGGATCAGTTTGACTTCCCAGCGCACGGCTTGGCGGTGGCGCCGCGCCAGCGTCCCCGCCCAGCCGAGGTGTTCACGCGGACGCGGCGGCACCCGGTCCAACAGGCCGTGTTCCTCGAGCAGATGGCCAAACGTTGCCATCAGATTAGCGGCGCCGGCCTGGCGCAGCAGCAGATCCCACGCGCCATCGTCCAGCGTCACGACCATGGCGGGACGCCGCAGCGCCTGCAGCAGCAGGGGCACCCGGCTCATGACGCGGCCAGCCCGTCAAAAAAGGCCAGCGCTTCGTCCAGCACGCTGTACGTGAAGCGCCAGCCGGGCGCCTGTTCCACCACGCCGGCCAGCGCATCGAAGCCGTCCGCCGCCAGCAGGCTGTAATTGAAGCAATTCGCGGCCAGTTCCATGAACGTGTCGGCCCGCGCCAGCGGCTGTGCCGTCAATGCCGCCTCCGCCTGATAGCGGGGAAAGATTACCCAGCCGGGCTGCGCCGTGTCCGCCGCGCGCGCCACGCTGGCGCCGGGCGCCTTCATGTGCGCGACCGTGCCCTTGGTGGTATCCGTGACGGGCCGGCTCAAGGTGGCGTCCGGCAGGTAGGCGCGGATGATGTCGATCGACGCGTTCTTCAGGCTGATGGGACGTGGCAGGGGGACCAGCAGGCCATCGTCGAGACGGATCATCGTCAGCTCGTCGGACAGCAGGCGCCAGCCGCCCCGGCCGACCAGCGCCGCGCACAGCGTGCTCTTGCCGGAGCCGGGCGGCGCGGGCAGGATGGCGGCGCGGCCGTTTTTCTCGACCACGGCGGCATGCACGATGAGGTAGCGGTTGGCACGGCTGGACACGCACCAGTTCAGCCCCCACTCGAACATCGGAAACGCCTGGTCCAGCGGCAGCGGGCGGAACAGCGAGCGGCCGTCGTACAGCAACGTCACCTGCGGCTTGATCCAGCGGCGCGGCGTCAGCGGCCGGGTCAGCTGCAGGTGAAAATCGGCAAAGGCGGTGTCGTCCAGCACGGGATAGTCGGCGTACAGCAGCGCGAGGCTGTCGGCCACGCTGCCGATCGTGCTGTGCAGGCGTGTGACGAAGCGGCCGGTGCCCAGCGTCAGGCCCGGGCCGGCCAGCGCCGCGCGCAGCTGGGCCGGGCTGAAGGCGGCAAGCTGTGTCATGCCGTCTCGATCAGGTCCAGGCCGCGCAGGTTGTCCAGCAGGTCGGCCAGCGCCGGGTCGGTCAGCTCGTCATCGGTGACGAGGCCGTCGCGCAGGTCCAGCAGCAGCGCCAGCGCCGGTTCGGCCAGCTGGTGGGTGGCGCCGGACAGGTCGTTGTACAGCACGGCCATGCTGTCCCAGCAGCGATGGCGCAGCGTCTGTCCGGGGACGATGCGCCAGCCTGCCATCAGTCAAACGTGCTCTGCAGGTACTCGGCGATACGCCCGCCGTCCCAGCGCACGCCGGCGGTGGGGGTGTAGTAGCCGCTGGCCTGGTACTCGTTCCAGATGGCCTGCAACTGCCGTTCGGTCTGGAAGGTGGACAGTCCGCCCTTGACGTTGAGCCAGCACGCGACCAGGTGCCGGCCGATGCCGAACTTGTCGAACGATTTCGGTACCAGGATGGCACTGAGCGTCACGCCGCCGTACGACTTGAAATTGCGCGCGTCGCAGGCAAAGACGCGCGAGAACGGCGTGCTCTTGTCGCAGCCGCCAGGCCAGCTGCTGTTCTTCCAGTAGCCCGGCGAGCGGCCGGCGCAGGTTGGTTTCGCGCCGCGGAAACTCTGCAGGCCGCCCGACAGCGAACCGGACGCCGTCGTGCACACCTCCGCCGCCATGCCCGGCTGGCCGTGCAACGTCAGCAGCACGCCGGACGCCACCGCGCCGGCACGCGTAAAACGGCGGCGCGACTGTCCTTGCGGGCTGAGCGGTGCAGGATCGGTGTCGGGCAGGTTTGGGGTGACCACAGTTCAGTCCTTGGTAGTTGCCTTTACTGGCAAAATGCTAGACAAGCAATCTATATACCAGCAAGAGCAAGCGGAATACCGATAGTGTTGAATCAATGACTTATCGCAAATCCTGTGCAGAAAAACGCGCAGGCATTTAATGTTCATCAATAAAATGTAAAGTTTACCGACAAGCTCAGAAGAAGCTTTCCGGTATTACCAGCACGTCGCCCGGGCGCATCGGTACATTTGCCGAGATATCGCCCTCCTTGATCAGGTCATTCAGGCGCACATTGAATTGCTGCTGCTTGCCGTCGACCTTGCGGATGACGGTTGCTTTATTCCCGGCGGCAAATTCCGTTACACCTCCGACAGCAATCAGGACATCCATCAGCGACATGTCGCGGCGATACGGCAATGCCTGCGGCCGGGCTGCCTGCCCGATCACCCGAATCTGTTCGCCATACGTGCTGACGAAGCCCGTGACGATGACTGTCACGACGGGCTGCTGGATGTATTTGCTGAGCGCTTTTTCAATATCGCGCGCCAGTTGCGTGGACGTCTTGCCGCTTGCCTCCAGGTCCTCGACCAGCGGCGCGGTGATCTTGCCATCCGGCCGGACCGGTACGGAGGTCGAGACCTCGGGATTGCGCCAGACGGTGATCATGACGTTGTCGCCGGCGCCGATCAGGTAGTCGGTAGTGGGCGGCGGGCCCGGATCGGGAGCGGGCCTGGGCGTCGAGCAGCCCGTCAGCAACGGCAGCGCAATGGCCGTGGCCAGGGCGCACTGTAGCCACCAGCGGGGCCGGGAAGTCAGGTTCGTCATCAGGTTCTCCTGTTTGGACGCCAGGTTCAACGCCGTGCCGCCGCGTTGAATGTTTTCTTTTTGATATTTTCGATTGTATATCACGGGATCGTGCCCGCAACCATGACGAGGCCGCTTTATTTTCCGCCGGGGCTTTGGCGTAACAGTTCTGCGACATGCCGAGCGGGAATCGCATAGCTGATGCCGCTCGGGGTGGCGATGGCGCCTTCGCGGGTGCCCTTCAGCACCGTCATGTTGATGACCCCCACCACCGCGCCGGTGGCCGGATCGAACAGCGGGCTGCCGCTGTTGCCCGGATATGCCGTGCCGTCCAGCTGGAAGATCGTGAAGCTCGGCTTCTGCAACTGGCTCAAGGCGCGGGCGTTCAGGCCTCGCGAGTTGACGGCGGGCAGCACGCTGGGACTGATGGCCGCCAGCGTGGCGCGATGCGTGGCGGGCACCATGCCCAGCATGATCCCGAGCGGAAATCCGGTGAAGGCCAGTTCGCTGCCTTCTTTCGGCGCCTCGCTGTCCAGGCGCAGCGCCGGCAGCGGCGCGCCGGTCAGGCGCAGGTGGACGAGATCGTGTTCGCGGTCGACCGCGGCGATGGTGGCCGGACGAAACTGCAGCTGGCTGCCGGCGCCGGTCACGATGCCCAGCGTCTCCTGCTGGGACGACAGCGGCGCCGTCACGGCATGGGCGTTGCTGATGACGCTGAGGCCGTCGCCCACGACGAAGCCGGTAGCCATGAAGACGACCGGCGGCGCCCGCGTCGGCAGCATCGTGCCGATGCCGACAACGGCCGGTTTGATCGCGGGAACGACGTCCGTCAGGGCGTCGGCCACTGCGGGGGCGGCCGATAACAGGATGGTGCAGAGCAGCGCGCAGCGCGCGGACAAACGGTCGAGAGCACTCATGTAGCCCTTTCGTCTGGGAAACCGGCGCAACCAGCCAGAATAACACCGCCACCGGAAATTGCACCGTTTATTTCGCCGCTGACTCCGTCAATATTAACGCTGTCGCGCCGATGCCGCAGCGACAAATTAATATAAAACGGCAACGGGTTCTACGGTATTATAGTGAAATTGATGCTATTTAAGC
>Ga0308166_1000420_pt1 | contig 60160 bp, 55 predicted proteins | sample PhyCR2_2_FD_202137 | JGI IMG/M metagenome (GOLD analysis project Ga0308166, IMG submission 202137) | Phyllosphere microbial communities from UC Gill Tract Community Farm, Albany, California, United States - DLSLCC.R2 | ecosystem: Host-associated > Plants > Phyllosphere > Unclassified | place...
CGCGGTAGATGTCGTCGCGGATCATTTCGCCAGCGATTACGCCGTACTTGTTGGTTTCCTGCGGATCGACTTCCTGAATGGCGACGATCGAGCAGCGGAACTGCTTGTACAGCTTGACCATCTGGGTCAGCACGCCGTCGCCATCGATGTTGACGCACAGGTCGTCCGCCAGAACCACGGCGAACGGTTCGTCACCGATCAGCGGGCGGCCAGTCAGGATCGCGTGGCCCAGACCTTTCATTTCGGTCTGACGGGTGTAGGAGAACGAGCACTCGTCCAACAGCTTGCGGATACCGACCAGGTACTTTTCCTTGTCGGTGCCCTTGATCTGGTTTTCCAGCTCGTAACTGATGTCGAAGTGGTCTTCCAGAGCACGCTTGCCACGGCCGGTGACGATGGAAATCTCAGTCAGGCCCGCGTCCAGTGCTTCTTCAACGCCGTACTGGATCAGTGGCTTGTTTACCACCGGCAGCATTTCTTTAGGCATGGCTTTGGTCGCTGGGAGGAAGCGAGTGCCGTAACCGGCTGCTGGAAACAAGCATTTCTTGATCATATAAGTCCTTGAAAAGGCTGTGTGTACGAGTTTCGAGGCAGTCTAATCAGGCGGCGTGCGCCTTACAATGCCCCGCGCTGGCTAACCGATGCCAACATAGAGAAATATTCGCGCGGATAGTTCCTTGCGGTTTTTTCAGCGGCGAATTCAGCGTAGCTCAAGATCTGACGAAACTGGATCACCATACGCTTATCGGCCCCCAATGCGAGCATTTGCCGCTATCATGGTGCCTTTGAACCACCGAACGAGAATGACCAGATGGCTGCGGTAAAAATCATCAACGGGTATGTGATCGACAAGAAAGACGGCAAGTGGACGCTGACCACCACTAATGGCGAACATATCGCCGGGCCTTTCGACAGCGAGCAGATGGCGACGGATGTAGCCTCGGTGTTCACCGATACACCTGCTTCTTCCAAGCGCCGTGGCAAAGATCAGGACTGATCCTGCCAGCACTTGCGCCAAGCCCTGCCAGAACGCAGGGCTTTTTTGTGCCTTGTTGGCAAACAAGTGGCCAATCGCTATAACCTTTTCATCGCGGCGCTGTCAGAGCATCCAGTCCCCCACCTGAAGATCACGTAACCATGAACCTGAACAAACTGCAGCCGCTTCTCGCGGTATTGGTATTGAGCGGCTGTGCCACTTCGCAGCCCACCTATCTGAACAATGGCGAACAGGGTCTGAGCATCGACTGTTCCGGCGAAGCCAACTCCTGGGCCATGTGCTACGAAAAGGCCGATGCCTCCTGCGCCGGCACCGGTTATCGCATCGTCGGCACTGATGGCACACCGGCGCCCAAGGAAGATGACAAAACCCTGGGCGTTGACGTTGGCAATTACAAGACCCGCAACGTCGTGGTCGTCTGCAAGTAAGCCTTACATGTGGATTTCAGCAAACTTGATTCCGAGGCCACGGACGACCTCGATCAGATCGTCGAGCCGATTGAAGGACTCGACTTCATCATTGTCATCCACCAAAAAGTAGCTGCGCCCTGCACTCTTCTTGAAAAACACGATCCATTCACCCGGATTCGCCGGGTTCTGGATGACATGGGTGGCAGAGATAAGGCCCTCTGCGTGGCGCTCCCGCACGTGCTCTCGCTTCATTGCGACTCCATATATGACAATGCCGCCACAGCAGGACTGTGACGGCATCGGGTGCTGATGTTCGCTAGTCTATCAGCCGGAAATACAGGCGTTTGCGGCTTTCTGCACATCGTGAGGGCGAACCGGCACGTTGGACATGCGCTCATGCAGTTTGATGCTGCTGCCGCCGGCGCGATCTTCGATATCAAACACGGCTGCCGGGCCTGAAGAAAGCTTGCCCGGGACGATCACTCTTACACCGTCCTTCTGCGGCTGCACCTGCAACGCGCCGCGACTGTCAGCGAGCTTGTCGGTCAGGCATTGCGCATACTCCTGGGGCTTTTTGCCGGAGATCACGCTCATGGTTGGCAGCGTTTCATTGATTTCGGAAACATTTGCACAACCGGCCATCGCCAGAATCAATGGCACACACACCACACCCCACTTCATATGAATCCTCCGTCAAAGACCGTCCGACAGCACAAATGCCACTTTTCTCCGGGGCCTTGTGCATTTAACCCGCCTGCCATGGCGAAGTTCTGTTCAAAATTTGTCAAAGCAACGCCCGACGGCCAGATAATAACCCGTGCGGGCTGATAAACTGCGCCCATCGACAAGCTATCGTTTTGATTTAGTAGAAAAAGCCCTTCTGGAGGCGCCCATGAAATTCATTCACCAGCGCGAGCACCTCAACGAAGACGACATCGTCGTCATTCAATGCTCGCAGATGTGCAACATCCGTTTGATGAACGACGCCAACTTCCGCAGCTTCAAAAACGGCGGCCGTCACACCTACCACGGCGGCGCGTTCGACACTTTCCCGGCGCGTATCACCGCACCGAGCACCGGCTTCTGGAACATCACCATCGACACCGTCAACCGCCGCGCAATCAGCGTCACGCGCAAGCCGACGCTGACCCATTCGATCAAGATCATCCGTCGCTCCAGCACTAAACTGAGCTGAGACGCACAGCCTATTCTGAAAGGGAAACATGACCGTGGCGCAAAAAACCAAATACGTGATCAAGTACAAACTGGACGGTGAACAGCGTTTCGAATTCGCTGAACTGGAAACCGGCACTGACGAAGAAGCGAAAGCGGCGCTGAAGAAAATGCACGCTGACGAAGAACTCAGTGACATCAAGGTCAGCAAAGCGCTGTAACCGAATCATGCAACCGACCACGCTTGACCTGTTCGCCGACAACGAACCCGCACAGCAAGCCCGCGCCGAGCAGATCGGCGAACAATCGTGGGTGCTGCGCGGATTCGCCTTGCCACAGGTCGAGCAACTGCTGACCGAGCTCGAAGGCGTTCTTGTCGCCGCCCCGCTACGCCACATGGTCACGCCCGGCGGTTTCAGCATGTCGGTTGGCACCAGCTCCTGCGGGCAGTTGGGCTGGATTACTGATCGCAGCGGTTACCGCTATTCCAGCGTCGATCCACTCAGCGGCTTGCCGTGGCCATCGATGCCGGCGGTGTTTGCCGATCTCGCGCACGAGGCGGCGGAACGCGCAGGCTTCCCGGGTTTTCAGGCCGACTCCTGCCTGATCAACCAATACGTCCCCGGCGCCAAGATGTCGCTGCATCAGGACAAGGACGAAAAGGGCTATGCCGCGCCCATCGTTTCGTTGTCGCTGGGGTTGCCGGCGATGTTTCTGTTTGGCGGCTTCGAACGCAGCGATAAAACCCGGCGCATCCCGCTGCTGCATGGCGACATGGTGGTCTGGGGCGGCGTGGACCGTCTGCGCTATCACGGCGTGCTGCCAATCAAACCCGGCCATCACCCGCTCTTGGGCGAACGGCGCATCAACATCACCTTCCGCGTTGCTGGCGATCAGTAAAAGTTTGACCGCAAGGCGCGGAGTGTCGCGGGTTACGATGCTGGTTAACCTGACTCAAACAGGTCAACGGATTCCCTCTCATGGACACGCTTTCGAAGACGATCAGAACTGAAGACGATCCACGCTGGGCCGCCGTGGTAGCGCGCGATCCGCGTGCGGACGGGCAGTTTGTCTACGCAGTAAAAACCACCGGCGTTTATTGCCGACCGAGCAGCCTTGCGCGTTTGCCGAAACCGCAGAACGTCGAATTTTTCGACACTGCCGAACTGGCCGAAGCTGCCGGATATCGGCCGAGCAAACGCGCCAGCAAGGACCAGAATGACGCGCAGCACGCGGCGATCATCGCAGCGGCCTGCCGGCAAATCGAAGCGTCCGAGACGTTGCCCGCGCTCGACAGCCTCGCCGCCGGCGCAGGCCTTAGCCCTTTCCATTTTCATCGAGTATTCAAAGCCGCGACCGGCCTGACGCCCAAGGCTTACGCCACGGCGCATCGCTCACGCAAACTGCGTGCGCGCCTGGCGGACGGCGGCTCGGTGACCGACGCGCTGTATGACGCCGGATTCAATTCCAACAGCCGTTTCTACGAATCAGCCGATCAACTGCTGGGCATGAAGCCCACCGATTACCGCGCCGCCGGGCAGAACAACGACATTCGCTTTGCCGTTGGCCAATGCTCGCTGGGGGCGATTCTGGTGGCGCAAAGCGACCGTGGGATCTGCGCGATTCTGCTCGGCGACGATCCGCATCAACTGGTCTGCAACCTGCAGGATCAGTTTCGCAACGCCAACCTGATCGGCGCCGACCACGAATTTGAACAGGTGGTCGCCAGCGTCGTCGGCTTTGTCGAAGCGCCCGCGATGGGCCTGAACTTGCCGCTGGATATACGCGGCACAGCGTTTCAGGAGCGCGTCTGGCAGGCGCTGCGGGAGATTCCCGCAGGCCGCACCGCCAGTTATGCCGAAATCGCGCAACGTATCGGCGCGCCGACTTCGATGCGTGCCGTGGCCCAGGCTTGCGGGGCCAACCGCCTGGCGGTGGCGATTCCCTGCCACCGCGTGGTACGCAGCGATGGCAACCTTTCCGGCTACCGCTGGGGCGTCGAGCGCAAACGCCAACTGCTTGAGCGCGAACTCAACGATTGACGTCGACCACCACCCTGCCCCGCAGTTGCCCGGCAAGCAGTTTGGGCGCAGCCTCAAGGGCTTCGCTCAGGCTGATTTCCTGACTGATCAATTGCAGTAATGAGATATCCAGATCCTTGGCCAGCCGGCCCCAGGCCTCGATACGGCGCGCCTTGGGCTGGGTCACGCTGTTGATTCCAGCCAGCGTCACGCCGCGCAGAATGAACGGCGCTACCGAGGCGGGAAAGTCCATGCCTTGCGCCAACCCGCATGCCGCGACCACGCCTTCCGAGCGAGTGCTGGCGCAAGCGTTGGCCAATGTATGGCTGCCGACCGAATCGACCACCGCCGCCCAACGCTCCTTCGCCAACGGCTTGCCCGGTTCGGACAAGGTGGCTCGATCGATAATTTCGGCAGCGCCCAATTGCTCCAGGTATTCATGCTCGGACACGCGGCCGGTGGATGCCACCACGCGGTATCCCAACTTGCTGAGCAAGGCGATGGCAAAGCTGCCGACCCCGCCGTTGGCGCCAGTGACCAGCACTTCGCCGTGATCCGGCGTTACGCCATGGCGCTCCAGCGCCAGAATGCACAGCATCGCCGTGTAGCCGGCGGTGCCGATGGCCATGGCTTGCGCCGGGGTGAAAGCTTCGGGCAGTGGAATCAGCCAGTCACCGTTGAGCCGAGCCTTTTGCGCCAGCCCGCCCCAGTGGTTTTCACCGACGCCCCAACCGTTGAGCAGCACCCGATCGCCCGCCTTGAAATCCGCATGCGAACTGGACTCGACAGTCCCCGCCAGATCGATCCCCGGCACCATGGGAAACTTGCGTACTACCGGGCTGCTGCCGGTGATCGCCAGGCCGTCTTTGAAATTCAGGGTGCTGTACGCGACGTTCACGCTGACATTGCCTTCGGGCAGTTGCTGCTCATCGATTTGCTGAAGATTGGCGCGATAACCGCTGTCGTCTTTGTCGATCAGAATAGCGTTGAACATGACGGCCTCTCGAAAATGATTTGAAACAAGCATGCCTTGAAATAGCACATCGCAACACATTGCCACACTCGACTTTGCGCTAACGGCTCGATCAGCCGGGTAAATCCACGGCAGGCGGCTATGCTTTTTCGACGGTTGTGTTTTCCCGGTTGCGCCTTGCAAACCGGTGTGTCGATGGAGCTGACGATGCCTTTCCTGAGCGCTTTACCCTCGCTGCTGATGTTATGCCTGCTGACACTTGGCACTGCCTGGGCAGCCGCCCCAGCGGCAAAGCCGAACGCGGCGCCAAGCGAGCCGACATGGCCGCAGGTGATCAGCAGCGGCAAGAGCAAGCTGACGGTGTATCAACCGCAGCTCGACAGTTGGGACGGCTATACGCTCAATGCCCGCGCGGCGGTCGAAGCCACGGCTGCCGATGGCAAGTCCACCTACGGCATCGTCCAGTTCAGCGCTCATACCCTCGTCGACAAGACCACCCGCTGGGTCGCGCTTGATCAGTACAAAATCATCAAAGCCGATTTCCCCGCCGATGCGAAACAGGCCGACACGTGGCTCGCCATCCTGAAAAAAGATGCCGAGAGCCGCAAGAAAACCATCTCCCTCGATCAACTGGAAGCGGCGGTTGGTGTGCTCAACGCCGAACAGAAAGCCGACAGTGCGCCCTTGGAAAACACGCCGCCGACCATCATCAGCTCCGACAGCCCGGCAATTCTCGTATACATCGACGGCGAGGCGGCTTATCGGCCGGTGGAAGGAACGGAGCTGCAACGGGTGATCAACACGCGCCCACTTCTGCTCAAGGACGCCGAAGGCAAACACTACCTGCATGTATTTGACGGCTGGATGGTTGCCGATCAATTGGCCGGTGATTACACGCGCCTCGCTGCACCACCGGCCAGTCTGGAAAAAGCCAAACAGGCGGCGATCAAGAGTCGCCAGGTGGACCTGCTCACCGGGCAAAGTGACCCGAAGGACAAGATTCCCAGCCTGGCCAAGCCGCCGCAGCCGAAAATCTTCATCGCCACCACGCCAACGGAACTGTTGGTGACCGACGGCGCCGCGCAATGGCAACCGATTCAGGGCACCAGCCTGTTGTACGTGAGCAACACCACCGGGCACATCTTCAAGGAAATCGGCGACCAGAACAGTTACGTGCTGATCTCCGGACGCTGGTTCCGCGCCAGCGACATGAGCGGGCCATGGACCTTTGTCCCGGCAGACAAGCTGCCGGCCGACTTTGCCAATATTCCTGACGACAGCGCCAAAGAGAACGTCAAGGCCTCGGTAGCCGGCACGCCACAGGCACAGGAGGCGGCCATTGCGGCGACCATCCCGCAGACCTCGGCGATCAAGAAGAGCGCGGTGAAGATGACGGCGCCGCAATTTGACGGCGAGCCGCAGCTCAAAGCGATCAGCAATACGCCGCTGCAATACGTGGTCAACAGCGCCACTCCGATTATTCGAGTCGAAACTGACAGTTGGTGGGCGGTGGAGAACGGCATCTGGTTCAGCGCCACCTCACTGAACGGGCCGTGGAGTGTGGCCTCTTCAGTACCAGCGGTGATTTATTCGATTCCGCCCAGCTCACCGATGCACTACCTCACGTACGTGAAGGTTTACGAATCCAGCGGCGATACCGTGGTGGTCGGCTATACGCCGGGCTATCAAGGCTCGACGCTGGACCCGGCGACTGGCGTTGTGGTGTACGGCACCGGTTATCCGTATACGCCGTGGGTCGGTAGCGTCTGGTATGGGCCGCCGGTGACCTATGGTTTCGGCGTCGCGATTCGTTACACGCCGTGGACTGGCTGGACCTTCGGCTTCGGATTCGGCTGGAGCTGGGGCGGCAACACCGTCGCCATGGGCTGGGGCTGGGGCGCCTATCCGTGGTGGGGAAATTACGGCTGGGGCTACGCGTGGGGTCCGCGTCTGTACCCGGCGCCGCTGGCCTGGGGTGGCGCAGCCTACGGTTATCGCGGCGGCGCGGTGGCCTGGGGCCCGGGTGGCTGGGCCGGAACCACCGGCAATCTTTATCATCAGTGGGGTGATCGCGCGACGGTCAGCCGTCATGGCGCCGGTTACAACGCCTGGACCGGCAATCGCTGGGCCGGTCAGGTTGGCGCCTCGTACAACTCGCGTACCGGCATTGCCGCCGCCGGGCAACGTGGCGCGGTGCACAACGCCTACACCGGCAACTACGCTGCCGGGCGCAGCGGCGTGGCAGTCGGCCCGAACGGCGGTGCCATCGCCGGAGAACGGGTTAGCGCTGGCAACGTCCGCAGCGGCACTCACGTCAGTGCCAATCGCGGCGCCGTTTACAACCCCAATACCGGCAACACCACGCAATACGGCGGTATCCATGGCCGCAACGGCGGCGCCGCGCGGGTCGGCGACAATGTTTATGCCGGGCGCGACGGCAACGTCTACAAAAAAACCGACAACGGCTGGCAGTCCGTGGCCGGCAGCGGTGCCAACCGGACCAGACCCGCAAACAACAATGCGCAGCTGCAGAATCTCAACCGCGAATCCGCCGCACGTAATCTCGGCAATCAGCGCACGCACAACTTCAACCATTCTTCACAAATGATGAACCGTTCGTTTGGCGGTGGCGGTGGCGGATTGCACCGACGCTGAAAAACTGCACGTAATGTTCAGAATTTCAGACTGGCCCCGCATCCGGTTTTGCTGTTAAAAACCGCGTGCCGTCCCTGCCCGTTTCATCGTTCGGAGAATTGCTATATGAACCAGTGGCCAGACACCCGCATCCTTGATCTTCTCGGTATCGAACTGCCGATCATCCAGGGCCCGATGGCCGGTGCGACCAACTCTTCGATGGTGATTGCCGTGTGCAATGCCGGCGGCCTCGGTTCAATGCCGGCAGCGATGCTGAGCAGCGAGCAACTGCGCGAAGAGTTGAAAACGATTCGCCAGCACACCACCCAGCCGTTCAACGTCAATTTCTTCTGCCACCAGCCACCGGCGCCTGATGAACAGCGGGCCCGTGACTGGAAAAACCTGCTCGAACCCTACTACCGCGAACTGGGTGCCGATTTCGACGCGCCGACGCCGGTTTCCAACCGCGCTCCGTTCGACGAAGCAGCGTGTGCCGTGCTCGAAGAGTTCCGACCCGAGGTGGTGAGTTTCCATTTCGGGCTACCGGAAACAACCCTGCTTGATCGGGTCAAGGCAACCGGGGCGAAAATCCTTTCGTCTGCCACCACAGTCGAAGAAGCGATCTGGCTGGAGCAACACGGCTGCGATGCGATCATCGCCATGGGTTATGAGGCCGGTGGCCATCGCGGGATGTTTCTCAGCGATGATCTGAGCACCCAGGTCGGCACCTTCGCCCTGGTGCCGCAGGTGGTCGACGCGGTGAAAGTGCCGGTGATCGCGGCGGGCGCGATCAGCGATGCGCGAGGCGTTGCCGCAGCTTTCATGCTCGGCGCCTCGGCGGTGCAAGTCGGCACGGCGTACCTGTTCACGCCGGAAGCCAAAGTCAGCGCCTCACACCACAAGGCCCTGCGCACCGCCAAGGAAAGCCAGACCGCCATCACCAACATTTTCACCGGACGTCCGGCGCGGGGCATTGTCAATCGGGCGATGCGTGAACTCGGTCCGATGTCAGCGCAGGCGCCGGCCTTCCCCTTGGCTGGCGGTGCGCTGATGCCGCTGCGGGCCAAGGATGACGCCGACTTTGCCAACCTCTGGGCCGGACAGGCGCTCACGCTCGGCAAGGATATCGGCAGCGCTGAACTGACCCGGCAACTCGCCGAAGGCGCCTTGGCAAAACTCGACCGTCATTGAATTTACGCGGCGAGCGGATTTATTCCCTCGCCACTTGGCGGCGTATCGCTATATATTTCCGTATACAGCGATTGCGCCCGTGTATCGGCGTTATCCAAAGCAAAGCATTTACCGCCGATCACGGAGCCTTTACATGACACTTGCTGCCACACGCCTCGCCCCTGCCTGCTTCGCTTCACTCCTCGCAATGTTCAGCATGGGCGCCGCGCAGGCTGATGAAGTGCAAGTGGCGGTCGCCGCCAACTTCACCGCGCCAATCCAGGCCATCGCTGCCGGCTTCGAAAAAGACACCGGCCACAAACTGATCGCCGCTTACGGCGCCACCGGCCAGTTCTACACCCAGATCAAGAATGGCGCACCGTTCCAAGTGTTTCTCGCTGCTGACGACGCGACCCCGGCAAAGCTTGAGCAGGAAGGCGAAACCGTCAAAGGTTCGCGCTTCACCTACGCCATCGGCACGCTAGCGCTGTGGTCAGCGAAAGAAGGCTACGTAGATGCGCAGGGCGAAGTGTTGAAAACCAACCAATACCAACACCTTGCGATCGCCAATCCAAAAGCCGCGCCATACGGTCTCGCCGCCACCCAGGTGCTGGAAAAACTCCAGTTGAGCGAAGCCACGAAAAGCAAAATCGTCGAAGGCCAGAACATCACTCAGGCCTACCAGTTCGTCTCCACCGGCAACGCCGAACTGGGCTTTGTAGCGCTATCGCAAATTTACAAGGACGGCAAGGTCAGCAGCGGTTCGGCATGGATAGTTCCGGCTGGCCTGCATGATCCGATCAAACAGGACGCGGTGATCTTGAACAAAGGCAAGGACAGCGCCGCTGCCAAGGCCCTGGTCGATTACCTCAAAGGCCCAAAAGCCGCTGCGGTGATCAAATCCTTTGGGTATGAACTGTAAATGTCGCTGACCAGTGCCGACTTCGCCGCGATCTGGCTGACCCTGAAACTGGCGTCACTGACCACCGTGATCCTGCTGATAATCGGCACACCGATCGCGTTATGGCTGTCGCGCACCTCGTCGTGGTTGCGCGGGCCGATCGGCGCCATCGTCGCCCTGCCGCTGGTGCTGCCGCCGACGGTGATCGGCTTTTACCTGCTATTGGCGCTGGGGCCGCACGGTTTTCTCGGTCAGTTCACTCAATGGCTGGGGCTGGGCACGTTGACGTTCAGTTTCACCGGGCTGGTCATCGGTTCGGTGATCTACTCCATGCCGTTCGTGGTGCAACCGCTGCAAAACGCTTTCTCGGCGATTGGCACCCGCCCGCTCGAAGTCGCGGCGACCTTGCGCGCCAATCCCTGGGACACGTTCTTCAGCGTGATCCTGCCGCTGGCGCGCCCCGGCTTCATCACCGCAGCGATTCTCGGCTTCGCCCACACCGTGGGTGAATTCGGCGTGGTGCTGATGATCGGCGGCAACATTCCCGACAAGACCCGCGTAGTCTCGGTGCAGATTTACGACCATGTCGAAGCGCTGGAATATGCCCAGGCGCACTGGCTGTCTGCGGCGATGCTGGTGTTTTCGTTTCTGGTGTTGCTGGCGCTGTACTCCAGCCGCAAGACCCGCGCAGGCTGGAGCTGATCGATGATTGATGTACGCCTGAAACGCACTTATCCGGGGTTCGAACTGGATATCGATCTGCAAGTGCCGGGCCGCGGCGTCACCGCGCTGTTTGGCGATTCCGGCTCGGGCAAAACTACTTGCCTGCGCTGCATCGCCGGGCTGGAGCGCGCAGAGCAGGGTTTTGTGCAGATCAACGATGAGGTCTGGCAGGACAGTGCCAAGGGCATCTTCGTGCCGCCGCATAAACGTGCGCTCGGCTATGTGTTTCAGGAAGCCAGCCTGTTCCCGCATCTGTCGGTGCTGGCCAATCTGGAGTTTGGTCTCAAACGCATCGCCAAGTCGCAACGCCGGGTCGATATGAACCAGGCCACAGAACTGCTCGGCATCAGCCATTTGCTCGAGCGTCATCCACAGCATCTGTCCGGCGGCGAACGGCAGCGCGTCGGCATCGCCCGCGCCCTGCTGACCAGCCCGAAACTGCTGCTGATGGACGAGCCACTGGCGGCGCTCGACAGCCGGCGCAAGAGCGAAATCCTCCCATACCTGCAACGCCTGCACGACGAACTGGATATTCCGCTGCTGTACGTCAGCCATGCGCAGGATGAAGTCGCGCGCCTGGCCGATCATTTGGTATTGCTTCGTGATGGCAAAGCCCTCGCCAGCGGCCCAATCGGTGAAACCCTTGCGCGCCTGGACCTGCCTTTGGCGCTGGGCGATGACGCCGGGGTGATCATCGAAGGCCAGGTCAGCGCCTACGACGCCACCTATCAATTGCTCAGCCTGCAACTGCCGGCCACTGCGATGAACATTCGCGTCACCCATGCGCCGATGGCCGTGGGCCAGGCTCTGCGCTGCAAAGTGCACGCGCGCGACATCAGCCTGGCGCTGAACAACGATGCAGCCAGCAGCATTCTCAATCGTCTGCCGGTTACGGTGATCAGTGAACAGGCGGCTGACAACAGCGCCCATGTGCTGATCCGCCTCGATGCCGGTGGCACGCCGCTGCTGGCGCGGATCACCCGCTTCTCGCGTGATCAACTGAGCGTGCATCCGGGCCAGCGGCTGTGGGCGCAGATCAAGGCGGTGGCGGTGCTCGCGTAAATCATTCGGCACGACGGCCAGCGCCTGCGGTCAATCAGTTACAGACTGCCGTATGACCGAAGGAAACCGCCATGCCCGATACCGTGCTGACAGATGCTCTGCCCGCCGATCTGCATTACGTCGATGACACTCAGCCTGGTATCACCCGGAAAAAACTGCGCGGCAAGTTCGTCTATTTCGAACCGTCGGGGCAGCGCATCACCGACCCGGACGAAATCAAACGCATCAATGCCCTCGCGGTGCCACCGGCCTACACCGATGTGTGGATCTGCGCCGACCCGTGCGGCCATTTGCAGGCCACCGGCCGCGATGCGCGCGGGCGTAAACAGTACCGTTATCACGCACGCTGGCGCGAAGTGCGCGACGCCGACAAATACTCGCGCCTGCGCGAGTTCGGCCTGGCCCTGCCCAAACTGCGGCGCCAGCTTGAGGCGCTGCTCGACGCCCCGGGCTTCAGCCGCGACAAGGTCATGGCCACGGTGATTACCTTGCTCGACGCCACGCTGATCCGCGTCGGTAATACGCAATATGCGCGGGACAATCGCTCTTATGGCCTGACCACGTTGCGCAGTCGGCATGTCGAGGTCAACGGCAGCGCGATCCTGTTCCAGTTCCGTGGCAAGAGCGGCATCGAGCACCAGATCACCGTGAAGGATCGTCGCCTGGCGCGAATAATCAAGCGCTGCCTGGAGATCCCTGGGCAAAACCTGTTTCAGTATCTTGATGAAAATGGCGAACGGCACACCGTCACCTCCTCCGACGTCAATGCCTATCTGCAAAAGCTTACCGGCGCTGAATTTACCGCCAAGGACTACCGCACCTGGGCGGGCAGCGCCCTGGCGTTGTCGGTGTTGCGCGAGTTGCAGCATGAGTCGGAAACCGAAGCCAAGCGCCATGTGGTCGAAGCGGTGAAGAACGTCGCCAAACAGCTGGGCAACACGCCAGCGGTGTGTCGCAAATGCTACATCCACCCTGCCGTGCTCGAACATTTCATGCTCGGCGCCCTTGCCGAACTGCCCCGACCGCGCGTGCGCAAAGGCCTGCGCGCCGAGGAAGTAGCCTTGGCGATGTTTCTCGAACGGATGTGTGAGGTAAGCGAGGCATCTTGATCTCCAGCGTAACGCTCGCTCCAAAGGTTTGCCGACGAGTTGAACTGGGTATTTTTTGCACGATCACACAGGTCTTCTATAGTTGATCTGAAGGTTCGCGCCACGCGGACTTTTTGTTGCAACTCAGCCGTTTCAGCGAACGGAGGTGTTTCATGTCCGAAAAAGAGTCCATCACCACCCTCCTCACCCTGCTCGACGCCCGCCAGGCGCGCCTCGCAGCCGCCTGCAAAGAAATTGCCGACTGGGTTGATCATCAGGGCGGGCATCCGACAGCGTTGCGCATTCGCGACCGGCTGCACGACATTGAAAAAGATGCGCCGCTGATCCGCGATACGCTCTCGACGCTCAAACCGATCGACCGGCCGTTGCCACGGTTCAGATAGGCCTCCGCGTAGCAGTCCTCTCTGCATCGGCGCAGAGAGGACGCCGATTGGTACTTTTCCGACCGACTCAGTCGCCCTTGCCGGTACGGCCGCCTCCATGGCTGTGCTGCCCGCCGACGCGTGCCTTCTCGGCCCGATCAACTTTCAAGTTGACTGGACTCTCGCCTTTCTTGCCGGCTTCCTTGATTTTCTGTGGGTCTTCAGCGAACGGTTGATCCTTGTGATGATTGGTCATCTCAATGTCCTCGGACTAGTTAATACATACACTTAACAGACTCTAGTTTCAGCCGATCACAGTTCAACTTCGCACCGACAAATGGTCAGAATTCCGAAGCGAAGCGGTAACAAACTCCAACCTCTTTTGCACATCAACCAGCAACTCGAAAAGTTATACGAAGCGGCGCAGAAAACAGCAGGCTGTATAAGTTTCATCACAAACTTACCGTTCATCGGCCTGAGGAAAAATTTTCAAAACATTTTTCGCCGGCTCGTAATCGGAGTAGATGTCCGGTGCGACAACGGACATAACTAGCGAAACGTTAATTGATATCGGAGAGCTATCATGACCACAGGAAATAAAAATCCAGGTAACTTCGCAAACGATCGTGAAAAGGCATCTGAAGCCGGCAAGAAAGGCGGTCAGTCGTCGGGCGGCAACTTTGCCAATGATCGTGAAAAAGCATCCGAGGCCGGCCGCAAAGGCGGGCAGAACAGCCACGGCGGCGGTCGCAAGTCCTGAGTAAGCGGTACAAGGGCAGCCTGGCTGCCCTTTGAAATCAGCTGATGGAGCGTAATCATGAGAACGGTACCGGCTTTTGCACGAGGCGAAGTGCAACGAAACAAGGGAGCGGAAGTGTATCCCGAAGCGGCGCGCAGTTCGCACGTGACCAGGTCGGACAGTCCGTCGGTGTCACCTTGTGTCGAACGACAGCAAATCAGTCCAAGGCACCGGGAAAGTGTTCAGCAGGAATGTTATGAACGCCGGGAACTTGCAGTAAATTCTGAAAATTCCCGGACACCGGATACAACGCCGACTTATGAGCGCTCCTCTTAGCGCAAAGGTCTAACTTGTAGTCACAAGACAACCCTGACCAACTAAAGCAAACGACATCAGTAAACTTTATGAGCATTTCGCGAACAACGACGGCACGTAGTTTGTGCATCCATGATTCGCCAAGTGCCTATACAGAGAAATGAGGAAGTTTGAAATGGCACAAGATAAACAACAAGGCAGCATGTCAGTTAACGAAGCAGGCAAGAAAGGTGGTGATGCCACTTCGGCTTCGCACGATAAAGAGTTCTATCAGGAAATCGGCAGTAAAGGCGGCCAGAACAGTGGCGGCAACTTTGCCAACGATCGCGAAAAAGCCTCTGAAGCTGGACAGAAAGGTGGTCAAAACAGCCATGGTGGCGGGCGCAACAGTTGACGCGTCGGGTGCAGGGGAGCGCGGCTCCCCTGCCCACTTTCATTCAAGCGAAATTACAGCTATTGCTTAGGAGTCCTGACCAGCCGAGGGAATCGCCATGCCTGTTCATGTCATCAACTTCACCGGCCCGATCAATGCCTCGACGTGCGGCCAATTGATCGATAAAGCCTCGCTCGCCGTAAAGGAAGATGCACCGCGACTGATCGTCAACATCGCCACCATGGGCGGCGAATGCAGTTACGGTTTCACGATGTACAACTTCCTGTTGGCCCTGCCTATTCCGGTACACACCCACAATTTGGGAACGGTCGAATCGATGGGCAACATTGTCTTTCTGGCCGGCCAGCGCCGCACCGCCTGTACCCACAGCAAGTTTCTGTTTCACCCATTTCATTGGCACCTGCAAGGTTCGGTCGATCACTCGCGCATGTCGGAATACGCCATGAGCCTGGATTACGACTTGCACCTCTACGCCCAGATTGTCGCCGAGCGTACGAGCAACGGAAAAAACGCTCTGGAGACAGAGAAATATCTGACAGCAGCGCCGCGCATCATCAATCCTGAAGAAGCCATGCATTCAGGCCTTATCACGGCGATTGAAGACACCGAGGTTCACGCGGACTTTGTCTGCTCGTGCATCTACTCCTGACTCGTCCCACTTGATAACGCGTCGTAGCGGGCGCGTTCCTGTCTTATCAGCCGGCAATTCAGCCAAAAATTCCAGACGAAGTTGTACAGAATTGATCTGCCGTACAGATTTACAAATCGCCCAATCAGCCGGTCATCACGCCCGTTTCAATTTCTCTGAATTATTCATTTCGCCAGATATCCCTCTTCTTAAGCAGCCGGAGGAAATGTATGAGCGGAGACGATTTGTACGTGATCGATTACCTGCTTCACGGGAAGCCCAGGTCATTCGTCATTCGCACAAAAAACATGAACAATGCCGAAGCGTGGCAATGGGCAAGTTGTGACGCGGGTATCGCGCCCATTCCCCGCCCCGGCCGACCTCCGTTGAAACGTTTTTCCAAACCGATGGCGGAACGCTTTGGCGTGACCGAGGTGCAATGGCGAGAATCAGTACCTTTGGTCTGGGAGGAGGATCACGTGAAATGACAGAACGCACATTGAAATTCGGTTTCGGCCGCTCGTGGGATGACGAGATGGCGGAGAATGCCGCGATGTTCCGCGAGGCCGATCTGCTCGAAGAAGCGGCTTACAGGATCATCGAGAACGACACGGACAATCCTGAAGCCTGGGCCCGTTTCAGCGAAGCCAAGGCTATGGCCGACGTCAAACGAACGGCGGCCTATCAGGACTGGATGCGCATCAAGCGCGCGATGAGCAAGCCGCGCTCGAAATAGCGGACTGGCGCCTCATGGCTTGAGGATCAGCAGGGGCTCGCCTTTCGGGACAACGTAAGTGGCCAGTTCGACGCCTTTCTCGTTGCCAACGTTTTTGGCCACATGCGCGACGCCCGCCGGAATGAACAACGAATCGCCGGCCTTGAGTATCACCGGCGCCCGCCCTTCGAGCTGATACTCGAACGTGCCGCTGATGACATAGGCGACTTCCACGCCGGGATGAGCATGCCGAGGCGAGGTGACGCCAGCGTCGAAATCGATACGCGTCTGAATCACTTCGCGATTGTCAGCGCCGAGATCCTGACGAACCAGATCGGTGCGGCTCAGACCTTTCTGCCAGCTCGTTGCCGGTGCATCCGCCGCATGGGCGAAGCCGGTCAGGGAGGCGAAGACAACGGCAGAAGCCAGGAACAGTGGACGGTACATGGTGATGCCCTCTTGAGCGTAGTGTTGGTGTGAGGGCTACTTTGGGCTCGGCATGTAGGGCGGATGTGTCTCGAAGGCGCAGTTTGGTGTTGCCATGTGTATCGGCTGGGGGTTGATACATGCTTATACAAACGTGTTGCGGTACCTGACCGGGCCATGGCCGGAGGGAATCTGTAAACTGCCGCAATCTTCATTCACTCAAACAAGAGATGCCCATGGCCAATCAAGACATCATCTTCACGCCGGATCCCGACACCGATTCGATTTCTTCCGACGTTGCCACCTTCGGCGGCATCATGGTTTCCACGCAGATTCCAACCCGCGCCGATGGCAGCCTGGAACTCGGCGGCATCACCGAGCAAAGCGAGTGCACCCTGCAAGCGCTGAAAGTCGCCTTGGAACGTGCTGGCAGTTCGATGGACCGCGTGCTGCACCTGACCATCTACCTCACCGACATGGGCGATCGCGGGGCTTTCAATGAAGTGTACAAACGCTATTTCGCCAAGCCTTGGCCGGTGCGGGCGGCGGTAGGCGTGGCCTCGCTGGCGGTTGAAGGGATGCGTGTGGAAGTGACGGCGATGGCCGCCAAGGGCTGATTTGCGGAAATACAGCGTAGGCTGCAGCCACGATTCCGAAGTGCGACATACGCAGTGAAATACTCAAGGGCGCGCGCCAAACACAGCAGCCACCAGGATCAGGCCGTTTGGCAAGCGCTGGCTCGCCCGTTGAGCGAACTAGCGTCAACGGTCTATTCACAAAACTCAAAGTGGACCGCTAGCTACAACAAACAGTTTACCTTCTGATACCCGGTATGTTTGCCCGCGGTGCTCGACTTCAAAATTGAATGTTGCCGTAATCGAATCGGTACCTTCTTCGTGTTTGCGCGCAAACTCTATCGTTCCTGTTTTCGCATATAAAATTTCATGCGACATAGTCATCACTCCCGCCACAGGACTTCCGAACCCGCCAACTTCATGCGTACCGTCGGTAAGGGAGCGATCTATCACAAATGAAATGATCTCACCCACCTCGTCCGTAAAATATTGGCCAATAACGCTGAACGTCTCCTTTGTGCCGAAATAAAGATGCCGAGTAGCGGAGAATATCGGCTTGCCAATGCCCGGATGATTGGGTGAAACGACCGCTTTGTAATACACTTCGGCCTTCTTCTGCGGACGCGATTTAAACGACGCGAAATCCGAGATACCAAGCGTCGCGAAGGCGTTATTACCTTTCATGATATTAATCTCCAATGTCTTGCGTAATATAGGCCAGAGCGACTTTACCGCTCCCACCTGATGTTCACGCTTTGGACGCGGGCGGACAACTGACAGACTTTACAGTTATGCATTGCCTCGTATTGTGCTAGATCCTTCGTACCTGATATCGGCACGCTGGTGCCGCCTGGGTGTTTCACAGGTACAATGCGCCCCTTGCCCGTGACCGCCTGACTAAAAAAACTATGTCCTTGCCCAAGCATCACCTGGAATTGCTCAGCCCTGCCCGCGATGTCGCCATTGCACGCGAGGCCATCCTGCATGGCGCTGACGCCGTGTACATCGGCGGCCCGAGCTTCGGCGCACGCCACAACGCCTGCAACGAAGTCAGCGAAATCGCCGAACTGGTCGAGTTCGCCCGCCGTTACCACGCGCGTATTTTCACCACCATCAATACCATCCTGCACGACAACGAACTGGAGCCGGCGCGCAAGCTGATCCATCAGTTGTATGACGCTGGCGTCGATGCGCTGATCGTCCAGGACTTGGGCGTGATGGAGCTGGACATTCCGCCGATCGAGCTGCACGCCTCGACCCAGACCGACATCCGCACCCTCGAGCGAGCGAAGTTTCTCGATCAGGCCGGTTTCTCCCAGTTGGTACTGGCCCGTGAGCTGAACCTGAAAGAAATCCGCGCCATCGCCGATGAAACCGACGCGGCCATCGAGTTCTTCATCCACGGCGCGCTGTGCGTGGCCTTCTCCGGCCAGTGCAACATCTCTCATGCGCAAACCGGCCGCAGTGCCAACCGTGGCGACTGCTCCCAGGCGTGCCGCTTGCCCTACACCCTGAAAGACGAAAAGGGTGGCGTGATCGCTTATGAAAAACACCTGCTGTCGATGAAAGACAACAACCAGAGCGCCAACATCCGCGCACTGGTCGAGGCCGGCGTGCGTTCGTTCAAGATCGAGGGTCGCTACAAGGACATGGGCTATGTGAAGAACATCACTGCCTATTACCGCCAGCGCCTCGACGACGTGCTTGAAGACCGCCCGGACCTGGCCCGCGCTTCCAGCGGCCGTACTGTGCATTTCTTCCTGCCCGACCCGGAAAAGACCTTTCACCGTGGCAGCACCGATTATTTCGTCACTGATCGCAAGATCGACATCGGCGCCTTCGATTCGCCAACCTTCACCGGGCTGCCGGTCGGCACGGTGGAAAAAGTCGGCAAGCGTGACATGCAGGTCGTCACCCATGAGCCGCTGTCCAACGGTGACGGTCTCAACGTACTGGTCAAACGCGAAGTGGTCGGTTTCCGCGCCAACATCGCCGAGGCCAAAGGCGAGTTCGAAGAAGACGGCGAGAAGCGCTACCGCTACCGCGTCGAGCCGAACGAAATGCCCGAAGGCCTGTTCAAGCTGCGTCCGAGCCACCCGCTGAATCGCAACCTCGATCACAACTGGCAACAGGCGTTGCAGAAAACTTCCTCGGAACGTCGTGTGGCCCTGAGCTGGTTCGCCCGTTTGCGCGAAGAACAGCTGGAAGTGACCGCGACCAGCGAAGAAGGTATCAGCGCCAGCGTCACCCTCAACGGGCCGTTTGGTGTCGCCAACAAGCCTGAGCAAGCGCTGGAGCAATTGCGCGACCTGCTCGGCCAGCTCGGCACCACGCAGTATCACGCCACCGACATCAAGCTGGATGCGCCGCAAGCGTTCTTCATTCCCAACTCGCAGCTCAAATCCCTGCGTCGTGAAGTGATCGAAGCGCTGACGGCGGCCCGCGTCGCCGCGCATCCGCGTGGCAGCCGCAAGGCCGAAACCACGCCGCCACCGGTGTACCCGGATTCGCATCTGACCTTCCTCGCCAACGTCTACAACCAGAAGGCGCGCGACTTCTACCACCGTCACGGCGTCAAGCTGATCGATGCGGCGTACGAAGCTCACGAAGAGCCAGGCGAAGTGCCGGTGATGATCACCAAGCATTGCCTGCGGTTCTCCTTCAACCTGTGCCCGAAACAGGCCAAAGGCGTCACCGGTGTGCGTACCAAGGTTGCGCCAATGCAGTTGATCCACGGCGATGAGGTGCTGACGCTGAAGTTCGATTGCAAGCCATGCGAGATGCACATCATCGGCAAGATGAAAGGCCACATCCTCAACCTGCCGCAGCCGGGCAGCGTGGTCGGCCACATCAGCCCTGAAGACCTGATGAAAACCATCCCGCGTGCACCGCACTGAGTGACCGGCGTGCGCGGTGCTTCGGCGCCGCGCAAGCCCGGTTGGCTCAAGCGCGGTAAATCGCAGGCATAAAAAAACGCCAACTTCTTGCGAAGTTGGCGTTTTTTCGTAGATGGCAGGGGCGGCTGGATTCGAACCAACGCATGGCAGGATCAAAACCTGCTGCCTTACCGCTTGGCGACGCCCCTGTAGCTCTGGCCAGCGGCTCCGTTAGGATCGCTGTGAGAACGGGGCGCAATTTAACAACATTCATTTCGTTTGGGAAGCCCGAGATGAAATATTTTTTGTTTTAAAACAGCGACTTATTATTTTCGCGCGAAAACAATGAGTTTCGCCTCCGTGTATCACACTGTGTACGCGCCCCGCCGCCATACACGCCCTTGCAAAACTGCCGTCCGGGGACACACAACGGATACGTCGCTACGCTTCAATGCACCTAAGGTTTCAAGGGTTCATCCAGCCCCTTGGCTACAGGCCCGCAAAGGAGACGTCAGCATGAAACAGGCTCTGCATACCTCTAAAATCAAAGCCGCACTTGGTTTGTCGGTCTTGGCGCTGTCATTGCTCGGCGCCGTCGGCAGCGCTCAGGCGCAAACCACTGCACCGGCCGCCGTCAGCTATTCCGCGCCCTCTCCTTTCGGCCCGCTGAAGCACATCAAGGCTGGCTTGCTCGACGTGGCCTACGCCGAAACCGGACCTGCCGATGGCCCGGTGGTGATTCTGCTGCACGGCTGGCCCTACGACATTCACAGCTACGACGAAGTCGCGCCACTGCTCGCGGCCAAGGGTTACCGCGTGCTGATGCCGTATGCACGGGGTTATGGCGACACGCAATTCCTGTCCAAAGCCACTCTGCGCAACGGCCAACCGGCGGCCTTGGCCAGCGACATCATCGACTTCATGGATGCGCTGAAGATCAAGCAAGCAGTGCTTGGCGGCTACGACTGGGGCGCGCGTTCAGCGGGCATCGTCGCAGCGCTGTGGCCAGAGCGCGTCAAGGCGCTGGTGGCGGTCAGCGGCTACCTGATCGGCAATCAGGCCGCCGGGCAGAATCCACTGCCGCCGAAAGCCGAATTGCAGTGGTGGTACCAATTCTACTTCGCCACCGGACGCGGCCGCGCCGGCTATGAAAAGAATACCCACGACTTCGCCAAACTGATCTGGCAACTGGCGTCGCCGCAATGGAAATTCGACGACGCCACCTTCGACCGCAGCGCCAAGGCATTGCAGAACCCCGATCACGTCGAGATCACCGTATTCAACTACCGCTGGCGGCTGGGCCTGGTGCAGGGCGAGGCGAAATATGCCGCGCTGGAAGAGAAGCTTGCGACTGCCCCGTCGATCAGCGTGCCAACGATTACGCTGGAAGGTGATGCCAATGGAGCGCCACATCCCAAGCCTGAGGACTATGCCAAGCGTTTTACCGGGAAATATCAATTCCGGTTGATCGAGGGTGGGGTTGGGCATAATTTGCCGCAGGAGGACCCGAAGGCGTTTGCGCAAGCGGTGATTGATGCGGATGGCTTATAGGCGCAGCCCGGCTGCCGTTCCGTCTGTCGCAGGACTTGAACTACATAGGGCCGATCACGTCTGAACTGATGCGATATTAACCCCCCTACGGAAGCTATCATGCTTTTAAAAAACAAGAGTCTCGTTGCTGTCATGTCCTGCGCCATGATGCTCGCAGCCGCCCCACTCCTCCCTGCTGATCTGTCCATCATGAATTCTGCCCATGCAAAGGATGGCGGTGGCGGTGGTAATGGTGGCGGCGGCGGTGGCGGTAATGGCGGCGGCGGTGGAAATGGCGGGGGCGGCGGGAACGGCGGTGGCCACGGTGGCGGCACAGGCGGTGGTCACAGCGGATCGGATCACGGCAGCGCCAACAGCAACGGCCGAGGCAATGGACTCAGCAGTGATCATGCCGGCAAGGCTGTCCGCGACCGCGGTGAAAGCGGCAATCACTACGGCAGCGTTCGCAATGACGATAGCGGGCACGGCTCAACGACTTCGGGCATCGCCCAGTCCCGAGATACTCGCGGCGTGACCAAAGCTGCTGCCATCTCTACCTCAACCCCTGGGGAGCACAATTCCAAAGGACTGAGCAACGCCGCAACGTCGAACACAAAGACATCCCGCTGATCGGCTGTAGATCAAGCACGCAAGCATAAATAAAAAGGGCGCCCGACAAGGCGCCCTTTTTTCACGCTTCGTTATTGACCGGAGTCAGCGTGATTAACGGCTGGTCCTATTTCACCAGCCGTTTCTCCTTCGAAGGCCGATAACCAAAGTACGAGCTATAGCACTTGCTGAAATGGCTCGGTGAAACAAAACCACACGCCACCAGCACTTCCACCTGCGACAGCTCGGTGTGTTGCAGCAGACGCCGTGCTTCGGTGATGCGTAGTTCCAGGTAATAGCGCTGCGGCGTGGTGCCCAGTTGCTCCTTGAACAAGCGCTCGAGCTGGCGCCGTGAGCGGCCGGCGTAGACCGCCAATTGTTCCAGCTCCAACGGTTCTTCGAGGTTGGCGTCCATGAGTTTGATCACTTCACGCAACGGCGCACTGACGCAGATGTTTTCATCCGGTTTGATCCGCCGGTAGCGCGACTCTTCGAAGGCGAGGATGTCTTCGATGCCCTCGACCAAGGCTTTGCCGTGCAAGCCCTTGATCCAGTCCAGCGCCATGTGGAAGGCCCCGGACGGGCTGGAGGCGGTAAGCCGGTCGCGGTCGATCACATAGGGTTCGCTGCTGACGTGGGTGCTCTTGGCGATTTCGGTCAGTGCCGGGCGATGTTCCGGGTGGATCGAGCAGCGATAGCCGTCGAGCAAACCGGCGCGGCCGAGGAACCACGAACCATTCCACAATCCCGCCAGGCTCACGCCCCGCTCCGCCGCAGCCTTGAGCAAGCCGATGAATTCGTCGCTGGCGCGCAGCTCGGTGCGATAACCACCGCACACTACTAGCAGATCCAGCTCGTTAAGCGCAGCAGAATCCAGGCGCGCATCGGGGCGGATGACCAGGCCGAGATCGCTGATCACCTCGCCATCGCCGAGGCCGAAGGTGCGCGACGAGAACAGTCCCGGGCGCAACAGGTTGGTGGTGACTACCGTGTCCAGCGCCTGGGTAAAGGCCGGCAGCGAAAAGTGTTCAAGCAACAGGAAACCGGTGCGGGTCACGCCGGTATTATCGGTGTTCTGCTCATTCAGATAGCGAAGGTTCTTGCCCTTCATGCCACCGCTGAATTGACGTCGTTCAATCAAGGTCGGGTCCATCGGTCGTTGTTATGCGAGCGATAGTTGGCTGGTTCTGCGCAAGAGTCAATCATGGCCGTGACTGGTGCGTCACGATTGGCGCTGCCGCCGCCATCAGCCCAACCACCCAATCAATAAAAACCCGCAACTTGAGACTCACATGCCGATTCGGCGGATACGCCAGATAAAGCGGCATCGACTCAAGCTGCCAGCCTGCAAACAACTGCACCAGCTCGCCCCGTGCCACATGTGCATCAGACATATACGTCGGCAGCCACAGCACACCCATGCCCGCGAGACCCGCCGCCAGATAGGCGTTGCCGTCATCCACCGCAAGCACATGCCGGCCTTTGATCTGCAGGCGCTCGGTGCCGTTGTGCAACGTGTACGGAAGAGGTTTACCAGTGCGAGCCCAGAGAAAAGCGACGACGCGGTGATGGGAGTCTTGCAGTTCCAGCGGGTGCTCGGGCGTCCCTTCGCGGGCCAGATAAGCCGGCGCGGCGAAAACACCCAAGGGCAGATCGGCGAGCTTGCGCGCCATTAGCGATTGGTCGAGTAATTCGCCGCCGCGCACCACGCAATCGACGTTCTCATCGATGATGTCGACGATGCGGTCGCTGACGCCCATGTCGATCTGAATGTCCGGGTAGCGCGAGTGAAAATCCGGCAAGGCTGGCACCAGAATGTGCCGCGCGAACGGGCTCGGCACGTCGATGCGCAAACGCCCGCGCGGCCGTGCGGCGGCACCGGGCAGGCTGGTTTCGGCGTCGTCCATGTCGGCCAACAGCTTGATCACCCGCTCGTAATACGCCGCGCCATCAGCGGTGACGTTGACCTTGCGCGTGGTGCGGTTGAGCAGCTTGACCCGCAGCCGCGCCTCCAGTTGCTGCACCAGTTGCGTCACCGTGGTCTTGCTCATGTGCAAGGTTTCGGCAGCTTTGGTGAAACTCCCCGCCTCGACCACCCGGGCAAAGGCCTGCATCGCATCGAACCGGTCCATCCGCGCCTCTCGATTGTTTGGAATTTGCAAACAGTGAACGCCAAGCTTGCGCGTTTATCCAGCAGCTGCAAATACCTAAAGTCACTCCATCAACCACTGATGGAGTCAGCCCCATGTCCAAGCGCGATGTAGTTTTCCCACCTGCCCGCCACGCCCTGTATGAACGTCACCGTTACTCGCCGGCGATTCGCTCCAACGGTTTCCTGTTTGTCTCCGGACAAGTCGGCAGCCGTGAGGATGGCTCGCCCGAGGCCGATCTGCGCGATCAGGTGCGCACCGCCTTCCACAACCTCAACGCGATCCTCGCTGCGGCCGGTTGCAGCTTCGATGATGCGGTGGATGTCACCGTGTTCATGGTCGATCCGCACTCGACGTTCGAAACGATCTGGACTGTGGTGCCGGAGTTCTGGGGCGAAGCGCCGTTTCCGACCATCACCGCTGTCGGCGTGACCTGGCTGGCGGGTTTCGATTTTGAAATCAAGGTGATTGCCAAATTGCCGGAAGCGGCTTGACCACAACCGTAAACAAACAGACACACCGCGCCGGCACGGAGGCTGGCCAATCTCCTCGCGAATGCGTATAACCTCGCCGTTTCGTCTACCCTGACGTGGCGCGCCGCCCGGTAGCGGCTGCCCTTCGAATGTTGACGCTTACGAAACGGAGAATTCTATGTTCAAGCGTACCCTCGCCCTCACCGCCGGTCTGGCCCTGTCCTTTTCTGCCCTGATGACGCAAGCCGCTGATGTGTTGCGCGTCAGCGCGATTCCCGACGAAGCCCCGACCGAGCTGCTGCGCAAGTTCGAACCACTGGGCGCTTATCTTGAACAGCAGTTGGGCATGAAGGTGCAGTTTGTGCCTGTCGCCGACTACCCGGCGGTGGTTGAAGCGCTGGCCACCGATCGCCTCGACATGGCCTGGCTCGGCGGTTTCACTTTTGTGCAGGCACGTTTGAAGACCGACGCCACTACACCGGTGATCCCGCTGGTGCAGCGCGAACAGGATGCGCAGTTCACCAGCAAATTCATCACCGCCGACCCGAACGTGAAAAGCCTCGCCGATCTGAAGGGCAAAACCTTCGCCTTCGGTTCGGTGTCGTCCACCTCGGGCAGCCTGATGCCGCGTTACTTCATGCTGAAAAACGACGGCATCAAGCCTGAGGGCTTCTTCAGCCGCGTCGCCTACTCCGGCGCGCATGACGCCACCGTTGCCTGGGTGCAGGCCGGCAAGGTCGACGCCGGTGTGTTGAACGCCAGCGTCTGGCAGAAACTGGTCGACGCCGGCAAGGTCGACACCAACAAGGTCAAGGTCTTTGCCACCACGCCGACCTACTTCGATTACAACTGGACCGTGCGCGGTACCCTTGATCCGAAGCTGGCCGCGAAAATCAAGAAAGCTTTCCTCGACCTCGACCCGGCCAATCCTGAGCAGAAGAAGATCCTAGATCTGCAGGCCGCCAGTCGTTTCATCGAGACCAAGCCTGAAAACTACAAGGGCATCGAGGAAGCCGCCCGCGCCGCCGAACTGCTGAAATGACCCTACGCCTCACCCAGGGCAGCCTGCGCCATGCCAATGGCGTCGATGCCCTTCGCAACATCGACGTGCAGATTGGTGCTGGCGAACAGGTAGCGATCATCGGCCCGTCCGGCGCGGGCAAGTCGAGCCTGCTCAATCTGCTGGCCACCGCGCTCAAGCCCAGCAGTGGCGACATCGAAGTGCTCGGCGAACGCGCCTGGCACTTGTCGGCTCACCAGCGTCAGCGCCTGCGTGCGCGCATCGGTCTGGTGCATCAGGCGCCGCCGATTCCGCCGCGTCAGCGGGTGATTACGGCGGTGCTGGCCGGCAAGCTCGGTCAGTGGAGTCTGGGCAAAAGTCTGCTGAACCTGCTGCATCCACTGGATGTGGCGGGCGCCCGCGCGGCGTTGGCGCGACTGGATCTGGGCGACAAGCTGTTCGCCCATTGCCAGCAATTGTCCGGCGGGCAATTGCAGCGCGTCGGCATTGCGCGGGTGCTGTATCAGGCGCCGGAAATATTGCTCGCCGACGAACCGGTGTCAGCGATGGACCCGGTCCTCGCCGGCCATACGCTGTCGATCCTTTCGCGCCATGCTCGCGAGCACAACGTCACGCTGGTGGCGAGCCTGCACGCGGTGGATCTGGCGCTGGCGCACTTTCCACGGATCATCGGTCTGCGCGACGGGCAGATTCTTTTTGATTGCCCATCCGATCAAGTCAGTCGCGACAAGCTCGATGCGCTGTACGCCAATGAACAACTGCAATCGCCAGCGCCAGCGGTCGCACCTTTGATTGTGCAGATTCCGCGATGCTGAAGGCCGATTCACGGGACCCGGCGGCGTGGCCGCGATTGTTGCTGACGCTGCTGGCGCTGGCCCTGCTGTGGCCGGGCATTCAGCTCAGCGAACTGGACCTGGGCGTGCTGTTTCAGGCCGACAGCCAGAACGAAATGGGCCGTTTCGTTTCGGCGTTCTGGCCACCCGCGCATGATCAGGCGTTTCTGCAACTGCTGCTCAAAGCCACCCTGCAAACCCTGGCGATTGCCACAGCGGGCATGGCCCTGGCCCTGCTGCTGGCGGTGCCGGCGAGCCTGATCGCGAGCCGCGCACTGTCGCTTTCTGCCGCTTCGCGGGGCGGCGTGCCGAGCCTGCCCGGGCGCTTGCTGCGCTGGCCGGTACGCGGATTGCTGATCTTTTTGCGCAGCGTGCCGGAAATCGTCTGGGCGCTGTTGTTCGTGCGCGCGGTCGGCCTCGGGCCGGCGGCGGGCGTGCTGGCCATCGCCATCACCTACAGCGGCATGCTCGGCAAAGTCTACGCAGAAATTTTCGAATCCACCGACCAGCGCCCGGCGCATGCGTTGTTGCAGGCCGGCAGCGGTCGACTGGCGGCGTTTGCCTACGGCACGCTGCCGAATGTCGCCGCCGAATTGCTCTCCTACACGGTGTATCGCTGGGAGTGCGCGATCCGTGCCTCAGTGGTGATGGGCTTTGTTGGTGCCGGTGGGCTGGGGCAACAGATCGACCTGTCGATCCGCATGTTTGCCGGCGGTGAAGTCGCCAGCATGTTGCTGACATTCCTGCTGCTGGTGCTGTGCGCCGATCAACTCAGCCGCTTGCTGCGCTGGAGGCTGACATGAGGCGCCTGATCAACCTGCTGCTGCTCGCCGCCATTGCGGTCGCGGTGGCCGCCTCTTTTGCCTATCTGGAACTGGATCTTGCCGAACTCGGCAGCGCCAATAGCCTCAAGCAGATGGGCAGTTACGTGCAGCGCTTTCTCAGTCCCGACTTGAGCGCCGGTTACCTGAAAGCCATCGCCCACGGTTCGCTGGAAACCCTGGCCATGTCCGCGCTGGGCACCCTGCTTGCGGCACTGTTCGGCATCGTTCTCGCGCTGCCCGCTGCCGGGCGTTTCGGCTGGCCGCTGCAAAGTGCGGCGCGTCTGCTGCTCAACGGCTTGCGGGCGATTCCGGAGCTGGTCTGGGCCGCGCTGATGGTGCTTGCCGCCGGTCTCGGACCGAACGCCGGCACCCTCGCCCTCGCTCTGCACACCACCGGCGTACTCGGTCGGCTGTTCGCCGAAGCGCTGGAAAACACCCCGCCGCAGCCCGCCGAAGCGATTCGTTTGCAGGGCGGCAATCCGCTTCTCGCGTTCTGCTACGGCACCCTGCCGAACCTCGCCCCGCAACTGCTCGCCTACTGCCTGTATCGCTGGGAAAACAACATCCGCATGGCCAGCGTGCTCGGTTTCGTCGGCGCCGGCGGCCTGGGGCAGATGCTGTATGTCAGCCTCAGCCTGTTCCAGGAAGCCCAGGCCAGTACGGTGATTCTGGCGATGCTGTTGCTGGTGTTTCTGGTCGATTGGTTCAGCGCCTGGAGCCGGCAGCGTTGGGTCAACGCGTAGGCCAAGTGGATATTCGCCAAAAGCTGATTATGCTTCAGGAAACCTTGCAGCCCTGCGAGGCGGTCAGACTGTGCAAGCTTCACGCTAGAGCAACGGCGGCAGATGCCAACGGGCCAGAGTGCGACAGGCAGTAAGGGGGACTCCGGCCTACAACAATAAGCACGACGGAGAACACCCATGGCCACAATCGACACAGCATCCACCGGCACGCCACCGCGCAGCGGCGGCATCACCAAGGAGGAGCGCAAGGTCATCTTCGCCTCCTCGCTGGGCACGGTTTTCGAGTGGTACGACTTTTACCTCTACGGCTCGCTGGCGGCGATCATCGCCAAGCACTTCTTCGCCGGCGTCAACGAAACCACCGCGTTCATCTTTGCCCTGCTGGCCTTCGCCGCCGGGTTCGCGGTGCGGCCGTTCGGCGCCATCGTCTTCGGGCGCCTGGGTGACATGATCGGGCGCAAACACACGTTTCTGATCACCATCGTGATCATGGGCGTGTCGACGGCAATCGTCGGTCTCCTGCCCGGCTACGCCACCATCGGCGTCGCCGCCCCGGTGATCCTGATCACCCTGCGTCTGCTGCAAGGCCTGGCGCTGGGCGGCGAATACGGCGGCGCCGCAACCTACGTGGCCGAGCACGCGCCACGCAATCGCCGTGGCTTTTTCACTTCGTGGATTCAAACCACCGCCACCCTCGGGCTGTTCATGTCGCTGCTGGTGATTCTCGCCTGTCGCACCGCGCTGGGTAACGAGGCGTTCGAGGCTTGGGGCTGGCGGATTCCGTTTCTGCTGTCGATCATTCTGCTGGCCGTGTCGGTGTACATTCGCCTGCAACTGAGCGAGTCGCCGGTGTTCCAGAAAATGAAGGATGAAGGCAAGGCCTCGAAAGCGCCGCTGACCGAATCCTTTGCACGCTGGGACAACCTCAAAGTGGTGATCATGTCGCTGCTCGGCGGCACCGCCGGGCAAGCAGTGGTCTGGTACACCGGGCAGTTCTATGCGCTGTTCTTCCTGTTGCAAACATTGAAGATCGACGCGCAGACCGCCAATCTGCTGATCGCCGGATCGCTGCTGATCGGCACACCGTTCTTCGTGATTTTCGGCAGCCTGTCCGATCGCATCGGGCGCAAGCCGATCATCATGGCCGGGTGCATTCTGGCTGCTTTGACCTACTTTCCGATCTTTACTGCGCTGACCCAGTACGGCAACCCGGACGTGTTCGTCGCTCAGGAAAAAAATCCGGTCAAAGTGATCGCCAATCCTGATCAGTGTTCGTTCCAGTTCGATCCGGTGGGCAAGGCCAGATTCACCAGCTCCTGTGACCTGGCGAAAACCTTGCTGGCGAAACGCGCGATCCCGTACGAGAACGTCGCCGCCGAACCGAACACGGTGGCGCAGGTGCGCATCGGCGATCGCGTCATCGAGAGCTTCGAAGGCAGCGCCCTCACCGCCGCCGACTTCAAGGCCCGCAACGACGCCTTCACCGCCAACCTCGGCGCGGCGTTGAAGGACGCCGGTTACCCGGAAAAAGCCGACCCGGCGAAAATCAATTACCCGATGATGCTGCTCCTGCTCACCGTGCTGGTGATCTACGTGACCATGGTTTATGGCCCGATCGCCGCGTGGCTGGTCGAGCTGTTCCCGACGCGCATCCGCTACACCTCGATGTCGCTGCCCTATCACATCGGCAACGGCTGGTTCGGCGGCTTCCTGCCGACCGTGGCGTTCGCCATGGTCGCCGCCACCGGTGACATCTACTACGGGCTCTGGTACCCGATCGTCATTGCAGTGGCGACGGCGATACTCGGCACGTTCTTCCTGCCGGAAACCAAGGACCGCGACATTCTCAAGGACTGAAAATCGCCGCTGTGCCCTCTCCTGCGGGAGAGGGCCGTGGCCCTGAAAAAATTCGAACGTCTGCCGCCGCGCTGTCTCCAATATGTACACCCACAGGAGGCCAGCGCCATGAACCCCAACGACGACAAAACCCCCAACGCCCCGCCCACCGATGCCAGCGGCAAACCGGTGAACGTGGTCGAGCGCGATCTGCAGGACCGCGACAACAACACCGAGGGCGTGGACAAAATCATCACGCCGTCTTCCACTCGGGTCAAAGAGCAGGAAGCTGAAGAGCTGCAGCGCAAAGTCGATGAGATCGAGCGCAAGGTTGCAGACGGTAACTGAGTGCAGCGTGGCTGTGGCCGCGGCGTTGAGCGGCGGCTGTCAGCCCGATGACCAAAAGCTGATTTCCTACAGAATTGAACTACACAGCTGATCGACTTCACGTGCATCACAAGCGAAGCGTCTGACAGATTTGCCTCGTCTGTTTGCGGATGATGTCTCCCTCGTCCCGCCAGTGACGACAACGAGCCCACATCCCCTTAGACTGCTTCACATTGATCATGGAGGTCATGATGAGCGCTGAACTTTCACTTATCGTTTCAGACTTCGAAACCGAAGAAGAGGCTGCGGAATACGACCTTTGGTTTCGTGCGCAGGTCCAGGAAGCACTTGATGATCCGCACCCTGGCATTCCCCATGCCGAAGCAATGGTGTTGCTCGATCAGATGAATGAAGAAAACCGCAGGAAGCGCCGCGCTGCGGGTTAAATGGAGCTACAAGGCTATTCGTCAACTGGCTGACATCATTGATTACATCGATCAGCACAACTCCGTTGCTTCGGTTTCCTTTCAACGTAAAGCCGTTGCCGCAGCGCAGAAACTTTCTTCCATACCCCATGGCTACCGATCCGGTCGGGTGTCTGGCACTCGCGAAATGGTGATTCATCCGAACTATCTGCTGGTTTATCGGGTGAATGGGGAGATCGACATACTCAGGGTGCTTCACGCTCGACAAAAATATCCCCTAACCCCTTCGCTCTAAATAAAGGCGGCCAACCGGCCGCCCAAACGTACTGCACGAGAGTCCTTTACAACGTCAGCTGCCCACGCTCCTCTTCGGTCAGCTGCTGTTTCGCCTGTTCATCCAATGCCCCGGCGCCCAGCACCTGCACCGGGCTGTCCGGGTTATAACCGGTCGCCGGCGCGCGACTGGCACCATCGCGCGACGGCGCCAGTTGCTCGTTGCCGAAACTGAGCACCTGCACAGTGAACACCGAAGCCTGGTTCTGCCGCGCCGCTGCCTGTTGCTGCCGGGCGACGTCTTCCGCCGCTTGGGTTGCCGAGGATGCTGCCGAGCTCGCGGAAGTGATCGCGCCGGTGTTGACCGCCGACACCACAGGCACGCCGGTTGCCTTGCCCTGTACCGAAATGTTCGCGGCATTGACCACCGTCAGCGCGGCGATGTTGACGTTGCCTGACACGCGAATCCCCGCCTCGCCGGCATCGATGGTGCCCAGTGGCGCAATCAGGTCGATGTTGCCCGGCGCCACTTCGGCGATCGGGTTGAGCGTGGCGATACCGGCACCGGTACTCGGCACCGACGGCGACAGCGTGACGTTGCCCCAGCTGTCGTAGACACGTTTTGGCGGCGTGTAGACCACGGTGGTTTTCGAGCCGCGACCGGCGTTGATATCGCCCTCGGCGGACCAGCCGAGAATCGAGCCGCCGAAGGTGGTCATGATCCGGCTCTGGCCGAGCAGAATGCTGCCTTGCGAGTACAGCTGAATGTCGCCCGAACCCTGAGTGATGATCCCCGCCGTCGACGGCGGCGCCGCGCCTTCGATGCCGAACACCTGGCCACCGCCCGGCGTGAGCATCTGGATATCGCCGCCAAACAGCGTCTTGACCCCGGCGCCGCCGTACATCGTGATATCGCCGTCGTAGCGAATCGGATTGCCGGCGACATCAGTGGTCGGGAACAGTGCCGCAATGGCGTTGCGACCGCGCAGGTAACTGCCTGTGCGCGGACCACTGGCATCGGTGTATTCCAGGCCACCGGCACGCAATTCGGCGAAGTACACCTGGCGGGCGAAGATCGCCTGTTCGGTACTCGGCAGTGCGGCGAAGAACGCTTGCGCCTGTTCGTCGCTACCCTTGAAGCCATAACCCAAGCTCAGCCAGCTCTGCAATTCATCGACATAGGTCTTGACCACTTTGCCCGGTTGTCCACTCAGGGCCACAGCCGAATTCGCAACGTTTTGCGGGTTCAGATAACGCGCGATGAAGCGCGAATAGTCCGGCCCCTGCGCGCCGGCGCCCGCTTGCAGCACGATGCTCGCCCCGGGGCGCTGATCACCTGCCACGACAGGGCCGAGGCTGGTGATGCTGGCGCGATCTTCCATCAGGATATTGCGCCCGGCATTGACGTCCAGAACACCCGGGCCGGCAATGTCGAAGCTGCTGTAGAGAATGTCTCGCCCGGCCGAAATCCGCGAAATGTCGCGCGCATCGTTATGCACGAACAGATTGCCGGTAGACGCGATCTGTTCGTTATTGCGACTCATGCCCCCAACGGGCGCAAACGTGGGTTGCCCCAAATTGGTACCGGACGCCACGATGTCACGCCCCGCCACCATCCACACCGGGCCTGCCGATTCATACCAGGTGCGCTTCGTGGTCGCGAACGCCAGCGTTTCGCCCGTGCGAATTCCTACCAGGTCACCGGTCAGTGCATAGAAGCGCGCCGGCCCCTGAACACTGCTCAACCCCGAGTAGCTATCGGGACCAAAGGCAAACAGTGGATAGCGCGAATTGGTTTGCGCCAGCACACCATCGCTGCCGGCGTTGGTCGTGATCGGCCGAGCGGACTGGTTGTTGCCGTAGCCATTGAACGCGGGTGCAAACGGTGTGGCGAGCGCCGCCGGGCTGGCCCCTGACTGGTTGATGGCGTAGCCGCCGGCATAGATCGAATCCCCAGCGATCAGTTCAAGCTGCCCCGCGCTGGAAGGTGCCAACAGCAATGACCAGGCCAGAGCCGGCGCCGGGTTGCCTATGCCGTAGGCCGCTGATGGTCCCGCATAAATCGAGCCCTGGCCGGCCACGGCACGCAATATCGAAGGAAAGACGAAGCGGTCATCGGTCGGTGACCCGTTAAGCCCGGCGACGGGGTCCTGCCCGGTGGTTTCCATCAACTGGGTGCTGGGCGTCAGGTTGCCGCCGGCCGAGAACAAATCGATGGCCGTGTGATCGGTCCACAGCGAGAAACCACTCAAACCGCCACCGGCATGGTAAATGCCATCGGCCGTGGTAAACGGTGTGGAGTTCTGCAACCTCACGCGGCCCGGATCGGCGGCGCCACCCAACACCAGATCGCCGCGGGTGTTGAGGCGCATGCCGGAGTCACCGGGAATCAGCACCAGCCCACCACTGGCATTACTGGCCGTCGAGTTGAACGGGTCGAAGGCGCGCGTTTCCCTTGGGTCATGAAACAGCGCCGAGGCGCCGTACTGCAGATTGATACCGCCCAACGCGGCGCCCGTCAGTTGCGCCGCACCGCGCAGGTTGATGAGCGCGCCCTGCAAGTCGTGCGTCGGCGTGCCGGTACCCGCCAGGCCGGCACGTGCCTGCAGAGACGGATTAAGGACACCGCCCAGACGAATATCCAGGTCTCCGCCACCGGTCAGTTGCAGGTTCCCGTCACTGTCCACGCGGCCCGTACTGCCGACAGCCACGATCAACCCCTGACTGCGGGGGTACGACGCATACCTGTCGTCGCCCATGGCCTTGAGCATGCCAGCATCCCCGCCGGCGCTCAGACTGATGTTGCCGCCGCCCAGCGTACCGAATCCGGTAAAGCCCACCAGATAAGGTCTGGTTTCCTCGCCCAGCGCTGGCAATGGCTGCGCAGCGTAGCTGCCGAAATTGATCCACCAGGCAGTCGGTACTTCGTTGTTGCCGGTACCCTGGCGCCAGAGCCAATTGCCCACCGCCACACTCGGCACCTGCTCCCGCGTACCGTCGCCCGTAGCGACCGAGCGACGGCCAAGCACGTCACCCGACACAGACCCGCCGGCATTGATCGTCAGATTACCGCCCATCTGCGGATACCAGGCCTGATAGAGGCTGGCACTGCCGCCATCGACCCATTTTTCGTAATCGCTGCCAGCGCTGCCCAATACCGAGCCATCAGCCGACAGCCTTCCGCGGGGCTGGTTATAACGCGCGTCGACGTCTGCCGATTGGGTGCCGGCGGTGTAGACGCCGAAAGGTGAGGCCATGCTGAGGTTACCGGCCGCCATCAAATCCAGGTCGCCGGTGCCAGTACGCAAAACGCTGAACATCTGCGTGTGGGCCTGGGCGCTCTTGCTCGGATTGTTTTCAATGCACAGTGCCGGGTCGATGGAGCACCAGAACAATTCGTCATCGTTCATCGGTGTGTAATCCGGCATGCCCATCCAGTTGCCAGGCGCCCACACACTGCGCGCCATGGGCGCGCAAGAACCGGGAGCGATATCACAGAGCACAAGGTATTCCTCGGGAACCGGTTCGTACGGTGTAAAGCCATACTCGTTATCCACCGCCCAGACCAGTTTGCCGGCCACCTCGATCATGCTCACACCATAGTGAGTGTCGGCCATCTGCAAGTTGCCAACGCTGGCCTGAGGTTTCACGCTACGGCTGTCGGCCGCGGTCAGATCGGCCCCTGCCACTATGCGCATCGACCACGACGCACTGCCCGCCGGCAGCATGCTGGCGATCGCCCAGTTTCGACCTTGCTGGTTTCCATTGGCAGGACGCAGGTCGAGCAATACCGTGCCATCGGCGAGCTTCACGTTGGTCATGGAGGGGATCAGCGAACCCCGCAACAGCGCCAACGTTCCGTTCAACACAACACCCACCGTTTTATTGTCGGCATCAACCGCACCCGGCAGCGGCACGCCTTTGGGCCAGAGCAGGGCCTGCAGTGCGGTGCCGTTGTTCAAGCGAATACCTGCACCCAAACGACTGCCGGTCGGCAGGGTCACAGCGTTGTCGAGCAACGTACCGGCGGCATACATCAGGTTACCTGCCGCGTCATGCACATCGCCGGCCAGCACCGTTCCACCCTGTAACACGTAAGGTGCGGCCAAACTGCTCTGAACCGGCAACACCGTGCCCGCAGCCAGTGTGGCGGCTTGAATCGGCAGGTCGTAATTCAAGGTGGCGCCAACCGGAAAGAGCGTCCCTTCGGCAAGGCTGACACCACTGCCCGGTACGATCAGGTCACCGCCGAAAGGCTGTATCCCCGGCAACAGTTTCCAGCCAGCGTCGTCCACGGTTTCCGGCGGCGGTGCGAAACCGTCGTTGATGCTGCCGTAGATATCGAGGTTGCCGCCGGCACGGATCAACAGGCTGCCCGCTTCCCCGCTGCCATACACCGAGGTCCGGCGAGTGTGCGGGTTGAGGCTGGCGTAACGGTAGCCGGACAAGTCGAGATCGCCCTGCACCACCAGATCGCCGTCAGCGGTTTTGCTGACGATTTCCACCCCCGGGCGCAGATGAAACGCATCGGCATAGGTCGCATTGTTGAGGCCGGCCAGTTTGCGTCGTAGCAGATCACTGTTACCCAGCGCCGCATCGATAAAGCCGCTGCTGTCTGAGTCAATGCGATCCAGGTAGACTTGATCGATCACTTGATACGGGCGACCGCTGGCCGCCGGCTCGGTGCCATCGGCAGCATCACTGTAACTTCGCACGGCATTCAGCCCGATGGAGCGGGCACCTTGAATACTCAACGTACCGCTGGCATCCACCGCAATGTCACCGCCGCCCAGGCGCGGTGCATTCAGCTCCAGCGTCCCACGCAACACGTCATCGCGTTGTCCCGCCTGGTTTCCAGGCACTGCATCGGTGCCGTGACGCAGATCAATCCGTGCACCAGCGGCCAGCGTCAGCACGCCGTCACCTGAATTGAGTTCAACCATGGCGCGGTTCGGTGCGTCGATGATTTTGCCGTAGCTGTCGACGCGCAGTACGCGGCCATGGGCATCAAGCAGCGCGTTGCCCGTCAGGCTCAAACCGTTTTTGCCGGCAAGGCGAATGCTGCCGACCCGTTCACCACTGGCATCGATCACCCCGTCCACGGTCAGGTTGCCGTTGTCCACCGAGACATTGACTTCGCCCGCTTTGAGTTCGTTACCGATACGCAGATTGCCCTGCTTGAACTGGAAGCTTCGACTGCCCACTACCCCGCCAGCATTCAAGCGCAGGTTTAGGCTGGCAAAGGCCTCGCTCAAATCACCCGCCAGGCGCTGGGCGCGAATGTCCACGCCACCGGCCTTGTACGGCACCCACGTACCGCCCGCGTCGTAATAGCCACTGCTGCTGCCGACAATCTGCCCTTGCAGATCAACCTGTCCGGCGTCAGTGGCCAGGGCCACAACGCTCAATTGGCCGGCCTGATTGTTGACGGCGGACAGATCGATTCGCGAGCCCGCCGACTGACGAATATTGCCGTTGTTGCTCTGCAACGACACGTCGCCGCCCCAGCTGTATTTCTGCACATCATTGAACGGCAGAACCCGGCCCGCCATGTCCACCTGCGCGCCGCTGCCAAGCAGCAGATCATCCTCGGCATTGACCAGCAGCTTGCCGCTGGCGAGGACAATGCGGCTGTCGAGCACAACACTGCGTGCCGTCAGGCTCAGTTGCGCACCGAGGGCATCCGCGGCAGCCGTTGTGGCGCTACCACTCAGCGTCAGGCTGTTGCCCGCCTTGAGTTCACTGACCGAGGCGGCCTCGCCGGTCAGCAATGGCGTGCGCAGATTGAGATTGCCGCCGCTGTAGCTGAACCCCTTGACCGCGTCATAAGCTCCTTGGGATTCGTACACCGCCAGACTGCCCTTGTGGTTGGCGGTGATGCGCTCGCTGGCGTTGAGGTTGACGTTGGCAAACCCCAGGGCCAGTCGGTTATTGCGATCCAGGCCATTGGGCTGCGGGTTCGGGCCATAACCCATTTCGATCCGCTGCGCCTGAATATCCAGCGTGCCGTGCCCGTTGCCGGCGCCGTCCTTGACCACCGTACCCGGGGCCTGAGTCGCCCCGTTCCAGATCAGATTGCGGGTGCGGATCGTCGCGACATCGGTGGCAGCGCCCGAGCCGTAGATGGCCGGGCTACCCAACACCAGATTCTGCAAACGGCTCTGGCCGGTCTGCGGATCAATGGTGTCGAGGGTCACGCTGCCGAAAAAGTTGAACGCATCGCGGGCCACCAGACTCAGGGTTTCCAGGGCGGGGGCGCCAGATTGCGTGTCGCCCTGCAACAGGCGATCCAGCACGTTCTGGTTAAGCGTCAGGCCCGCGGGTGTGCGGCCGCTGGCTGCGGCCAGTGCTTGCGGACTGCCGGCATTGACCACACCGACCGAAAGCCCGAGTTGGCGAGTGCCAAAGCGCACGCTTTCGCCCAGTTCGAAGTCTTTGTCAGTGGCGGCGATGATGCTGCCGTTGGAGTACAGCAACGCCGCAGCGGTGCAATCGGCCGTCGGACAGTTGCCGATACGAATGCTCCCGCCCCCGCCTTCGGTGGGCGCAAGCACCGGCGTCCAGCCGTTGGACACCACCAGCAGGCTGGAGCGCCCCGGTTCGTAGACGAAACCGGCTGCGGCATCATACGGAACGTTACCTCGCCCCAAGGTATTGACGCCCGCTCCCGCATCGATGGTGATACCGCCATTGGCGCTGTTACTGCTCAACACAACCTCTGGCGCCGAGAGGATCGCGCCCTCGCGCAGACGAATCGCCGAGGTATTGCCGATCACCTTGATCGAGCCGCCCTCCGCACCGTAATACACGGTTGGGGTGCCACCGATGGTCAAACGTCCGGCATTCAAGCGGTTGAGGGTGTCGGCGTACAGCGATACACCGTCGAACCCTGGCGTTCGCGTATGCCCGGCACCGAGAATTTCAAACTCTGCGCCGGTATAACCGCCCTGAACGACCGCCGTACCAATAACCCCGCCGCTGGCAGGTTTGAACAGCACCTGCCCGTTGAAATCCAGGGCTGAGTCGTGCTCGCCGCCACTGACCATGCGCAGGTGCAGCGTGTTGCCGTCCAGCGGTGTGCGGGCGCGCGGCAGACCGCGGCGGGCAGCATCGTTGAGCACAAATTGGCTGAACCCGGTTTCGTTGTACTGTGAATAGCGCCGCAGCACATCGGCAGACGTCACGATGACCTGGCTGGGCAAACTGTCGCGGATACCGGTGTTGGCAATCGACAGCTGTCCGGCCGTGGTCCACGAGCCATTGCGCAACTTCAACGCACTGTCCATCGGCCCCGCAATCGCTTGACCATTGATTTCGACCCGGAAGGCGCCCGGTAACAAGGCAAAGGTCGATGGCAACAAGGTGTAGGTGCCGGGTGCCAGTCCGGCAACGCCGGTCCCGAGGGTGATCTGCTGGCCGATACGCGGGTCGACCGCGCCGGCCTCGGCCAGCATTGGCGCATAGCGGCTCTGGTCACCGGCCACGATTGCATACACGGGGTTATTGGCCAGCTCCGGCAAACTGAAGGTGCCATCGGTGGCATTGCGTACCAGCGGATTGAAACGCGCATCGGTGGATCCACCTCGTCCGGAGACAAAACCGGCACCGCGCAAATCGCCGCCTCCCGAAAGGTCGATCACCGCCCCGGCCTGCACATTGGTGTATTGCGCATCAAGGATGACCCCGGAGGTCGCTCCGGCAATGCCATTCAACATCACCGACTTACCGTTGTACCGATAGTCGATACCGTCGGTGGTTCCTCCATAGGGCATGACCAGTCCGGCGGCGCTGACTGAAGTCACGCTGCCCGGCAGAAGGTGAAGTTCACGGGTTTTGACAATGACGTCATCACCCAGGGATATCAGCCCCAAAGGCGCACGAATGACGCCGCCCTGCTCGATCTGCCCCGCACTGAGTGTCAGGCTGCCGAACACCGAGTAAGGCAAAGCGGTCGGCGCCGCCCCGTGATTGCCGATACGCAACGTATGCTCCGGCACCGATCCGGCCATACTTTGATAGCCCACTCGCACCTCAGCCGAGACGCCACTGGCCGGGTAGATCTGCGCAGCCCGCATGTGCATGTCACCCGCAGTCCACAGACGGCTGCGCTGCTGTTCATCGGTTGGCGCGAGGAAGCGCAGGTCGCCCTGGCTGTCGAGCGTGACCAGACCAAAGCCACGGCGGCTGACCGCCAGCGCCGGTGCGGCCGATTGCACGAGAGTCCCTTCGGTGCCGAATGAAAGCGAGTTGCCCACGTCCAGCAGGTCCGCGCTGGCGGTGAATTGCGCGCCGGACAACTGCGCTGTCGGATTGCTCATCACCCGCGGACGCACTTTGACTTCCGAGCTCAAATAGGTGCCCAGCCCTGACAGGCGCAGGTAAGGTGCGCTGAGGTTGACCCGGGCGCTGTCACTCGCCGACTCGGCCAATGAAAGAGAACCGGCGAACAGGCTCAGGCCCTGTCCCATGTGCAGGTCGACATCGCCGTCGAACGTCATCAGACCGTTGCTCAGCAGACTCACGCTGTCGAAGCCACCGCTCATCAGCTGATCGGCACTCAAGCGTGTACGCCCGTAGCGTAAAAGTGGCGAAGCCTCACCCGCTCGCAGCGGCTGCGGCAGTGCCGGCGCGGGCTCTTGGCCAATGATCATTTCACGTGGCACGCGCACCGCATTGCTCAAGTTCGCGGGACCGTACGCCGGTGTATCCAGAGCGATCTCCAGACGCCCGCCCGCCGCACCTGCACCACCAGCATTGGCCTGCAGGCTGCCCTCGATGAACAGACCATTGTAGGAACTCAGGGTGATCCGTCCGCCATCGGTGGCCACACGAGCGGGGCCTTGCCCACCGCTATCGAGCACGGCTTGCGCACCGGACGCTTCCAGTCGCGCACCTTGGCGGACGATGACGTAAGCATCGGCAGCGGTCGCCGTGATTTTCTTCACATCGATCTCGCCACCGACAATGATCGAGCCACCCTTGCCAACCTGGCCGTAGACGCGGCCCAGCGCATCGACAGCGGTCGCCGCCCGACCGGCGACATCGATCAAGGCATGTTCACCGATCCAGATCGAACGGTTGTGCGGGGTCGGATCGGCCTCTTGCAAGGACGTCGCCACATCAATCGCGCCGAACTGCTGTTGACGGATATCGACAACACCGCCCCAGGCGTTGAGTTCACCATCAAGCGTGATCTGGCCTGCCCCGCGCAAACCGATGCGCTGGCCGGGATCGACACTGATCCGTGAGCCTTCGCCAATCGACAACGGACTGCTGGCGGGATCAATCAAGCCAGCAAGCGTCGCGCCGGCCTGTAATGCGACAGAAGCGCCGGCCCTTTGCGTCAAGACGCCCTTGAGCGGGTCTTCCTGGAGTAACGCGGGCGTCCATAGCTCCAGCGCAGCGCGCGGCGACATACCGGACACAATGGTCGAGGCGGATTCGCCAAACCGATAGACCGGCATCTGCACATCGATCGCGCTTTGCGCGGCGACTTCCAGCCCCTTCAGCCCGATGATGTTGTAGGCGCTGAACCCCGTGCGGAACAGCTCCGGCGTCAGGCGCAAGGTCTGTTCTTCGGCCACTTCGCCGGAAGCGCCGATCCGCACCTTGCTGGCCTGCACGGTCAAGGTGCCGCCGCCGTTCACGCCATAGCCCTGCACCTCGCCATCGAGCACCATGCGCGACAGGCCCGGCGCACTGTTGGCGCTGGATTCAAGCGTCACGTCGCCACCCTTGCCGCCACGCGTCTTGCCGTTGGCCAATACCGCACCGCCCGACGAAACATCGACCAGACTGCCACTGGCCAGCAGAATGTCGCCGGTACTGCGGATCGACACCGTCCCGCCATTGAGGTACGCCAGGCCGCCCGCGTCGTCCGGGTTACTCGACAGGTTGCGCCACAGACCGCGTGTCTGCAGCTGCACACCCTGCGCAACCGTCACTCGCGCTTGCTTGCCTGCTGAAACCTGGAGACTGGTGTCATCACGCCGATCGGTGGCGAGCTGGTTCAAAACGTTGCCCAATTGCAGGCTGCCGCCTTGCGCAATCAGATCGGCATTGACCTGCACGTCAGGGCTGAACAGGGTGATGTTGCCACCGTGATCTACCGTCACGCCTTCATTGACTTCAATCGTGTTTTTCGCCGAGATCTTCAGCGCGCCCAGCGCGAAACCATTGAGCAGCCCGGCATCGAGGAACAGTTTGCCTGCGCGTTCTGCCGCGACCGCGTCGGTCAGCCCTGCGTTCGCTACGCTGGCATGCGCGCCCCCCACTTGCACCTGATCGAGCAACGGGGCGAGTTGATAGAGCAGGCCGGCACTGGCAGCGACATAAGCAGCATCGTAACTGCCAACCACCAACTGCCCTCGCCGCGCCCGGGCGGTCTGGGTCTGGGCATAGCCGTCCAGACCTGCCCGCGGTGCCTGGATTTGCCGTTCGCCCTGAAACACCTCACCCAACAGCTGGCCATCCAGCACGGCGTTGCCCGTGGCGATCACCAACTGGCCGGCATCCCGGCCAACGGTGTAACCCGCTTCCTGACGACGCGTCGGCGCGATCAGCGGGCTATAGAAATAATCCGTCTGGCCCCAGCGCTCGCTGTGACTTTCGTAACCTTTATAAAGACCGTTGTAGAGAATATCGCCCGGCGCACGCGACACTTCGTATAACCGCCCGTCCGCACCGCGCAGCCAGCTCTGGCGAATCTCGCCGCCCTGCACATCAAGCGTGCCGCCGGACACATTGATCAGCGAACCTTTTTCGCTGATCACGTCCTTTCCGGAAAACCGCACCTCACCGCCCTGCGCCATCCATTCACCAACGCCATGGCCCTGAGTGCCGAGGTATCCGCCGACCTCCAACAACCCACCGGCGGTGTACCAGCGGTCGGTGGCGTAACCGTTGGTGCCCGCCGGCACGAATACCAGCTCACGGACATCGACCCAGATGTCGTTACTGTTGAGCGCGCCGTTCTCGCGATTGACCGGCGCATCACGCTGCTCGTTGCCCTGGACGTTGATCTTGATGTTGTTGTTTGCCATCGCCACTTTGACGCCGAGGGCGCCGGACACGTCGATCACCGCCCCCTCGCGCAATAGACTGCGCTGTCCGGCGGCAACTACCACCTGCCCACCGGTGGCAAGGGTGATCGAGCCGCTTTTGAATTCGACGGTGCCGCCGCTGCCGATGTCGATGCGTGACTGATCGCTGCGGATGCGGTTGTTGGCATTGACGCCGGTCAGCGCGGCCTCGCGCTGGCTGTCCAGGGCCGTGAGATCACTGCTGTCGAGCAGAATCGCACTGACGCCATTTTCGCCCAGGGTCACACGGCCTTGGGCATCGCTGGCCGGATTGAGCAGATGCACGGTGCCGCGCGTCGCCACCGAAGTGCTCGCCAGCAGCACACCGTTTTGCACAACGTCGCGGCCGGTCAGGGTGATGTCGCCGGTGGATGCCTGGATCAGGCCGGTGTTGCTGACCTTACCCGAGCTGTCAGCCTTGAAACCGGGAATGACCTCACTGCCGAAGGTGGTTGAATAGCCATTGCCGTCGGTGCCCGAGCCCTTGCGGATATAGAAACGGTCCCCCGCACCCAGCACCGTCTGACCTTTGGCCGTACTGATCGAGCCGTCGTTCTGCACGTCCTGGCCGAGCAGCAAGGTATAGCCGCCGGCGTCGGTGGAGAGCGCAGGTTGATGCGTTTGTATGGCTGCGCCACGCTCCACCAGGACTTTGCCAGCAGCGTCGGTAAAGGTTGGCTGACTGCCGGTGCTATCGAAATACAGACCCCGATCGCGAAATTGTGCATCGGTCATGTTCGCGGCTGCCGCTACCAGATTTCGCACATTGACCTGGCTGCCACCGCTGAAGACGATGCCGTTGCGGTTGATCAGCATCACCGTGCCGTCCGCTTTGATCTGCCCCTGAATCTGGCTGGCCCGTGCGCTCGGATCGTTGACGCGATTGAGCACCGCCCAGTTGGCCTGCTGGGCAAATTCCACTGTGGTATTGCGGCCGACGTTGAACGTTTCCCAATTGAGAATCGCCTTGTCGGCGGTCTGCTCGATCTTCACCGTGGTCTTGCCGTCGGCCTGGGTCTGTTGCGGGCCTTTGGCGTTCATCCAGCCCTGGCTCAGGCTGTTATCGACCTTCAGGCCGCCCTCGCCCAATCCGTCCGGTACCACTTGCACACTGCCCAATGCGGCGGCACGTCCAGCGGCTTGTGCGGCCTGCTGAGCGGCAATCGCTGCCACGGTGTTATTGAGCGTCTGCAAAGAGCGCTGCAACTGCTGGCTGGCCCGTTGCTGCTGTGCCAGCGGTGGGGTCATCCCCGGCAGACCGCTCCCACCCGGACGCGACGCCGAAGCCTGCTGCGCTGCGCCCTTCGCGGCAAACCAGGTGGAACTGAACGCTGTCGCCGCCTCGGCACTGCCCGCCACCAGACACAAGGCGACGGCTTGCGCCAATGGCTTGAGCAGCCACTGTGCGGGATCGCCCGCGCCACGTTTGATCGGCCGGATACGGTTACTGTGACGGGAGGTGCGAGCAAGCATCACTACAGGTCCTTTTGGGTGGCAGGTCGGATCAGCCCTGCTGTTACGACATAGGCAGTTGGCGAGCCTCACGACCGAACGGATGTCACACAAACTTCATGTTCGAGGAGTAAATCGGCAAAAAAAAACAGCAGCCCGAAGGCTGCTGCCGTTTCATTGCAGTTGAGACAAGGCTTACAAAGGACGACCAATGCCGTTGCAGGCGTTGGCGTTGTTGATGTCCAGGTTATTGCCCGAGGTGTTGGTGATGAAGTTGGCGGTCACAGCGGTTTTCCAGTTGTTGGGAACCGGCGTGAAGCTGTGGGCGACGGTGGCGACGTTGTTGCCCGGGTTGCTGTAGTGGGTGGTCAGGAAGTTGCGCACGGCGGTGGCCACGGCTGCATCTTTGTAGCACTGGCCGAAGATGAAGTTGGTGTAAGCCACAATCGGGTAACCGCTTGCCGGGTTAGGCACGACCGGGGCCCAGCCAGCCGGGTTGGCAGGTGCGCTTGGCACCGGTGCAGTGCTCAGCGCCAGCGTCACGTTAGCGTTGGTTGGCTGGACGCCATTGACGCGGGCAACCACAGCGTTGCTGGTGGCGTTCACGCCGTCCGGACCCACATAGCCGATCGAACCGTCCACGGCGTTCACCGCAGTGGCCACATCAGCGGTGTTGGCTACGCCGACCCAAGTCGATGGCAGCGCGGAACCGGCCGGCAGACGAGCGTTGGTGAAGGTGGAGTTGACGGCGAATTTGGTCGGGCAGATCGAGTTCAGGTGACGGCTGAGGATTTCGGTGGTGCCGCTCGAAGTGCTGCGATAAACCACGCGGATTGCGGTGGTGTCGGCGGTACCCAACAGCGCACCCCAGGTAGTCTTGGTGCCCGACAACGCGTCGCACAACTGAGCGCTGGTCAGGTTAAGGGTGGTGTTGCCGGCTTTTTTGTACGGAATGGCAACCGAAGTGGCCACCGATGGCAGCTGGATCAACGGGCCGTACGAAGCACCGAAGTTGGCGGTGTAGGTGCTCAGTTCCGCAGCGCTGAGGATCGAGTCGCTAGCGGCGAAATGCACGGTGCCGGTAGTGCTGAACTGGGCAGCGTTGTTGGTCAGGAAAGCGCTTTTGCCGACGCCGCTGCCGGTCACGGCGTAGCTGAAGTTGGCGGGCAGGATGCTGTTGGCAGAACCTTTGTACAGCGCGGCAGGCAGGGAAGCACCACCACCGGTAACGGCCATGGCCTGGGCGGAAGCCAGAGCGGCGACGGTCAGTGAGGCGGCGATCAGAGTGCGCTTGAACATGAAGAATCTCCTTTTCAACTTGGTTGGGAACACAGGTTTCGGAAGGCTTGCATGACACCGGGAGGGTCCACCGCAGTGGAGCCGCAGGGAGAAATTCGCAGCTTCCGGTGACAGATAAAGGAAAAAACCTCGGGAGCTGCGCGGGGATTCTGGTGCGGATTTCTCGGGTGTTTGCGGTGGGTTGCGGCGCGTCTGGATCGCGGGTTTGGCTGAATCGGGCTGGAGGCGTTGGCAGGTGGTTGCAGATGACAGAATGGAGAACCCGAGGATGATGGGATCGGGACTCGGGTGAGGGTCAGGCCGATGCAAAATATTTGAGTTTTGTGTTGTCGGGACTGGCGCTTTCGCGAGCAGGCTCGCTCCCACAGTTGAAATGCGTTCTTCTGTGGGAGCGAGCCTGCTCGCGAAGAGGCCGGCCCGGCCAACATCAAACCGGGCTACTGCACCAACTGGTTGATCTCAATAATCGGCAACAACACCGCCATCACAATCACCAGCACCACCCCGCCCATCACCACAATCATCAGCGGCTCGAGCAACGCGGTCATGCCCATCGCCCGTCGTTCAATGTCCCGGGAAAGCGTCTGTGCCGCACGCTCAAGCATCGGCGGCAGTGAGCCGGTTTTCTCGCCGCTGGCGATCAGGTGAATCAGCACCGGCGGGAACACATTCTCCACCCGCAGCGCGGCGGCGAGGTTGACGCCTTCTCGCACCTTTGCCGTGGCCTCGCTGACGCTCAGGCTCAAGCGGTCGTTGGACAAGGTCTGCCGCGCTGCTTCCAGTGCACGCAACAACGGCACGCCGGCACCGCCGAGGATCGCCAGCGTGGAGGCGAAACGCGCGGTGTTCAGGCCGAGAATGAAACGCCCGAACAGCGGCAACTTCAGCACCCGGTGATGCCAGCTCAAGCGCGCCGCCGGATTGCGCAAATACAAACGCCAACTCCAGAACGTCCCGGCCATCACAGCCGCACACAACCAACCCCACGCGCGAATGAAATCACTGGCGGTGAGCATCGCCAGCGTCAGCCCCGGCAGATCCTGCCGCGCCTGAGAAAACGCGCTGACCACCTGCGGCACCACGTAGCTGAGCAGGAAAATCACAATGCCGATCGACACCAACCCGACCACGCCCGGATAGATGAACGCGGTGAGGATTTTGCCGCGCAGGTTGTTGCGTTCCTCGATGTAATCGGCCAACCGTTCCATCACCTGGGCGAGATCGCCGGACTCTTCGCCAGCGGCAATCAGCGCGCGGTAAATCTCGGGAAAATCCCGTGGCCGCGACGCCAGCGATTCTGCCAGACGCATGCCGCTGCGCACATCGGCGCGCACGGCGCTGAGGGTCTGGGCGATGTGCTTTTTCTCGGCCTGCTCGACCGTCGCGCTCAGTGCTGCTTCCAATGGCAGACTGGCGCCGAGCAGGCTCGCCAGTTGCCGCGTGGCCCAAGCGAGGTCGTTGTCGGAGAGTCTGGCGCTGAACAAACCGCCGCCACCGTGTCGGGCGACGTTGCTTTCCTCGTGCACCGACAGCGCTGTCAATCCACGTCCGCGCAAGGCACTGAACGCCGCGCTCTGGCTGTCCGCCTCAAGGTGCCCGGACTCGATTTTCCCGGTGGCATCCGCCGCTTCAAAGCGATAGCGATTCATCAGGCGTCCCGTGTCACACGAAGGATTTCTTCCGGCGCGGTGGCACCGCTGCGAATCCAGCGCTCACCGTCCTCACGCAGGCTGAACATCCCCGCTTTCGAAGCCGCCGCGCGCAGGGCCTGCTCCCCTGCCCCTTGGTGGATCAGCGTGCGGATATCGTCGTCGATGCAGAACAATTCGTGGATGCCGGTGCGGCCGCTGTAACCGGTGTAATTGCACGCCGCGCAACCGACCGGGCGCCAGGTGCCGGGCGTGGCCGGGTCTTCCTGTTTGCACTGGTTGCACAGGCGCCGCACTAGGCGTTGCGCAAGGACGCCGAGCATGGATGACGCGAGCAAGAACGGCTCAACGCCCATGTCGATCAGGCGATTGACCGCCGACACCGCGTCGTTGGTGTGCAGCGTCGCCAGCACCAAGTGCCCGGTGAGCGAGGCCTGCACAGCGATTTGTGCGGTCTCGAGATCGCGGATCTCGCCGATCATGATGATGTCCGGGTCCTGCCGCAGAATCGCCCGCAGCGCGAGGGCAAAGGTCATGTCGATCTTGGCGTTGACCTGAATCTGGCTGATCCCCGGCAGGTCGTATTCCACCGGATCTTCCACGGTGAGGATGTTGCTGGTGCTGGCATCCAGCCGCGCCAGTGCCGCGTAGAGGCTGGTGGTTTTGCCGCTGCCGGTCGGCCCGGTGACCAGGACGATGCCGTGGGGCTGGCGGATCAGGTGATCGAGCTTTGCCAATACCTGCGCATCCATGCCCAAGGTTTCCAGATGCAAGCGCCCGGCCTGTTTGTCGAGCAGGCGCATCACCACGCGTTCGCCATGGCCGGTGGGCACCGTCGACACCCGAATATCGATCGGCCGCCCCGCTACGCGCAAGGCAATGCGACCGTCCTGCGGCAAGCGTTTTTCGGCGATGTCGAGCTGAGCCATGATCTTGATCCGCGACACCAGCGCACCGTGCAACGCCTTGCGCGGCGAGACCACGTCGCGCAGAGTGCCGTCGACGCGGTAGCGCACCACCGAATGGGTTTCGAACGGCTCGATATGAATGTCGCTGGCCTCATCACGCGCGGCCTGGGTGAGCAAGGCGTTGATCATGCGAATCACCGGCGCGCCGTCCTGGGTGTCGAGCAGGTCGGTGATTTCCGGCATGTCCTGCATCAGCCGATCGAGATCGACCTCGTTTTCCGCCGCACCCACCACCGCCGCCGCACTGCCGGTGTCGGCGTAAGCGCTGGCGAGCAGCCCGTCGAGCTCGTCATCACGCACACGCTCCAGCCGCGTCGCACCGAACTGCCGACGCACTTCGCTGATCGACCAGCCGGGCGTTGACGGGCACACCGTCAGCACGCCATCGCGCAAAAGAATGCGCTGCGCCTTGGCCCACGCGTAAGGCAATGCACTCATCGCTCACCCTCCCCACAATTCGCCATAGCAATGCGATCCTCTGGGGCAATGCGATCCTCTGGGGCAATGGGATCCCTTGTGGCAATGAGACCCCTTGTGGCGAGGGGATTTATCCCCGTTGGGCTGCGCAGCAGACCCAAAACCTGAGAACCGGTTTCTACAGGCAAATCGCGTGCGCCGGTTTTACGACTGCTTCGCAGCCGAGCGGGGATAAATCCCCTCGCCACAGTCATCATTCCAGTCAAAACCGAGTGCTCCCTTCGATCGAGACCGTGGCAATGCGATCCCCTGTAGCAATGCGATCCCCTGTGGCGAGGGGATTTATCCCCGTTGGGCTGCGCAGCAGACCCAAACCTTGAGAACCGGTTTCTACAGGCAAATCCCGTGTACCGGTTTCACGACTGCTGCGCAGCCGAGCGGGGATAAATCCCCTCGCCACAGTCATCATTCCATTCAAAACCGAGTGCTCCCTTCGATCGGTGCCGTGGCAATGGGATCCTCTGTGCCAATGCGATCCTCTGAGGCAATGCGATCCCCTGTGGCAATGGGAACCTCTGTGGCGAGGGGATTTATCCCCGTTGGGCTGCGAAGCAGACCCAAACCTTGAGAACCGGTTTCTCCAGGCAAATCCCGTGTACCGGTTTTACGACTGCTGCGCAGCCGAGCGGGGATGAATCCCCTCGCCACAATCATCATCTCAGTCAAAACCGAGTGCTCCCTTCAATCGAGACCGTGGCAATGCGATCCCCTGTAGCAATGCGATCCCCTGTGGCGAGGGGATTTATCCCCGTTGGGCTGCGCAGCAGACCCAAACCTTGAGAACCGGTTTCTACAGGCAAATCGCGTGTACCGGTTTTACGACTGCTGCGCAGCCGAGCGGGGATAAATCCCCTCGCCACAGTCATCATCTCAGTCAAAACCGAGTGCTCCCTTCAATCGGTACGGCTTTGATCGTGGCGCGTGGGCCTGATGTCGGCCCCGGCGTTGGCACGCCTTGCGCGGCGCTTGGCAATTGCGGCGCCTGCATGTCGGGCATCGCCCAGCTGCGTTCCGGTTGCAAGCCGCCCTGGGCGCGGCGCATGAAGTCGTAGCGGTTGAGGGTGATGCTGCGCCCCGCTTCGCTGTCGCGGATGATGTACGGGCGCAGGAACACCATGAGGTTGGTCTTGGTGATCGCCCGGCGTTCGTTGCGAAACAGCACGCCGATGCCCGGCAGGCTGCCCAGCCACGGCACCGCATCATTGCTCTGGCTGTAGCCATCCTGAAGCAGCCCGCCGAGAACCATGATCTGCCCATCGTCGAGCAGAATGCTGGTGTCAATCGCGCGCTTGTTGGTAACGATGCCGGCGGCGGTCACGCTGTTGGACGCGCGCTCATCGATGCTGCTGACTTCCTGATAGATATCCAGCTTCACCGTGCCGCCCTCGGAAATCTGCGGACGCACGTTGAGCTTGAGGCCGACCTCTTCGCGGGTCACGGTCTGGAATGGGTTGTTGCTGGTGCCCCCGCCGCCAGTGACGTAGCTACCACTGACAAATGGGATGGTCTGGCCGACAAAAATGCTCGCCGCTTCGTTGTCCAGCGTCAGCAGATTCGGCGTCGACAGCACATTGGTGCCGCCCTTGCTCTTCAGCGCTCGGGCCAGCACTTTCAGGTCGAGAATCTTGCCGATGCCGGGGATGTCGACCGTGCCGTTGACATAGCCAAGATTCAAACCCTGCGGCAGCACGTCGATGCTGTTCTTCGCCCCCGTATTGAGACCCGCACCACCCAGATTGGCGCCACCGATCACGCCTTTGCCGCCGAGATCACCGGTCTGCCACTGCACACCGAATTCGCTGGCATCATCCTCGCCGACCTCGACAATCAGACTCTCGATCACCACTTGCGCACGGCGCTGATCCAGCAGATCGATGACCTCACGCAGATTGCGATACAGCGGTTCCGGTGCGGAAATCAGCAGCGTGTTGGTGGTGGCATCGGCCTGAATCGTCACGCCACCAGCGCTGAAAGCCACGTTCTGTTCGCTACTCTGCGTACCGCCACTGCTGGCACCGCCGCTACTGCCCTGCGCATAGCTGCCACCAGTTGCGCCGCTGCCAGTCGTCGTTGAAGTGCCCGTGCTCGGCGTGCTGCTCTGGCCGTTCTGCCCCGCATTGCCGCCAGTGCTGCTGCCCATCGCGCTGAGTACCGACCGCGCCGCGTCGCTGCTGCCACTGTCACTCTCGCCGGTGAGCAAACCGCGCAACGCCTGCGCGAGTTTCGCCGCTTGGGCGTTGCGCAGATAAACCACGTGCAGATTGCTCGGATTGCTCTGCGCGTTGTCGAGTTTGTAGATCAGGTTGCGCGCCAGCTCGGTACGCTCGGGGCTGCCGGCGCGGATGATGATGGTGTTGGAACGTGGGTCGCCAATCACGGCGATTTTCTGCGTCGGATCATTGCCCGGCGCGTCGAGCAAGTCGGCCACCATCGGTGCGATATCGGCGGCGATGCCATTCTGGATTTGCACTACATCGGTGTCGATCGCGCTCGGCGTGTCGATGCTCTCGATCAGTTGCGCAACGCGGGTGAGGTTCTCGGCGTAATCGGTGATGACCACGGTGTTATTGCCGGGGTAGGCATTGATCGGATTGTTCGGCGAAACAATCGGGCGCAGCACCGGGATCAGGTTGACCGCGTTCTCGTATTGCAGACGAAACGTGCGCGTGAGCATGCCGTTGCCGGCCGGTTTGTCGGCGCTGTAGATCGGCCCGCCGAGCAGTTTCGCGTCGGCCTCGGGAACCACCTGCGCCACGCCGCCGACATCGACCACGCTGAAGCCTTGCATGCGCAACACCGCGAGCAGCATGTCGTAGGCCTGACGGGCCGGCACCTGACCTTCCGAGACCAAGGTCAGATTGCCCTTGACCCGTGGATCGACGAGAAACTGCTGTCCGGTGGCCCGCGACAGCGCCCGCACCACCGCCTGAATGTCCGCCTCGACAAAATTCAGCGTCACCGGTTGCTCGCCCAACGGATTGCGCGGGCTCGCATTGCTCGGCGCCGCGCCAGCACTGCGTCCGCGCTGGCTGATGTTGTGCAATTGCTTGGGCACCGGCCGCGCCTGAGCCTGCGCCCGTTCGCGATCGGCTACCGCATCGCCGCTGCGCTGGGTGTTGGCCAGCGGCCGCCCGAGTTCGCTGTCGACCAATAGCGGCGGCTGATTCTGCGGCGCCGTGGTGCTGTTGCACGCGCTCAATGCCATCAGCAACAACGGCAGCGCCAGACGTGCCGGTTTGCAGCGTGACTCCTTCATGAAGCTTCCTTAGCGCCCTGCGCCTGATCCATGCGAACGGTGCCTGACAATGTGCCGGCAGTGACTTCGGTCGAGGCCGCGCTTGCGCGCTGCAACTGCGCCTCGACCACCTGCAGAGAAAGTTGTGACGGCTGGCTGAGCAGCCAGTCAAGCAGCGCATCGGCGGGCGCGGCGTCGACATTCAACTGCCACGCGCCACCCTCCGCCGCTTGTAATTGGTAATGCCCGGCCAGCCCCGCCGCTTGCAGACTTTGCTCCAGCGACTGGTCAACGCTCTGCCCCTGCGGCCGCACAGTGACGCTGCGCAACAGCACTTCCAGCGCCTCGGTTTGTGCGCGCAACTTGGGCGTTTCGTTCTGCCAAAAAGTGATCCTGGCCAGCGGCGGCTTGACCAGCGTCAGCCAGATCAGCAGACCGACAAGCACCAGCGCCATGCCGGCGACCATGCGTTTCTCACGCAACGCCAACGGCTGCCAACGCGCCTGCAACTGACTGCTGAAGCGCTGCCAGCGCGCACGGTAAATCGCCAGCGTCGCCCTACTCATCGTCTGCTCCGCTGTCGTCTTCGTTGGTGTTTGCGCTGGACTCATCGCTCGGCCGCAGCGTCCAACCTTCGTCATCGGCAGTGACGCTGATGCCGGCCTGGGCCAAGGTGCTTTGCCAGTTCTTTTCGTTGCCGCCACGGTTTGCATCGCTGAGCAAGGCCAGTTGCAAAGCGCCGTCACGGTAACTCAGGCGCTCGACACTGCCGGCCATGAACGGCATGCCCGTGCCGGCCTGCAACACCAGCCGATTGAAGTTCTGCGCCGGGTCATCGACCGCGCCTTTTTGCCGCTGCTCCAATTGCTGACGCGTCTGTTGCAGCGGGTTGAGAATCACCGGCAATTCGGGAAACGCCTGCTTCACCCGCTGACTCATCTGCGCCTTGAGCTGCTGGCCCTGCCGCGCTTCGCGAGCGGCGTACAGATTCAGGCCGACCACCCAGACTGCCACGGCCAAAGCCACACACCCGACAGCACGCCCCCAGCCACGTTGCTCGCCGCCGCTTTGCTGCAGACCACCGTGCAAACCCCAACCGGGCAAAGGACCGATCCAGCGTTGTGTCGCGTCAGCTGCGAACGATGCCTCATCAAATTCAGCACCGAGCAACGGCTCAACCTGCGCACTGTTCAAACTCTCGCGCCGAAGCAAATGCCCGTCCGCCACACAAGCGACAACCCCCGGCAGCACCGGCAGGCTGTACGGCGCCGGATACAAACCGCGCAGACTCAACCCCGCCTGCTTCAGCACCGCGGCCAATCGCTGCAAATGCTGCCGCGAAACCCAGGCAATCTGCACCTGCCCACTCGCATCACGAGGGCTGTGGCCGATATGCATCTGGCTGCTATCACCGAGCATCAACGCCTGCGCCGCGCACTGCACAGCGGCCGCGGTTTTGTTAGCGGGCAGCGGCGGTAGATCAATGCTGGCGAGCAGGCTGTCGGCCGGATGCAGAAAACACAGCAATGGCGGCTGTTTCGGCTGCTGCCCCAACCGGCGCAGGGTGAGCCGCTCCTCACGACTGACCTGCCCATGACGATCCAGCCAGGCGCAGCTCACTTCGCTGTGCAACTCCAGCTCCGCCAGCGGCGGCAACGCAACGCGCAACTGGCTCATGCGCCCACCCGCGACCAGATCACCTGCGGCAGCCGATCCTCGCTGCGGTGCAGCAAAGCGTCGAGGCTGACCCGCCGCTGATCACGCCGTGCCTCACCGCGCAAACGAAACCAGTCACTGGTGATGCCGACCTTGATGCTGCTCACTTCCAACTGCGGCATGCGCAAGCGGTTCACAAAATCGCCGCGATTGATAAACCAGCGCCCGGCGTCACGCTCGGCAATCAACGCCGTCGCGCGCTCCAGCGAAAGCCCCGGCACATACGCCGCCAGCACCTGCGCCGTGGCGGTGTTGCCGTTGATCCACGTCGTCGCCGGAATCACCGTCACGTAGGGCGCCAGTTGGCCGAGCAGCGCATCCGTCACGCCTTCAACACTGCGCAAATCATCCAGCGTGCGCAGCATCGGCACCTTCGGCGGTGACGGTTTGTGATCGGCATCGGGCGAAGTCGCGCGGCCGCTGTCGAAACCCGCTTTGCCCGTCGCACCAATTTGCGCATTGAGCAAATGCGGATAACCGGCAATCACTCGCTGGCGGATGCGCTGGCCGACAACGGCACTCACGCCGATCAGCTCACACAAGCGCTCGAACGCCTGCACCTGCGCCTCATCGATGCGCTCATTGGCGACCAGATTGCGCAGGTTGAACTTGCCCTGCTCGTCCTCCAGCCGCCCGGCAAAACCCGCCGCCAGCAACGGCTGCGCCCAAGGCTGATCACGCCGGGTCAACGGATCACGCAGGCGCGCATCCCAGAGCAACTGCCGGCTGATCTCCAGACCACCCTGCGCCACCCAACGCCCCTGCACCCGCTGCTGATCGGCCTCCAGCGCCCGGGTCGCCACGCTCTGGCGCGTCAACATCCCCGCCGCAATTACCGCCACCACGGCGGCAATCAACAACGCGCTGATAATCGCCATGCCCCGTTGCTTCGCCCCGTTGAGCGAACCTGTGTTCACGGCCGGCCTTACAACTGCCAGGAACCGATATCGGCATTCACGCCATCGCCGTCAGGCTGGCCATCGGCGCCGAGGGAAAAGATATCGACCTCACCATTCGCGCCCGGGTTGAGGTACTGATAAGGCCGGCCCCACGGGTCATTCGGCAAACGCTCCAGATACGAACGCCAGTTGCTGTTCTTCGCATCCGCCGGCCGCTCGACCAACACCTTCAGCCCCTGATTCATGCTCGGATACGTGCCGTGATCGAGGCGATACAATTTCAACGCCTGCATCAACCCACCAATATCCTGCTTCGCCGCCGTCGCCCGCGCCTGATCCGGCCGGTCAAGCACCTTGGGCACCACCATCGCCGCCAGAATCCCCAGAATTACCACCACCACCATGATCTCGATCAAGGTAAAACCCTGCTGCCCACGCGGCATGCGCGGCGACTGACTGAGCGTTTTCAAAGGTGCGATATCCATCTCGACATTCCCTGGCTTGATCCGAATTCGACGCGCAGTGTTGCAAGAAGATATGTCAGGGATGTTGAAAATCCTCGGGTGTTTCCGTCGTCAAGCCGTCAAGGACGGGGGTTAGCGTCGAGGGCTGGGTTTTGCTTTTGGGCCATGTATGCGCGCGCGAACGCGAGAGGAAGGATTCACCCTGATTGAAGTGCTGGTGGCACTGGCGATCATCGCCGTCGCCATGTCAGCCGCTGTGCGGGTGGCGGGGTTGATGACGCAGAGCAGTGGGGTTTTAAGGGATCGATCGATCGCGCTGATTGCCGGGCAGAGCCGGATGGCTGAGCTGCGCCTGGAGGGGCGATTGCCAAATGGGGTGAAGGTTGTTGAATGTGATCAAGGGCGGCTTATGTTGCGCTGCGAACAGGTGATCGCCAGCGCAGAGAATGGACGGTTGCTCAAGGTTGGAATCCAAGTATTTGACCGCAACCAGGATGCGCCGCCACTCGCAAAACTGGAAACCCTACTGACCCGCCCCCAGTAGCTGCCGAAGGCTCGGGCCGCGATCGGACGATCTTTGGATCCTCCCTCCCGCAACAAACACAAATCCCCCTGTGGGAGCGAGCCTGCTCGCGAAGGCGCCAGCCCAAACAACAAATCAACCCGCTGGCGCCCCCGCACATCACATCACCCCGCCACCTCCAAATTATCCATCACCCGATTCACCGCCAGCTCCCCCAGCATGATCAGTTGAGCAACCCCCAACAGCGCCCGCCGCTGCGGGGCCGGCAACAGACTGGAAATGTCCTGAGCAATCGTCTTCGCCGAAGCCAGCGTTTCACTCGCATCAGCCAGCAGTTCTTCATTCTTGGTATCCGCCGTCACCGCATACATCCCTCGCGCCTTACGCGGCGGAGGCAGGAGATTGTTTGGCGACAGGTAATGATCAAGCGCGCGGTCGGCGGCTTCGTGGAGCTTGTTGGAATCTAGGGATTCGTAGGGAGACGTGGGATCGGTTTCGGGTGGGTTGGGTGTGGGTTTGATCATGGTGAAGCTCCTTGATGACTGGAGCCGCCACCGTTCGCGGTCAAACAAACAGGGTGGCAGCTGTACGCGGGTTGACCGACCGGACATCAAGGAATCCGGCACACCCGAAGGTGTCCCACGCACAGCCACCGCAACAGAATTTCAGACAATGCCTGAACAGGTGCAGAACGCTGGCGCGCCTTGATATTGGGCGGACGGTCAAATCCGATCGCTGATTCGTCAGCGACCGCACCACGATAGAACCCGCTCCCTAGGCGCACAAGCCGGCGGATTCTGGCGTAGCTGTAGGCAAAAGCGCAAGGATATGTAGCCTAGGAGCGTGACTGGAGATGCTTTTTAAACATTTGTGTTTATCGAGTGCTCGTTGCCTCATTTCACCTTGAATAGGTCCGGCTCCTTGAGGTAACAGCCATGCTAAATACCCTCCCCTTCACCCAGCTACTAATCGTATTAAAAATACTTGTGGAGCGTCGACGCATATCAACGATGACAATGGTTGTCGACGCTGACGTACAGCATGGTCAGAGCCGCTGCTGGCCGTTCTAATGATTCCTCATCATCCATCGGGCTACCACTCAAGTGAGCTCTAGCAGTGTGCATTGCGCATTCGTACCACAGCGAATAATTTTTCCGATTTTCGGTAGAAATAGTCCTCACGGGGGCATCTCATGACTGGCGGAACACTCCCCGCGCGGCAGACAATATTATCGTGCCACTATTCGGATTTTCGCTACAATGTGGGCGTAAAAGAAATTTCTGAAGGATTAGAAAATGGGATTTACCCCAGTCATTCGCCAGATCCGCGGCAAGCTAGATCGGAGTTCTCCGATACCATTCTTGATTGCCCGGCTGCAGCAGCCAAACCATAACCACATTGGCAAAGCTTCGTTGGAGCGACTCAATCGAATGCTCTGCCGGCGGGTCAATAAAAACCCGCACCGTTTTATTTTAAATTCTGTTGCTAACTCACTACTGACCTGCGATTTTTTTGGGACGAGGCTGTGGCAGTTTGCCCTAAATTACATAGCAACCAAACCCGGGTTATAAACATGATTCCTGCTTTGATAAAAGCGATATCTCCAACGCACGAACTACACGTTATCGATATAGAGTCGCTAACCATCCAGACAAGGAAGTACCTTGATGACTTCCTCGTTTCAATATGCGAGGGAAGCTCTGACAGCGAATTGGAACTCGTAAAATTAAGGCTGAGCAATTTTCTCGCAGACAAAGACGAAAGAACACGAATGGGAGCAACAGCTGAACTATTCGCCCATTTATATCTGAGAGCCACAGGCTATAAGCAGGAGTTTCTTTTTTTCAATCTCGAAGAAGGCTCAATAAAAAAAGGATTTGATGGTTTTTTCTCTAAAAACTCGCAAACCTTTTTACTCGAAAGTAAATCTGGGTCTATCACAACAAAAAAAATAAGCCATAAAGACAAGCTAAAAAATGCTTATTCTGATTTGGAAAAATACGTTGCAGGCAAAAGCGAAAAGGGTAAAAACAACCCATGGAAAAACGCTTACAACCATGCATCGCACATCGATGTAGGGACAGAAACCTCAATACGAAAAAAAATAAAAGCGCTTCAAGACATGTTTGACAGAGGAACTTTCAGCAATATAAATGAATTTAATATAATCACGTGCTCCACAATATTCTTAAGTGGAACATGGGACGCAACAGCAAGCTCTGACATCTCGATCGACAACAATTTCGTACTCGAATTCGAAGGGAAAACGACGAAAGCCATGTGCCTGACTAAAACCAGTTTAAATAGTTTTATCGCATACCTGGAGGAATAGAATGACTATCAGCCTGACTTGGCTTAAAGATAATGAGCTCTTTTCGCGAATTATGAGAAAAACCACTCTCAACATAAAACTCGACGAAAAAGAACTTGAATTCATTCTGAGTTGCGCAATCATTTTCTTCAATGAATACAGTATTGACAAAAGAAAATCTACGTACTTTGAAATTGCGTATTACATCACTCTAAAGTGCGCTATTAACAACAACTACTATCAACCACTACTAGATGCCAGCTCTAACTTTGGATTCTATCCAGTAGCACGCTACATATCGAAAAACAAGCTAACCGATAAGCTTACCAGCAACAATTTCGCTCTAGACTATCAACTCGACAGATTTACTAAGAACAACATAACCGAAACGTATGAGCAGAAAAAATACCGCGAACAGATAATCCAAAGCGAAAGCAAAGAGAATTGTTATATTGCCCCGACCTCTTTTGGGAAAAGCACGCTCATTATCGACATCATAAAATCGATCAATCCGAAGACCACCGCAATCATAGTACCTACAAAATCGCTATTAATCCAAACTTACAAGCTAATTAAAGCTCACTTCCCTTCCCGTCACATTATATTCCACGACGAGATGTACGATGGCAACAGCAACTTCATCTCTATATTCACACAAGAGCGCGCACTCAGACTTCTGAAGAACAGAGATATCTCTTTTGAATTATTAATAATAGATGAAGCTCATAATCTGTTTGAAATGGACGGACGTAGCATTTTACTTACACGCTTGATTCGTAGAAATAGGCTAAGGAATCCGGAATCGAAAAATTATTATTTGTCACCTTTAATATCTAACTCAGAAAACCTTAAAACGCATGAGAATCAGGAAATATTCGAGCGTCGTATAGCAAGCAATATCAAAGAGCCCGAAATCTACGAACTGAGGGCCGACGGCGAGCAGTATGCATACAATAGATTCTTGAACGAGTTCTATCCGTCTGGGCAGGAGTCAAACCTAATTAGCTACATAACAAAAAACAAAAAAGAGAAAAATTTTCTCTATCTGAGAGCTCCCAAAAAGGTTGAGGAGCTTTCCATGCTACTCAATCGAGAGCTAGCTTATATTAGCTCAGATCTTCTGAACGAACTATCTGAGACCATATCTAACAACGTCCATAATGACTTTTACTGTGTTGAACACATTAAGAAAGGACTCATTTATCTGCACGGAAAGCTTCCAGACCTAATAAAGGAATATTTAGAACATAAGTTTTCACATACCAAAGAACTAACATATCTCATTGCAAACTCTGTGATTCTTGAGGGCGTCAACTTACCCATTGACAATCTTTACATTCTGAACACATACGACCTAAATGGGAAGTCACTAACCAACCTAATTGGTAGAGTAAATAGACTCAATGAAGTTTTCGATGACCGCTATAAATCGCTTGCGAAACTCCTCCCACCTATACATTTTGTCAACTCCGCCGAATTCAATCGAAAAGGTGGAAAAATGGAAAACAAAATCAGACTTTTAAGAAATGGAGTATTTAAGGACGATATTGAAAACCCGCTACTTCTTAGTTTTGACATTGATCGCATCATTAGTGATCTAGATGCAGCACGAGAAAATCCCACACCTGAAGAATTTGACAAGATAGACATTCTAGAACGTCAAATTAATCAGCTGAAGCACTTGAAAAGCAAAGAGGACTTTTTGATATATGGTGAAGGCGTCGAGTCTAGCAAGGTAAAACACACGCTTATGGAGTCTGGAATTTCATCGGGGTATACCCATCCTGAGTCAATATTTAGCTTGCTTGAACAACGCATCCAGACCATCCAAGCCACTGAGGAATGGGTGGCTGCCGAAGTTATCGACAAGGTGTACCTGTATTTCATTAAAGGTCTTGAAGATCAGATTTCAGATTTTTCCTTCCTCCGTCTGCAGCATTCCAAAGCAAGAGACTTCTATAAAGCATTTACTAGAAATTTGCACCGACTGAATCTTAAAGACCACTTATCAGACACCGTGGCATACTTCCACAGCATTAAAGCAAATGATAGCGGAAAGCAATTTTTCATAGGAACTTCGTACGGGGAGTTTGCTAAAAATAGTGCCGATGGAATATACGGAAGCAGCGTATATATCGACTTATCAACGAAGACGGACAAAGAACTCGTAAACTTGGCCTTGGTAAAAATTAAAATAGAAAGCGACTTCGTTTCTTACAAGCTAAATGAGTTTGTGAAAGCTTTATATGACTTGAAACTCCTTACCGAGAACGAATACAACCTCCATATATACGGAACCACCAAAAAATCAAACACCGAGTTTGTGAAACTTGGAATTAGCGGCTCATTGATAAACAAACTGGAACGAGACAAGCAGACCGATAACATCTCCGTAAGTGAGTTGGGCGAGGTGAAATACAACCAAAATTTTTCAGACTACGTCAGATTACAAGACGATCTCGTTCAATTTGAAATCCGAAAATATATAGACATTAGTTAGTCGTTATTGATCATTAACCAGCTGCTGATGTCGTCTCTACTTAGGGGCGACTACAAACTCTGAGATTATCACCTCCTTTTAAACCCACTCGACAGCCAACACGCAGCATGTGGAGAAACCTAATTCATGGCATGGACGATTCGTTAACTACTTTTTCGAAAAATCATCGGCTTAGCAATCGCTGCAAAACCACCCCCTCCCCCAACTTCTCCACCCCCAACCTCACCCTCTCCCCACCCCGCTCAATCACCACCCCATCCCCCTCAACCCCCACCAACCTCACCCCAACCCCAACCTTCTCCCCCACCAAAAAACTCCTCGGCGCGCCATCGTTCAAAC